>ERZ869909.51-NODE-51-length-168553-cov-9.000338_pt1 | contig 168553 bp, 145 predicted proteins | sample MGYA00520892_ERZ869909 | MGnify/ENA primary metagenome ERZ869909 (study PRJEB32215, sample SAMEA104723947) | bioreactor metagenome | biome: bioreactor; feature: anaerobic bioreactor; material: water | place: China | collected 2015-03-12 ... | reverse complement strand
GGCTCAACGCTACATCTCGATCGAGCTAAGGTCAATGGCCTAAAAATAATTGCAGGTTCGTATGTCAGCTTCTGACCGATTGCCGCCGCCCACCTCAGCCGTTCTAACCAAAGCCCCCAATCACAGCCAGCCCCCTCCCCCTACGCCGCCATATCCTCACAAGCCAGAAAAATATCATTCCCCTCATACTGCAATGCCGGGCGTTGCTTGACCACGCTGACCACCACCGGTTTTAGGATGAGGTTGGCCATGGCCCGTTGTTCGGACTTGGCGGCGTGGATGATTTCCAGGGTTTTGGGTTGGAGGATCTGGTCCAGGTTGTTGTTCAGGTTTTGCAGTTCGTCCTTGGTCAGCATGAAGCTTACGGCCAGGTATTCAAGCTGGTGCTGTACCAGCTTAAGCATGCGTACGCGGTCTTCCTCCATGAGTTTGCCGGCGATCTTGTTGGTGATGACCGAGGAAATCACCCCGCCGATGATGCCGCCTGCGGCGCGGCCGAGCATGGCGGAGACCGGGCCGAACGGGCTGAATACGATGCCGCCGGCAATCGAGCCGATGGTGCCACCGGCAATGCCGGACGACACCACGGCGAGGTTCTTGACGAACTGGGCCTTGGAGATGCGGCCGCGGACCATCTTGACCATATCCGGGCCGGTGGTGACGGCGATCAGTACGATGGAGGTGATCACGGTGCCGCGCAGGGCTTTGTTGAGGCTGTTCTTGGAGCTGACCCCAAAGCCTTTTTGCAGCAGGCTGCGTTTGCTGTGCGACAGTGCTGAGACGTCGATCTTGCTCAGCACCTTCTGCACCATGGCGACCCGGTTGAGCTGCTGGGCGCCAACGTACACGGTCAGGCTTTTGCCGAAGGTTTTGCCGCCCTGGATGGCGGCGACCTTGAGTGCCTGCTTCTTGTCACCGGTGGAGGCGTAGTAAACGCAGGCGCTCAGGGCAAAGCTGATGCCACCGGCTACAGCGCCAACAATCGCCCCTTCGGCGATGTCATAGGTGACCGATTCAAGGGTGCCGAACTTGGTGATGTTCTTGGCCTGGTCGTAGGTCAGGTGCCCTTTGACCACCAGGTCTTTGGCCTGCTCGGGGTCGCTGACGCCCGGGACCTTGCCGTCCTTGATCTTGTTTTTCATGGTTTCCACGGCCAGTTCGTACTGGTCCTTGGGCACCTCGATCTGCATGGGCTTGCCCTGGGCATCCAGGTATTTGTAGCTACCATTCTGCCCGTCGAACCCGGCCCCAACGCTGCGTGCGGCGGTTTGGCAGTATTTGGTTTGCAGGCTGGCGCCATCGACCAGGCGGTCTGCGCCGTTCTTGGCATTGTCGCCGCCGACGAGTTCCGCCTTTTTCATCATCAGCTTGTCGATCCGATGGTTGGCGTTTTCAGCGGCAAAGCCGTGGCCCTGGCCGCCGGTGGCGAACAGTTTGTGGTTGGCATCCAGCGCCGCGCCACCGGCCATCAGCACAAAACCACTGGTGGCGGCGCTGTCGAGAAAGTCCTTATAGGGCTTGTCTTTGATTTCCAGGCACAGGTTTTCGGTTTCGCGGCAGGTGCTGGAACAGAACCATTCGCCCTGCTCGGGCACGTGGCCCTCTTCGGCGTGCCCGCAGGAGGTGCATACCCGGATGTTGTCGATCTGTTTCAGCGGTACGAAGAAGGCGTCGGTACCGATGCCGTAGATCACACCCAGCCCGGCGCTGAATTCGAGAAAATCCCGGGCCTGTTCTTGATTCAGGCGGTAGGTCTGGCCGATCAGTTGTACCACGGCATCCAGATCCAGGCGGGCCGATGGGTTGATCATATGTTCGATGCGCCGGCGGTTGTGCGCGTCCCACTCGGCCTTGAAGACCCAGGGGTCAGACAGTATCTCGTACTCGTGCAGCACGCCTCGCTCGACCAGCAGGACTATGCAGCCCTGATACAGCGCCTCGGCATCGGCCTGATCCAGGTGATGCTCATCGGCCAGCGTTTCACAGTGTTCCCGGGCGTTGAGTTGCTCGGTCTCGGACAGTTCGGCAAACGCCTGGGTGCAGAAGGTCCGGCGCTCGTGGCTGTCCATCAGGGCGTACAGTTGCACCAGCAGGGCAGCCACCCAGTAAGCGCCGCCCAGCCAGGCTTGTAGGCCGTTCAGTGGCTCGATCGCGGCGGCAATCCAGGGTGAGATGATGGCGCACAGGGTCAGCAACAGGGCGGCATGGAACAGGGCCCAGCCTTGCCGCTCTTTCTTGAGCAGCAGGGTGTGATTGGCGTTGATTGCATTGAGCCCGCGGGTCTTGAACACGGCGCCGATGACCGCCAGCGCCAGCAACAGCGTGATCAGGTTGCGGTAGTAGCCAAAGCCCGAATCCTGCAGCCCGTAGTAACGCCCTTCCAGGTAGACCCAGCCAACCAGCAGGCTGAAACCACTCAGCATCAGGTAAGGCATAACCAGCTTGAGTCGCAGGGCGTTGGCGAACTTTTCCAGCAGAATCGCCAGCAAGGCGGCCGGCCCCATGAACACCGCAGCGACCATGCCCAGTACGCCGCCGGCCACTACCACGATGAATTTGAACAGTTTTTTCAGCAAGACAATGCCAACAACCAGACCGACCAACCCTAGCAAGAGATACAGCATGCTCCCTCCAAAGAGCGAAATAGCGCGATGCCATCATGCCATGCGCCACTCACCAATATTCTGCCGATAAACGCAACAAACTGTGCCGCCGTTTCGCCTGAAAACACACATTGCCGGAGCAGAAAAGAAAATCGACGGACAGTTCGACAGCAAGCATGGCATCATCATGCGACCATTTATGTCGCAGCAAGATGTCTCAGCACATTCAGCCCAAGGACCGACCATGAGCCAGCGCGATACCCTGTTCCGCCACCTCGCAATTCTGCAGATGCTGCCGCGGGCACCGCACAGTCTGAGTACCACCACCATTGGTCTGCGTTTGGAGGAACAGGGCTACGGCATGACGCCACGCTCGATCCAGCGTGATCTGGAAAAGCTCGCTGAGCACTTTCCGCTGCAGTGCCACAAGGAGTCCAAGCCCTATCGCTGGAACTATGTGGCCAACTACAACAGCGACCTGCCGGCTCTGGATACCGTCACTGCGCTGACGCTGGTGCTGGCCGAGGAGTCGGTGCGCGGGCTGTTGCCGAAGGTGGCGATGGACAAGATCAGCTACAAGTTCCAAAGTGCCCGCAAGCATCTGGAGGGGCTGCAGGGCAATGGTTTCTCGCAGTGGAGCCAGCGTGTGCGGGCGATCCCCAACGGCAAGTCGCTGATCCCCGCCGAGATCAAGCCGGCCATCTGGGAAGGGCTGACCGATGCCCTGCTCAATCATTACGCCGTGGACGTGAGCTATCTGAGCCGCTTCAAGGGGGAACTCAAGCACTACACCCTGCACCCGCTGGGGCTGGTCACCCGCGACAGCAGCTCCTATCTGCTGGCCACGGTGAACGAGCATGAAGACGTGCGCCAGTTTGCCCTGCACCGCTTTCGTAAGGTCAAACCCAGCGCCAGCCTGTACCGCGCCCAGCCGGGCTTTAACCTGCAGCAGTATATCGACCAGGGGGCATTCGGCTTTCCGCTGGCGCAGGAGCCGGTGCAACTGGTGGCGCGCATTACCAACTCAATGGCCTGGCTGCTGGCTGAAACACCCCTGAGCCGCGACCAGTCGCTGTCCGAGCCGGACGCCGAGGGTTGGGTACAGCTGGAAGCCACGGTACCCAACGATCAGCAAACCCAGTGGTGGATCATGGGTTTTGGCGCCAGTATAGAGGTGCTCGAACCACGCGCCTGGCGCGAACAGATCTTGCAGCAGGCTCGCGAGATCGTCGCGCGCGGAGCCTGATGCGACACAACTTGTCGTAGCGGGACGGCATCATCCTCGTATCGCGTCACGAGGATACGAAATGGCCTTTGTTCCCCTACATGATCTGCTGTTGCTGACCGCCCTGCTCTGCGGGCTGAATCTGTTGTTGTGGCTCAAGCTGGCACTGGCAGCACAGCTGGGCCGCTGGCTGTCGCAGGGTTGGGTAGCCAAACTCGACCCCCTGCGGGGCTGGCTGGGCTGGAGCGCAGCGGCACTGGCGTTTGCCAGCGTGTTGCTGGCGTATGTGGCGGTGTTGGTGTGGTGAGGGTGGTGTGCTGGGAGATGCCCCAGGCGCGAGCGGATGCTCGCGCCTCCCAGGGGACAGGTTAGTGGCTGATCATCCAGGGCCGGGCGGAGGGGAACATCTTTTCGCCGTTGGCGGTCCAGAACAGTTTTGATTTGCCGAGTTTCTGGTGCGCGCAGCCGCAGCCCTTGCCGTGCTTGTGCTCGTGCCGGGCCTGTTCTTCGGCGCGGTACTCGGGCGTGGACAGGATCGGGCTGTGCATGGCCTTTTCGTTGCGGTCCCTGGCCTTGCGTTCGCTGTCTTCGACCTTGAACAGGTGGCTCGGCAGCAGGATCACCTTGGCTGACATCACGCCGCACTGCGGGCAGGGCTGCGGTTTGTCGAACTCGTCCATGGTGGCCAGGGCATGGAAAATTCCATGCTCCTGGCACTTGTAGTCATACAAGGGCATGGCGGCTTACTCCTTGTCTTTCGACAGCGGTACGTCCATGCCGCCGGACACTTTGGTTTGCGGGCCATTGGCGTTGGGGTTGATGTCGAAATCGAAGATGCCGGTCGGCAGCCACAGGGTGGCGCAGGCGTTGGGTACGTCGACCACGCCGCTGATATGCCCTTCGACCGGGGCGCAGCCCAGCAGTGCATAGGCCTGGGCCTTGCTGTAGCCGAACTTGGTCAGGTATTCGATGGCATTGAGGCAGGCCTGGCGGTAGGCGATATGGACGTCCAGGTAGTGCTGCTTGCCCTGCTCGTCGACCGAGATGCCTTCGAAGATGACGTAGTCGTCGTAGCGCGGCTTGATCGGGCTGGGTTTGAAGATCGGGTTCTTGATGCCGTACTTGGCCACGCCGTCCTTGATCAGGTTGACCCTCAGATGAATCCAGCCAGCCATTTCAATGGCGCCGCAGAAGGTGATTTCGCCGTCGCCCTGGCTGAAGTGCAGATCGCCCACCGACAGCCCGCCGCCCTTGACGTAGACCGGGAAGTAGACCTTGGAGCCGCGCGACAGGTCCTTGATGTCACAGTTGCCGCCATGCTCGCGCGGCGGTACGGTGCGCGCGCCTTCGGCAGCGGCCTTGGCTTTGGCCTCGCCGCTCAGGCGGCCCATGTGCGCGGTTTCGGCATAGGGCAAGTTGGCAAGGCCGGGAACGCGCTCGGGGTCGGTTTCAAACAGTTCGGTTTCGCGCTTGTTCCACTCTTCGAGCATTTCCTTGGACGGCAGGCAGCCGATCAGGCCGGGGTGGATCAGGCCGGCGAATTCAACATTCGGGATGTGCCGGGACTTGGTGAACATGCCGTTGAAGTCCCAGATGGATTTTTGCGCTTCGGGGAAGTGCTCGGTCAGGAAGCCGCCGCCGTTCTGCTTGGAGAAGAAGCCGTTGAAGCCCCACTGACTTTCGTCGAAGGTGCCGATGTCGAGGATGTCGACTTCCAGCAGGTCACCCGGTTCGCAACCTTCCACACCAATCGGGCCGGACAGGAAGTGCACCTGGCTCAGGTCGACGTCGCGCACGTCGTCGGCGCTGTCGTTGTTGGCGATCTGGCCGCCGGTCCAGTCGTAGCATTCGAGGATGAAGTCGTCGCCGGGCTTGACCGTGGCGACCATCGGAATGTCCGGGTGCCAGCGGTTGTGGACCATGTCGTTTTCGTAGGGCGACTTTTTCAGATCGATCTTGATGATGGTGTCAGCCATTGTCAGCTCCTGAGGGCAGATGGGGGTCGAAATGAACTACCGGGTCACTATCGCCAAGCGCTGGCCTGGCGACCATTCGTGAAATGACACCCCTGTCTACGTCATTTGACGTAGGTGGTATGCGGAGGCTGATTCAGGGGTGGGGATGCCTTTGTGGATTGCCACGGCGCTGTGCGCCTCGCAATGACGAGGTGGAGGGCGTTGCGCTGGTGCCTAGTCCTTCTTCTCCGTCATCGCGAGGGCCGTAGGCCTGTGGCGATCCAGGGTGCGGGGCTGGTGGATTGCCGCGTCGCTGGCGCTCCTCGCAATGGCGAGGTGGAGGGCGTTGCGCTGGTGCCTAGTCCTTCTTCTCCGTCATCGCGAGGGCCGTAGGCCTGTGGCGATCCAGGGTGCGGGGCTGGTGGTTTGCCACGGCGCTACGCGCCTCGCAATGACGGGGTTGGGGGCTGGGGGATTGTCGTGTCGGTGGATTGCCGCGTCGCTGGCGCTCCTCGCAATGACGGAGGTGGGGGTGTTACACCGATGTCGGGCTCTTCTTCTCCGTCATCGCGAAAGCCGTAGGCCTGTGGCGATCCAGGGTTAGTCGGTGGGGAAGACTTGTAGTTGTCCGTTCTGGTAGTCGGCGATGAACAGGCTGGCGCTGGGGGTTTGCAACAGGGCGTGGGCGAGTCTTGGGGTGAGTATTTGGCGTACCCGGCGCGCCAGATCGCGGGCGCCGTAGCGGCGGTCATAGCCCTGGCACAGGAAATGCCGGGCGTTGGCGGTGAGGCGCAGTTCGGCCTGCTGTTTAGCCAGGCGGCGGTTCAGGCGTTGCAGTTCAATGTCCAGCAAGGGTTCGCTGAGGTCTTCGTTCAGACGCTGGTACTGAACGATATGGTCGATGCGGTTGATGAACTCGGGGTCGAAGCGCTGGCTCAGGGCCTGGTCAAGTATCTGCCGCTCCTGGCCGGCGCTTGGGCCAAGCCAGCGCCGCCAGCCGGAGCGAAAGCGACCGTGGTAACGCGCCAGTTCAGCGGCACCGAGGTTGCTGGTGAGAAAGATCAGGCTATTGCGAAAATCCAGCGTGCGGTTGCCGGCCGGCAGGGTCAGTTGGCCGGCGTCGAGGACGTTGAGCAGGGTGCGGATGACCTCGCTGCTGGCCTTTTCCAGTTCGTCGAACAGGACGATGCCGGGCTTGCTGTAGCTGCCGCGGATTTTGTCGGCATCGAACAGGGTGTGGCCTTCTTTGCTACCGACGTAGCCCGGTGGTGCGCCGGTCAGTGCCGAGGCGTAGTGTTCCTGGCTGAGGGTGTTCATGTCGATGCGGCACAGGGCGTCCGCGCTGCCGTGCAGAGCTTCGGCCAGTACCCGCACGGTTTCGGTCTTGCCGACGCCGGTCGGGCCCATCAGCAGGCAGACGCCGAGCGGGCGCTGTTCCGGGGCCAGGTCGGCGCGGATGACCTGCAACAGGTCGCTGAGGGTGGCAAGAGCGGCGTCCTGGCCGATGATGCGCTGGTGCAGGAGTTGGCTGACCTGTTGCGGGTCGAAGGTAAAACGGGTCTGGCGCAGGCCGGTTTTGCTCGGGCGCTGAGCCAGCAGGTCGCGGTTGGCGGCTATGCGTTCGTTGGCGAAGGGCATGGACCTGTCCTTGTCTGTGGTAGTGAATGGATTGCCGTGTCGGTGGATTGCCACGGCCTACGGCCTCGCAATGACAGGGGTGGGGCGGTACACCGGTGCCTGGCACTTCTTCTCCGTCATCGCGAAGGCCGCAGGCCTGTGGCGATCCAGGGTGCTGGGGCGGTGGATTGCCACGGCATTGCGTGCCTCGCAATGACGGGAGTGGGGCGGTGGATTGCCGCGTCGCTGGTGCTCCTCGCAATGACGGGAGGGTGGAGTGTGACACCGGGACTTGGCTCCCCTTCTCCGTCATCGCGAAGGCCGCAGGCCTGTGGCGGTCCAGGGTCCGGGGCCTGTGGATTGCCACGGCACTGCGCGCCTCGCGATGACGGGGGTGGGGCGGTGGATTGCCGCGTCGCTGGCGCTCCTCGCAATGACGGGGTTGGGGGGATGGCCGCGGCGGCGGATGGCCGCCCCCTACTCCTCGCAATAACGAGAGAGTGAGTGCGTTACGCCGGTACTTGGCTCCCCTCCCCGTCATCGCGAGGCCGTAGGCCGTGGCGATCCATGTCGGCAACTCAGCCCAAGGCGCCCTTCTCCTTGCCGGCCACTGGCAGTTCACCTACCGGGCAGTCGGCCACCCCTACCGTGCTGCGGGTCATGGCTTCGACCTGGTCGCGGGCTTTTTCCGCATCCATGACCCAGGTGCGGTAGAAGTCGAACGGGCAGTCGGCCACGCCGCGGTCGCCATCGCCGGAGTTGAACACGCCGGTGTAGCCGCGGTGCAGCAGCTTGAACAGGTGGTTCTGCGACTGGTCGTTGGCGCGTGCGTCGCGGATCTGGCTGACCGATAGCTGGGCGTACTGCACGCCCATATCTTCCTCGCCGCATTCGCCCAGGGTGCGACCGTCGAAGCCGATGATCGCCGAGTGGCCGAAGTAGGAATACACGCCGTCAAAGCCGGTGGCGTTGGCCACGGCGACGTAGCAGTTGTTGGCCCAGGCCATGCTCTTGGCCATCATGATCTGCTGTTCCTTGGCCGGGTACATGTAGCCCTGGCAACGCACAATCAGTTCGGCGCCCTTCATCGCGCAGTCGCGCCAGATTTCCGGGTAGTTGCCGTCGTCGCAGATGATCAGGCTGATCTTCAGGCCCTTGGGGCCTTCGCTCACGTAGGTGGTATCGCCGGGATACCAGCCTTCGATCGGGCACCAGGGGATGCACTTGCGGTATTTCTGCACGATCTCGCCGTCGCTGTTGATCAGCACCAGGGTGTTGTACGGCGCCTTGTGCGGGTGCTGTTCGTGGCGTTCGCCGGTGAGCGAGAACACGCCCCAGGTGTTGGCGTCGCGGCAGGCCTGGCTGAAGATCGCGGTTTCATCACCGGGGATGCTGGCGGCGGTGGCCATCATCTCGTCGTTGTCGTACATGATCCCCATGGTGCTGTATTCGGGGAAGATCACCAGGTCCATGCCGGGTAGGCCCTGCTTCATGCCGCGAATCATGTCGGCAATCTTGTGCGCATTCTCAAGCACCTGCCCGCGAGTGTGCAGGCGCGGCATCTTGTAGTTCACCACGGCAACGCCGACGGTGTCCTTGCTGCTGGAAATATCACCATGACGCATGGCGGACTCCTTATCTGTGATGGCTGGTCAGACGGCCAGGTAGGAAGCGATCTTGGCTTCGTCGACGCTGGCTCTGAGTTCTTCGTGGACGATCTCGCCCTTTTCGATCACCAGGATGCGGTCGGCGATATCGAGGGCGAACTTGAGTACCTGTTCGGAAACAATGATCGACAGGCCGCGCTGGTCGCGGATCGTCTTCAGGGTGCGGGCCATGTCGCTGATGATCGACGGCTGGATGCCTTCGGTCGGCTCGTCGAGCAGCAGCAGTTTGGGGTCGCTGGCCAGGGCGCGGGCAATGGCCAGTTGCTGCTGCTGGCCGCCGGAGAGGTTGCCGCCGCGCCGTGAGCGCATTTCCAGCAGCACCGGGAACAGCTCGTAGAGATCGTCCGGTACGTTGCGCCGACCTGTGACGGTAAGGCCGGTTTCGATGTTTTCCTTGACCGTCATGGTCGAGAAGATCATCCGCCCCTGGGGGACATAGGCCAGCCCGGCCTTGACTCGCTGGTGGCTTTTCAAATCGGCGACTTCGCGCTCATCCAGGGTCACGCTGCCGCCCTGGCTGGGGATCACGCCCATCAGCGACTTCATCAGAGTGGTCTTGCCCATGCCGTTGCGGCCCATGATGGCGACGATTTCATTCTTGCCGACGCTGAAATTGAGATTGCGCAGGATCTGGCTCTGCCCGTAGGCCACGCTGTAATCGGATACGTTCAACATGCTCTGCCCTCTCAATGACCCAGATAGACTTCGATGACCTTGGGGTCGGCCTTGACCTTCTCCGGCGAGCCCTCGGCGAGAATGCGGCCCTGGTGTAGCACCGTGACCTTGTCGGCGATTTCCGCGACGAACTGCATGTCGTGTTCGATCACAATCATGGTGTGTTCCTTGGCGATCTCGCGCAGCAGCACGGCGGTCTGTCGGCGTTCGTTGACCGACATGCCGGCCACTGGCTCATCGAGCATCAGCAACTCGGGTTTCTGGATCAGCAGCATGCCAATCTCCAGCCACTGTTTCTGGCCATGGCTGAGCAGGTCGGCCTGGGTGTGCAGATGCTCGGAGAGAAAAATCCGCCCGGCGATTTCCTCGATGCGCGCCACTACCTCGGCGGTGCGCTTAAAGGCCAGGCTGCCGAACACCCCACGCCCGCTGGGATAGGAAATTTCCAGGTTCTCGAACACGGTCAGGTCCGGGTAGATCGAGGGGTTCTGGAACTTGCGCCCGACCCCGGCCTTGACGATCTGGTGCTCCTTGAGCCGGGTCAGTTCGCGGTTGCGAAAGCGGATCGAACCGTCAGTGGCCTTGGTACGGCCGCAGATCAGATCCAGCACCGTGGTCTTGCCGGCGCCATTGGGGCCGATGATCACGCGGATCTCGTTCTGGTCGACGTAAAAGCTCAGGTCGTTGACTGCCTTGAAGCCGTCGAACGAGACCGTGAGCCCTTCCACGGCGAGGATGAAATCGGTATTGGATCCCTGGCTCATGAGCTGGCTCCCTGGCTGCTGGGTTGAAGGACGTCAATGCGCGGCTCGCCCGGCTTGCCGAACAGGCGATCAAGCAGCCGGTCGACATGTGGTGCCACCCAGTTGGCGTACAGGCCGGCAATGCCGTTGGGCAGCGCCAGCACCACGCCGATGAAGATCAGGCCCATGGCGAACAGCCACAATTCCGGGAAGCTCTCGCCGAACAGGGTCTTGGCCACGCTGACCAGCAGCACGCCGTAGACCGCGCCGATGATCGACAACCGGCCACCGACAGCGCAGAAGATCACCATCTCGATCGATGGCACTACCCCGACGAAGCTCGGCGACATGAAGCCTTCCTGCAGGGTGAACATCGCCCCGCCGATGCCGGCAAAGGCGGCGCCGACGCAGAACACAAAGACCTTGAAGTTGGCGATGTCGTAGCCGGAAAAGCGCACCCGGTCCTCCTGCCCGCGCATCGCCACCAGAATCCGCCCGGTCTTGCTGCGGCGGATGTACTGGGCGACCAGCAGACAGACGAACAGCAGTGCCACGCAGACGAAGTAGAGGATGTAGCTGGCCTCGTCGGTGTGGATGTTCCAGCCCTTGAGCGTGCGCAAGTCGGTAATGCCGTTGACCCCGCCGGTCAGACCCTGCTGACCGATGATCAGGATGGTCAGAATCGCAGCGATCGACTGGGTGATGATGGCGAAATACACCCCGCCGACCCGGCGCTTGAACATCGCTACGCCGATCAGGTAGGCGACGATGCTCGGCACCACGACTACCGCAATGATGGCGAAGGTCAGGCTGTAGAAGGGTTCCCAGAACCACGGCAGTTCGGTGATGCGGTTCCAGTCCATGAAATCCGGGATACCCGGGGTGGTCTGGATCGCGGTGTTTTCCGGGGTCGAGGCCTCAAGCTTGAGGTACATGGCCAGGGCGTAGCCGCCCAGACCGTAGAACACCCCCTGCCCCAGGCTGAGGATGCCGCCATAGCCCCAGCACAGCACCAGGCCGACGGCGACGAAGGCAAAGCTGAGGAACTTGCCGACCTGATTCAGACGCATCACGTCCAGCGCCAGCGGCAGCGCCACCAGCAACACCAGCGCCAACACCAGGAACGACAGCAGATCCTGGCGCGGCATGAACTCCTTGAAGGATGAGAATGGCATGACGGGCTCCTCCTAGCGGCGCACTTTGAGACTGAACAACCCCTGGGGGCGGAACATCAGGATGATCACCACCACCAGCAGGGTCAGTACCTTGGCCATCGAACCGCCCATGAAGAACTCCATGATCGATTGCGACTGCGAGATGCTGAATGCCGAGGCGACCGTGCCGAACAGGCTGCCGGCGCCGCCAAACACCACCACCAGGAAGGTGTCGACGATGTACAACTGGCCGGAGCTGGGGCCGGTGGAGCCGATCATGGTGAAGGCGCTGCCGGCGACCCCGGCAATGCCGCAGCCCAGGGCGAAGGTCAGGCGGTCCACCCGGGCCGTGTTGATGCCCACGGCGCCGGCCATCTCGCGGTTCTGCACCACGGCGCGCACCTGCTTGCCCCAGCGCGAGCGGTACATCAGCACCGCCACGGTGACTGTGGCCAGCACCGCCAGGGACATGACAAACAGGCCGTTGATCGGTACCTCGATCATGTCGGTGATCTGGTAGGAACCCATCAGCCAGTCGGGGATCACTACTCCGACCTCACGGGCGCCAAAGATAGAGCGGTAAGCTTGCTGCAGAATCAGGCTCAGGCCCCAGGTGGCCAGCAGGGTGTCCAGCGGGCGATGGTAGAGAAAGCGGATCAGCCCCCATTCGACGATCACCCCGAGCAGCGCCGCAGCGAAAAAGGCGAGGACGATGGCAAACAGGAAGTAGGAGCCGAACAGCTCGGGAAAGTGGTTGGCGAACAGGTTCGAGGTCATGTAGGTGACATAGGCACCGAGGATCATGAACTCACCATGCGCCATATTGATGACCCCCATCTGGCCGAAAATAATGGCCAGGCCCAGGGCCATAAGAACGAACACCGCGAACAGGATCAGACCGGCAAAACCCTGCATGGCAAAGATCGCGGTCAGCTCGGCGGCAGAGAAGTCAGAGAACATGGTCCTTCCTCCGGCAGATGGACAGGCAAACCAGGCAAAACGGTCCCGCCGGCCGACTGGCCGGCGGGTGCTACAGGCTTACTGGTAACCGGCTGGGAACGGATCGGGTTCCATCAGCTCGTCGGTCTCGTAGACCACCTTGAACTGGCCGTCACGCTGGGCGTGGCCAATACGGGTCTTGGACCACAGGTGGTGGTTTTCGTGGATGCGCACGTAGCCTTCCGGTGCAGTGGTCAGCTCGATGCCCGGCGAAGCTTCGCGCACGCGGTCAACATCGAACGAGCCGGCCTTCTCCACGGCGGCCTTCCACAGCCAGGGTCCGAGATAGGCGGCCTGGGTGACGTCGCCGATCACCGCATCAGCACCCCAGCGGGCCTTGAAGGCTTCGACGAAAGCCTGGTTGTTTTCATTCGGCAGGCTCTGGAAGTACTTCATCGAGGCATAGGCACCCTCGATGTTGTCACCACCGATGCCGAGAATTTCATCCTCGGTGACCGAGATGGTCAGCAGGGTGAAGTCTTCCTTGGTCATGTCCAGACCCGCGGCCTTGAGCTGGCGGTAGAAAGCCACGTTGGAGCCACCAACCACCGAGGCGAAGATCACGTCCGGCTTGCGCAGGCGGATGCGGTTGATCACTGAGTTGAAGCTGGTGTGGCCGAGCGGGAAGTAGTCCTCACCGACCACCTGGCCACCCAGGTGCTGCTCGATGTGGGTACGGGCGATCTTGTTCGAGGTGCGCGGCCAGATGTAGTCCGAGCCGATCAGGTAGAAGGTCTTGGCACCCTTGTCTTCAGACACCCAGTCAAGCCCGGCAAGAATCTGCTGGGTGGCTTCCTGGCCGGTGTAGATCACGTTGGGCGACTGCTCCAGCCCCTCGTAGAAGGTCGGGTAATAGAGCATGCCGTTGTTGCGCTCAAAGATCGGCAGTACCGCCTTGCGCGAGGCCGAAGTCCAGCAGCCAAACACCGCTGCCACCTTGTCCTGGCGCAGCAGCTTGTTGGCGCGGTCGGCGAAGGTCGGCCAGTCACTGGCGCCGTCTTCCTGAACGTATTCGATCTGCCGTCCGAGTACCCCGCCCATGGCGTTGATCTGCTCGATGGCGAGAATTTCGGCCTGCACCGAGCCCTCTTCACTGATCGCCATGGTGCCGGTGATCGAATGCAGGATGCCGACCTTGACGGTGTCATCGGTTACCGCCAGGCCAGTAGTGTTGACCTCGGCGGTGCTCGGGTTGGCCGTGGCGGTCAGGCTGATGCCTGATAGCAGCACGGCAGCAGACATGGCAGCGATCGAACGCGCCAGAAAACTGCGGCGGGACAGCTTGGGTTTGGAGTGCTCCATGGTGATTCCTCGTGTCGGTGAAACTGGGAAAAAACGGCACCACCGGGGCAGATCCGGTGATGCCTTAAGCGCACGACTCGCATTCTGCTAAGCACCCATCAAACTGCCCATTCGACAAATACCCCAGCCGCCTACGTCATTTGACGCATGGCCGGCAGGTTCGCTGCGGTATAGAAATGAGCGCGGTTATATGTCTTCCCCGATGGGACTAGCCTCGTCATTGCGAGGAGCAGAGCGACGTGGCAATCCAGACGGCCTGCCCAGCGCTAACCACGCGTGGATTGCCACGGGCCTGCGGCCCTCGCAATGACGGTGAGTGAAGGCGATGGTGGGAAGGGGGTGTTATGACGCCAGCACCAGGGTGCCGCACCCTGTCATTGCGGGGACGCTAGCCCCCATCAGTGCAAAGACGCCACAGCGCGTCATTGCGAGGAGCAGAGCGACGTGGCAATCCAAACGCCCTGCCCGGCGCGAACCACGCATGGATTGCCACGGGCCTACGGCCCTCGCAATGACGGCGAGTGAAGGCGATGGTGGGAGGGGGTGTTACGACGCCAGCACAAGGGTGCCACACCTTGTCATTGCGGGGACGCTAGCCCCGTCACTGCAAAGACGCCACAACGCGTCATTGCGAGGAACGTAGTGACGTGGCAATCCAAACGGCCTGCCTGACGCGAACCACGCATGGATTGCCACGGGCCTGCGGCCCTCGCAATGACGGTGAGTGAAGGCGATGGCGGGAAGGGGGGCTGACGGGAAAGGAGCAGATGGAAGGCTCGCTTAAATAGACAAGCTGGCATGTATATTGAGAGAGCCTGCCAGGGGGCGGCCGATGCAGCGTTACAGCGAACCGGCCACCCAGATATCGCACCATGCCGGTGCAGATCGAGCCGCCAGTGTCACCAGAACTGGCACCAAGGGGAGCCCATGACTGCCAGGCAACACATCTTCCGCGTGCGCCGCAACTACAACCAGTGGGTCGCCAACGAGACGCTGGAGGACTACGCCCTGCGCTTCACCGCCAAAAGCGCCCGACGCTGGCCGGCGTCACGGGTGGCGGGTACTGCGCTGGGGGCGATCTCGTTTCTGGCCATGGAAGCGATTGGCGGCGCCATTACCCTGCATTACGGCTTTACCAATGCAGTGGCGGCGATTCTGGCGGTCAGTCTGGTGATTCTGCTGACCGCCATCCCGATCAGCTATTACGCTGCCCGCTACGGGGTCGACAGCGATCTGCTGACCCGCGGTGCCGGCTTTGGTTACATCGGTTCGACCATCACCTCGCTGATCTACGCCAGCTTCACCTTTATCTTCTTTGCCCTGGAAGCAGTGATCATGGCCATGGCGCTGGAGCTGCTGTTTGGCGTGCCGCTGGCGCTGGGCTACATCATTTGCGCACTGGTGATCATTCCGCTGGTGACCCATGGCATCACCCTGATCAGCCGCTTCCAGCTATGGAGCCAGCCTTTCTGGATCATCCTGCAACTGGTGCCGTTCGTCTTCATCATCTATGCCGACGCCAGCGCGGTGCAGGACTGGACCCAGTTCGCCGGCCGTGAGCCGGGCAGCGATCCGGCCAGCGGGCTGAACCTGCTGATGTTCGGCGCCGCCGCTGCGGTGATGTTCTCGCTAATCGCCCAGATTGGCGAGCAGGTCGATTTTCTGCGCTTTGTACCCAAGGCCGAGCCCGGTAAAAGTCTGCGCTGGTGGGCGGCGGTGATGGCCGGCGGGCCGGGCTGGATCATCATCGGCGCGCTGAAAATTCTGGCCGGCTCGTTCCTGGCCGTGCTGGCGCTAAACCACGGAGTGCCCTACGAGGAAGCCGCCGACCCGACCCGCATGTACATGATCGCTTTCGGCTACCTGACCAACTCGCCACAGGTGGCGCTGGCAGCAGCCGGTATCTTCGTGATCCTGTGCCAGGTCAAGATCAACGTCACCAACGCCTATGCCGGCTCGATTGCCTGGTCGAACTTCTTTTCCCGGCTGACCCACAGCCACCCCGGGCGGGTGGTCTGGCTGGTGTTCAACGTCAGCATCGCGCTGCTGGTTATGGAACTGGGGGTATACCGGGCGCTGGAAGAAACCCTGGGCTACTACGGCATTATCGCCACCGCCTGGGCCGGCGCACTGGTCGCCGATCTGGTGATCAACAAACCGCTCGGGCTGTCGCCCAAGCATATCGAGTTCAAGCGTGCGCATCTGTACGACATCAATCCGGTGGGGGTCGGCGCCATGCTGCTGGCCACCCAGGTCGGATTCCTGAGCTTTGCCGGGCTACTCGGTGAAGTAGCACAGGCTCTGGCGCACTTCATTGCCCTGGGCACTGCCCTACTCTGCGCCCCGCTGATCGCCTGGCTGACCGGCGGACGTTATTACCTGGCGCGCGAGGTGATCCGCCTGCAACCCGAGGCTGACGAACGGCTGGCCTGCTGCGTGTGCGAGAACCGTTTCGAGCCCGAAGACATCACCCATTGCCCGGCCTATGGCGGACAGATCTGCTCGCTGTGCTGCTCGCTGGATGCCCGCTGCGGCGACTACTGCAAACCCGGCGCCGGCTATGCCGAACAGATGCGCGGCTTTCTCCGGCTACTGCTGCCCGAGCGGCTGATGCCACGGGTCGGCTCACGGATCGGGCATTTCCTTGGCCTGCTGGTGTTGATCAATGGCGTTACCGGTCTGCTGCTGGCACTGATTTACTACCAGACACCGTTCAGCGACAGCGCCACCCAGGCCCTACTGGCCAGCACCCTGTGGAAGGTGTTTTTCATTCTGCTGATCATCACCGGGGTGATCAGTTGGCTGTTTGTACTGGCCAACGACAGCCGCCGGGTCGCCCAGGAGGAATCCAACCGGCAGAACCGCCTGCTGCTGGAAGAGATCGAAGCCCACGAGCTGACCGACCGCGCACTGCAGCAGGCCAAGGAGCAGGCCGAAGCCGCCAACCTGGCCAAGAGTCGTTACCTGACCGGCATCAGCCATGAGCTGCGCTCACCGCTCAATGCAGTACTCGGTTACGCCCAACTGCTGGAACAGGACCCGCAGATTCCGGAAATTCGCCGCCCGGCGCTGGGGGTGATTCGCCGCAGCGGCGAGTACCTGGCCGACCTGATCGAAGGGCTGCTGGATATTTCCAAGATCGAGGCCGGACGCCTGGAGCTGCACCTGAGCGAAGTACGCATCGACCTGCTGCTCGATCAACTGGTCCACATGTTCCGCCTGCAGGCCGAGGCCAAGGGCCTGGCGTTCGAGTTCCACTGCCAGGATCGCCTGCCGCGCTGGGTACGTACCGACGAAAAGCGCCTGCGTCAGATTCTGATAAACCTGCTGTCCAACGCCATCAAATACACCGAATCCGGGCATGTGCGCCTGACCCTGCGCTACCGCAGCGAGGTCGCCGAGTTCAAGGTCGAAGACAGTGGCGAGGGTATTCGCCGCGAGGATCTCGAACGCATCTTCCAGCCCTTCGAGCGGGTGCGCAATCCCGGCTCGACCGCCTTCGGCACCGGGCTGGGACTGACCATTACCAAGCTGCTGTGCGAAATCATGGGTGGCGACATCAGTGTGCAGAGCCACCCGGGCCAGGGCAGCATCTTCAAGGTCACACTACTGCTGGCCAGCGCCCGGCGCGACAGGCCAGACGATCCGCCCCCGGCACTGCGTCCACCGCACGGCTATGCCGGCCCGACCCGGCGCATTGTGGTGATCGACGACGAAGACTCGCACCGCCAGTTGATGACCAACCTGCTCACGCCTCTGGGCTTTGAGGTACAGACCCTGGCCAACCCCTTGCTGGCAGTGGAACTGCTGCGCCAGCAACCAGCCGACCTGCTGCTGCTCGATCTGAATATGCCCGGCCAGGACGGCTGGAGCCTGCTGGCCGAACTGCGCGCCAGCGGCTGCACCACACCGGTCATCGTGCTGTCCGCCGATGCCGCCGACGGCGGCCAGTCTCAGGTACCGGCACTGCATCAGGGCTACTTTATCAAGCCGGTGCAACTGGCCCAGTTGCTCGAACAGATCGGCCTGCTGCTGCAATTGCAGTGGCGCCATGAACCGGCGATGCCGGCCGCTCACACACAACCTGCGCCAGCCCCGGCCACCCCCCTGCCCGGCCTGCCGACCTTGCAGGCACTGGCGTCCATCGGCCATCGCAAGGGCCTGCTCGAGGCGCTGTACCAGTTGCGCGAGCAAGACAGCGCCCGCCATGACTACTACAACCAACTGATCGGCCTTGCTGAGGCCTTCCAATTCGAAGCCCTGCAGCAACGGCTTCAGGTAACCGACCATGAATGCTCTTGAAAGCCCACGCGACACCATCCTGATCGTCGACGACGCTCTGGACAGTGTCCGCATGCTCAACGATGTGCTGGAAAATGCCGGCATGACCGTGCTGGTTGCACTAGAAGGTGCCCAGGCTCTGAACATCACCCGCAACATCACCCCTGACCTGATCCTGCTCGATGCGCTGATGCCGAACATGGACGGCTTTGAAACCTGCCGCCAGCTCAAGACCAACCCGGCGCTGACCGATGTACCAATTATTTTCATGACCGGCCTGAGCGACACCGAACATGTGGTCATGGGCCTGAACAGCGGCGGCGTGGACTACGTCAACAAACCGATCAAGGCCGACGAACTGCTGGCCCGCATGCAGGTCCATCTGGCCAACGCGCGCATGGCCCAAAGCGCCCGCATGGCACTGGATCACACCGGCCATTACCTGTTCGCCGTGGATGCCAGAGGCGAACAACTCTGGGCCACCCCACAGGTCAGCCAGCGCTTGCACCAGTGCGGCTATGCGCATACCGACGACCTCCGGCAACTGGCCGGAGAACTCGCTACCTGGCTCAGCCACGCCCCCCAACCCGGCCACCACCTGACGCCGGCGCGGGCCAGCAAGGACGGCCCGGTAATCGAATTTCTCGCCAGCGTATCAGCTCAGGAACACCTGCTGCGGCTGGTCGACAACCCGCGCAGCGACGATGCCTGCGAGCGCCTGCGCGACCACTTCGGCCTGACCGGGCGCGAAGCCGACGTGATGCTGTGGATCGCCAACGGCAAGACCAACCGCGAAATCGGCCAGATCCTCGACATGAGCCCACGCACGGTGAACAAACATCTGGAACAGGTGTTCCGCAAACTGGGGGTGGAGAATCGCACGGCCGCGGCTGCGGCGGCGATTCGGTGTTTGGCGCGGTTTTGAGGCGAGTCAACGCTCAGGCAGAACACAGCCTCATGCCCTGTTGCAAACCATCCATGCTGGTTAACTCCTGAGCGGACTGAACCCTTTCGATGGTTCTTCGACAGTTCCAGCCACTAAAAAGCAAAAACCCCTGAAAACATAATGTAATCAGGGGTTTAGCTTGAGTATCTGGCGGAGAGAGAGGGATTCGAACCCTCGATACGCTATTAACGTATACACACTTTCCAGGCGTGCTCCTTCAACCACTCGGACACCTCTCCGGAGGCTTGATGACCGGTCACCCGGCTACCAAGGCGCGCTAATTTACCGGATGCAGGCTGCCTTGGCAAACCCTTTTTCGCAGCCACGGCAACAGGATAGCCAGAACTGGCCGGTCATGATTAAGTTGTTAAACTGCCTCGATACCAGGCCGTGTCGGCCTGTGGTCTTTGCATCGAGGATTTGATCATGAGCGAGCTGGTTTCCTACCGTTTTGCCGACGGCATTGCCCACCTGAGTCTGAGCAATGGCAAGGTCAATGCGATTTCACCGGAGGTGATCGATGCCTTCAATGCGGCGCTGGACCAGGCTGAGAAGGATCGGGCGGTGGTAGTGATCAGCGGTCAGCCGGGTATGCTCTCGGGTGGTTATGACCTCAAGGTGATGACCTCCAGCGCCGAGGCGGCCAAGGCACTGGTAGCCAAGGGCTCGACTCTGGCCCGGCGCATGCTCTCGCACCCATTCCCGGTGGTGGTTTGCTGCACCGGCCATGCCGTGGCCAAGGGTGCGTTCATCCTGCTCTCTGCCGACTACCGGATTGGCGTAGAGGGTCCGTTCAAGATTGGCCTGAACGAAGTGGCGATCGGCATGACCATGCACCATGTCGGCATTGAGCTGGCCCGCGCCCGGCTGACCAACGCAGCATTCAACCGCTCGGTCATCAATGCCGAGATGTTCTCACCGGAGCAGGCAGTAGAAGCTGGCTTTCTGGACAAGGTGGTGCCCGCCGATCAACTGGAAGAGCAAACCCTGGCGATGGCCAAGTTCCTCACCACCCTGAACATGACCGCGCACCGCAATACCAAGCTCAAGAGTCGCAAGGCGCTGCTGGAACTGCTCGATGCGTCCATTGAGCTGGATAAGCAACACGCCCTCTGAGCCGGAAAAAACTCGAATCCATTTGCCGCTGGGCCTGTATTGGCCGGCCGGGTTAAGCTGACGCCCTTGAACCAAACGGGACGGTGGCAGTGGATTCAATTACCCAGGCAGTTCTCGGCGCCTCGATTCATGGCGCCATGCTCGGTCGCTGGCAGGGACGCAAAGCCCTGCTCTACGGTGCCATGCTTGGTACCCTGCCAGACCTGGATGTGGTGCTTGACTATGGCGATGCCGTAGCCAACATGACCCAGCATCGCGGTTTCAGCCATTCCCTGTTCGTACTCACCGGTCTGAGCCTGCTGATGACCTGGCTGATCCGCCGTTATCGTCCCAATCCCGGCTATACCGGCATGCGTTTATGGTTGACGATCTGGCTGGTGCTGGTGACCCATGTGCTACTCGATGCCTTCACCTCCTACGGCACACAACTGTTCTGGCCGTTCACCCCTACGCCTACGGCCTGGTCGAGCATTTTTATCATCGACCCCCTATACACCCTGCCGCTGCTGTTGGCCGTTATCGTCGGCCTGCTGTTTGGCCTGCGCCACCGCGGCCTGCGCTGGCAGTACTGGGCACTGGGTCTGAGCAGTCTGTATCTGGCCAGTACTCTGGCCGGCAAGCAGATGGCCGAGCAGCAATTGCAACTGGCGCTGGCCGAGCGCGGCATTCAGACCGAGCAGACCTTCACCTCGCCTACCCCGTTCAACACCCTGCTCTGGCGGGTGGTGGCAATTGATGGTGATGACTATTACGAAGGCGTGGTGAGTTGGCTGGACCGTCAGCCGCCGCCGCTGGAGCGCCTGCCGCGCCACTACCGGGCAGCCAAGACGGCCCTGGCCGGCAGCAGCGCTCACCAGCGGCTGCGTTGGTTCACAGATGATGTGCTGCGCTATGACCTGATCAACAATCACTGGGTGGTTACCGATCTGCGTTTGGGCATGACTGGTTATCACCCCTTCCGTTTTGCCCTGGCCGAGATTACCGACAGCGGTGTAAAGCTGATCGAAGCCCCGGAGCACTGGCCTCTACCGCCACGCGACTTTTCTCAATTGACAGCGCTGCGCCGGCGCGCTCTGGACCCGGACTACCCATTGTCATTAGCGGAACTCGCCCATGGGCTGGGTACATCACCAAGCGTGATCAGCAATCCTTAGCGCAGGCGGGCCGGCACTCTGCAATAATGGCCGTTATTTTGCCCAGGAAATGACGCTATGCCGGGCCCTGCGCCAACGACGCTCCCACCAGAAAGCCGCCGCCTGGCCATGGCGGCGGCTTTGCTGGCAATCTTCACCACTATCTTCGCCAGCAACCTGCCAACCCCACTGTATGCGGTCTGGCAGGTACGCATGGGCTTTTCATCCACGGCCCTGACGGCGATCTTTTCGGTATACGTGCTCGGGGTGATCAGTATGCTGCTGACCCTGGGCTCATTGTCGGACAAGCTCGGCCGCCGCCAATTGCTGGTACCCGGCATGCTGTTCATCGCCGCCGGCGCAGTGATGTTCCTGCTGGCTCAGGATATTGTCGGGCTGGGGGTGGCGCGGGTTTTGACCGGTTTGGGTACCGGGCTGGTGACGGGGGCTGCATCAGCAGCGGTTGTGGAACTGGAGCCAAACGAAAACTGGACCCGTGCCGCCACACTGTCGGCCCTGGCCTTCACCCTGGGCGCCTTTGCCGGGCCTATGCTCAGTTCATTGGCACTGAAACTTGGGCCAGGGGCGGATACCTGGCCCTTCGTACTGGTCGTGGTCATGAGCCTGACGACTATCGCCCTGCTGGTGCTGGCACCCTGGCCAAGCGGGATCGGACAACGCCAGGCCGGTTTCAGCCTGCGGCGCTGGAGACCTACCACTATTCGGGTGCCACGCGAGTTGCTGGGGCCATTTGCCTTTGCTGGGGCGGCCATCTGCCTGGCCTGGTCAACCGGCAGTCTGTACGCTTCGCTGGGTCCGTCGCTGGCCCGTGAGCTGGTAGGAATCAGTGACCGAGCACTGGCCGGGATGTTCGCCGCCGGTTGGCAGTTGATTGCCGGACTCAGCCAGTTTTTTTGCCAACACCAACCACGTGATCGTCTGCTACTGGTCGGCCCGACCCTGCTGATCAGTGGTCTGCTGGTGATGGCCGGCGCGGTGCTCCTGGCCTCGCCCTGGCTGTTTACCCTGGCAACCCTGGCCACCGCCAGTGGTGCCGGCTCCACCGGGGTAGTGGCCATGGCTTCGATTAGCCAGGATGCCCCGCCCAGCGAGCGCGCCAGCATCAACTCAACGTTCTACCTGTTAGCCTATCTGACCATGGCTTCGGTAGTGCTTGGGGTCGGCTTCGTCAGTGATCTGATCGGTTTCGGCACAACCGTAATCGGCTTCACCCTGTGCATTTCGCTGGCGGCCATCAGCCTGATGGCAGTAGCCATCAGGACCGGACGCACCTCGTTGTGGTAATCAGAACAGCCCTTGGGCCAGCCAGCGCCAGAGAAAGAAGGCCAGCATGCCGCCACCGATGGTGGCCAGCAGGTTACGCCAGCGTGCGGCGATCAGGATGGCGATGAGGCCACCGATCAGGTAGGCATTGTCCAGGCTCAGTTGCCAGCGCTGGCCGTCCGGCATGACCATGGCCGGAACGATGATCGCAGTCAGTACCGCCACGGGTACATAGCCCAATGCCTGACTGACCAGCGGACTGAAGCGCACCCGATGGCCGGCGGCAAACAATACATAGCGAATACCGAAGGTAATCAGCGCCATACCGGCGATCAGCGCAACCTCAAAGCTGCTCATCAGCCACCTCCAGACGCTCGCGGGCATTCAGCCGCTCAGCCACTACCCCGGCAGCTACCCCCAGCAACGCTGCCAGCATCAGCCCCAGCTTGTAAGGTAGCGGATGCGCAACCAGCGCTACCACTGCCGCCACCAGCGCGGCCACCAGCATCGGCCGGGTGCGCAGCATAGGCACAACAATACCGATAAAGGTTGCGACCATGGCGAAATCCAGGCCCCAGCCAGCCATGCCCGGCAAGGCATGGCCCAGCAGCGCGCCGGTCAGGGTGCAGGCGAACCAGTTGCTGTACATGGCCAGGCAGGAACCAAGAAAATACCAGTGCTTGTGGGTCATTGGGGTCTGAGCATCGTGGTAGTGATGCTGAACCACGGCATAGCTTTCATCGGTCAGCCAGAATGCCAGCGGTACCCGCCAGCGTTGCGGCAAATGACGGACAAAGGGCAACAGGCTGGCGCTGTAGAGCATGTGCCGCAGGTTGACGATGAAGGTCGTCAGCAGAATCACCGCCAGACCGGCCCCGGAGGCTACCAGACTGACAGCAATGAACTGGGCCGAGCCGGCGAACACCAGCAGCGACATGGCCAGGGTCGCGCCCAGCGACAACCCCGAAGCCACCGCCAGGGTGCCGAAGATGATGCCGAACGGCAGCGCGCCGACCAGCATGGGAATGGTATCGCGGGCCCCGTGCAGGGCCGCCTGAAAACGGGCAGACATGGGTGCAACATTCATATGGGATGGCACAGTACGCTAACAGCCCCACCCCGCCCCCACAAGATACAGTTGGGCAGTAACAGTGTCCCTACTTGAGGTCGATATAACGGCTTATTAAAGCCCGCAAAGCCGCCGGCTTGACCGGCTTGGGCAGGTAATCCAGACCCGCCAGACGGATGTGGGCAATCAGCTCGCTGCGCCCGTCGGCGCTGATCACCACGCCTGGCAGATCGTCGGACAGCCGCTCGCGCAGCCAGCCCATCAGCTCAAGCCCGGTATCCCCGGCATCCAGGTGATAGTCGATCAGCACCAACTGCGGCTGGAAGCCGGACTCGAGAACCTGCTCAACCTCCAGCCGGTCGCGAGCGATAGCCACGTGGCATTGCCAGCGACTGAGCAAGCTTTGCATCCCGGTCAGGATGTTCGGTTCGTTGTCGATGCACAGCACCTGCGCGCCACTGAGCACTGGCGCCGGCTGAGTACTGGGCATGGCCGCCCGGACTGGCGTGTGCTTGGCCACCGGCAGGGTCACGCTGAACACACTGCCACGCCCCGGCCAGGAGCGCACACCCAGCTCATGACCAAGCACCCGACACAGCCCGTCGGCAATCGCCAGGCCTAGCCCCAACCCTTTTTCCGCCTGGGTTCGATGGCTATCCAGACGCTGGAATTCCTCGAAAATCACCTGCAACTTGTCGCGCGGAATGCCAGGCCCCTGGTCCCACACCTCGATCCGCACCTGCTCGCCCTGACGCCGCACCCCGAGCAGTACCCGGGAGCGCCCGGCATAGCGGAAGGCATTGGTCAGGAAGTTCTGCAGCACCCGACGCAGCAGGCGCGTATCGCTACGCACCCGTAAATGACTGGACAGTACCCGCAGGTCCACACCCTGCTCGGCAGCAATCGCCCCGAACTCGATCTTCAGCGGCTCCAGCAACTCGGCCAGATCGAAATCGCTCCACTCAGGGCTGACCCGCCCGGCCTCCAGTCGCGAGATATCGAGCAGATCGGAAATCAAGTCCTCGGCCGAGCGCAACGAGGTATCCAGATGGCGAATCAGTTCCTCGCTTTCCGCCGGCAAGCCCTCCTGGTGACTGAGCGAGGCCGAGAACAGCCGGGCGGCATTGAGTGGTTGCATCAGGTCATGGCTGACGGCGGTCAAAAACCTGCTCTTGGACTGACTGGCGCGCTCGGTCTGGGCCTTGGCCAGCAGCAGCGCCTCGTTGAGTTCGGACAGTTCGCGGGTCCGCTCGGCCACCCGCTGTTCCAGTCGCTCATTGGCTTCCTTGAGCGCCTGCTCGGCCTCACGGAACGCGGTGATATCGGTAAAGCTCATAACAAAGCCGCCGCCAGGCATCGGGTTGCCGATGATCTCGATCACCCGGCCGTTGGGGAAGCGCCGCTCGGAACGGTGAGCAGTGCCCTGCTTCATCCAGTTAATGCGCTTGTCGACATGCTCCTGCGGATCGCCCGGGCCACACAGCCCACGCTGGGCATTGTGCAGAATAATGTCGGCGATCGGCCGGCCAATGGTGATCAGACCATCGGGATACTCGAACATTTCCAGGTAGCGACGATTCCAGGCTACCAGCCGCAGTTCCTTGTCGGCCACGCTGATGCCCTGGGTGATGTTCTCGATCGCACCCTGCAGCAACCCCCGGTTGAACTGCAAGACCTCCGAGGCTTCATCGACGATACGCACCACATCGTCGAACTGCATGTCACGCCCTTCGATCGCCGCCTTGACCACCACCCGTGCCGAAGAGGCACCCAAGACCCCAGCCAGCAAACGCTCGCTGTGGGTAATCCAGCCGCTGCTGGCCACCTGACCCGGCGCGAAGTTCAGAGCCTGCACCTGCGCGTATCGCTGGAAGCTGGCCAACGCCCGCTCCTCACCAACGAAGCGCGCCGCCAGGGCCAGCAGATCTTCCACCGTGACCCGCAGCAAGGCCCGACTCGGGCCATCGACCCAGGCCTGCGAGTCCTGGCTGACGAAACGGCCAGCCTGCCAATGCTCCAGTACCCGGGTTCGGCTGAACACCGAGACCATGACAAAGGCCATGAAGTTGCAGGCCAGCGCAATCAGACTACCCAGGGTGATGCTATTCACCGGCAGCCCCAGCGAACGCTCGTGCAGCGCCTCAAGCAGCGGCCAACCGTTCAATTGCCAGCCCATACCAGCACCCACCAACGGCAGGATCAGCAGATACAGCCACAGCACCAGGCCAATAAGTAGTCCGGCGAACACCCCGCTGCGATTGGCCTGTTTCCAGAACAGCGCGCCAAACATGGCCGGAGCCAACTGGGCAATCGCACCAAAGGCGATCTGGCCAATACTGGCCAGAGTCCCGGCCGAACCGATCAGCCGGTAGACCACATAGGCCAATAACAGAATGACCAGAATACTGGTACGCCGAACATTCAGCAGCAGGCCGCGAAACTCTTCATAGGAGCGTTCCTGCTGGCTCTTGTTGCGCAGCATCAACGGCAGCACCACGTCATTGGAGACCATGGTACTCAGGGCAATGGCGGCCACAATCACCATCCCGGTCGCTGCCGACGCTCCACCAAGAAACGCCAGCAACGCCAGCACTGGCCGGCCTTCGAGTAGTGGCACGCTGATCACATAGGAGTCGGCCGAGACCGCCGGCCCCAGGGTCATCTGCCCGGCCAGGCTGATCGGCACCACGAACAGCGCAGCCAGCACCAGATACGCCGGAAACACCCAGCGCGCCAGGCGCAGATCGCCCGGCTCGATATTTTCCACCACCGCAACCTGGAATTGCCGCGGCAGGCAGAGAAAAGCCAGGATAGCGATAAAGGTCTGGAAGATCAGACTGGTTACCAGCGTTTCACGCTGCCAGTAGTCGGACAACTCAGGACTGCTGCTGGCGCGCTCGAGCAGATCCTGCACCCCACCGAACAGACTGAAGGTCACGAAGGCACCAACCGCCAGGAAGGCCAGCAACTTGACCAGCGACTCGAAGGCGATCGCCAGCATCATGCCCCGGTGGTGCTCGGTAGCATCCAGGCTGCGGGTACCGAACAAAATGGTGAACAGTGCCAGCACCAGCGTCACGACCAATGCGGTATCGGCCGCCCCCGCCGACTCTTCAGCCTGACCCTGGAGCATCGCCGGTACGCTCAGCAGGTTGTAGCCCAGCACGATACCCTTGAGCTGCAGGGCGATATAGGGCAACACACTGACCAGGCACAACAGGCTGACCGCCACCGCCAGCGCCTGGGACTTGCCATAGCGCGAGGCGATGAAGTCAGCAATCGAGGTGATGTTTTCCTGCTTGCTGATGGCGATCATGCGGGCATACAAACGCCAGCCGAACAGGAAAAGCAGTACCGGACCAATGTAAATGGGCAAAAAGCCCCAGAGTTGCTCCGAGGCCATGCCAACGGCGCCAAAGAAGGTCCAACTGGTACACCAGACCGCCAGCGACAGACTGTAGACCCAGACGCGCAGGCGCGGATTGAACTCCCCGGGGCGACGGTCACCCCAGAAGGCGATGGCGAACAGCAACGCCATATACAGCAGGAAAATAAAGGCTACCAGGCCACCTGAAAGCATCGTCAACCGTCGCGCATTATATTGGGAAATCAAAGCACTGATTAATTGCACGCCAGCCCGGCAGCCCGGTTGTCGCTGACCTGTTCTGGACTGTCGATGCCCTGGATGGGCATCGCCAAGCCCCCAGGGATGGGTTCACGGCGTGTCCAGAACAGGTCAGCGACAATTGGGCCAACATAGAAACTGACTTAATCAGTGTTTCCTTAGTCTGGCAGTGCTGGCGGCATTTGCCCAGCCTTGGCCCCTACGACCTAAGTCGACCAACTGCTGATCAACCCAGCAGTACCAGACTCCAGACCACGATGATCAACAGCAACCCAAGCATCTGCGCAGCGCTGCCCATGTCCTTGGAGGCCTTGGACAATGGATGACGTTCCAGCGAGATTCGGTCGATCGCAGCCTCAATGGCCGAGTTGAGCAGCTCGATGATCAACGACAACAACACACTGCCGATCATCAAGGCCCGGCCAATATTGTCGACCGGTAGCCAGATGGCCAAGGGAATCAGCACCAGCGCCAGCCAGACCAGTTGGCGGAAGGCGGCTTCGCCACGGTAGGCGGCGCTCAAGCCATCGAGCGAATAGCCGGCCGCACGCCAGATTCGGCGCCAACCGGTAATGCCCTTGTAAGGATTGTCGCTCATCGTCAGTGACCGGTCTGGGTCAGCTCCATGTGTTGTAGCGCCAGGGCAGCCTGGGTCCGGGTGCGCACCCCAAGCTTGCGGAAGATTGCGGTGACGTGGGCCTTGACCGTCGCCTCCGACACGTTCAGTTCGTAGGCGATCTGCTTGTTCAGCAGGCCGTCACACACCATGGTCAGGACCCGGAACTGCTGCGGCGTGAGGCTGGCCAACTGGGCACTGATCGCCTGTTCCTGATCCGACAACGGGCCGCTATCCTCACTCTGGGCCGGCCAGCATACCCCGCCTTCAAGCACTTCGGTCACGGCCGCCTGAATACCTTCCAGGGTCGAGGACTTGGGAATGAAACCACTGGCGCCGAAGTCCCGGGCCCTGGTCACCACTGCAGCCTCTTCCTGGGCCGAAATAACCACTACCGGAATCTGCGGATACTGGCCGCGCAGCAGCACCAGGCCAGAGAAGCCGTAAGCACCGGGCATATTCAGATCCAGCAGGACCAGATCCCAGTCACTGCGCTGATCCAGACAGTTTTGCAATTCGGCGATACTGCCGGCTTCGGTAAGGCGAAGGTCAGCCCCCAGGCCGCTGCTCAAGGCTTGCTTCAAGGCGCTGCGAAACAGCGGGTGATCATCGGCGATCAGGATGTCATAGGTCAGGCCCATGCAGGGGATTCCCAAGTTTTTTTGTTGTCGTTGGCTGGGCGTCAAGCCTGCCATTCAGAGCGCTCCGCGTCAATTTTAACTTCAGCGCAAAACTGCTCCGGCTATCGCTAATACAACTGTACCTGTCTGCCACGCCAGGCCGGCGGCATAATTCCGCTCTTTTGCCAGCCATGTGGAAGCAGTCATGAACCTGCGCACTTACAAAGCCGACGCCCTGATGCTGATCACCGCCCTGATCTGGGGTACGACCTTTGTCGCGCAGAGTCTGGGCATGGAGCATATAGGCCCGTTCCTCTATACCGGTCTGCGCTTCACTCTTGGCGCACTGGTGGTGCTACCGCTGGTGTTGCTGGCCCGCCCGCAGGCTGACCAGGCTCACCGCCGTTTCAGCCGACCAATGCTGCTGGGCAGCCTGGTGCTGGGGCTGGTACTGACGCTAGGGATCAACTTGCAGCAGATCGGCCTGATGTTCACCACAGTCACCAACTCAGGCTTCATCACCGGTTTGTATGTGATTCTGGTCCCACTGTTTGGCCTGTTCATTGGCATGCGCACCGGTCTGGGGACCTGGGGTGGCGCTCTGTTGGCACTGGTCGGCATGCTGCTGCTGAGCATCAACGAGGATTACCGGATCGTCTCTGGCGACTGGTTGCAACTGGCTGGCGCTGCCTGCTGGGCCGTGCATGTTTTGCTGGTCGGCGCACTGGCCAGCCGCTACGACCCGATCCGGGTGGCCTTTCTCCAGTTCGTGGTCTGCGCCCTGATCAGCCTGACACTGGCCTTCGTCCTGGAGCCAATCGACTGGGATGCAGTGCTACTGGCCGGACCGGCGATCCTGTATGGCGGCTTGCTGGCCGTAGGCATTGCCTTCACCTTGCAGGTGGTGGCGCAAAAGGATGCGCTGGCCTCCCATGCCGCGATCATTCTCAGCCTGGAAGCCGTGTTCGCGGCCATCGCCGGTTGGCTGGTACTGAATGAAACCCTGAGTCTGCGCGGCTTTATCGGCTGCTGCCTGATGCTCGCCGGTATGCTGATCGCTCAACTGGTACCGTTATATCTGGAGCGACGCCGCACACTGCTGGCAGTTCAGCATGAGCCGGCCGGGCATCATTGAGCGCTATCAGCCCTCAAGCCTCGCGTGCAAACGCTCGCGCGCTGGACTGTGCGGCGCCGGCACCCTCAACCGTGAGGCCAGGTAACTCTCGCTGAACACCTGAAAGTAGTCATCCAGGCACTGACCGGCCTGCGGCTCGCCGGCCACCGCCAGGCAGGCCGCCGCCACTTCCACTGTACATAGATGCTCCTCGCGGCAGGAGCGGCGTAGACGGTAACGCGAAGCCTGCTCAGGCTGCAGACTGAGTAGCGGCAAGCCGGCCAGATAAGGACTTTTGCGAAACATCTTGCGCGCCTGGGTCCAGGTCGCATCAAGAATGATCAATAGCGGACGCTTGCCCGGCGCAGCCTGGGGAGCGCTGACCACCGTCTGCCCGGCACTGGCGTACTCAGCTGGAAACACCACGTACGGCTGCCAACACGGATCGGCGAGCAGTGCCAGCAAGGCCGGATCGACCTCGGTACGCGACCAGACGAACGCCTGGGTATCAGCCAGACAATCGGCGATCAGCCGCCCGGTATTGGTTGGCTTCAATGGCTCCAGCGCATGCATCAGCAGGCAAAAACAGGGCTCGGCCTGCAGGTTCGGGCGCAGTGCGCAAATGCAGGTATGCACGGCCAGATGGCAGCCGGCGCAGCGCTGCATGCGCGAGCCCCGAGCCTTGAACTCACGGGTGGAGCGCGCCTTGAGTTCATGACGCAACTGATTGACCGCATGCGGCAGAGTCGTATTCACCAGGATAATCCCACGGACTGGACAGCATCATGGCCGCATGACAGCATGCAGCCAGTGACCAGCAAGGATACGCCAGACGGGCTAACTTTGCAGTGGCGGCGAACCAGTTCAGATCGCCATGGTCAGAGGGATACATGGATTTGCTTCCTGCCATTGGAGATTGCCCCATCATGCGTTGGTTTACCGTTCTGATCGCCCTGCTCATCGCGCTACCCAGCCACGCGATTTCATTGCGTGAAATGCGTTTGCAGGAAACCCTCAAGCAAGTTGCCGAACAAAGCAGCGAAGGTACCCCCAGAGCCGTCAATGCCGACATTACCGACGAAGGTTTCGTCGCCAACGGCAGCGAGCTGGTCAACCACCTGTCGGTCAATGCCGAATATGCCGAACGCCTGCAATCAGACCCCCTGCTGGTTCGCAGCCAGTTGCAGGCGAGCGTCTGTGCCGATCAGCGCTTTCGCCGTCTGCTGGACATGGGCGCCACCCTCACCTATCACTTCGTCATCGCCGACTCGGGCCAGCCAGTCCTCACCCAAAGCTTCGTCGCAGATCACTGTCAGGCCCTGTGACAGTCGCCCCTATCCCGCTCCGGGTCAGCCAAGGCTGACCCATATCAAGGCCAACACGTCCCAAAGCAGCCATACTGTCAGCTATAGATACGGCAACCGATGAGGACATCATGGCTTTACTGACCTTCCATGGCGCCACCCGCCAGGTAACCGGCTCCTGCTATCTGTTGGAGGCCAACGACCAGCGGGTGCTGCTTGAATGCGGCATGACCCAGGGCTTTCGCCGCGACGAGGAGAGCAACCGCAACCGCTTTCCCTTTGACCCCAAAAGCCTGCACGCAGTGGTGGTGTCTCACGCCCACCTGGATCACTCGGGGTTATTGCCCAAACTGGTTGCCGAAGGCTACAGCGGGCCTATTTATGTCACCCCGCCCAGCGCCGAACTGCTGGACCTGATGCTCAAGGACTCGGCGGGCCTGCAGGAACGTGATGCCGAGTGGGAAAACCGCTGGCGCACCCGCTCAGGCAAGCCCCCGATCAAACCACTCTACACCCAGCGTGATACCGAACTGGCGCTCGAGTTACTGCAACCGCTGGAATACCACCAGCCGACCATGGTCGCCAAGGGTATCGAAGTCTGCTTCCATGACGCCGGACATATCCTCGGCTCGGCCATCGTCGCGGTAACCATACATGAAGCCCACAACCTGACGCGTAAACTGGTGTTCTCCGGCGACCTTGGCAATCAGTGCTCACCCTTGCTGCAGCCGCCGGCCACCCTGGATGAAGCCGACCTGGTGCTGATGGAATCGACCTATGGCGACCGCGACCATCGCAACCAGGAAGAAACCCTGGCCGAATTACAGCAGATACTCGACCAGGCCTGGCGAGAGGGAGGCAACGTGCTGATTCCCAGTTTTGCCGTCGGCCGCACCCAGGACCTGCTCTACTACCTGGGCAAGTTCTACCAGAACGGCACCCTCAAGCAGCAAGCGGTGTTTCTCGACAGTCCCATGGCGATCGCCGCTACCGATATCTACAGCCGTTACCTGCCTGCCTCCAAGCAGGAGCGCAAGCTGGCCGGCGATGGCCAGCGCCGAGGCCGGCTCTACAACTGGTTGCCAATTCTCAAATGCACACCCTCGCCGGAAGAGTCCATGGCCCTGAACCGGATCAAGAGTGGAGCGATCATTATTGCCGGTAGCGGCATGTGTACTGGCGGCCGGATAGTCCACCACTTCAAGCACAATATCTGGCGCGAGGAATGTCATCTCGTCATTCCAGGCTTCCAGGCCAAAGGCACGCTGGGCCGGCGCCTGGTCGATGGCGAGAAGCAAATCCGGGTCATTCACCAGAACCTGGCCGTCAAAGCCCAGATCCACACCCTCGGGGGATTTTCCGCCCATGCCGGGCAAAGTCAGTTGATCGACTGGCTCAAGCACTTCAAGCATTGCCCTGAGTTGTACCTGGTGCATGGGGAGCTGGAAAAGAGCCAGATATTGGCCGACACCATCCATCAACAACTGGGCTGGCCCGCCAGCATTCCCGAGCAGGGTGAGCAGATCGCATTCTGAGCAGCAAAGACTGCCAAGGAGCCTCTCATGAGCGACGAACTGGGACCTGTTGACTACCTCAACCGTCACTGGCAGACCACTGGCGAAGGCGTGCAACAGAAGCTCGACGAACTGGTCGAGCTGACTGCCGGCAACAGTGGCAATGCCGAACTCTACCGCGAGATGCTACATGGCGTGGTGCGCATGGCCCAGGCTGATCGCAACCGCTGGGACGCCAAGATCATGCTGCAAACCATCCGCGAGCTGGAGCAGGCCTTCGCCCGCCTGGATCAGTTCAAGCGCAGCCGCAAGGTTACGGTGTTCGGCTCGGCACGCACGCCCCGCGAGCACCCCGTATACAAGCTGGCCCAGGATATGGGTCGGCAACTGGCACGCCATGATTTCATGGCCATCACCGGTGGTGGCGGCGGGATCATGGCCGCCACCCATGAAGGCGCAGGACTGGACAATAGTCTGGGCTTCAACATCACCTTGCCGTTCGAGCAGCGCTCAAACCATGTGATTCATGAAACTGATCATGATTTGCCGTTCAAGTTCTTCTTTTTACGCAAGCTTTTCTTCGTCAAGGAAGCCGACGCCTTGATCCTCTGTCCCGGCGGCTTTGGTACCCTTGATGAAACCCTGGAAGTACTAACGCTGATCCAGACAGGGAAAAGCCCTGTGGTTCCGGTGATCCTGCTCGACACCCCGGACGGCAACTACTGGTCAAGCCTGCTGCAATTTCTCAACGAACAGCTCTGTGCCAACGGCTACATTCACGAGGCCGACTTCCGCCTGATCAGCCTTGTCCACTCAGCCGAGGACGCCATACAAGTTGTTCTCAATTTTTATCGCAACTATCACTCCTCGCGCTGGATCAACTCGCATTATCTGCTGCGCCTGAACCATCCACTCAAACACAACGCCTTGCGTCAGCTTGAACAGCAGTTCGCCGACATCTGCGTGGAGGATGGTTTCTGTCAGGATCAGGATTGCCGTCAGGAGCTGGACGAACCGGAATTCAGCCATCTGCACCGCCTGAGCTTTCGTTTCAATGGCCGCGATCATGGCCGACTGCGGGAGTTGATCGACTTTGTCAATCAGCCCGAGCACTTGCAAAACTGAGGGCTGGCGTCTGTAAGGTTAGAACTCTGAGCCAAAACCCCGATACAGCATAAAGCGCAGCTGTTTGGCCCGGTCTTTGGGATCGCTGGCCTTGCCTTCAGGGAAGCGCTTGTTGAAGGTCTCTTGGGCCCGTGCTGGCCAGTCCCAGCACGCATCACCCAGCACCTGCTCGATCAGACTTGCAGCCACACCGCGCTGGCGCAGCTCCTCCCGCAAACGCTGCGGCCCATAGCCGCGCTGACTGCGGGCATGGACATAGGCTTCGCAGAAGCGCTCGTCACTGAGCAGGCCGTCGTCCTGCAGACGATCCAGCTCGATCTCTGCCTGCTCGCTGGTCGCACCGCGCTGCTTGAGCTTGCGCAGCATTTCGGCATAGCTATGCTCACGCCGCGCCAGCAAATCCATGGCACTGCGACGAATCGCCTGCGGGCTGTCGAGCTGTGAACGGCGAAACATGTTGCCTACGAAGGGGCTCTGATTGAGTCGAATTCAGTGCTTGCTCGATTGCCACTGACCGGTTCCGGACATGCCGTAAATACATCCATGTAGGCTCGTAGATGCCATCCCTGGCATCTAACGGTCCAGAACCGGTCAGCGTCAACCGAGCGACCAAGCATCTGTGTAATCAATCAAAGCTCCCTGACTCAGGCGTCCAGTTCGGCGCTGTCTTCAACCGCCGCCTTGGCATTGCCCGGCTTGGCCAGCAACTGGTCGCGAATGGCCTTCTCAATCTCGTCGGCCACCTGTGGGTTGTCTTCCAGGAACTTGGCGGCATTGGCCTTGCCCTGACCGATCTTGCTGCCCTGGTAGCTGTACCAGGCACCGGATTTCTCGACCAGACCAATCTGCACACCCAGATCGATGATCTCGGCATTGTGGTAGATGCCGGTGCCGTAGAGGATCTGGAACTCGGCCTGGCGGAACGGCGGAGCCACCTTGTTCTTGACCACTTTGACCCGGGTCTCGCTGCCGACCACTTCGTCACCGTCCTTGACCGCGCCGGTACGGCGAATATCCAGGCGTACCGAGGAATAAAACTTCAAGGCATTACCACCGGTGGTGGTTTCCGGGTTGCCGAACATTACCCCGATCTTCATACGGATCTGGTTGATGAAGATCACCAGGCAGTTGGCATTCTTGATGTTGCCGGTGATTTTGCGCAGTGCCTGAGACATCAGACGGGCCTGTACGCCGACGTGATGATCACCCATCTCGCCCTCGATCTCAGCCTTGGGTACCAGCGCTGCCACCGAGTCGACGATGATCACGTCGACCGCATTGGAGCGTACCAGCATGTCGGTGATTTCCAGCGCCTGCTCACCGGTATCGGGCTGCGAAACCAGCAGGTCGTCGACGTTGACGCCAAGCTTGCCGGCGTACTCGGGGTCCAGTGCGTGCTCGGCATCGACGAAGGCGCAGGTGGCGCCATGCTTCTGTGCCTGGGCAATAACCGACAGGGTCAAAGTGGTTTTACCGGAAGATTCCGGGCCGTAGATTTCAACAATCCGACCCTTGGGCAGTCCACCAATACCGAGGGCGATATCCAGTCCCAGAGAACCGGTCGAGATGGCCGGAATGGCCTGGCGCTCATGGTCGCCCATGCGCATCACGGCGCCTTTGCCAAACTGACGTTCAATCTGACTCAAAGCCGCGGAAAGCGCCTTCTTTTTGTTCTCGTCCATTGTGCATCCTCTCTGGAGTGACGGGTGGTCGACGAATCAACTACTGTATATTTGGTCAGTATTATTCCATAGAAGACTGGCCTCGCCTACCCCTCTTTTCAGTTCAGAGTGCCAACGGCTTGGCAACCCGCTTCTCCAGCCCTTCCAGGGCCTTGAGCACGGTCTGGGCCCGCACTTCACGGCGATTGCCCTGCAGTCGTCGGCACTCGCTGTGCACCTCACCGCCGCGCACCGCCCAGGCAAACCATACAGTGCCTACCGGCTTTTGTGCCGAACCACCATCAGGCCCGGCAATACCGCTGACTGCCACCGCCAGATCGGCACCGGCGGCCTCCAGGGCGCCCTGAGCCATAGCCCGCACCACAGGCTCACTGACCGCACCGTGCTCGGCCAGGTCGGATTCGCTAACCCCCAGCAGACGCGCCTTGCTGGCGTTGGCGTAAGTAACGAACCCGGTTTCGAACCAGGCCGAGCTGCCGCTGACCCGGGTAATGGCCTCGGCGATGCCGCCGCCAGTACAGGACTCGGCGGTGGTTACCGTCAGCCCATGACGGCGCAGCGCATTGCCAAGCCGGGCAGCGGCGGTATCGATCAACGGATCGTAATGCGACATGTGTTCTCCTTGAGCGGGTTTGCGTAGACTATCGGGCTGTTTTCATTCGACTGACCAGGGACTTTCATGAGCCGCGCCGAGAAATCCGCCAGCCACACGCCAATGATGCAACAATATTTCAGCATCAAACAGCAGCATCCGGATCAGCTGCTGTTCTACCGCATGGGCGATTTCTACGAACTGTTCTATGACGATGCGAAAAAGGCCGCGCGCCTGCTCGACATCACTCTGACCACCCGCGGCCAGTCCGGTGGCCAGCCGATTCCTATGGCCGGCATTCCGTTTCATGCCGCCGAGGGCTATCTGGCCAAACTGGTCAAGCTTGGCGAGTCGGTCGCGATCTGTGAGCAGGTTGGCGACCCAGCCACCAGCAAAGGCCCGGTCGAGCGCCAGGTGGCGCGAATCATCACGCCCGGCACGGTCAGCGATGAAGCCCTGCTCGATGAGCGCCGTGACAACCTGCTGGCCGCCCTGCTCGGCAGCGAGCGCGGCTTCGGCCTGGCCACTCTGGACATCAACAGCGGGCGCTTCTGCGTCATGGAGCTCAAGGGCTGGGAAACCCTGCTCGGCGAACTCGAACGCCTGGCTCCGGCTGAGTTGCTAATCCCCGATGACTGGGAAGCCAACACCCCGATCGAGCGCCGCCGGGCGGTACGTCGCCGGGCCCCCTGGGAGTTCGACCGCGACAGCGCCTTCAAGGCCCTGACCCAGCAATTCGGCACCAAGGATCTGGTCGGCTTTGACTGCCAGGATCTGACCCTGGGCCTGGGTGCAGCCGGTGCCCTGCTCGGTTATGCCAAGGAAACCCAGCGTACCGCTCTGCCGCACATTCGCGCGCTTAGCCAGGAGCGGTTCGAGGATAGCGTGGTGATCGACAGCGCCAGTCGGCGCAATCTGGAGATCGACAGCAACCTCTCGGGCGGGCGCGACAACACCCTGCTCGATGTGCTCGACCACACCGCCACCGCTATGGGCAGCCGCCTGCTGGCACGCTGGCTGAACCGCCCGCTGCGCGACATGCGCATACTCACGGCGCGTCAGGACAGCATCGCCGGCCTGCTCGACCAGCACTACCACGAAGATATTCGACCGATCCTCAAAGGTATTGGCGACATTGAGCGTATTCTCGCCCGTGTCGCTTTGCGCTCAGCACGGCCACGTGATCTGGCCCGGCTACGCGACGCTCTGGCGACCCTGCCGCAACTGCAGGAAGCGTTGGCACCGCTGGAAATTGCGCACCTGCGGGCATTGGCCGAACAGGTCAGCACCTACCCGGAACTGGCTGAACTGCTGGCGCGTGCGGTGATCGACAACCCACCGGCGGTAATCCGTGACGGCGGCGTCATCGCCCCAGGCTTTGATGCCGAACTGGACGAGTTGCAAAACATCAGCGAAAACGCCGGCCAGTACCTGATCGATCTGGAAACCCGCGAACGCGAACGTACCGGCTTGTCGACCCTGAAGGTCGGCTACAACCGCGTACATGGCTATTTTATTGAGCTGTCACGCGGCCAGGCCGATCAGGCGCCGATCGATTACCAGCGGCGTCAGACCCTCAAGGGGGCCGAGCGTTTCATCACCCCGGAACTGAAAGAGTTTGAGGACAAAGCGCTGTCGGCCCGAAGCCGGGCTCTGGCACGGGAAAAACAGCTTTATGACGAGCTGCTCGACCGCCTCAATGAGGATCTGGCCAGTCTGCAGGACAGCGCCGCCAGCCTGGCCGAACTTGACGTGCTGGCAACCCTGGCCGAGCGCGCCAGCAGCCTGGACTACTGCCGCCCGCGGTTTGTCGATGATAACCAGGTTGTCATCGAGGGCGGCCGACATCCGGTGGTCGAGCAGGTACTGGACACCCCGTTCGTGGCCAATGACCTGAACCTGGACCCTGAAACCCGCATGCTGATCATTACCGGCCCGAACATGGGCGGTAAATCGACCTACATGCGCCAGACCGCCCTGATCGTCCTGCTCGCCCATATCGGCGCCTATGTTCCGGCCAGCCGGGTTGAGCTGTCCTGTGTCGACCGTATTTTTACCCGGATTGGCTCCAGCGACGATCTGGCCGGCGGCCGCTCGACCTTCATGGTCGAGATGAGCGAAACCGCCAACATTCTCAACAACGCCACCGAGGCCAGCCTGGTACTGATGGACGAAGTAGGTCGCGGCACCAGCACCTTCGACGGTCTGTCGCTGGCCTGGTCAGCCGCCGAGTATCTGGCCCGGGTACGCGCCTTTACTCTGTTCGCCACTCACTATTTCGAGCTCACCGCGCTGGCCGATACCGACCCCGGCGTTGCCAACGTGCACCTCAATGCCACCGAGCACAACGAGCGCATCGTTTTTTTGCACAACGTCCAGCCCGGCCCGGCCAGCCAGAGTTACGGTCTGCAGGTAGCCCAACTGGCCGGGGTGCCGCGTCCGGTGATTGAACGTGCGCGCCAACACCTGCATCAGCTTGAACAGCAGAGCCTGGCACAACACGCCGGTACACCAGGCCGGGCAACCGAGCAGCCACTGCAAAACGATCTGTTCGCCAGCGCCCCCCACCCTTTGGTGGAGGCCCTACAACAGCTCAAGCCTGACGATCTCAGCCCTCGTCAGGCCCTGGAACTGCTATACCAATGGAAGACGGAACTGTCGTGATCTTTCGGGAAATGATAGTCATTTTCATTGAAGCCACAATGAATGGCGCTGTGCGGTAGCAAAACCCCGCCAGCGTCTGTACCAGCCGATAAAAACTGCTAGACTACGCGCCACGTTTTGCGACCGCCTGATTCTGATGGAGAGCCACCATGACCTTTGTTGTTACCGACAACTGCATCAAGTGCAAGTACACCGATTGCGTTGAGGTCTGCCCTGTCGATTGCTTCTACGAAGGCCCCAACTTCCTGGTAATCCACCCGGACGAGTGTATCGATTGTGCCCTGTGCGAGCCTGAGTGCCCGGCCAATGCGATTTTCTCCGAAGACGAGGTGCCAGAAGATCAGCAGGAGTTCATCGAACTGAACGCCGAGCTGGCAGAGGTCTGGCCGAACATCACCGAGAAGAAGGATGCGCTGGCCGACGCAGAAGAGTGGGATGGTGTGCCGGACAAGCTGCAGTATCTGGAGCGCTAAGCGCCAGCAGCAAACCGCGAAAAAGGCCGACCCTGTGTCGGTCTTTTTATGTCCGTCCATTGGGCAAATTTCAGGCAAAAAAAGGGGCGGGATAAACCCGCCCACTCTTTATTCCCTATGTGCTATCCGTGTCCCGTCATCCTGACGTCGTCATCCTGATCATCCCTAGTTCAGCTCCCTGCCGAACAGCGTTGTCCCTAACGCATGGGCACATAATATCGCGTTACGACTCTCGCACAAGCCCATGAATAAGACATATTCTCAACCACAACAAACAATAAACCTTTAAAAAACAGCATGTTACTAAAAAAACTAAAGATATTTCCTCTCAGCACGCACAACACGCAGCAACGTTGACTTACAACGCATGTAGGCAATGTCTTACATTCTGAAAACAACCGCCTCAACCGATCTCAGCTCGTGGCCAGCTCAACCCGGTTACGCCCGGCGGACTTGCCGCGATAAAGCGCCTCATCGGCACGGGCAATGCTGTTGTTGAGCGGTTCTCCGGCCTGATGCGTGCTGATCCCGATACTGACCGACAATGGACACGCAAGGCCAGTGCCCGCCTGTTCCACCGCCTGCCGGACCCGCTCGGCTATGGTGCGCGCACTTTCCAGATCACTACCGGGCAATACCGCCAGAAACTCTTCGCCACCCCAGCGCGCTACAGTGTCCTGCTCACGCACACAGGCCTTGATCGCCCGACTGACCGCCTGCAACACCAGGTCGCCGGCCTCATGTCCGTGTTGATCATTGATCGCCTTGAAATGATCGACATCCAGCAACAGCAAGGCTGTGGTCCCAAATTCCGCACCCTCAGCCTGGGGCCGCTCCAGAAGGTTGATCACATAACGGCGATTGTAGAGCCCTGTCAGAGCGTCCGTCGCGGCCATCCGGCGCAGATGGCGATCAGCCCGGGTAACCGTACCGACGTAAAACACCGACAGATAGCTGAACATCAGAAATACTACGCTCAGATTGAACAGATGGACCCACAACAGCGCCGCAGGACTGATTGGCTGCAAGGGCTCGACAAAGCGCATCAGAAGATCCAGTGCGACATAGAAGGCCCACAGCCCGAGCACGCCATACCAGGCATGACGCGTGGTACGCATGCCGGCAAACAGGGCAGGAATGAACATCAGCAGAAAATAGTGGAAACCACTGTCCCAGCCGATCAACAGGCTGCCCAGGGCCGCATGCACAGTAACCTCGATCCAGATCAGCGCTACCGCCAGCCGGTTGCGCCTGGCCTTGAGCGCCCAAATGGCGGTCGCATACATCGCAATACTGATGATATTGATCCAGGCCAGGATTGGTGAGCCCAGCAGCAGGAAAAGCACGAAAAAGGCTGCATCAATCGAGCCAGCCCATATGCAGCAGAGCCGTGTCATCTTCCAGAACTGCCCACGCGGGGCGCTGTGCCGCTCAAACACCGGGGTCACATCAGCCATGTATCGGTTTCCATTCAAGGCAGGGACGCTAAGAAAGACGTTGCATAGCCAAATCAGGCTACAGAGCCTACCCCGGCATCATTGTGCCATCGAGTGTAGCCCAGCACCGACTCACGGACAGTATCTCCAGCAACAAAAAACCCGGTACCTCACGGTACCGGGTTTTCGGAACGTCTGAGCGACGGACGGCTTACATCATGCCGCCCATGCCACCCATACCACCCATGCCGCCCATGTCCGGCATGGCCGGCTTCTCTTCCGGCAGCTCGGCAACCATGGCCTCGGTGGTGATCATCAGGCTGGCAACCGAAGCGGCAGCCTGCAGAGCGCTACGGGTGACCTTGGCCGGATCGAGAATACCCATCTCGATCATGTCGCCGTACTCACCAGTCGCAGCGTTGTAACCGAAGTTACCTTCGCCGGACTTGACCTTCTGCAGAACCACAGCAGCTTCTTCACCGGCGTTGGTGACGATCTGGCGCAGCGGCGCTTCGACCGCACGACGCAGCAGCTTGATGCCAACGTTCTGGTCTTCGTTGTCACCCTTCAGGCCTTCAATGGCAGCCAGGGTGCGAACCAGAGCCACGCCACCACCAGGTACTACGCCTTCTTCAACAGCGGCGCGAGTAGCGTGCAGCGCGTCTTCAACGCGATGCTTCTTCTCTTTCATTTCCACTTCGGTGGCTGCGCCAACCTTGATTACCGCAACACCGCCAGCCAGCTTGGCCAGACGCTCTTGCAGTTTTTCACGGTCGTAGTCGGAAGTGGTTTCTTCGACCTGCTTGCGGATCTGGGCCACACGGGCTTCGATATCCACTTGGGCGCCGGCGCCGTCGATCACGGTCGAGTTGTCCTTGTTGATCTGAACGCGCTTGGCTTGACCCAGGTGCTCCAGACCAGCGCTCTCCAGGCTCAGGCCAACTTCTTCGCTGATTACGGTACCGCCGGTGAGGATGGCGATATCCTGCAGCATGGCCTTGCGGCGATCACCAAAGCCCGGGGCCTTGACCGCAGCAACCTTGACGATACCGCGCATATTGTTGACTACCAGAGTAGCCAGGGCTTCGCCTTCTACATCCTCAGCTACGATCATCAGCGGACGACCAGCCTTGGCGACGGCTTCCAGAACCGGCAGCAGTTCGCGGATGTTGGAGATTTTCTTGTCAACCAGCAGCAGGTACGGGTTATCCAGCTCGGCGGACATGGTTTCCGGCTTGTTGACGAAGTAGGGAGACAGGTAACCACGATCGAACTGCATGCCCTCAACCACCGACAGCTCGTTCTCCAGACCAGAACCTTCCTCAACAGTGATCACGCCTTCCTTGCCGACGCGATCCATAGCTTCGGCGATGATGCTGCCGATCGAATCGTCGGAGTTGGCGGAAATGGTGCCTACCTGGGCGATGGCCTTGGAGTCTTCACAGGGCTTGGCCAGGTTCTTGAGTTCGGCGACGATGGCGGCAGTGGCCTTGTCGATGCCACGCTTGAGGTCCATCGGGTTCATACCGGCAGCAACGGCTTTCAAGCCTTCGGTCACGATGGCCTGAGCCAGAACGGTCGCAGTGGTAGTACCGTCACCGGCGTCGTCATTGGCGCGAGAGGCAACGTCCTTGACCAGTTGCGCACCCATGTTCTCGAACTTGTCTTTCAGCTCGATTTCCTTGGCGACTGAAACACCGTCTTTGGTGATCAGCGGCGCGCCGAAGCTGCGCTCGATCAGTACGTTGCGACCTTTCGGGCCCAGGGTAGCCTTGACCGCGTTGGCCAGGGTGTTGACGCCGTCAAGCATCTTGTTGCGGGCGGAAATACCAAATTTAACTTCTTTAGCAGCCATGTTTGCTTTCCTTCAATGAATTCGTTGGGGATCTGCCAGCCAGTGCTCAGCCTTCCAGCACGCCGTAGATTTCGGACTCGCTCATCATCAGCAGCTCTTCGCCATCGATCTTGATGGTGCTGCTGCCGGAATAGGGGCCGAAAACCACTTTGTCGCCCTCTTTGACGGCCAGCGGACGTACGTCACCGTTGTCCAGCAGACGCCCGGTACCCACAGCTATCACCACACCGGTATTCGGTTTTTCTGCGGCAGAGCCCGGCAGAACGATACCGCCAGCGGTTTTGGTCTCTTCTTCGCTGCGACGAACGACTACGCGATCGTGTAACGGACGGATTTTCATCGTTGTGAGTCTCCCAATTTGAATGTCATTGGCCGGTAGACCGGCACTTCACGTTAAAAAACCAGACCTTGCGGCCTGAAGGACGGACCTCTGTTGCAGAGTCGCGTCACTGTCCTGCTGCCCGCCGTGGCGGGCTCGTCAAAACGGGTGAATCCTTAATGGGGACCAGGCAAGCCATTTCAAGGGGCGTACAGCAAATTTTTTCACTGATCGCCAATCTGCCGGTCAGTGCGACGCTCGGCCTCGGACTTGGCTTCCCACTCACCCTCAATGATGGTGTGACCACCGCGTTGCCAGACCTGCGGGCCACCCGGCTCACCCGGAGCCGGCTGACCACGACTGCGCCAGGCCAACAGCAGGCAGGGAATCGCCAGCGCATCGGTAATCACCCCTGGGAACATCAACAGTACGCCCGCCAGGACACCCCAGAACCCTGAGCGCAAGACGGCAAACGGTGAGCGATCATGCGCCATTTGCACCTGCAGGCGCTGAACCATTGCCCAACCCTGGCGCTGAATCAAGGCAATGCCCAGCAAACCACTGACCAGCACCCACAGCAGAGTCATCCCTACGCCGATGGCCTGCCCCAGCAGGATCAAGCCGGCCAGTTCGAGCAGCGGTATCAGCAACAGAAGAAATCGGAAAAACGGCATGCAAGCCTCAGCTCTCAGTGACCAAAATCCTTATATGGGTACGCTGCCCGGCCGTTTCAAGACAGGCCGACGGATGGCAGTATCGGTAGCCGCACCGACATCAAAGTCAAAAGATGACCAAATACGCCAAACGGGTCTTCTCTATTCACCCCATCTGGTGCATGCTTGCAGCCCTGTTTTCCCATCCGATTTCATTGGCTATGAGGAGTGCCAAGCATGCAATTGAGAGATAGCGTGATCATCATTACCGGCGGCGGTCAGGGCCTGGGCCGATCAATGGGCGAATTTCTCGCCGCCAAGGGTGCCCGTCTGGCACTGGTCGATCTGAACCAGGAGCGACTGGACGAAGCAGTAGCCGCGTGTAAGGCTGCCGGTGGCGATGCCCGGGCCTATCTGTGCAATATCGCCAATGAAGAACAGGTCACCGACATGGTCAACCAGGTAGCCAGCGACTTCGGCGCTATCAACGGTCTGATCAACAATGCCGGCATCCTGCGTGACGGTCTGCTGCTCAAGAGCAAGGACGGCGAAATCCAAAAGATGAGCCTGGCGCAATGGCAGTCGGTGATCGACGTCAATCTCACCGGCGTGTTCCTGTGCACCCGTGAAGTCGGGGCGAAGATGATCGAACTGGGCAACCAGGGCCTGATCATCAACATTTCCTCGATCTCCCGCGCCGGCAACATCGGTCAGTCCAACTACTCCGCAGCCAAGGCCGGGGTCGCTGCCATGACTGTGGTCTGGGCCAAGGAACTGGCGCGTTATGGCATTCGCGTGGCCGGCATCGCCCCGGGCTTTATCGAAACCGAGATGACCGGTGGCATGAAACCCGAGGCACTGGAAAAGATGACCTCTGGCATTCCGCTCAAGCGCATGGGCAAGCCAGCCGAAATCGCCCATTCGGCGGCTTACCTGTTCGAGAACGACTACTACACCGGTCGTATCATCGAGCTTGACGGCGGTCTGCGTATCTGACCGCCCAGCCCGGGTCATCTGTGGCCCGGGCTTTGTCCCTCACCAGTTGACCCCCAGCCCCAACCGATAGCGCTTGTAGTTGGTCCCGGTATCGTCAGTGGTCTTGAGATAGTCCCAGTCGGTACTCAGGCTGAGTGCCATCCAACTGTTGAGCAGATAACGCAGCCCCAGCTCGGCATCAACCGCATAGCGGATTGCATCATCGTCGGGAATCAGGGTTTCAGCCTTGTGGAACAACTGGAAACGCTTGCCAAACAAAAAGCGTCGGTAGTCCCACTCCAGCGCCAATGCATTGGTATGCCAGGTCTCGCCCGTGCGCTCGTCCAGTTGCAGATAGTCCAGCCGGGCCGAGGTTTCAAAACGCCCCAAAGCACTATTCCACCACTCATAACCTGGCCCCATACCAAACTGTATGCGGCGCTCGATATCGCCTATGAGGTCACGCTGATAACTGGCGCTGGTCTGCCAGAACCACTGATCGGCAAAAAACCAGCTCAGATCGTACTCGGCATCCCAGACATGCCGGCTCTTCACATCATTGCGAAAGTCACGCTCGAACTCATAGGCCAACCCATGCCGCCAGTCGCCGTGGCGGGCTTGGGTATCGATGCTGATATCCAGGTCACGCTGATCGGTCTCGGCATCCTTGATATCCAGCGCGACATTGGCCTTGCCTTCCCAGACCCAGTCCTCGATCACCGGCTGCGGCTCAAGCATCTGCCTGATCGCACTGATCGGCAGCTCCTGGGGCTCTGGCAGGCCATTGACCAGCAGCACAGTGCCCGGAGTATCCGAAGCCATAAGCCCCATGGCCCGTTCGGCCTGCCCCAGGGTTTTGACCAGCAGGGTCCGATCACTCTCCAGCGTGCGGATTCGCTTGACATCCACCGTCACCCGACCGGCAAAATCAGTGACTATTACCAGCTTGCTGCCCTCAAGCAGTTCGATCTTGCCGGTCAGTCGATCACCATTGTCGAGCCACAGGGTATCGGCCAGGGTCGGCAAGCTGAAACACAGCAACAACAAAAGACAGTACGGCCTGCACCACATACAACATCCTTAACATCAAGTCAGATTCGAGCATTACTATTCATGCCCCAGCCACCAGTGCCAGCAAGCATTCCCCAGGGTTCGACCAATGAATCCTGGCAACGTTTCCTGCAAGCGCTGGCCAGCATCCCCGCTGGTCGGGTCACCAGCTACGGCCGACTGGCCCAACTGGCGGGCCTGGGACGCGGTGCCCGGCAAATCGGTCGCTGGCTCGGGCAGTTGCCGGAGGGCAGTAATCTGCCCTGGCACCGCGTGGTCAACAGCCAGGGGCAGTTGTCACTGCCAGCCGATAGCCCGGCCGGTCAGGAACAATACCGCCGACTGATGGACGAAGGCATTATGGTTAGCGCTCGGCGAGTCAATATGAAACGTTATGGCTGGCCGGATTGAGCCTCATACACCCCAAGGAACTCCATGAAAGCATCACACAGCGAAACTCTGGCCAATAGCTCCCGGCACGAAGGGCTGCGGGTTTACCTCAATCCCCGGGTTCTGGGCATGCTGTTCCTCGGCTTTTCCGCCGGCCTGCCGCTGTTATTGGTTGGTGGCACCTTCAGTGCCTGGTTGCGCGATCTCGGCATTGACCTGGCTGCCATCGGCTTTCTGAGCTGGGTCGGCATGGCTCATTCGATCAAGGTACTCTGGGCCCCCGTGATCGACCGCGCACCAGTCCCGCTGCTGACCCGCTGGCTCGGTCGGCGCCGGGCCTGGATGATACTGGCTCAGGTGGTTATCGCCGGCTCCCTGCTGGGTATGGCGCTAACCGATCCACGCGAAAATCTGGGCCTGATCGCATTGTTCGGCATTCTAACCGCCTTTGGCTCAGCCACCCAAGACATCGCCATCGACGCCTACCGGGTCGAGGCTGAAGCCAAGCATCGCCAGGCGGCCATGGCCGCTACCTATGTCACCGGTTACCGGGTGGCGATCCTGGCCGCCGGGGCCGGAGCCCTGCACATCGCCGCCCTGGACCCCACAGCCCCACCACCGGTCTACACCGAGGAAGCTGGTGGTCGGTCACGTATTGGCCTGGCCATCAACCTGGTGCTCAATTCATTGCGCACCCTGTTCTATGACTGGGGACTGATCACCGTAGTCAACGGCTGGACTCTGGCCTATCTGTGTATGGCGCTGTTGATGCTGGTCGGCATCATCACCACTCTGATCATCGCCGAACCCAAGGTTGCGGTTACCCAGTCGACTGCCCAGTTCGAGCAGCGGGTCAACAGTTACCTGGCCAACACCCAACACAATGGCTGGCGCAGAAGCATCACAGCATGGTTCATCGGTGCCGTGGTTTGCCCGTTCGCCGAGTTTTTCCAGCGTTATGGTAAAGCCGCACTGATCATCCTGCTGTTCATCGGTTGTTTTCGCATCAGCGATATCTTCATGGGCGTGATGGCCAACCCGTTCTATCTGGATCTTGGCTTCAGCAAGGCCGAAATCGCCAATATCGCTGCCGCATTCGGCCTGGCCATGACCCTGGCCGGCGCCGCCATCGGTGGAGTGCTGGTGGCTCGTTTCGGGATTGCGCCGATTCTGCTGTTTACCGCCTTCATGGCCCCGGCGACCAACCTGACCTTTGCCTGGCTGGCGCATATCGGTCCCCAGCAGCATGGCCTGGTAATGGCGATTATTGCCGACAACATCACCGGCGGCCTGGCGATCTCGGTCTTCATCGCCTACCTGTCGAGCCTGACCAACACCGCCTACACCGCCACCCAGTATGCGCTGTTCAGCTCACTGATGACCCTGCCGGGGCAGTTCGCCGCCGGCTTCACCGGAGTTCTAGCCGCGCATGTCGGCTGGGAGATGTTCTTCATCATCACCGCCCTGACCGGGGTCCCGGCGATCATTCTGGTAGCGATATTGCTAAAGGTCGCACACCCCGACCTCAGCAGGCGCCCAGGGATTGATGAGGGATAGGGAAACACTGATTACATCAGCTTCGGTGTTGGCCCAGTTGTCGCTGACCTGTTCTGGACACGCCGTAAACCCATCCATGGGGGCTTGACGATGCCCGTCCTGGGCATCGACAGTCCAGAACAGGTCAGCGCCAACCGGGCTACTGGGCTTGAGTGCAATGAATCAGTGTTTCCCAAGAGAATATTGGGGGCGCCATAGACGCCCCCAAACAGATCAGCCGTTGCTGGCTTGCGCGACCATGTGCACAGTACGCTGCGGGAATGGGATGGTGATGCCTTCCTGGTCGAAGGTTTCCTTGGCCGCCTCGATGGTGTCAAAGAAAACGCCCCAGTAGTCCTCGGTCTTGGTCCACATACGCAGGGACAGATCGACCGAGCTATCACCCAACGACACCAGCCAGACCACCGGCGCCGGATCCTTGAACACCCGGGCATCTGCCTGAGCCAGACGCAGCAGAATCTCGCGAGCCTTCTTCACATCATCGCCGTAGTCAATACCGATATTGATGTCGACCCGCCGGGTCGGCTGGCGCGAATAGTTGATGATATTGCCATTGGACAAGCTACCGTTGGGGATCACCACGGTCTTGTTGTCCGGAGTCTTAAGTACGGTATGGAAGATCTGGATGCTGTCCACGGTACCGGCCGTACCCTGAGCCTCGATATATTCACCGACCTTGAACGGACGCAAGAACAGAATCAGTACACCACCAGCAAAGTTAGCCAAGCTGCCCTGCAGCGCCAAACCGACAGCCAAACCGGCGGCACCGATCAGCGCGATGAACGAAGTGGTCTGAATGCCGATCATGCCGGCGACACTGATCAGCAGCAGAACCTTTAGACCAATATTGACCAAATTGCCGATGAAGCCGTGCAAAGTCGCCTCGACGTTGCGCTTTTCCATCAGCCGCAACACAGTGGCGCTGATCCGACCAATGATCCACCAACCGACCAACAGAGTGATCAGCGCCAGCAGCACCTGACCGCCGTACTGCATGGCCAGCGGCAACCACGCCTCCTGCAGACCATCCAATTGGGTCATCACATCTTCCATTACCTTCTCCTGATTTTTTAATTGCACGAAAGCCCAGCAGCCGGCTGGGCCAGACACCGATTTTAATCCAACCCGTGTTTTTTCAGTCGCGGAAATTATTGAACTGCAGCGGCATTTCAAGCTTGGCGCCACGCAGCAAGGCCATGACATCCTGAAGATCATCGCGCTTCTTGCCGGTCACCCGGACCTGTTCGCCCTGGATCGCTGCCTGCACTTTGAGCTTGGAATCCTTGATCAGAGCCACGATCTTCTTGGCAAGTTCCTTGTCGATACCTTCACGCAGCACGACTTCCTGCTTGACCAGTTTGCCCGAAGCATAGGCATCCTTGACCTCCAGGCACTGGATATCGATCTTGCGCTTGATCAGGCTCATTTGCAGGATCTCCAGCATCTGCCCCAACTGAAAGTCCGCTTCGGCCGTCAACTGCACCAGCAGGTCCTTGTCCTTGAACTCAAAACTGCCCTTGCCACGCAGGTCATAGCGCCGGTCCAGCTCCTTGACCGCATTGTCCACGGCGTTAGTGACTTCATGTTTGTCCAATTCGGACACCACGTCGAACGATGGCATGCATTAACCTCGATAAAACACATTTTTATGACATTCATAGCAAAACAACAGCACAAGCTCGTGGCATTATAGCCTCAAACGACATAGACCCTGAACGGAAGCCTTGCCATGCCCAACCCGCAGTTAAGCATCATGGTAGTGGACGATACCAAATTCAGCAGCGCGGTTATCGGCCATACCCTGTCTCAAGCGGGTTATACCGACATCAGGTTTGCCAGTTCCGCCATGGACGCCCTGGCCATGCACGAACAACGCCCGGCCAGCGTCATGGTCGCCGACTGGCTGATGCCGGAAATGGATGGCCTGGAGCTGACCACCCGCATCCGCCAGGCCGACGAGCAGAGCGACCATTACACCTACGTGGTGCTGCTGACTGCCCGCGAAGGCGACAATGTACTGGGCGAGGCCTTCGATCGCGGGGTCGATGACTTCATCAGCAAATCGGCCATGAACGAGCAACTGCTGCCGCGCATCTACGCTGCTGATCGCACCTCGCAACTGATCAATCGCCTGCTCGACGAGAACCGCCTGCTGGCAGTCAACAATGCGCAGCTCGAGGCTCATAATCTGGTCGACAGCCTGACCGCCATCGGCAACCGTCGCTACCTGCTCCAACGCCTGAGCGACAGCCTGCGCAACGTTGAAGCCCGTGGAGGTGCCTGCTGCCTGCTGGTACTCGGGGTGCAGAATCTCGACGAACTGAGCAACCGGTTCGGTGAAGATGTGCGCCAGGAACTGCTCAAGGGAATCGCCCGCCGCCTGCAACAACTGGTCCGCCCCACCGACGTGATCGCTCGGGTCAGCAACAACGCCTTTGCCATCGTCACCCTGGCCGATGACCCACTGGAATGCAAACCCAACAGTTTCCGCCGCCTGCATGACGGCCTCAATCTCAAGGCCTTCAAAACCAGCGAGGGCTATCTCTCGGTTCGCGCCGGCATGGCCCTGGGCTCAGCCAGCCAACGCCAGTCCCACGCCGATGCCAGCGCCTGGCTGGAGCAGGTGGAACAGCAACTGGAACAGGCCTATGCCACCAACCTGATCACTGAAGTGCCGTAACGGACGGCTGATGCTGCATATACTCGGAGCCGGTAGCCTGGGACTGCTGTGGGCGGCACGTCTGACTCGCGCCGGCCTGCCCTGCCGCCTGCTCCTGCGAGATGCCCGGCGCCAGACCGAATGGCAGAGCCGAAACAACCTTTTGATCTTTGAACAGGCAAGCCAGCGCGAGCTACTGACGATTGAGACCTTGCCGATCAGCGACTGCCATGAGTCCATTGAGCGACTGATCGTGGCGACCAAGGCCCATGAAGTGCACAGCGCACTCAGCAGCCTGCCAGCTGCACTACTGGACCAAAGCGACTGTCTGCTATTGCAGAATGGCCTGGGTAGCCAGCAACAGGCCCAGGCCCTGCTCCCCAATGCCCGCGTCCTGTTTGCCAGTGTGACCGACGGCGCCTGGTGCCCGGCCCCCGGCCACGTCTGCTGGGCTGGTATCGGCGAAACCCGGATTGGCGACCCGCAAGGCGGCACAACTCCCGCATGGCTGAACCTGCTAGACCAGGCCGGGATCGTCTGGCATTGGGATAACCAAATTCTTGAGGTACTCTGGCTGAAACTGGCGGTGAACTGCGCGATCAACCCCTTCACCGCCCTATTCGACTGTCGTAACGGTGACGTGCCGGCACGGGCCGGGGTCCGACTCGAACAGGTCATTGATGAGCTGCACAGCCTGCTCAGCATTGCCGCTCGCAGCCCTGGTCGCCAAGCCTTGGGGGAACGTATCCATAGCGTGATCCAGGCCACCGCCGGCAACAGTTCTTCCATGCGCCAGGATATCCATGCCCGCCGCCGCACCGAGATCGACTACATTCTTGGCTACGCTTGCCGCGAGGCCAGACAGCGGGGGCTGCAGGCCCCAGCACTGACGTCTCTGCACGAGGAGCTGAAAGCCCTGCTCGATACACTGGGTTTGCCGCGCGACTGATATGTTGCCCTGGCCCGTTTCACGCTAACCTAGGGAAACACTGATTAAGTCAGTTTCGGGGCTGGCCCAATTGGCGCTACTGAGCTTACGTGCAATTAATCAGTGTTTCCCTAGTGTTTTTTGCTGTTAGGAGCACGACTACCATGGGCTACCGCCTGAGCAAAGTCTATACCCGCACTGGCGACAAGGGGGACACCGGTCTGGCCGACGGCCAGCGCATCGGCAAGGATCACCCACGCATCGAAGCCATGGGCAGTGTCGATGAGCTGAACAGCCAGCTCGGTGTGCTGCTGGCCGAACTGGCCGGGCAGGGTCTGGACCAGTTCACCGCGCTGCTCGGACCAATTCAACACCGCCTGTTTGATCTTGGCGGAGAATTGGCGATCCCCGGCCACCACATCATCGATGCCGGCGATGTGAGCACACTGGAGCAACTGATTGATGACTACAACGCTGAACTGGAACCGCTGAAGAACTTCATTTTGCCCGGCGGCTCACGTTGCGTAGCCCAGGCTCATCTGGCCCGCAGCCAGTGCCGCCGGGCAGAACGCCGGTATCTGAGCTTGGCGCGCCAGGACGATGTCAATCCGCAGGCCCCGATCTATCTGAACCGGCTGTCAGACCTGCTGTTTGTCGTTGCCCGCTGCATCGCCAAGGCCGAGGGCACCCCCGAAGTGCTGTGGGCACCCAAGCCCAAGCCGCAATAGCCCCTTTAACGACAACGCCCCGGACCAGCCGGGGGCGTTGACACAACAACCAGAACGCTCAGACCCGGAAAGCACTGACGATTCGCTGCAGCTCCTGCACCAGTTGCCCCATGCGGTTGCTGGATTGCTCGGCCTGGCGAGCCCCCTCGGCAGTGCGTTCACCAGCATGGTTGATCTCGACGATGTTCTGATCGATATCATGGCTGACTGCGGTCTGCTGCTCAGCCGCAGCGGCGATCTGCTGGCTCTGATCAACGATCTGGGTTACCGCTGCCAGAATGTTGCCCAGCGCTTGCTGCACCTGCAAGGACGCATCCACCGCCTCACCAGTCATGCTGTGGCTGGCACCCATAGCCTTAACCGCAGCCCCCACACCATCCTGCAGACGCACGATCATCTGCTCGATTTCCTCAGTCGACTCCTGGGTCCGGCGCGCCAGCGTACGCACCTCATCGGCCACCACAGCAAACCCCCGCCCCTGCTCGCCGGCCCGGGCTGCCTCGATGGCCGCATTCAGCGCCAGCAGGTTGGTCTGCTCGGCCACGCCCTTGATCACATCCAGCACCCGGCTGATTGAGGCGCTGTCATCGGCCAGCCGGTTGATCACATTCACCGAGTTCTCGATTTCCCGCGCCAGCTTCTCAATACCATCGACCGAAGCCTCGACTCGCTGCCGGCCATTGAGGGTTTCGTTGTTGACCTGTTCGGCATTGTTCACGGCCAGGGCCGCGCTGCGCGCCACCTCCTGCGAGGTAGCGGCCATTTCATTCATGGCTGTGGCCACCTGCTCAATCTGGCTGCGCTGGGCTGCCACCGCCTGACTGCTTTCGGCCGAGATACTTTCCACCTGCTCGGACTGTTGCTGAACCTGATTGGAGGTCTGACCAACCTGGCGAATCAGCTCGCGAATCCGGCCAATACTGTCATTGAACTCGGCAGCCAGTGCCCCCAGTTCATCGCGACTGTCAACCTCGACCTGGACCGTCATATCGCCCCGCGCCACCTGCCCCATCAGCACCGACAACTTCTTCAGAGTTCTGCGGGTGGCCATATAGAAGCCGGCATACAGATAGATGATCAGCACGATCACCAGTACCAGCGCGACCACCAGCAACACGGTGGCCCGGGTATTGGCCCCCAGCCGCTGCTCAAGCACCCGCTCCAGGCTGTTGAGGATACCCGCCCCCAACGCATAGGATTTGTCGATCTCGCTACTGATGCGCTGGAAGAACCCAGCCCAGTTACCATCCAGGCTGTTGGCCAGAATGATATCTTCCTCGAAAATTTCACGGGTCTGCTCCACTGTAGCCAAACTGGCTTGCGCCGCCGCGCGCAGCCCAGCTAAATCCGGATGACTCTGAATGAGCCCCAGCGCCTGCTGGTAGTCGGCCTGCAAGCGGCCCATCCCATCGACCAGATCGTCCATTTCCCGGCTGGCGTCCGAACTCAGATAACCCTGCCCCATCGCATAACCACCGACCGCCCGGCCATGACCCAAAGCTCCCGTCACCTGGGGAATACCATCCACCACCAGCGCGCCTAGTTGCCGCACCAGTGCATCAAAGTCCTGCAGTAGCCCGGCATAGCTGGCCGTCACAGACAGCAGCGACAGCGAAGCACCATAAGCCTGGGACGACATGTCGGCCCGGGCGCGGATCGACTCTTGGCCAATGCGCGCATAGAAAGCCAACAGCTCATCACGCTGCTTGATCATATCGGCCGCTGTAGCATCACCATTGCGATAAGGCAGGCCACGCAGTGCCTCGATGATCTGGTTGCGTTGCTCCAGGGTCCGCTGCTCCAGCGCTGCGGCCTGGTCACCCTGCCCCAGGTGGAAGGAAATCAGATCCAGATCTCTCAATACTTCAGCCCGCTTGACCACCTCCTGGGTCAGACGTACCAGCTCCAGGCTGTCCAGTGCATGCTGGGACAACTGAACACGTTCAAAGGACTGTTTGACCAGCATACTGCTGACCACAAGCAGGGGGACGAAAAACAGGACACTGATCAGGCAGAACTTCATGCCGTAGCTCAACCTGTTCATCAGTGCTATGGCGGGTGCCAGAAGACTGTTCACGCAGAATTCTCCTCAAATACAACGCCCCGTCGCTCTCGGGACTGGCCGCAGGCGCCAAACGCCGGCATAGCCATTATCGTTATGATTATTAAGCGGCCTCCTGGCTCGTTGTCAGTCTTCCGTGCGGTTATGGGCTCGCCTGCCAAGCAATCGAGCCATGATTAAATGTCTTACACCGCTACTATCGGCTAATACGCCGGCATCTTTAACCCAGCACGGCATAGAGCGCAATAAAGACGGCCCACACCAGCAACGAACGTTTGACCAGCATCCGGACACTGGCCAATATGCCCTCATGCTCCGGTGTCGGGGCACCATCTTGCAAGGCTGCATCAGTGCACTGCTCAAGCAGTTCGGCATTGCTCAGTTCCCAGCGCGCAAACTGCCTGCGCAAAACCACCAGGGTCGCGTCAAAATGCCCAACCAGCGCCAGACTAAGCCCTAGCAGGCGGCTTGGCAGCCACTCCAGAGAGTGGCTCAACACATTGGCCAGCCCACCCTTCTCGCCGCTGGCGCTAGCCAGCAGGCGATACCCCAAAGCTCCGAGCGGACCCAACAACAAATACCAGAAAGCCGGCACGAAATAGCCATGGCAAGCCTCCCAAACCAACCGGCCACGCACCGCCCTGAGCAACCCATTCGGCTCATCACAGACAATACCCAGCTCCCGCTCAGCTACCAGACTGGCAGCTTCCTGATCACCTCGCGCCCAAGCCTGTTCCAATGCGCTGGTCATCGCGCCCAGCGGATCACTACGCCCGACGCACAACAGCAATACGGCCGCATGCAGCACCAGACTGAAGAGCCCATATGCCATACCCTGCACCCACCACAACAGGATTGCCAGGGGTAACAGCGGCAGCATCAGCAGCAGTATCCATTGCCACTCGGCATGATTACCCAGACGCACCTGCAACCAGGCACTCCAGCGACCGCACAGATCGACCGGCAACCCATTGCGCCAAGGTGTGAAGCGCAAGATCAAGGCGACCAGCACCAGTACCAGAAAACTCATAGTGACTCTCCTTGTAGCCCCGGATCAGCGGGATTGACGCATACTGCGCAGATAACGTCCCCAGTCGAAGGCTGGCCCTGGGTCAGTCTTGCGGCCCGGCGCAATGTGCTCATGACCGGTAATCCGACTCAGGGTAATCGCCGGGTAGGCCTTGCGCAAACACTGAGTCAATGCACTCAGAGCCTGGTACTGGGCGTCGCTGTAGGGCACATCATCGGCACCTTCGAGCTCGATGCCGATCGAAAAGTCATTGCACTGATCTCGCCCGGCATACCGCGATTGCCCGGCATGCCAGGCACGATCCAGACAGGACACAAACTGGGTGATCTGGCCCGTACGCTCAATCAGAAAGTGAGCGGAGACCTGCATTTCGGCAATAAAGGTGAAATAAGGATGAGCCGCACTATCGAGCTTACCCTGGAAGAACTGCTGAACATGCCCCCCGCCAAACTCACCTGGCGGCAGACTGATGTTGTGGATTACCAACAGGGAGATGCTCTCGCCGGTCGGCCGTTGATTGAAATGTGGCGAGGGGCAATGAATCACCCCGCTAAGCCAGCCTTCATTGACCTGCATCGGCCTGGAACTCCGCTCACAGAGGAGGCCCTATGCTAGCAGGCCTGCCCGCCAGACGCACCCCGACCCCACTAAGAAGCCGGGAAGCCGCTGGCAGGCGACAGTGAATCAGTGACGCGCCGCCTGAATCTTGCGCAGGTTGCCGATCACCGATTCCAGCGCCCGGTCGAACAGCTGATTGTCGTCCAGCAGGCGCACCAGGCCAGCGTCGTAGTGCTGGGCCAGCGCCGCCGTGGTGAACTCGGCGACTTTAAGGCCGTTACGGTTGACAAAGATATACTTGCCGCTAAAGGCAATGATCGCCGCCAGCTTGCAACGCTGGACCGGCTGCTCACTGCTCAGCGCCAGCTCGAACCAGCCGCCAGTATGCAGACTCTCGATCCAGGCACTGGCCTTGACACTGGGCAGGTCGTCCACCAGCACAGGTACGGTTTCGGACTCCGACTCAGGCATCACCGGCTCACAGATTTCGACCGCCGGCGGCGCAGGCTCTGGCTCAGAAATGACGCTCTGAGCAGATTCGGGCTTCTCGAATGCTGGTTCAGCTACCACCGCCTCAACCCGGGATACAGGCTGATCCAACACTCGGGCCTGCAACCCCTCCAGGCGCTGCAGCAACTCGTTACTACGCGCATCATCCTGGCCGATCAGGGCAAAACCCTTCTGCAGGGCACGACGCACAGCCAGGTGCATACTCTGACGACGCTCCAGCGGCTCATCGGAAGGCTCGATACCAGCCACCAGCTGCTCTGCCACTGCCACCACCTGACGCCAGGCCGGCGCCTCGCCACCCTCGCGCAACCAGGTTATCTGCATAACCTGGCTCCAGGTATCGCGCAGCAGATCGACCACGAACACCGGCAGCACACGCCCCATCAACAAGCTGTTGAGACTGCGCGCCACTTCGCTGCGGGCGGCCTCAATACGCGCACGCCCCAACTCCGCGTCGCGGGTACGCTGCTCAATACGCTCCGAACGACGCTGCTCGGAACGCACAAACCCGGTTAACTCGCCATACAACGCTTCAAACAACTCAGGGCCCGGCTGGCTGTCAGCCAGCAATCGCTCAACGATAGATTCCAGCAAGCCATGCAACTGGTCGCGGCGCAGGTCGTCATGATCACTCCAACCCAGCGTTGCCCGCGCCAGCTCATTGAGCAGACGTCGAGCCGGGTGGGCCGACTGACTGAAGAAGCTTTTGTCGGCAATCGCCACACGTAGAATCGGCAGTTGCAGGCGCCCGATCATGGCCTTGAGCGCTGCCGGCAGTTCGTTATCATCAAGTATGAAGTCAAACAGCATCGACACCAGATTGATGACGTCGTCGTCAATCCGATTGAGAGTGCGCGCCTCGCCGGTTGCCTGGCGTCGACTGTTCAGCAATTGCTGAACCCTGGTCCGTAAACCAGCTCCGCCCATGTCTTCAACAGCCAGATCACCTGCCGGCAGTTGTGCCAGCACACTGAGCAGTTCATGGCTCGGCAGAGGTATGGCTCCCGGAGTGCCCAGCGAGGATAGGGCGGCATCGCCGCTGGCATGCCGCCAGCTACCGATCAGATCACTGAACAACGACAGAATCTGCTGTTCTTCCTGCTCTCGAACCTCAATGCCACCACGCTCAACACTGCCAGTACCCGGCGCCGAGCGGACCACGCCCCGCCCAACCTGCGCCAGACGCAGATCAGGCATGATGCCCGCATCGATCAATTGTTCATTGAGTTCGGCATAGAGCTGGTCAACTGGATTGAATACATAGCGCTCGAACAGCTTGAATATGATCAGCCGCACTTTGATGTCGAGTTGCAATGTGGCCAGACTGTCAGCGAACACCTTAGCCAGCAGCGCCGGTCCCAGCGGATTGCTGCGCTCCTCGATATTGCGCTTGACCAGACTATTGACCCGGGTCGCCAGGTGCGCCAACGGCAATTGGTTGCGCGCGGTTACCCGGCCCACCATGCTGTCCAGCGCAACACTCTGCTCCAGCTCATCCGGTTGAACCAAGGTCAGGGTGTCCAGTTCAAAGGACAGCCCGCCAACCGGCGAAACTTCAGGCCGATTGAGCTCTTCCAGCTCCCGCACCAGGCCGTCGGTACAACTCTTTTCGATGGCGTGACGCTGCAGGCGGACCAGTCGCATGGCCTCAAAAAAAAGAGTCTGGTCGGCATTGCTGCCGGCCCGGTCAGCCATTTCAAACAGACTGTCGTCGGCATTGTCGAACAGGGCTGCCAATGTCGTGCGCAGATATCCGAGTGCCTTGTCACGCACTGGCAACAGCAGCGTCGGAAGGGTGGATAGCGGAACTGGCTCACTTGAGCGTCGGCCACCACCTATGTGAACAACCTTGGAATCCTGGGACATGCACTTTCTCCGGACAAGCCGTGCTTGTCATGAACAACGCCACCGGAGCTTACCCTGCAAAATGTGACCAACTATCCGTAAGTCATAAAATTGGCGTCAACATAAGGACGCATTATACCGTCTTTCACCGACTGTCCAGACAGCAGAACTCAAGTTTATGACCGACATCACAGATTCTCGGCACAAAACAGCCAAATAGTCCGCGAGACGCATTCTTGTAACAAATCGACGATCACAGGCAGGCTCGCCCCCGACAACCCCGCCATGCTGTGCACAGCGCCGAAGCAGAGCGCGCAATTGTGGTTTATGCTCAATAGCGTAAAGCGCCATGCTGGCGGCCAGCAATCAGCTCCGCCCATCACGGCGGGGCGAATGTTTCTGCCGCATTCGCACTAATGACTATAACAACCTCTTCGGGAGATTTTAATCGATGGAGTCGCTCATTGATGTGATCAACGCCATAAACGGCGTTGTTTGGGGGCCAGCAATGCTGATATTGCTGGCAGGTACCGGTCTGTACCTGACCTTCGGTCTCAAATTTACGCCACAACGCCGTATCGGCTTTGGCTTCAAAATGCTGTGGAAAGGTCGCAAGAGCAGTGAAGAGGGCGATATCAGCCCTTTCAACGCCCTGATGACCGCACTGTCAGCCACCATCGGTACCGGTAACATCGCCGGCGTGGCCACCGCCCTGTTCTTCGGCGGCCCCGGCGCACTGTTCTGGATGTGGGCCATCGCAGTGGTCGGCATGGCAACCAAATTCACCGAAGCGGTGTTGGCGGTCCACTTCCGGGAAAAGGATGCACTGGGCAACCACGTCGGCGGCCCGATGTACTACATCAAGAATGGCCTGGGCCCGAAATGGAAGTGGCTCGGTGTTCTGTTCGCCATCTTCGGCATGCTGGCCGGTTTCGGTATTGGCAATACCATTCAGTCCAACTCGGTCTCCGATGCCCTGTCGAGTACCTTTGGCATTCACCCACTGGTGACCGGGATCGTGATTGCCGTACTGGTTGCCCTTGTGCTGCTCGGCGGCATCAAGCGAATCGGTGAAGTGGCGGGCAAACTGGTCCCGCTGATGGCGCTGTTCTATGTCGGTGGCGGCCTGATCATCCTGATCATCCATGCCGACAAGCTGCCGGAAGCCTTCGGCATGATCTTCTACTACGCCTTCAACCCGATCGCCGCTGCTGGTGGTTTCGCTGGCGCTGCCGTCTGGGCTGCCATGCGTTTTGGTATCGCTCGCGGAGTATTCTCCAACGAAGCAGGCTTGGGGAGCGCACCAATTGCTCACGCCGCAGCGAAAACCAATAACCCGATCCGTCAAGGCACCGTAGCCATGCTCGGCACCTTCATCGATACCATCATCGTTTGCTCGATCACCGGCCTGGTAATTCTGGTAACCGGCGCCTGGACCAGCGGAGAGAACGGCGCGTCATTGTCAGCACATGCCTTCAATCTGGGGCTGCCGGGGATCGGTCAGTACATCGTCAGTATCGGTCTGGCCGTGTTCGCCTTCACCACCATCATTGGCTGGAGCTTTTATGGCGAGAAATGCACTCAGTTCCTGTTCGGCGAACGCTCCAACCTACCGTTCCGCCTGGTCTGGATTCTGGCAATTCCGATTGGCACCCTGCCAGCCATCGACCTGGGCACCATCTGGCTGGTGGCCGACACCCTGAATGCGATGATGGCTATCCCCAACCTGATTGCCCTGCTGCTGCTCAGTCCAGTGGTCTTCAAGCTGACCAAGGACTACTTCAGCAACCCGGCCAATCTGCTCAAGGAAACCAAGTAAGTACTTCAGCCCGGGCCGCCCCGCAACGGCCCGGGCTTTAGGGTATACTCCCGCGCATTACCGATGTGCTCCCGGAGTCCGCATGCCCAACCTGACCCTTGCCAGCCTGCACACCAGCATTGAAGAAGATGTCCGCCGCGCCTTGGCTGAAGATGTCGGCAGTGGCGATATTACTGCTGCACTGATTCCCGCCGAACGCCAGGCTCAGGCCCGGATCATCACTCGCGAACCGGCCGTACTCTGTGGCGTGGCCTGGGCCAACGAAGTGCTGCGTCAGGTTGATCCCGAGATTCACGTCGACTGGCACGCCGCCGACGGTGATCAATTGCAGGCCAACCAGACGCTGTGCATGCTGCGGGGCTCGGCCCGCGGACTGCTGACTGCCGAGCGCAGCATACTCAACTTCCTGCAAACCCTGTCAGCCACGGCAACACGCAGCCGCCATTTCGCCAATCTGGTTGAGGGCACCGATGTGCGCCTGCTCGATACCCGGAAAACCCTGCCGGGCCTGCGTCTGGCGCAGAAATACGCAGTGACCTGCGGCGGCTGCGACAACCACCGCATCGGTCTGTACGATGCCTTCCTGATCAAGGAAAACCATATCGCCACCTGCGGCGGCATCGCCCAGACGATCACTGCCGCCCGGGCTCTGGCGCCGGGCAAGCCGGTAGAGGTTGAAGTGGAAAGTCTGGATGAACTGCGTCAGGCACTTGAGGCTGGCGCCGACATCATCATGCTCGACGAGCTCAGCCTGGAAGACATGCGCACGGCTGTTAAACTGACCGCTGGCCGGGCCAAGCTGGAGGCCTCTGGCGGCATCAATGAAACAACTCTGCGCAGCGTCGCCGAAACCGGGGTCGATTACATTTCAATCGGCAGTCTGACCAAGGACATCAAGGCGGTAGACCTGTCCATGCGTCTGCATCTGCTGTAAGCAACACGCTTACGAACAGCGCTCCAGCGCCTGCCGGGCCACCTGCAGGCGTCGCATTTGCAGCTCGCTGACCGGCTCCTGGGACGCCGCAGCAAGCTCATTTCTGGTCGAGAGCAATTGCTCCTGACAAACACGCATGGCCAGCTCCAGACGCTCTACATCTGCCGCCGGTGCCAGCACCTGGGCAGGTTCTGTCATAGCCTCGAGCACCTGATAGCACCCAGCCGGAAAATTCCAGGCCCGAGCCACCCCGGCATTCAAACGTCGGCCCAGACGCAGCCAGTCACGCATAAACGACTCGCTGGCCACATAACCGCCGCAAGGAAAACGACTATCCAGCAACTGGCAGCCAACCATCAACCCCAGGTGACTGCAGATGCCGGCCAGATAGGCATGAAACTCATTACCACGCTCGGCCCGTGCCAGCGCCGCGCAAACCTGAGCCACCCGTTCCGACTGGCGCCACAACAGATCGCCGGCCAACTGACCGAAATGGCCGTCACGGGTATTGAAGATAGGCCGCACCAGCAGATTGGCCACAACCTGGCGCAGCCCTCGCTCGCCCAGCAACACGACCGCCTGCTCAAGACTGGTGACTTCCTTGCTGCGCCGGTAGTAGGGACTGTTGGCCACGCGCAGCACTTCACCAACCGCCACCAGATCGCGCCCGATCATCTCGGCCAACCCCTTGCTGCTGACCGTAGGGCTACGGAAATGACTCATCAGTTGCGGCAATAAAGACGGCAGCCTGGGCACCAGACTGGAGTCCTTCAAGTCCCCCGCCAGCACGCCTTTCAAGGCCTTCAAGGCCTGCTGCTCGAATTCGTTAGGAGGTTGTGTCAGCGGCGTATCGAGGCCAAACAGGCTAGCTACAACCGCCAACTCCAGGTCAGTGTTCAACTGGGCGGGCGCAGAGGCTGCGACAGGCAACTCGCGATGCGATACCTTTGGCGGCTTCCCGGCAACAACAGGCTCAACCCTTGCGGGGATTGGTTGGCGGCCCAGCAGCCGATGCATCAGTTGGCGCAGCATGCACCCACCCGCTGACAGGTATCCTGCCCCGGACTCAAGCCTGCAGCTCCCACAACAACTGGCGACAATCCGGCAGATGCCAGTCAGCCAGCGCCGGCCACAGGTTGCTGCTATGGACCAGACAGGTACGACAGCCTGCCGCGCGCCCAGCTTCGAGATCAAACCGATAATCGCCGACCATGACCGCCTGTTCGGCTGACAACCCCCAACTGTCCAGCAGCAGCCGAATTCCACCAGGGTCCGGTTTGGGTGGCGCATCATCACGCCCCAGAATACTGCCAGCGGCAAAACAATCGAGCACCCCGATAACCTCCAGTGACGAAGCGGCCACCTGACGCAGATTACGAGTCAGGATCCCCAGATGCTTACCCTCACGATGCAACTGGCGGACCAAGTCGGCCGCTCCCGGAGCCGGCTCGACCTCGCGAGCCAGGCGCAGCTCAATGGCGTTCAATTCAGCCTGCATGGCCAGCCGCTCTGCCCCCGGCAAGGCCGCCATATACCCTAGGATGTCCTGTTCGGCCGGCACTCCCAGCTCACGACGAATGGCCGGGAAATCATGCTGAGCGATGGTCAGGGTGCCATCCAGATCAAAGATCCAGGCCTGCAGATCGCGCATGATCAGGGCTGCAGCTTGCGCATCAGCGACTCCTGGGTTACCGATGCTACCAGCACCCCGTCGCGATTGAAGATCTGCCCACGTGAAAGGCCACGCGAACCACTGGCTGACGGGCTATCCATGGCGTACAGCAGCCAGTCATCCATGCGCAGCGGGCGGTGATACCAGAGCGCATGATCCAGGCTGGCTACCTGGGTATCCCGGGACCACGACGATACCGCATGGGGCTGCAACGCAGTGCCCAACAGGTGGAAGTCCGAAGCGTAGGCCAGCAGATAGCGGTGTACCTGTGGGTCGTTAGGCAGACTGCCATCAGCCTTGAACCACATATAGCGGCGCGGCTCGGCCGGCTTCGGGTCGAACGGCGAGAAATTACCGACCGGGCGAATCTCGATGGGCTTGTCCATGATCACTTTGTCACGCACCTTCTCGTGGATCAGGTGCTGGTAGCGACGGGTCAACTCGGTCTCATTAGCCAGCCCTTCCGGCCCAGGCACATCGGGCATCTCGACCTGATGTGAATAGCCTTCTTCGTCCCCCTGGAACGAGCAGATCATGGTGAAGATCGGCTTGCCCTTCTGGATCGCCTGCACCCGGCGGGTAGTAAAACTGCCGCCGTCACGCAACGGATCGACCTGATAGACAATCGGCAGGCTGGCATCGCCCGGACGCAGGAAGTACCCATGCACCGAATGCACATGCCGCTCGGCTGCAACTGTCTGACTGGCGGCCGACAGCGACTGGCCCAATACCTGGCCGCCGAACAACTGCTTGAAGCCCAGATCCTGACTCATTCCGCGGAACAGGTTTTCTTCGATCTTTTCCAACGCCAACAGGCGTACCAGATCATCCAGCAGTTGGCTCATATGGGCTCCTCGACAGCAAACAGGGATACTGCGACAGCCTGCCGCAGCAACGTTCATTCTAACCACGAACCCGGGATTTGGGTAACATTGCCAAGCCAGCATGGCGCTATATCGATTCATTCCGGAGCATAAAGGCCACCCCATGGACATTCCTCTGGTGTACCACCCGGAGTACAGTTTCGAGTTTCCCGAGCAACATCGTTTTCCGATGGACAAGTTCGTGCGCCTGCACGATCACCTGCGTGCCTGCGGCGTTCTGCATGCTGACAACCTGCATAAACCCACGCATTGCCCCGATGAAATCCTGGGCCTGGCCCACGACCCCAGCTACGTCGCCCGCTTTCGCGACAACAGCCTCGGCCCGCAGGAACTGCGACGCCTGGGGCTGCCCTGGAGCGAGGCGCTGGTGCGCCGTACCACCCGCGCGGTTGGTGGCTCACTGCTGACCGCCGAACTGGCCCTTCAGCACGGTCTGGCCTGCCATCTGGCAGGCGGCACACACCATGCCCACTACGACTTCGCCTCAGGGTTTTGCATCTACAACGACCTGGCAATCATCAGCCGCTACCTGCTCACCAGTGGCCGCATCCAGCGGGTGCTGATTTTCGACTGCGACGTGCATCAGGGCGACGGTACCGCTCGTATCCTCGAACACGACAGCGAAGCCATTACCGTCTCACTGCATTGCGAAAGCAACTTCCCTGCCCGCAAGGCTCACAGTGACTGGGACATTCCCCTGCCCCGACAGTTGGATGACGCAGGCTATCTCAAGGTGGTCGAAGATGTACTGGGCTACCTGCTGCCGCTCTACCAGCCCGACCTTGTCCTCTATGACGCCGGGGTTGACGTGCACCGGGACGACGCTCTGGGCTATCTGAACCTGACCGACCAGGGCCTGGCAGCCCGTGACCGTCTGGTACTGGAGCACTGTCTGGGTCGTGACATTCCAGTCTGCGCCGTGATCGGCGGCGGTTACTCCAGAGACCGCGATGCTCTGGCACGGCGTCACGGCATACTCCACCACTGCGCCAAGACCATCTGGCACGAACGCGGGCTAGGCCGCTAACCCCATTCCACAGCATTTGCCGGGCTGCCCGGCTTTACTTACACTGCGCGCTCTGCCTGATACGACGACACGCCGATGCTCACCAATCGCCCCAACATTGCCATTATCGGCGCTGGTCCGGCCGGCCTGATGGCCGCCGAACGCCTCAGCGCAGCAGGCTTGCAGGTTGACTTGTATGACGCCATGCCCTCGGTCGGACGCAAGTTTCTGCTGGCCGGGGTCGGCGGCATGAACATTACCCACTCAGAACCCAAACCGGAGTTCATCCAGCGCTACCGTGAAGCCAGCGATTGGGTCGGGCAGTGGCTTGCGCAGTTCGACGCCGAGCAGTTACGCAACTGGATTCAGGGGCTGGGCATCGACACCTTCGTCGGCAGCTCCGGCCGGGTGTTCCCCACCGACATGAAAGCCGCCCCGCTATTGCGGGCCTGGCTGCGCCGCTTGCGTGATCAGGGCGTGCAACTGCATACCCGGCATCGCTGGCTCGGCTGGGAGCAACAACAACTACGCTTCGACACCCTCGCCGGCCCTTATCTGGCCCAGGCCGACGCCACGGTACTGACTCTGGGCGGCGGCAGCTGGGCGCGCCTGGGCTCGGACGGACACTGGACTGAGCTGCTCGAACCCTGTGGCGTGGAAATCAATCCACTGCGCCCGGCCAACTGCGGGTTCATCTGTCACTGGAGTGAATATCTCAGCCAGCGTTTCGCCGGTCAGCCGCTGAAACCGGTCATTGTCCAAGTCACCAGCGCCAGCGGTGAGATACTGAGCCGACGCGGCGAATGCATTGTCACCCACAACGGCATGGAAGGCAGCCTGATCTACGCCCTGTCGGCCGAACTGCGTCAGCAACTGGAGCAGCGGGGGCAAGCCCGATTGACCCTGGATCTGGCGCCCGACCGTGACCAGGCCCAGCTCGAACGACTACTCAGCCAACCGCGCAAAGGCCAGTCACTGGCCTCGGTGCTGCGCAAAAAAGCCGGCCTCGACCCGCTCAAGGTGGCCCTGCTGCATGAGTGCCTGAGCCATGCACAGCTACAGAACCCGGCAGCACTGGCAGCTGGCATCAAACAGCTCGGCATCGACTTCAGCGCCACCCGGCCGCTGGACGAGGCGATCAGCAGCGCCGGCGGGGTGATGGCCACAGCGCTGACACCCGGTCTGATGCTCAAGGCTCTGCCTGGGGTGTTCTGTGCCGGAGAAATGCTCGACTGGGAAGCACCGACCGGCGGCTACCTGCTGACCGCCTGCTTCGCCAGCGGCCAGGTGGCCGCAAACGGGGTACTGGAGTGGCTGGACAATAAATCCTAGCGGGAATGATTGAGCCCCGACAGTTTCGGCAGCATCCAGCGCTCGAATAGCCGGGGGAACAGTCGCGCCACCAGCCGCGCGCGCCAGTCAACATTGGACAACACCAGCAGACGCTTGCGCTTGAGCGCACCATGGTAAATATCGTCAGCCACATCGGTTGGCGAGGCGACCTTGAACGGCGTATTGATCACCTGCTGGCTGATCGAGCCATCGCCCACCAGGGCATTCTTGCGGATATCGGTGGCGGTGAACCCGGGGCTAACCAGCATGACATTGACCCCCTGCTCACGCACCTCCATACGCAATGTCTCGAACAGCCCATGCAGGGCATGCTTGCTGGCATTGTAGGCACTGCGATAGAGCAAGGGCGCAAAGCCGGACAGTGAGCTGAGCACGATCACCTGGCCCTGACGCTCAACCAGACTGGCCAAAGCATAGCGAGTACAGTGCAGAGCACCAAAGTAATTGACCGCCATGACCCGGCGAAACACCGCCAGCTCGGTTTCGGCAAAAGCACTGCGATGGGTGATGCCGGCGTTGTTGATCAGTACATCGATACCGCCGAAATGCTCGATCACCTGGCAGATGGCCTGTTCGCACTGGGCTTCGTCGGCAACATCACAGTGCAGCGCCAGCACCTCGGCGTTGAGCTTGTCCATCAACTGTTGGCGGAAGGCGACCAGCGTCTCGTCCTGAATATCGAGAATCGCGATCCGCGCCCCGGCATGGGCAAAACGCAATGCCAGTGCCCGCCCGATTCCAGCGCAACCACCAGTGATCACCACCACCTTGTTGTGAAACACGCCAATCCCCATGCCGGCCTCCTGTTCTTGTAATTTTCAGTCTGGCACCAGCAAGTCTATCGCACCAGCCCCATCCGTATAGCCTCCTGCACGGCCTCCGCACGGTTGGTGATACCCAACTTGGCATAAATGTTCTTAACATGACGAGCCGCCGTGTGATAGCTCACCCCCAGCATCTCGGCAGCATCGGCCGTGCGATAACCATTGCCAATCACCATCAGAAACTCCCGCTCCCGCTCACTCAGCATACAGGCATCATCTTGCTGGTTATTGACCCCGGCCATAACCGTGGCCAGTACAGGTTGCTGAAAGAAACTCAAAATGCGCTGGGCAATTTGTGGCGAAAGCGGTGGAATACCTCTACTGATCCCAAGCAACGCCTCGCCCATACTCTGCTGACTTTCATCCTTGAGCAGGTAACCATGAGCTCCGGCTTGCAGAGCCGGAAACAGGTACAGGTCATCATCGTACATGGTCGAGACAACCAGCGTGGCTTGCGGCATCCGCTCATGGGCTACCTTGATCAGATCCACGCCACTGCCATCAGGCAATTGCAGATCGATCAGACACAGATCCGGCTGAAACTCATCCAGTTTAGCCAGCGCATCACCAAGACGATCAAAAACCTGGATAACCGCATCAGGCCAGACCTGTTGAACTGTCTGGGTCAGCCATTGCTGGGCATCCGGCAGGTCTTCCAAAAGCATGACTCTATGCATAGACTTACCGTTCCTCGTAGAGTGGAACCTCGCAGCGCAAGGCCGCACCTCCATCCAGGCGATTCCACCAACTCATCTCGCCCCCCAGCTCTTCACAACGCTGACGAATACCGTGCAACCCCAAACCATGACTGCCAGAACTGGAAAATCCCTTACCGTCATCCTCTATCGACAAGTGCAGGCGCTGCTCTTCCAATAGCAAACGTATCCACACCTCTGTAGCCCTGGCATGTTGAAAGATGTTGGACAAGGCCTCTCGCAGCACGCGCGACAGATTGCGCTCCATCCGCGAACTCAAGCGCACACTCTGCAGACGTTCATCCATACTTATATTCAAACGCACATTGAACAACCGGCAGCGCTCCCGCGCTTCAGCCTGCCAACGAGAAAAACTCTGACTTAACGGCGCAGCCTCTTTTTGCAGCCCCTGGATCACCTCGCGCAGCTCTTGCAGGGTGTCACGCGCGAGTTGCTGAAGTTCATCATCTTGCCGCGACCGATAGACCAGCGACAGCAGCCTTGCGCCTACGTCATCATGCAAGTCCCGGGCGACGCGACTGCGCTCACTTTTTACTCCATTGGCATAGGACTGGTGATAGTTCTGGGCCAAGACAAACAACATCGAGACCTGTTCGCAAAAACGTACATCCTCCCGGGTAAAAAGCCGCTGCCCACCCAGAGCATAACCCAACACCAGAGACTGCTGACGATCCAGGCTGGGGACCCTAAGCCGCAGACCATTGTCGGTTATCAACGGCACCTCTTGAGGCTGAGGCTCAATGTCCAATGCCAAGGGTTTGAAAGCCACACGCATAGCCTGACTCCACTGCTCATCCAGCGTACCGTGGTGCAAGAAGGCTTGCTGCAGCAGATCAGGCAATTGCTCGTGCTGTTCACGCTCGGAAAGGGACATGAAACGCAGCAAAACCCCCTGGCGTAACGGCAGGTACACCCAGCCCGCTACTGCCAGAGCGATCAGCAACCCTACTGTTGTTTCGATTTTGAGCACCATGACCAGCATGGCGTCGAATACGATGAACAGAACACCAAAGGCAAACCAAAACCAGGCCAGCCATACCCATCGATCAAGATCAAACAGGCGATAGCGCACAACGCCCAAGGCAATTCCAAGGTAGGTCAGTACCAGAAAAAACCAGCCGTGAGTTTGATGTACCAGGGATTCGCTGCCCAATACCTGCGGAATGATCACCAGGCCCAGATAGCAACTGATACCTATAAACCAGGCGTATATGAACCACTTCAACCGAGCCCGCTCAACTGGCTCGGTGCGGGTACGCCGCCATTGAATGCAGGCCAGCGCTATATCCAGCAGCAACCAGCCAAGCAAAGTCCAGCGCGCCAGGATGTCCAGATTGAGCCCCAACTGCCCCCAATTGAGCGCAAGGATAACCACCAGCGCAATCAACGCCAGCAGATCAAATCGCCAGCGGGCCAAGCGAGTCGGATAGAAATACAGTAATGCCGTACCGGCAGCGCCACATAGCATGGCGCCGAACTGATTAAGTCGTGACAAGTTGAGAAACAGCTCGGACGGCAAGCTGAGTTCACGCGTTGTATAAATAGCACTAGCCAGAATGCACAGTGCCAGCCCCCAGCCCGCCAAAGCATAGTATCGCGGCCCCAGCTCGGTCTGAACAAAAGCCCAGGCAGCCGTCCCCATGAGAGCGATAGCCAGACCACAAGCTATCTGGTACCAAAAAAGCCAGGGCAAATCATCAAGCGGTCGAGATGAGCCTGGCTGGAACGTCACCAGAAAACTGGTCACCGACTCCCCCGCACCTCTACTCACTTCCAGCGTCAGCTCAGGTTGGAGCAACAACGGCCATAACTCAGCATGTCGGGCAAAAAAACGGTTGTAATCACTGAAAGCCACAACATCATCAGGCTCAACCATGGCATCCGCTGCCTTGAGCAGAAATATCCGATCACCCGCACCGATCGACAACAGCAAGTCACCCGGCAACAGGTGGCCCGAAACCGGCCCTGCCCCCGACACTGACGCCACCCTAACTCCGTTCTCATCAGGCTGGACCTGGAACCCCAACCAAGGCAAATGCGTGGATATATAGAGCGCGGCGAAAAACAACAGCAACGCCAAAGCCAGTCCTGCTGAAAACACCTTTCCCGGCGCAAACTCCTTGAACATGGCCGTTTCTCTTTTTGTAGAAAGCTCCCTTTGGGCCAAGTGTAGTGCAACATCAGCCCTTACCACGCAAACACCCCCGTACCAACCGGCACGGGGGCTGCGTCATTAATCCACGGCATCCCTGCCGCACGGATTCAGATCAGTCCTCACAGTTAGTGCAGACAGCGATCATCAAGCCATTGAGAGCAAGGTCGGTTCCGCTGATCAAATGGTTGAGCACAATAACCCGGCTATCAGCCCGAACAAAGCCGCTGGCACTGAACTCATCATCACCCAGAGTCCCGCTCAGGCTGACCGCACCGCTATCAAGCGTCATCGACAAACCGCCAGGATTGACTGGAACATGAGCGCTACCGCCCCCCAGACCAGCAGGCGTCACTACCTGGGTCAGCAAACTGGCACTGAGGCTCGGCTGACCCTGTTCATCAAAACTGAGGCTGCCGCTTTGGACCCGATGCATGCCCAGCTCACCCGCGTCAGCATTGAGACCAACAGCGATCAGCCGGTAGCGCTTGCCGGCAAGGGCATTGCTGTCAGCCAGTTTGAGACCAAGCAGAAACTGCGAGTTACCCCAGCTCTGCTCCAGCCAGCCACCGGCTGTCAGTACCGCCGCCATATCCGGATGGCGCGAGCCGGTCACAAAGGTCAGGCCATCTTCAGCCAACCATCCCTCGCTGGGTATTTCATCTTCACTGTCCAGGATCAAGGCACCATTGCTGGCCAGAATATAGTCAGCGGTTGCACACTCATCTTCAGTTTCAGTTGTGATACTGGTACCACCAGCGGCCAGATTGCTGAAGGTATAGCGAGCCAGCGGCTCACAGAAGCTGACGTTACCGGCACCATCAAACTCAGCTTCAAGCAGGTAAGTACCAACATCAAGGAAGGCACTGCCAACCGTGTTTTCACTGTCCACCGCCAGCTCGATCATGCCATAGCGGCCAGTCAGAGCCGGCTGGCTCGCAGCCTCGCGGATCAACACTTCCAACCCTGCGTTCAGCACCTTGACCACGACGCTGTTGTCGCCATCCAGCACTTCACGGGTTGAGAAGGAAGCACCGATCAGAGTACTCAAGGGCGACGCTGCCGGCCCGGCAGCCAGCAACCGCGAGGCCGCCTCGAACTCCCGGTCGGTACAGTCATTGGACTGGGTTACACAGTAGAAATCCGGGCCGTCAGGCATATCGTCCTGATCATAAGGCCCAAACTCCTCGAACTCCGGCATGAAAATGCCGCGCCCATCCAGCGACAGAGTGCCGGAATCCGGCTCATCATCCGTCCAGCCACGGAACAGCACCTCAGCATTGGCGCCCATTTGATGCACAAACTCGGTTGTCAGTTCGCTCTCGGCCGCCACCTGGAACTCAACAGTGTCACTGCCGAAGGTCAGTGTCGGACTGCCAGTGAAATCCCCGGTCAGATAACCCCCGCCGCCGAACTTCTCGTCGCCATAGAGGCCCAGGGAAAGACCATGAACATTGAACTTGCCTGAGGCTGCAGTAGCGCTCGCGCTCGCTGGCGGGGCGGTTGCATTGTCCAGCAGTTCCTCAACAGCAGCACTGAGTTGTTGCCCGACCAGATCAAGCAGATCGTCGGTACTGCTGGCACTGTAGATCGCCGCCTCGATCGCCGCCGCGACCTCCGGATCTTCAGCAATAGCCCGTACCTGCTCGATAACTTCGTCAATTTCATCCAGCGTCAACTGATCAAGTTCAGCAAGCCGACTGGCAATCTGTTGCGTAACCAGCGTGGTAACGGGGTCCATGACCAAACTTTCACCATTGGCCGGTACACGCAGGCTGACGCCAGGAGAAACACCAGGCACGTTACCCAGACTGACTTCCAGATAGGTATCCGTGGCTGGGCCATGCTCACTGGATATCTCGTAGGTTGTTCCATCCTGCTCTACGTCCAGGATTTCCAGTTCTTCATCGTCGCCTTCTGCGCTGTAGCGCTTGAGACTGAAGTCTCCAGGCTGCACGCTGTCAACCAGTTCAGCCAGTGCCTGGCCGATCAGACTATTGATCACCCCACTGAGTACCAGCTCCAGGCGGCCTTGCGGGAGCGCGGCCACGGTGTTGCTGTCCGGCACATCAACGGAAACCACATAGGTGAAACTGGTAGAAGGTTCCGGCGCTGCCGGACCCTCATTGCTGGAACGGCTGGATGACGAACCACCGCTGCCGCCGAAACAACCGGCAAGCACCAGGGCCGAGGAAACTGCGACGGCCAGAGGCCACTTGTTGAAATGGCGCATGAACAACTCCCTTTCTGGTTATGATCAACACCACGACCATAGGACACATGGCACAGTGCAACCATACCTAGAATTGGGGAGCCGGCCTTGCAGGCGCTATAGCGTTAAGGTATCTGACTATTAAGGCGCCAGCCGTTCACGCAGCCAGCCTCCATCGCTGCGGCGATAGACCAGCCGATCATGCAGCCGGCTTGGCCGGCCCTGCCAGAATTCGATCAGCTCGGGCACCAGCCGATAGCCGCCCCAATGGGGCGGGCGCGGCGGGAGAGTATCGGCATACTGCTCCTGTAGCCCGGCAAGCTTTTGCTCCAGCACTTCACGATTGGCGATTACCTGGCTTTGCGGGGAAGCCCAAGCGCCCAGCCGGCTACCCAGCGGGCGGCTTTGGTAGTAAACATCGGACTCCTCGGCACTGATGCGCTCGACCCGCCCTTCGATCCGCGCCTGACGCTCCAGGTCATGCCACCAGAAGGTCATCGCCGCCTGCGGATGGGACTCCAGTTGCTGGCCCTTGGCGCTCTGGTAATTGGTGAAGAACACGAAGCCGCGCTCATCGAAATCTTTGAGCAACAGGGTGCGCAGGTGCGGCTGCCCCTGCTCATCAACGCTGGCCAACATCATCGCATTGGCTTCGGTACGCTCGACCTCAACAGCTTGGGAAAACCACTGGGCAAACAGCCGGAAAGGCTCGTCGGGGGCCTGGCTTTCCAGCAGGCCATCACGGGTATATTCACGACGCAGGTCGGCAATGCTCGGTTTCATGCAACAAGACTCCTGACAATTATCCGTTCATGCTAGCAGCACAGCCCAAGCCACTGCATTGATCCCGAGCAAGCCTCGCTCAGTCAAGCTGACGCAAACAGCGATACACCTCTCGGCTCAAGGCCAGCGCCCGCGGGTCCATCAGCACGTAAGGGCCCATGGTATTGGTCACATAACCGAACCCGACCTGCGCCTGCGGATCACAGAACCCCAGGGCGCCACCGGCACCGGGGTGACCCCAGGCCTGCGGCCCCATGCCGAAACCACCACCCTCATAATCTTGTTCGAGCATGACCCCCAAGCCAAACCGGGTCGGCGCCAGCAGCGTGCGGTCCATCCCCTGACTATGCTCCTGCGCCATCAACCCGACCAGTTCACTGTCGAGCAGGTGCACGCCATCCAGACTGCCGCCGTGCGCCAGTACCTGCCAGAAGCGCGCCAGCGCGCGGGCATTGCCGGTACCGTTGGCAGAGAAGATCTCGGCCTGCTTCCACTCGCGGGTATTGGTGCTGGTCATCATGCTCGACGGGTTGCCAAAGGCCTTGGCGGCCAGACTGTCGGGCTGGCCCATGGCGGCAAACAGGGCCCGGGCATATTCATCGCCGTATTGATTGCGCAGTCGCGAGACATGGGCCACCCGGTCCAGCTCGGCATCCGGCACCCCAACGAAGAAATCCATGCCCAATGCGGCGCAGACATGCTGATTGATATAGGCCCCGGGGCGCTGCCCGCTGACCCGACGCAAGGGTTCACCCAGCAGCCAGGCATAGCTGACCGGCGCGTAGCCATGGGCACTGCCGGGCGTCCACCAGGGCTCCTGCTGCTCAAGCGCAGCCACCATCGCCTGCCAGTCGAACAGTGCCTCCGGAGGCAACGGCTTGGCCACGGCGGACAGCGCCGAACGGTGGCCCAGCACCTGACGCAGCGTCACCGCCTGTTTACCAGCGGCGGCAAACTCCGGCCAGACCTCGGCCAGCGGGCTGTCCAGCCCGATGCGTCCGGCCTCGACCTGCTGCAACAGCGCGACCGCGCCCAGCGGCTTGGTGCAGGAAAACACATTGACCAGGGTGTCCTGTTCCCAGACCTGACTGTTGTCCTTGTCCATCACCCCCTGCCACAGATCCAGCACGGTTTCGTTGCCAACCGTTACGCACAGCGCCGCGCCGCGGGCCTGGGGGTCAGCCATCTGCTCGGCGAACAGCTCTCGAACGGAGGCAAAACGCGGATCGAAATAACCCTGGGGCATGGTCATACAGCTTCCTTTATCGATTGTTTTCCAGCCAGAGATAAGACGGCATAAGGTAGCAGCTCTGCAACATCACTCAACAGGCTGAATACCTGTGTATGCCGCTCAGGAACCTCAGTCTATCTCGCGGCGAAACGGTGGCAGTGCATTGAGAATCGCCTTGCCATAGCGCTGGGTCACCAGCCGCCTATCCAGCAGGGTGATCACGCCGCGATCCTGCTCGGTACGCAGCAGCCGGCCACAGGCCTGAACCAGGCGCAGACAGGCATCAGGCACGGCGATCTCCATGAACGGGTTGCCGCCATTGCGCTCGATCCACTCGCTGAGCGCGGCCTCGACCGGATCATCCGGCACCGCAAAGGGAATCTTGGCGATCACCACATGTTCGCAGTAGCGCCCCGGCAGATCGACCCCTTCGGCAAAACTGGCCAGGCCGAAGATGACGCTTGGCTCGTCCTTGTCGACCCGGGCCCGATGCTGACGGATCAGTTCCTGCTTGGACAGATCGCCCTGGACCAGTACCCGGGGCCGGAACTCGGCAGGCAAGCCGGCGAATACCTCGAGCATCTGCCGTCGCGAGGAGAACAGCACCAGGCTGCCCAGGGCGTCCTCGAGCATGACCGGCAACTCACGGATGATCGCCGCAGAGTGCCCACTATTGTCCCGCGGGTCAGCGCCGATATCCGGAATCCGCAACACCCCGCAGTCGGCATGCCGGAACGGGCTGGGTGCCAGAGTGCAGACCGCACTTTTCGGCAGCCCGGCCCGGTGGCTGAAGCGATCGAACTTGCCCAGTGCGGTAATCGTGGCCGAGGTCACCAGCGCGGCAAAGGCGCTATGCCACAGGTATTGGCGCAGGGTATCGGCGGCCAGAATCGGGCTGACGTGTACCTCGATATCATTGGTTTCGGTCAGGGTCAGCCAGCGCGCGGTCGGCGGCTTGCCTTCGGGATCGACCAGCGCGAACTGGGTCCACAGCGTCCAGTTGCCCTCGGCCCTTGCCAGCAGCGCACCAAACAGCGGATACCACTCCTCGGCCTGAGTCTGATGCACTCCGACCGTCTCGCCATCCATGGCTTCCTTGAGAATATCCACCAACCGTTGCAGCAGATCAGTCAGCCGGCCGAAACCGGCCTTCAGCTCGCCGGCCAGTTCGCGCAGATGCTCCGGCACCTCACCGTGCTCAAAACGGTGCTGCGGACGAATCTGCCCGGAAAAGTCTTCGGCACTGGCAAAGTCCGCCACCTCGGTCAACGCCTGCTGCATGAACTGCTGATGCGGACGCAGATCCTTGGCCTGGGCCGGCACCTGCTCTAACAGACGGCCAAAGTCACCCGGCAGCGGATGCTGGGCCAGCAGCTTGGTCAGGTTCTTGTCCAGTTGATCAAGCCAGTCGGCGGTGGCCGCCAGCCGGGTTTGGTGAGCGAAGTGGGCAATCGCCTTGTCCGGCAGATGGTGGCCTTCATCGAAGATATACAGGCAGTCACGCGGATCAGGCAGGATGGCACCACCACCCAGCGCCAGATCAGCCAGCACCAGATCGTGGTTGGTAACGATCACATCGACCTTCTGCACGCCCTCTCGGGCCTTGTAGAACACGCACTGATTGAAGTGTCCGCAGCGGCGGTTGGTGCACTGAATATGATCGGTGGTCAGCCGGGCCCAGTCCTGATCCTCCAGGGCCTCTGGCCAGGAGTCGCGCTCGCCATCCCATTTGTTGCTGGCCAGGGCCTCGACCATGCGAGTGTAGAGCTTGAACCCGGCCTCATCGATTTCGATATTGAAACCTTCTTCGGCAAACCCCTGCTGCCGGCTGGCCAGCGCCTGGTTGTCCTGCAACAGGTGATCGAGCTTGGACAGACAGACATAGCGACCGCGCCCCTTGGCCAGGGAAAAACGGAAATCCAGCCCGGCATTGCGCTGAATATCGGGCAGGTCCTTGAGCACGATCTGCTCCTGCAACGCCACAGTAGCGGTAGAAATCACCAGCGGCTTGCCCAGATGCCTGGCAATCGGAATACCGGCCAGACAATAGGCCACGGTCTTGCCGGTTCCAGTGCCCGCCTCAACCACCGCAACCGCCGCCTCGCCAGCCCGGTGACCCTCTTCATCCAGCTCGACCCCGCCAAACAGCTTGGCCACCTCGGCAATCATCACCCGCTGGCCGTAACGCGGCTTCAGCGACTTGTTTTCCAGGAAGGTGCGATAGGCCGTCTGGATCTGGCCTTTGAGATCATCGTTCAGCATGCGGGCTCCGAAGTGCAGCGCCGATGATAACATGGCCGGCCAGCGGCACGCGGCTCTGAACCTGCGCGACCAGCGTGCTTGTGCTAACCTGCCGACTTCATGCCCATAGCAACGCAGCGATGACCACTCCCACTACTACCCTGCTGTCGATCCTCGATCACTACCGCCCCGAGCGCCTGCTGTGCGTCAGCGCCGAGCCGGTGCCGGCAGCGCTGGCCTATTGCGCGCAGCATGACGACTGCCAGCGCATCGACACCAGCGAAGTCCCGCTATCGGCCGAACTGCTTAACTGCCGCTACGATCTGGCGATCATTGCCGACCAACTCGAACGCCTGGACAAACGCCAGGGCATCGAACTGCTGGCCGGACTGCGCAACCTGTCGGTCAGCCGTTTGGCGGTACTGGTCGACATGCAGGCCGCCAGCGCCTGGCAGGACACTGACTTCTTTGGCCTGGCCCTGCAACGTCAGGCCAGGTTCGAACAGGACGGGCGCAGCCTGACACTGTTCACCTATGATCTGGCCGAATACAAACCAGCCCCCGACTGGCTGAACTCGAAGTACTGGGCCAATCCGCAGAACTTCGGCAAGTACTGGTGGTAATGATGTCCGACAACCCGCTCTGCCCCTGCGGCAGCCAGCAAAGCTATGCCGAGTGCTGCCAAAGCTGGCATCAGGGCCTGCCGGCGCCCAGCGCCGAGAAGCTTATGCGTTCGCGCTACTGTGCCTATGTGCTGGAGCTGATCGATTACCTGGTGGCCACCACCCTGCCCGCCCAGCAAGCTTTGCTGGCCCGCGAGGCGATGAGTCAATGGAGTCGGGACAGCCAGTGGCTGGGGCTGGAGGTCGAACAGGTGATGGCTGGCGATACGCGCGGACAGGTAACCTTCACCGCGCACTGGGCCGACCCTGACGGCAGCCGCCAGAGTCATCGAGAATGCTCGGATTTCGTCAACAAGGCCGGACGCTGGTACTTCATCGACCCCAATCACCCGATCAAGGCCGGCCGCAACGAACCCTGCCCCTGCGGGTCAGGCCGCAAGTTCAAGCAGTGCTGCAGCGTCTAAAAAGACTGTAATTAACTACTCAAAAGCCCAGCACCAACCGGGCTTTCACCCTCAATCCTTCAACTTCAAATGGCTGGTATCCGGCGCGGGCGGCGGCTCGGGCTTCTGCATTTCGCCCATATCACTGCCCACCGGCGCCAGACTCAGGGCCGACAGGTCCAGCGGCAAGGGTGTGTGCGAGCTGTACTCGTCCTGCAGATCCGCGCCCAGTGGGGCAATACCAAAATCCGGGGCCTCGACATCACGAAAAGCAGCCATGAACTCATCACGCGGAGCCGGGCCGCGGCTTATCGGCTGCTCAGGCTGAATTTGCGGCTGTGGCTGTGGCGCGGATTCGCTGGCCGATGGCGCCACATCCAGTGGCGGCTCAACCTGGCACAGGGCGCCAGCCCGTTCAATTGCCTGCTGATACTTCTGCGCGGCAGCCGCATCCAGCCCCTGTTTGATGACAATCCGGCGACCGGAAAACAGCACATCCAGTTGCGCCTCACCCACCTGAAACAGTTGACCAATTCGCTGGCGCGCCTCGACCGGAGACACCCCAGGGCTGAGCCGGCCCTGAAAAATGATCTGAAATTGCGACATGATGTCACTCCGTTTCAATCAATTAGGGTTAGTATGGACATCCAACGACTGCACTACAACTTTCACTACAGCAGTCGCCATGGACCGGGAGAATGATATGCAACGCCGCGTTGTCCTTCCCATGATGGCCGCATGGGCCCTGCTTGTACTCCAGGGTTGCGCCAGCCTGGGTAGCAGCTACGAGAAACCGGACGTACGTCTGGCCAATGTGGAAATGCTCAGAGCCAATCTGTGGGAGCAGACCTTTCGGTTACAATTGCGGGTGGATAATCCCAATAGCCGGCGCCTGCCAATACGCGGCATGCGCTATCAGGTCTACCTCAACGATGTACGCCTGGCTACCGGTGTCAGTGACAATCACTTCACCGTACCGGCCTACGGTTCGGAACATTTCGATCTGACCGTACGTTCGAACCTGTGGCGACACCTGGGCGACCTGACCAAGCTGGTCGATGGACGTCAGCCGATTCGCTACCGGATCGAAGGGCATATCCGCACCGGCCTGCTATTTGGCTCAACCATCAATCTGTACGAAGACGGGGTGTTGGACCCTGCCCAACTGAGTTTTTGAATATATGTCGATGGGGTATTGGCTGGCCCTGGCGGGGCTGGTTATCGTAGTAGCGCTGGCGGTCTACGCCGGCTATCTGTGGCGCCAGGTCTGGCAACGGCAGCAACAGCGCGCCAGACTGGATCAGGAGCGTGACCAACGCCTGGCCACAGACATCCGCTTTATTGCCGAAAGCATGGCCAACGATCAGGCACCGATGATCGAAGGCTGCATCCGGATCAAGGTCCTGCTGGACAACTATCACGGCCCACGACGCCCGGAACTGGATGTGGAAGTATTCGAACTGGTCTACGACGCCACCGCCCACATCCCCACCCATCAGGCCTGGAAAGATCTGAGCCGGGCCGAGCGCCAACTGCACCAGCGCCATATGGACCATCTGGAGCAGCAATATGGCGCGCGCGTCGGGCTGGCAGTGAAACAGTTGAGCCAGGGCCTCTAGCCCTTAGCGAGCGAGGGCCCTGCTTCTAAAGCGCAGGGCCGACGCGCAGCAAACCGTGGCCGGCTATCAGACGACCGAGTTCCCCCCATCCACCGCAATCGCCTGACCACTGACGTGACGTGAGGCTTCCGAAGCCAGGAACACCGCGGGCCCCTTGATGTCGTCTTCACCGCCAATACGTCCCAGCGGAGTGCCCTGCTTGATCATCTCACTGACCTTGTCCAGCCCCTTGGCCAGCTTGGTCGGGAAATAGCCAGGGCAAATGGCGTTGACATTGATGTTGTAGGGGCCCCACTCGCCAGCCAGCGCCCGGGTCAGATTGATCGCCGCCGCCTTGCTGGTGTTGTAGGCCACGGTGTGAACGCCGCTGTTCGGGCGATTACCCTTGAATCCGGCGATCGAGGCGATATTGATGATCTTGCCCGACTGACGCGGGATCATGAACCGGCGCGCGACTTCCTGTGCCATCAAGAAGCACACATCGACATTCAGGGTCATGACCTTCTGCCAGCCTTCATAGCTGTGCTCAGCTGCCGGCTGGCCCCAGGTGGTACCGGCGTTGTTGACCAGAATATCGATGGTGCCGAACCGGGCCTCCACCGCATCGACCAGGGTCTGGACCGGATTGGTGTCCAGCTTGCCCAGGTCACAGGCAATACCGGCAGCCTCGATACCCTTGGCATTGAGCTCGGCAACCACACTCTCGACCTCGGCACCGTTGCGCGCGCTGATGAACACTTTGGCACCCTGCTCGCCAAACGCCTCGGCCATCTGCAGGCCAAGGCCCTTGGTACCACCGGTGATCAACGCAACCTTGCCGGTCAGATCGAACAATTGCTTGACGTTCATGGCTATCCTCTTGTGTCTGGTGATGGTGATGGTGACTGTGCCTGCATCATAGCCAGTGCCCGGCAGCAGACCGACCATCAGTCATCCGGGTGATGGGCCAACCCCGTTCGGTGTTATCATGCCGGCCCGATTCGCCAACCCTGGACCAGCCATGGCCGAGCATGATTTTCGCCGCAGCGTACTCAACCCATCGCACACCCTGATCGAGTGCCGCACCCTGGCGCCGGGCCTGTATCAGGTCACCGGTCAAGGGGGTGGCGTGCAACCGGGCGACCGGCTGATCTGTACGGTTAAAGGTAGCCGAGACCTGCCGTTGCCGCTGCAGGTCGACAAGATCCGCTATCTGATCAACCCGCCCGGGCAGTGGACCGCAACGGCCAAGGGCCCGGATCTGCGCAATCAAGTGGTGCTGGGCTGGTCGATTCAGTGTGACGACTGCGGCCGCGAACAGGCCTTCGAATTCCTCGCCGCCGAGCAGGATGGCCTGGAACAGCGCACCGCCAAAGCGGTACAGCGGATTGCCGAACTGGGCTGGCGGCCACGGGGCGACAACCACCTGTGCCCCAAGTGCGTTAGCAAGTAATCACCTAGGGAAACTCCAGTTAAATGCACAAAAGCACGGGCAGCCCGGTTGGCGCTGATGCACTGAACTGGTTCACCCTAGAACAACAGTAACTGCTCACCCAGCGGGCTATGGGCATTGTCCAGCCGTACCCCGACCCCAATCAGCCGCACTGGCCGGGCACCCCGGGCAAACGCCTGGATACAGAGATCGCGGTAGCCCTCGGGCGTTACCGGCGCCCCGGCCTGTTCCAGAGTGGTTTGGGTGAAGTCGTGAAACTTGAGTTTGACGAACGGCTTGCTGACCCGATACTGGCCTTCCAACCGGCCCAGCCGCTGGGCCAGCTTGTCCAGCAAGGGCGGCAAGGCATCCAGGCAGGCCGCCAGATCCGGCAGATCCTGATCATAGGTATGCTCGACACTGACCGACTGGCGCCTGCTCTCCACCACCACAGGGCGCTCGTCGATACCTCGCGCCAGCTCCCATAACCGCTCGCCAAAGCTGCCGAATTCACGCACCAGATCAGCCTTGCGCCAGAGCTTGAGCTGGGCGCAGGTGTCCACGCCCAGATTGTTGAGACGCCGGGCAGTGACACGCCCCACCCCATGCAGACGCTCCACCGGCAACGCTGCGACAAAGGCTTCCAACTCATCCGGCAAAACGACCTTGAGCCCGTCGGGCTTGTTCCAGTCGCTGGCGATCTTGGCCAGGAACTTGTTTGGCGCCACGCCGGCAGACACGGTAATGCCCTGGCTGTCACGTACCCGCTGGCGGATTTCTTGCGCCATCAGCGTTGCACTGCCCTTGCAGGCCTGACTGTCGCTCACATCCAGATAGGCCTCATCCAGCGACAAGGGTTGAATCAACGTTGTGTAATCGGCAAAGATCGCCTGGATCGCCGCCGACACCTCGCGGTAGACCGCCATCCGCGGCGGTACGATCAACAGGTCAGGGCAGAGTTTTTTGGCATAGGCTGAGGCCATTGCTGAACGGACCCCGAAGGCCCGGGCTTCGTAGTTGCAGGTAGCGATCACCCCACGCTTGCCTGGATCACCACCAACCGCCAAAGGTCGGCCACGCAGGCGCGGGTCATCACGCATTTCGATGGCCGCGTAGAAGCAGTCACAGTCAACATGGATGATCTTGCGCACAGCACAGGTCCGAACTGAAGGTTACACGAACGCCAAGTGTACCCCGTTCAGGCCAGTACCACCCGATTTCGCCCGGCACGTTTACCCTGATAGAGCCCTTTGTCGGCCCGGCGAATAGTGTCCCGAATGGTTTTTTCATCATCCTGAACCCGGGTAACTGCAAAAGTAGCGGTCAACGGGTAATCGCGGCCACTGCTCAACAACAAAGGAGACTGTTCCAGCGCCTGGCGTAGCCGCTCAACCATACAGCTGGCCTGCTGCTCATCGGTATCGGGCAGCAGCATGATGAACTCCTCGCCACCAAAACGCCCCAAGACATCGGACTGGCGCATGTGCCGGGCAAACAGGCTCGCCACATGCCTGAGTGCAGCATCTCCGGCGTCATGGCCAAGCTTGTCATTCAAGGCTTTGAAGTGATCAAGGTCTGCGATGCACAAACACATCGGCGAGTTCTGCCGACGGCAACGCTCACGCTCACGGACAAACAGCATTTCGTATTGGCGTCGATTGAACAGCCCGGTCAGCGGGTCAGTGGTCGCCTGGCGTTTGAGTTCAAGCTCCAGCGCCTCGCGCCGCTCAATCTCGGCCTTGAGCTCACGATTGGCCTCGGCCACCTCGGTATACAACGCGAACTCATGGCGCTGCACCAGTTGCAGACGCAGGGCCGCAACAAAACCCACCACCACCGGCAACATCAGAATGAACGACACCCCGACCAGCAATCCAGTGGAAAGCCCCGTGAGCGCCAGGCAATAAAGAGTACCGGCAATACCGAACAACGCCGCCAGCAAGGTCGGATATACCCGGCTGGGAATGAAGATAAACATGCTGATCAGCATGATCAGGGTCACACCGATGTTCCAGATGACGATATCCGGACGAGCAAAGTAGATCAGAAAGAACAGGACGAAGCCCAACGCCTCCAGAGCGGTTACCGCATAACCGGTGGTGGCCAGCTCCGGCCGCTGGCTGAGTTGCCAGGCGAACGCCAACAGCAAAGCAGCCTGCAGAATGCGGGTGAACATCAGTATCAGGAAGCCGTCACTCCAGCCCAAGTCCAGGTAATCAAGCCCGCCAAACAACAGCAGCAGAATCGCCCAGACCAGCACGGCCACCCGCAAATGCCGCGCCATAGAGGGCTCGTTATGCCTGCGAAACGCCTGTTCGACCTCAGGCTCGACGAACTCTCCACGCCAGGTAGAGAGCCGATATGAGAGCGCAGCATCTGTTTCTGCCATACATCCCCGCCCCGCAATGTCAGCATTATTATTATGTGTATCACTATTAAACAAAATTACACGAATGCCAAGCATAAAGCACGGCGTAAATGCTGCCAATTTGGCATCATGTAATTTCCGTCTGACCCACCCGTCTCTGCACAGGAAAAATCTTTTTTCATCAGACGCTTGACAGTTATTCGCGAATGCGTAGAATGGCGCCCTCTGACGCGGGGTGGAGCAGTCTGGTAGCTCGTCGGGCTCATAACCCGAAGGTCGTAGGTTCAAATCCTGCCCCCGCAACCAGTTTACAAAACCGCTGATCGGCGCAAGCCAATCAGCGGTTTTTTTATGCTCAGAATAACGCTATCAGAGTCTCAACCGCGCCTTCAGCGTGGCTGCAAACTGAACGGTTCGACCAGCCCGGCACCAATCGCCATACCTACCAGCGCCGGCAGACTATCGGCCTGCATGCGCTTCATCACCCGCGCACGATACAGATCCACGGTCTTGACGCTGACATGCAGCTGTTCAGCAATTTCCCGATTGCTGTAACCCTGCACCAGCGGCAGCAGAATGTCTCTTTCACGCGGGGTCAGGCTATCGAGCCGGGCCTGGACCTCATGCCGGGCCCGCTGGTTGGTGGCGATTACCGGCTGACGGTTGAGCGCTCGCTGGACGCTGTCGAGCAGCAACTGTTCGTTATAGGGCTTTTCGATAAAGTCGACCGCACCACCGCGAAAGGCCCGGACCACAATCGGCACATCGGCGTGGGCGCTAACGAAAATGACCGGCAATTCGAGGCCACGCTCACGCATCGCCTCCTGTACTGCCAGCCCACCCATTCCCGGCATGCGGATATCCAGCAGAACACAGGCCGGTGCCATTGGATCACAGGCATCAAGAAAGGCCTGACCATTGGTGAACGGGAGCGCCTTGAGTCCGACCGAGTCAAACAGCCAGACGGTGGAGTCGAGCATGCCCTGGTCATCATCGACAACATAAACCAGTTGCTGGGACATCTCGGGCATGCGCGCTCCTTTTATTGTTCGCAAAATCAGGGCTGGCAGCCTAATCGACACTGGCGCCAACCGGCAACCAGCAATGCAGGCATAACCCACCATCGTCAACCGGCAGTGCTTCAAGCCCACCACCAAAGCCTTCAACGATACCCTGACTCATCGACAGGCCCAAGCCCAAACCATCCGGCTTGCTGGTATAGAACGGGGTGAACATCTTGCTGCGCTCGTCCTCGGACAAGCCCGGCCCCTGATCGATCACCCGTATATGTACCAGCCCGGCAGCACTGTCGAGTTGCAGGGTGATCTGTGAGGACGCTTGCGGATGGCGTTCACGATTGGCCTCGATAGCGTTGCGCAGCAGGTTCAGCAGCACCTGCTGCAACAGGATTGGATCGACCTGAACCAGTGGCACCTCAGCAGCGAACTGCTCGACCACGCTGATCTGATGCTGGACGGCCTCCCAGGCACAGAGGTTGACCGCCTCACGCAACAACTGTGCCGGCGCGAGCCGTTGCAGTCGGCGCTGGCCCTTGCGCAGAAAGCCGCGCAGCCGGCGAATTACCGCCGCCGCATGCTCGGCCTGCTCACTGATCCGGGCCAGCCCCTGTTCGACCTTCTCCAGCCCTACTTGCCCTTGGTTCGCGCCGCTCAGGTAGCGCTGACTGGCACTGGCATAGTTGAGAATCGCTGCCAGTGGCTGGTTCAGCTCATGAGCAATTCCCGAGGCCAGCTCGCCCAAGGTCGCCAGCCGGGCGGCGTGGGCCAGCTCATCCTGCAGCCGACGGTTGCTTTCCTCGCTATGGATTCGCGCAGTGATATCCCGCGATACGCTGATAACCTCGACCACGCTGCCGGTGTAGGTTTCACGGATGGCCCGGCTGGCAGTCTCGAACCAGAGATAGTGACCATCGTTATGCCGGATCCGGTAAGTCACTGTCAGGTAGCCGTCCTGCTCCAGAGCACGCCGGTAACGCTCACCCAATTGGGCACTGTCTTGCGGATGGTAGAGGTTTTGAATCGAACTGCCACGCAGTTGCTCAGGCGAGTAGCCGAGCAACGTACGAGCAGCTGGCGAGGCGTCGAGAAACACCCCATCCGGGGTGTGGCGGGAAATCAGGTCGGTGGTGTTCTCGACAATCAATCGATATAGCCGATGAGCCACGGTGGCTTCATGCTGCAGGCGCAGGCTCTCGGTCGCATCCCGGCCACGTACCAGCACGGCCGCCAGCGCCGGCTGGGGGATATAGCTCCAGAGCAGATAACGCTCTCCAACCTGGGCTTCCACCTCGTCAATGCAGCGCTGCTGGCGGCGACAGGCTCCGACCAGGGCCTCATGATTAGCCGGTAACCAGTCCGCTAACCCGGGCCCACTAGCCAGCAACTGCTGCAACGCCGGATTGCCCTCGTCGGTGCACGCATCGGTAATCAGCAGACTGGGCTGCGGGTCACTGTCGAGCAGTTGCCTAGCCGCCCGGCGCAATCTGTTGAGCTCTGTCTTCACTCAAAATCCTTATAGTAAAAATACTATAATACTTTAGATTATCTTCCATATATCTCAGAAATAAACTATAAATACCATCGTGAAAGTCTGGTAGCCAGATCCGGACCTGTCACTACAAGAGCCAACAAATAACCAGCCCAGGTGTTGCCATGTCGATTTTTCAGGAAGGTCTGTCCCAGGCCCCGGTCAACCATATCGCTCTGAGCCCACTGAGTTTCATCGAGCGGACCGCCAGCGTCTACCCGCATTACCCTGCCGTGATCCATGGCGCCATCCGCCGCGATTGGCAGGAAACCTATCAGCGCTGCCGGCGGCTGGCTTCGGCGCTACAGGGTCGTGGCATTGGTGCCGGCGACACCGTCGCCGTCATGCTGCCGAACATTCCGGCCATGCTCGAAGCCCATTTCGGCGTCCCCATGATCGGTGCGGTCCTCAATACCCTCAACGTGCGCCTGGATGCCGAAGCCATCGCCTTCATGCTCAACCATGGCGAAGCCCGGGCACTGATCACCGACCGAGAATTCCATACAGTGATCCGTGAAGCCCTGCAGCTGATCAACCGACCGATTCTGGTCATTGATGTCGATGATCCGGAATACGGTGAAGGCGAAGCGGTCAGCGCCCTTGATTATGAAGCCTTTCTTGCCGAGGGCGATCCCGAGTTCGCCTGGCACTGGCCCAGCGACGAATGGCAGGCGATCTCGCTGAACTACACCTCCGGCACCACCGGCAACCCCAAGGGCGTGGTCTACCACCACCGCGGCGCCTACCTCAATGCGCTGGGCAACCAGATGACCTGGGGCATGGGCCAGCACCCGGTATACCTGTGGACCCTGCCGATGTTCCACTGCAACGGCTGGTGCTATCCCTGGACCGTCACCGCTCTGGCCGGCGTGCATGTCTGCCTGCGCCGGGTCGATCCGCAGAAAATTCTCAACCTGATCGACGAGCATCAGGTCACGCACCTGTGCGGCGCGCCCATCGTCCTCAATGCCCTGGCCAACATGCCGGAATCGGCCAAGGCCGCCATCGATCATCCGGTCAAGGCGATGGTCGCCGGTGCCGCGCCACCAGCCAAGGTGATCGGCTCAGTCGAGGCCATGGGTATCGAAGTGACCCACGTGTACGGCCTGACCGAAGTCTATGGCCCGGTCACCGTTTGCGCCTGGCATGAAGAGTGGAACGAGCTGCCGCTGGACGAGCGGGCCCGACTCAAGTCGCGTCAGGGGGTGCGCTACCCGACCCTGGAAGGGGTGATGGTGGCCGATCCCCAGACCCTGCAGCCGGTGCCGCGCGACGGCGAAACCATCGGCGAGATTTTCATGCGCGGCAATACCGTGATGAAAGGCTATCTGAAAAACCCCGAAGCCACCGCCGAAGCCTTTGAAGGCGGCTGGTTCCACACCGGCGATCTGGCGGTCTGCCACCCCAACGGCTATGTGGAAATTCGCGACCGGCTCAAGGACATCATCATCTCCGGTGGCGAGAACATCTCCACCATCGAAGTTGAAGACACCCTGTACAAGCACCCGGCAATACTCGAAGCCGCAGTAGTCGCTCGCCCGGACGAGAAATGGGGCGAAACACCCTGCGCCTTTATCGCCCTCAAGGGCAATCAGCAGGCCAGTGCCGAGGACATCATGCAGTTCTGCCGCGAACACCTGGCCGGCTTCAAGGTGCCCAAGACCGTAGTGTTTACCGAACTGCCCAAGACCTCGACCGGCAAGATCCAGAAATTCGTGCTGCGCGACTGGGCCAAACAGCTCTGAGCCCGGCACCAGCCACAGCTCACAACCCGTTTCACAACAATAACAAGCGGCCGGACCCGTTCCGGCCGACGGAGGCTTATCATGCAAATGTTCAAGCGCGCCGACGGCGCCGAGCAACCCTATTGGCCCTGCGGTCCGTTCAAGATCCGCCTGCCCTTTGTTCATTACCGCTGGGAAACCGCCGAAATGCTCCAGGCGCTGATCATGTTCGTGGTCAGCCTGGGCATGATTCCGCTGCTGGAAAAATTCCTCGGCCTGCCCTACGACGTGGCACTGGCCTATGTGGTGGTGTGCGGCATTGGCTTCATGCTGCCGGCCCTGCTCGGGGTGCCCATGGTGCCGGGCTGGATTACCCCGGCGATCCCGGTGGTACTGCTGTTTCTCGGTGATTTCGAGCCCGGCCCGGAGGCGATCCAGGCACTGTTCGCGCTGCAGTTTCTGGTGTTTCTGATCTTCCTGATTCTCGGCATCACCCGGCTCGGCAGCGTGATGGTGCGCATCGTGCCCAACTCAATGAAGGGCGGGATCATCATCGGCGCCGGTATCGCCGCACTGATGGGCGAGATCTCCAGCGGCGGGCGCCTGGCCAACACGCCGATCTCGCTGGTACTCGGCAGCCTGATCTGCCTGTACCTGATGTTCTCGGTATCGTTCAAGGGCCTGACCGAGCGCCTGCCGTTCATGCGCAAGATCGTTAACTACGGCATGGTGCCGGGCATGCTGATTGCCATCATCGTCGGTATTGCGGTCGGCGAGTACAAAATGCCGGACGTGCGCTGGGGCATCACCACACCGGCGTTCGGCGAGATGTGGAACTACCTGCCGTTCATGCTCGGCTTTCCGGAGTTCAAGGTATTTCTGCTGGCGGTGCCAACCGCAGTGATCGCCTACATCATTGCCTTCGGCGACATCATCGTCGGCCAGTCACTGATGCAGCGGGCTGATGAACTGCGCCCGGACGAAGTGATCGAGAACAACATCGACCGCGTCCACCTGGTGACTGCCATCCGCAACGCCCTGCACGCCTTCTTCGCGCCCTATCCGGGTCTGGCCGGACCAATCTGGACCGCCGTCGCCGCGACCATGGCCGAACGTTACAAGTACGGTCGCAAAGCCATGGACTCCATCTACAGCGGTGCCGGCACCTTCTGGATCACCGGTTTCATCGCCCTGTTCATGCTGCCGCTGGTCAGCTTCTTCCAGCCGGTGCTGCCAATTGCCCTGTCGTTGACCCTGATCCTGACCGGTTATATCTGCCTGATGGTCGGCTTCGAACAGCTCAACAACAACACCGAGCGTGGCGTGGCCGGCACCATGGGCGTGGTCCTGGCAGTCTACGGCGCAGGCTGGGGCCTGGCCGCCGGCGCCGTGCTGTACCTGCTGGTCGAGCGCACCCACATCCTGCGCTTTCGCAGCGTCAAGGACCATACCGAGACCAAAGCCCCGGCCCGCGACTGAACACAACAATAAAAGAGGATGACCATGAAATTACTGCAAACCACTGCCCTGCTCGGCCTCAGCGGCCTGCTGGCCCTGCCGGTCAATGCGGCTTTCCTTGAGGACAGCCAGACTCGCCTGGAACTGCGCAACTTCTATTTCAACCGCGACTTCCGTCAGTCAGGTGCCGCGCAAAGCAAGGCTGACGAATGGGCTCAGGGCATTCGCCTCGACTGGCAGTCCGGCTACACGCCTGGCCGCTTCGGCGTTGGCCTGGACGCCATCGGCCTGGTCGGCATCAAGCTCGATTCCAGCCCCGACCGCACCGGTACCGGCCTGCTCAAGGCCGACCGCAGCGAAGGTCGTGCGATGGACGAATACGCCCAGCTCGGCCTGACCGCCAAGCTGCGACTGGATGAGCATGTGCTGCGCCTGGGCACCCTGCTGCCACAACTGCCGCTGGCCATGCACAACGACAGCCGCCTGCTGCCACAAACCTTCCGCGGCGGTTGGCTGCAAGCCAAGGGCAGCGACGCCCTGAGCTTCGACCTGGGCCGCTTCGACGCCATCAACCTGCGCGACTCCTCCGATCACCAGCGCATGCGTCCGGTGCAGGGTGGCGCACGCAACGTCAGCGTACGCGGCAAGCCTGACAGCAATGCCTTTGACTTCGCTGGCGCCAGCTATCGGTTCAACCCTGATACCCGCGCCAGCTACCACTACGGCGAGCTTGACGGCATCTACCGTCAGCACTATCTGACCCTGAACCACAGCCGCACGCTGGGCACCGGCCGACTCAGCGCCGATCTGCGTTACGCCGACGCCAGCAACGCCGGGCGCAGCAACATCGACAACCGCATGACCAGTCTGGCACTGGCCTGGCAAACCGGTATGCAGCGCTTTGGCGCCAGCTACCAGCAGATGAACGGCCGTACCGGCTTTGCCTATCTCAACGGCACCGACCCGTTTCTGGTCCATCTGGTACAGATCAACGACTTCGCCAACCGTGACGAGCGCAGCTGGCAACTGCGCCACGACTACAGCTTCGCCAACCTCGGCCTACCGGGCCTGAGTCTGATGAACCGCTATACCCATGGTGACAACATCAAACTGGCCAGCGGTCGCGGCAGCGAGTGGGAGCGCAACACCGACCTGGCCTATACGGTCCAAAACGGCCCGTTGAAAAACCTCTCCGTACGCTGGCGCAACGCAACCTACCGCAGCAGTTTTGCCAATGACCTGGATGAGAATCGGCTGATTGTTGGTTATGTTGTGTCGTTTTGATTTGTACCTGACCTGCTGATCGTGTGCGGTGCTGCCCAGGGATGGGCATCGCCAAGCGCCCAGGGATGGGTTCACAGCGTGTCCAGAACAGGCGCCCGACAAGAGCGCCGAACACATCACCTCCCATAACGAGAGCCCACCAATGCGCACATTCACCACCCTGGAAGGTAACAGTCAGCGACTCGATGGCGGCGCCATGTTCGGCAATGCGCCCAAGGCCCTGTGGTCACGCTGGGTCGAAACCGACCAGCACAATCGCATCACTCTGAGCTGCCGCGCCCTACTGGTACAGGAAGATGGCCGCAACATTCTGGTCGAAACCGGCATTGGTGCCTTCTTCGAGCCGCGCCTGAAAGAACGCTACGGCGTCATCGAAGACCGTCATGTACTGCTCGACAGTCTGGCCGACATTGGCCTCAGCCATGAGGACATTGATGCCGTGGTCCTGACCCATTTGCACTTCGACCATGCCGGCGGCCTGCTCAGCGCCTGGCAGGACGGCCAGCCAGCGCAACTGCTGTTTCCCAACGCCACCTTTATCACCGGCCAGCGTCACTGGCATCGCGCCAAGCGCCCGCACCCGCGCGACCAGGCCTCATTTATTCCCGAGTTGCTCAGACTGCTGGAAGCCAGCGGCCGGCTCGAGCTGATCGCCGACGGCCAGCAGTCCGCCACCCTTGGCAAAGGCTGGCGCTTTCGCTTCAGCGATGGCCATACCCCCGGCCTGATGATTCCCGAGTTCGACATGCCGGACGGTCCGGTCGTGTTCCCCGGCGACCTGATTCCCGGCGCTCCCTGGGTTCATCTGCCGATTACCATGGGCTATGACCGCTTTCCCGAAGCATTGATCGAAGAAAAGGAAGAACTGCTTGACTCACTGGTCGCCCGCCATGGGCGGCTGGTATTCACCCATGACCCACAAGTCGCGGTGGCTGGTGTTAAACGTGACGAACACAGCGGTCGCTACCAGGCAACCAATCCGTGCGGCAATGTAGAGATGCTCAACCGATAAGCGGAAACAAGACACAGCACAGTAGTGAGCAGGAGCCCTATACTGCAGGTATGGCCCAATTATAATGATGCTCTATGTACCCGATTCGCTACTGCCTGCTGCTGTTGTGCTGGTTACTGCCGATAGGCGCCCTGAGCGCCGATGAAGCAAAACCGCCGCTCAGGTTCATGACTGCCGATGTCTGGCCCTGGGGTTATATCGATGAATACGGGCAACCGGCAGGCTTGCTCAGCCGCCTGGCCAATCGCCTGAGTGAGCTGAGTGATCTGCCACTGGACAATCGCGTGCTGCCACACCAGCGTCTGGTACACGAACTGCGCCTTCATCGGGCGGATTTTGCCGTGCTGTTCGAGAACCCGACCCTGGATAGCTTTGCCAGTAGCCTTGGCGTAGTCATTCAGGCCGATATCCTGCTGGTTACCCGCCCATCCAACAGTCTGAAACTGAACCTGGAGGGTCTGTCTGGCCGCAAGGTGGCTTATATCCGCGGCACCTATTACGGCGAAAGCTTTACCGCCGATCAGCACATCATCAAAGTACCGGTCCACAATCTCGATCAGGCAGTGGAAATGCTGCTCATGGGTCGGATTGACGCACTGATCAGCAGCGATCTGGTGCTGCATCACACTCTGGAAGCCTTGGGCATGACTACCGGGCAGTTCCGCATCGCCGTGCACGCGCCAGGTCACCCGGGCCATCTGTACATGTCCGATCAGCCCAGTTACCCAGAACAGGCTCAAGCCATGCAGAGCGCACTGGAGGAGCTACGCCTCAGCGGAGAGCTACAAGAGATATTTTGGCAACAACCGCAACCATTACCAGACTGAAACTTGATTTTTTACATACATCCAAAACCCAGTTGTACTCAAAGAATCAACCGCATCAGCAGTTTTCATAGCTATAGAACCCTCGCCCCGACTTCCGTCCAAGATAGCCTGCCTCAACCATTTCTTTTAGTAACGGAGCTGGTCGATATTTAGAGTCATTGAAGCGATCATAAAATACCTCCATGACTGCCAATAGCGTATCCAAGCCAATCAAGTCAGCCAGTGCCAAAGGGCCAATTACGTGATTACAACCGAGCCTCATACCTTGGTCGATATCTTCAGCACTTGCGATTCCTTCCTGCAAAACGAAAACCGCCTCATTGATCATCGGCACGAGTATACGGTTCACCGCAAAACCAGCGCTATTCTTTACATTGATGGATGTTTTTTTGATATCAGCTGTGAATGCGGTCACCGCAGTCAGTGTCTGCTCACTAGTTTGCAAGCCGGCAATGATTTCAACCAACTTCATGACAGGAACCGGATTGAAGAAGTGCATTCCTACGACCCGCTCTGGCTTTCTGCTAGCTGCAGCCAGTTTGGTAATAGAAATTGATGATGTATTACTGGCGATAATCGCACTATCTGAAACTATCTCGTCAACTTTATTGATAATTGCGCCTTTAACAGACTCAGCCTCAGAGGCTGCCTCTATAACGAGATCAACGCCACTCAGCGATTCGATCCCTGTTGAAGTCCGGATACGTTTGAGAGCTTCAGAGCGCGCATACTCATCAATCACCCCCTTATTTACCATCCGATCTAAACTGGAGTTCATCACTGACATGGCCCGGCTCAACGCCTGTTCAGAAACATCCACCAGCGTCACATCAAACCCCGAGCTTGCACAAACCTGAGCAATCCCATTACCCATAGTTCCAGCCCCTATGACACCAACTTTACTAATTCGCATTTATTAAATCCTTTGTCATGTCCCAAAGAAGTCATACACGTTCAAAGATAGCTGCAATACCTTGGCCGCCGCCAATGCACATAGTTACAAGAGCGTATCTACCGCCTGTACGATGCAATTCGTAAATAGCCTTGACGCTAATGATGGCCCCTGTTGCCCCTACCGGATGCCCAAGGGAAATACCTGAACCATTTGGGTTAACCTTTGCAGGATCTAAATCAAGCTCTTGCATGACTGCGCATGCCTGAGCTGCAAAGGCTTCGTTGGCTTCAATCAGATCGATTTCGCTCAATTTCATACCTGTGCGCTGCAATACCTCGCGTACTGCCGACACAGGCCCGATGCCCATGTAATCAGGATCTACGCCCATATGCGCATAGCCAACCAAACGCGCCAAAGGGTCCAGCCCAAGCTTATTCACCGCCTGCTCTGAGGCCAGCATAAGCGCTGCCGCTCCATCATTCAGTCCAGACGCATTACCTGGAGTCACTGTTCCGTCATCAGGCCGGAATATCGGACGCATACCACTCAATTGCTCCAGAGTGATACCAGGGCGCACATGCTCATCAATTTCAAAAGCCTGCACGCCGTTACGCGCCCTAACAGGTATAGAAATAATCTGCGAGTTAAAATAACCCATAGCGATGGCATTAGCCGCACGCCGCTGACTTTCTACAGCCAAGACATCCTGAGCTTCACGGGTAATACCATAAAGACGCGCTACATTCTCGGCAGTAATCCCCATGTGCGTCCGCTTCCACGGGTCGTGCAAAATGCCATTCATATAATCAACCGTTCCGGCATCTCCTAACCGGCGTCCCCAGCGCAAGGCAGGAATTATATAGGGGCCACGACTCATGCTTTCAGCCCCCCCGCCCACGGCCAGCTCAGCATCGCCCAAAAGAATGGTCTGAGCCGCAGAGATAACCGCCTGCAACCCTGAGCCGCACAGCCGGTTAACGTTGAATGCCGGCGTTTCCTTCGGAATGCCCGCATCCATGGCTGCCACCCGGCTAAGATAAGCATCTTGAGGCTCGGTTGGGATCACATTGCCCATGACAACATGCCCAACCAGCTCGGGGGCAACCCCTGAGCGCTCCAACGCGCCTTTGACGACAGCCGTAGCCAGCGAAGTTAACGTCGTGTCTTTCAACGCACCACCAAAGGTGCCGATGGCCGTGCGGGCTGCACCAACAACATAAACAGATTTTTGCATCATTTGCTCTCTCCTGGGTCAAGCTTGGCGAGAGCTAACCACGAGCATACAATAACAGTCAACACGGACTTTATTTTCAAGGAATAACCAGCAAAAACCTCGACCACCCAAAGCCAAGCCCCCCTGTTTATACCGCAAAATTTCCGAATTATGGAAAAATGAATATTTTTTGGCTTTGCTTATTGCAAGCTGCGGAAATCTTAGACAATATACATAAAAAGCGGTATGGACTGTTTTGTTTTAAGAGCCGCGCCCACCAAAATAACAACGAGGTTCCTGCATGTCGCACCGACTATCCCCTCTGCTCAACCCAGCATCTGTAGCTCTGATCGGAGCGAGTAATAACCCATCACGCATTGGGGGCATGCCCCTGGATCTGTTACGCCATTTCGGCTATGCCGGCAAGGTATACCCAATCAATCCGAAGTACGAAGAAGTCTTTGGCTTCACCTGCTACCCAGATATTGAATCGGTACCTGCGGCACCAGAACTCGCCGTGTTGGCCATTGGCGCACAAGACGTCACAGGAATGCTACGCCGTTGCCACGCTCGCGGCGTCAAAGCAGCGATTGTGTATGCAGCAGGCTTTGCCGAAATGGGTGGCGATGGCCAACAACTGCAAGCAGAAATGGAAGCCTTTGTCGAAGAGAGTGGCATGGTTGTAGCCGGCCCTAACTGCATGGGCTTTGCCAACCTCAACCTGAACCTGTATACCGCCTTTGCGTCAGTGTTCCGCGCTGTACCGTCACAACAAACACCAGGCCGAGTCAGTCTTGTGACCCAAAGCGGTAACGTTTGCTCGGCAGTATTTGCACTGCTTCGTGAACAGGGCATCCCGGTTAGCCATTTCATCAATACCGGCAACGAGGCATGTGTTGAGTATTCCGAGTACCTAGAGTTTCTTGCCCAGGACAAAAATACCGACTGTGTCGTGGGCTACGTAGAACAACTGCGCAACGGGCCACGTTTCATCGATGTAGCGCTACAATTTGCTGCAGCTGACAAACCGTTGGTTCTTTACAAAGTAGGTGAGACTGAAAAGGGCTCTGAAGCCGTCCGCTCACACACATCAGCACTGGCTGGAAATCAGGCTCTATACAAGGCCGCCCTTAGCCAGCTGAATGTAATTCAGAGTAACGACTTTGCCCAGATGGCCGATTTGGCCATGCTTAGCGGTTTCCGTCACCGCGCCGGTGGCAAGCGCGTCGCTATCATGACCCTGTCTGGCGCACTCGGCGCGATTCTCGCAGACAAGTTCATTGGCGCTGGCTTAGATGTACCGACCCTGCCCGATGACGTACAGCAGACCTTGCGCGATGGCATCCCTGACTACGGCATGGTCTCCAACCCGATCGACGTCACCGGCAACATCGTCAATAACCCCGACTTCGTGCGCTCGGTTTTCGAGGCTCTGGCTCAGACCGACTCCGTTGACACTGTAGTGGTTTATGCGTCTGGCTCGCTGCTCGACCGCATGGCCGATCCCCTGCTGGAAGTCTGCGCAAAATATCCGCGCCTGTTCGTCGCCATCGACACCGGCAAGGCTACCTGCCGGGAAAAACTCACCGCAGGCGGTGTGCCGGTATTCACGGATATCGGCCGAGCCGTACAGGCACTCGCGCCTTTCTGCCATTGGCTGTCGGGCCGCGGCCAAGTCGCTCGCTGGGCTCAGCTGCGTCAGAACACCCTGACAGTGGAATCACACAAGCTAAACCAACTCAATGAATATGAAACCAAGCAACTACTGGGTCGGTTTGGTGTGCCTGCGGTTGCGGAGCTGCCGGCAGCTACCGCCGAAGAAGCCGTCGCGGCAGCACAAGCTATCGGTTACCCGGTAGTTCTGAAGATCCTCAGCGCAGATATCGCTCACAAAACCGAGGCCGGTGGCGTCAAGCTCAACCTGCAGAACGCTGATCAGGTGCGTGCAATGTTTGCCGAAATTATGGAATCTGCCGGTCGCTATGACCCCAATGCCAAACTGGATGGAGTTCTGGTACAGAAGATGTCTGCAGGCATTGCCGAACTCATCATCGGCATTACCCACGACGAGGTCTTTGGTCCAGCGCTTACCGTAGGTCTGGGCGGCGTACTGACCGAACTCTATCGCGATGTGAGCCATCGCCTGTTGCCCGTGGATGAAACTCTGGCAGGTGAAATGCTCAGTGAGCTTAAGTCCTTCCCACTGCTGGACGGCTTCCGCGGCCGCCCCAAGGCCGACCTACAGGCGGCCTGCAAGTCCATCGCAGCGCTGTCCGATGCCTCTGCGCGACTAGGCCGCGAAGCCGAGGAAATCGAAGTAAACCCGCTGCAAGTCAAGGCCGCTGGTGAAGGTGCTGCTGCAGTTGACGCGTTGCTGCTGTGCAGCAAGACCTCCGGCTGACAAGGAGACATATCATGTTGCTGGCCCATACCGACTTACAGGAAATGATCGAGAGCAGCGTACTCGATTTTCTGAAACACGAATACGACTTCATAGCTAGAAGCAACAGCCTGTCCGCCCCGAACGGTATCAACCCACAGACTTGGCAGAGTTTTGCAGACATGGGCTGGCTGGGACTGCCGGTAGCCGAGGAAAACGGCGGTATTGGCGGCGGCCCTGTTGAGGCGGGCCTGCTAATGCGTGCATTTGGCCGCCATCTAGTGGTCGAGCCCTACCTGGCCTGTGTGCTGCGCGCCGCCCGCTTGCTGCAAGACACGGCCAACGCACAACAAAAAGACATCTGGCTACCAGCTATGGTGACTGGTGAGAAACGTCTAGTGTTGGCACACGAAGAAGCCTTTGAAGCTGATGTGTGGTCACCACGCACAACTAGAGCCGTGCGTGAAGGGACCGACTATCTGCTGTCAGGTCGCAAGGTGCTGGTTGCCGGAGCGCCAGGAGCTGACGGTCTGATAGTCAGCGCTAGCCTTGAAGATGGCGGTTGCGGTCTATTCCTGATTACCCAGGGTTTCCAAGGTGTTGAGTTGACACAACAGCGAACCCTGGACGGTGCCTATGCGGCCGACCTGACTATGACTAATGTACGAGTTGCAGCCGAGAACATGCTCGGCTACCCGGCAACTAATCAGGCCATTCTGGATAACGTACTGGCCGAGGCCATCATCGCCGAATGCTGGGAAGCCAGCGGTGCTATGCAGGCAGCGCTGGAGCAGACTGCTGCCTATACCGCAGACCGTCAACAATTTGGCAAGCCACTGTCCAGCTTCCAAGTAGTCCAACATCGCCTGGCAGAAATGGCAGTCGCTTGCGAAGACAGCCTGTCTGCCTGCCAACTGGCCGCACTGCGCACCGAAGCCAACCCAGACAGCGCACGCCATATGGCTGCGCTGGCCCGCTCAAAGGTGGGTCGCTGCGCCCGCGAGGTCTCTCAGGCAGCAGTACAACTGCACGGTGCCATGGGAGTTTCCGAGGAACTTATCATCGCCAGTCTTTTCCGCAAACTGCTGGGCTTTCATCAGCAGCACGGCACCACTGCCGCCTACACCGCGGCCTACGGCAATTACATGCTCGAATCCGGCATCTGGCGTAACAGTCAGGTTCTGCCGATTCAGGACCAGTAAGGGGAGCACGCATGAATCTGACACTTACCCCCGAGCAGCAAGCATTTCGTGATGAAGTCCGGGCCTTCCTACGGGACAACCTGACCGACGAGCTTCGCCAGGGTCAACGCTTCACCAGTGGTGTGTACCCCGAGCCTGAGATTAGCGGTCCGTGGCAGCGCAAATTGAACGATAAGGGCTGGCTGGTCCCATTGTGGCCCAAGGAATTGGGTGGCACAGACTGGACTGCAATACAGCGCTTCATCTTTGAAACCGAGTGTGCGTTAGCCGGCGCTCCCTTGGTACACCCGATGGGTGTGCGCCTGGTAAGCCCTGTAATCATCCGCTTTGGTACCGATGAGCAAAAACAGTACTACCTGCCACGCATTTTGTCCGGCGAGGACTACTGGTGTCAGGGTTTCTCCGAACCGGGCGCGGGATCCGACCTTGCCTCGCTAAAAATGCGCGCTATCCCTGATGGGGATGACTACATCCTTAACGGCTCGAAGATCTGGACCACCCAAGCCCACCACGCCAACATGATGTTCGCGCTGGTGCGCACCAGCACCGAAGGCCGTCGCCAAGAAGGCATCAGCTTCCTGCTGATCGACATGAACACCCCAGGTATTGAAGTGCGCCGTATCGACACCATTGGCGGTGATCACGACGTCAATGAGGTGTTCTTCACCGATGTAAGGATCCCCCAGGCCAATCGTGTTGGACCGGAAAATGCTGGCTGGGAGTGCGCCAAGTATCTGCTCGAGTTCGAGCGTGGCGCGGGCATTTTCAGTGGCCGCCTTCGATCACAGCTCAAGCGCATCGGCGATGTGATTGACCAGCTTGCCGCTGAAGGTCGGGACATTCGCCAGAACCCTCATCTGGTGGCACGCTTTGGTGAGATCTGCGCTGATCTGGACAGTTTCGAGATGATGGAACTGCGCATCATGGGAGCACTGCAGCCGGGTCAGAACCCGGGGCCTGTTTCGTCCATCCTGAAATTGCGTAACAGCCGAATGAAACAGGCAATTGCTGAATTGGGCGCAGAAATTCTCGGTCACGAAGGTTTGCGCTGGCGGGCGGGAGAGATTGATACCAACTCGCTCCGATCCGTATTGATTCCCGACTACCTCAACAGCCGCGCCTTTACAATTTTTGGCGGTGCCTCTGAGGTGCAACTGGGAATCATCGCCAAATCGGTGGTAGGCGTTTAATTCATAGCCCAAGAACAACAAAAAGGTGCAAACATGAGCAAACTCGAAGGTAAGCGGGCCCTGATCATTGGCGCTGCAGGTCGTGACAATATGGGACAGGTCATCGCCAGGCGTCTGGCCACCGACGGAGCTAAGGTATTTGTCAGTGGTCGCAACGAAGAGGAGCTGGCTCGCCTGAGTGCAGAACTCCAGGGCGGCTATGCCATCTGCGATATCACCAAACGCACTGATGTCGAACACCTAGCCGACGCTTGCGTTACCGAACTTGGCGGTATTGATATTGCCGTCAATGCTACCGGCTGGGGTCTGTTGAAACCCTATGAGCTGACCTCTGACGAAGAGCTTGTACGCATGTGTCAGCTGCAGTTTATTGGCCCGTTCCAGTTTTTCCAGGCCGTGCTACCTCGGATGAAAGAAGGCGGCTCGCTGGTGCAGATTTCGTCCGCAACCGCAACCATAATGCTGGAAAACCATGCGGCCTATATGGGCACCAAAGCTGGCTTTGATCATGTCATGCGTTGTCTGGCGAATGAATATGGCCATCGCGGTATTCGTGCCAACTCCATTTCCCCTGGCTTCACCGAAACGCCCATGGCCGCTGCTGCAGCCGCCATTCCCGGAGTCAAGGATACCTACCAGGCCTGCTATCCACTTGGCCGAGTAGGTACTGCAGATGACATCGCCGCTGCCGTGAGCTGGGTGTCCAGTGATGAGTGCTTCATGACTGGTCAGAACCTGCAAGTTAACGGTGGCCTGACCCTGCGCCGCAACCCCACATCAGCAGAAATAGATGCAGCGGCGATCAAGGCCACAGGCAAACCTCGCCCAAGAGCATGGGAAAATAACAAATAACAACAATGTTACTGTGGCTGCATGTTCCCAGACACCACCCCTGCCCTGTATAAACAATCCAGACTGTTTTTAAAAGTACAATTACAAAAAGAGGTTTGCTCAATGAGTAAAACAGACGAAAGCATTGACCTCAGCCGCCGTAAATTACTGGCCGGCACTACAGTAACTGCAGTAGCCATGGCCTCAGGTGTCGCTCTCAGCGCACCAGCAATCGCCGCGTCAAAACGCCAATGGGCGATGGAAACCGACGTAATCTGTGTAGGTAGCGGTGCCGCTTCCTGCTCTGCTGCTGTTACCGCCACACACTTGGGTGATCAGGTCATTCTTCTTGAGAAGGCGCCAATTTTTGGTGGCACAACTCGCCGTTCTGGCGGCGTGGCCTGGATTCCGAACAACTTTACTTTGAAACAGCATGGTCAGGTCGACGACGAAGCAAAATGCCTTCAATACATGGCCCGTTATGCATACCCTGAGCGTTATAAACCTGACAGCCCTACCCTTGGCCTTGATACACGGGAATTCGCTGTGCTGCAGGCTTTCTATCGTAATGGCGCAACCGCACTGGATACCTTCCAGCAGCTCAAGGCCAGCAACTTCATCCGTTTTGAGCTGCCGGGCGGCGTTGGTCCAGCAGCCGATTATGCGCCTGGCCTCAAGGAAAACCATCTGCCTAAAGGTCGCGCAGTTTGGCCAGATCCAGCTGTGGGGGGCGGACGCGGCCCCGCGCTAGTGGACACCATGATTACCTGGCTGAACGAGCGTGGCGCCAAGACCTTGACCGACCATGCAGTGGTCGAGCTTATCGAGGAACAAGGGCGAGTCATTGGCGTTGTGGCCCAGCACAAGGGTGAGCGCCTTGATATTCGTGCCCGCAAAGGCGTGATCTTTGGTACCGGCGGCTTTGCTCATAATTCAGAGTTAATCCATCGTTACCATCGATCTCTCTACGGCGCCTGTGCTGCTTCTGGTAGCACTGGAGACTTCATAGGTCTGGCTACGCAAGTTGGAGCTGCACTCGGTAAAATGGATAGCGCCTGGCGTAGTCAGGTTGTACTTGAATCAGCACTGCAGAACAGCGTCGTGGGAGCAGCCCTCAACATCCCGCCAGGCGATGCCATGATTCTGGTAAACAAACATGGACGGCGTGTTGCAAATGAAAAACGCAACTACAACGACCGCACACGAATCCATCAGGTATGGGATCCTAGCAGTGTCGAATACCCTAACCAACTACTGTTTATGGTATTCGATCAGCGCGTCATGGAAGTGTTTGGCGGCAACTACCCAATCCCCGCGGATATCCGCGAAGTCAACTATGTAATCAGTGGCAGCACCCTTGAGGAGCTGCAAAAAAACCTGCAACAGCGCTTGGACTCTCTGACAGACAAAATTCCGGCCTACCCGCTGGCGGAGAACTTTTCCGAGAGTCTGGCAAATACCCTTAAACGCTACAACGGATTCGCAAGCTCCGGTGTCGATGAAGACTTTCAGCGCGGCGGACATCCTGCCGAAACTGAATGGCAAGCGTACTTCTCACGGCCACGCCCGGGAATGGAAGATCGTGTCGGCATTATGCCAAATGCGACGATGCACCCGCTCTCTGATAAGGGTCCCTATCACGCCATTATCATTGCGCCTGGTGCTCTAGACACCAATAGCGGCCCATTGATCGATGAGCATGCCCGCGTACTCAATGGGAAAGGCCAGCCCATAGCGGGACTGTATGGCGCAGGAAACTGTATTGCCAGCCCAACCGGCGAAGCCTATATGGGTGCTGGCGGAACCATCGGACCAGCCATGGCATTTGGCTTTATCGCGGCCAATACGGCCCATAAGAGCTGATTCATCTGACCTTGGATAATAACAATACCCGGTCTACGGACCGGGAAGGCATAGCCCATGACAGTACAACTCATAAAATCGCAGCTAGCTCTTGCTCTATTCGTCCTCACCTGTCTAGGGGATATCCGAGCGGATACTGCCCCTTCCAGCTTCTCCAAGGACATCTTGCCCATACTGCAGCAGCAATGCGTAAGTTGCCACGTCACCGGAGATGAGCTTGGCGGCTTGGGCCTGGCGCCCTCCCTCGCTTACGAACAATTGGTGGATGTGGCTTCTGAGCAGAGTACATATCTTCGTGTTATGCCAGGTGCCCCTGAAGAAAGCTACCTGCTACACAAACTCATGGGCACTCACCTCGATCATGGAGGATCAGGAGGACGTATGCCTCTTGGTTTTCCTGCGCTGACTGAAGAACAGATCAGGTTTATCGCTGACTGGATCACCTCAGGGGCACCACGAAACTAAGCTTTCAATCAAGGTTAACAGCACTTTAATTACTGAGATTTTAAAATGACAAGTCTAAACGCGAATCGCCCCCTTCCAGTTCGGGGCGCACAAATACGCAAAGACAGCTTCTATGCCTGGTATGTCGTATTTCTGCTGACCTTTGCTTATACAGTTGCCTTTATTGATCGCCAGGTACTGAACCTACTGGTTGATCCCATTAAGCTAGATCTGATGATCAGCGATGTGGAAATTAGCTTTCTACAAGGCTTCGCTTTCATGTCTGCTTATGTCATCTGTGGACCGCTTTTTGGACGATGGGCCGACAATGGGCATAGGCGCAATATTCTCATTTTCGGTGTGAGCGCCTGGAGTATCTTCACCGTATTGTGTGGTATGGCAGACAGCTTCTGGCAACTTTTCTTTGCCCGTATGGGGGTTGGGGCTGCAGAAGCAAGTCTCGCACCCGTAGCCTGGTCTTTAATCGCTGACTACTTCACAAAACAGCGCCTTTCAAGAGCAATGAGTATTTTCCTGCTTGGCCCATCACTAGGTGCCGGCCTGGCACTCGTAGCGGGTGGACTGGTCATTGCGTTTGCCTCTGACCTGACAAAAATAATTCCATTTTTTTCAAATTTTTCAACTTGGCAAGTAACCTTCATGGTAGTTGGTTTTCCTGGTCTTTTACTTGCGCTGTTGCTTTTCTCCGTTCGCGAACCGGTTCGTAGCTCATTCAGCAATAAAGCTGAAGACAATCGCGCCTTCACAATTAAAGAGATTGCTGTTTTTATTTGGCAAGGCAAGGCCTTCTTCCTTCGCGTCTTCTTGGGCATGGGGATGCTGGCCATTGTTATTTACGGCCTACCGACCTGGATGCCGACTTACCTTATACGTCACTTTGATGCCAACCCTGCGACTGTTGGGCTTCAATACGGGACACTAGTTTTGTCTTTCGGAGCTCTTGGTATTGTTCTTGGCCCCAGTTTTTCTCGTTTTTTGCAGCGCATGGGTTACAAGGATGCAGCTTTACGCTCAGCAGCAATTTGCTGTTTTATCTGTGCAATTGGTTGCGCCGCATTACCGTTCGCTGGTAGCTATGAAGCGACACTTGCAATTGCAGCGGTTATCAATTTTTTCTATGCCTTGCCGCAAGCAATGGTTGCTTCTTCATTGCAGCTGGCCTCCCCAAACCGTCTTCGAGGAGTCATCTCAACACTGTATCTATTCCTCATCTCTGTATGTGGACTGGGCTTGGCGCCGAGCCTGATTGCATTTGTAACTGACAGCATACTCGGTGGACCACAACATGTAGGCACATCACTGGCAATTGTATGCACCATCAGCTCAGCCATAGCCTTCTGGTTGTACGTTGGCTCGCTACGCCCTTACCGGAACAAGCTCGCAGAGCTCGACCAAGAAAACTAAACTGCATTTTAAGGAGTGTATTACATGCCTCATATATCCTCGCCTACAAAGGCTTCGGAAGTGAGTTCATGGGCACATGAATGTGATGTAGCTGTAGTCGGTGCCGGTGTCGCCGGTGTTTGTGCCGCTCTTGAGGCTCATCGCGCAGGTGCTCGCGTGCTGGTTGTGGAAAGAGCAAGCGGCGGCGGCGGTGCTAGCGCCACGTCAGAGGGCATTTTCTATATGGGCGGAGGTACTGATGTCCAGACCGCTTGTGGATACGAAGACAGCCCGGAAGAAATGTATCGTTTCATGCGCGCCAGCACCTCTACCGGTGACGACAACAAGCTGCGCTTCTACTGCGACAACAGTGTCGAGCATTGCCGCTGGCTCGAAGCCCAGGGCGTACCCTTCGAGCGCCGGGCCTATGAAGGCAAGGCCGTAGCGGTCTATACCGGTGAAGGTCTGCTCTATACCGGAAACGAGAAAGCCTGGCCCTACAACGAGCAGGCCAGACCCGCACCCCGCGGTCACCAGGCTCGCGGCTCAGTGGAGAAACACGGTGGAGCTTCGGCCATGGAAGCACTGCTGGCCACAATGGAGCGTGAGCAGGTTCCGGCAATCTACGACACCGGAGTAACCGGACTGGTAGTCGACGACAGCGGCCGGGTAACCGGCGTCGAAGCCAGACAGGGCGGCCAGATCATTCATATCCGGGCCCGCAAGGGCGTGATCCTTGCCGCCGGCAGCTTCAACCTGAACCATGACATGGTCAGCCAGTATCTACCGCTGCTCGCCGAGCACGGCGAGCCGCTGGGGATTCCATCCAACGACGGCGCCGGCATCCTGTTGGGCCAGAGCGTAGGGGCGGCAACGCGCCATATGGAGGGAGCCATCGCCACCGCGTCCATCTATCCGCCGGAGAAGCTGATCAAGGGCATAGTGGTGAACAAGGAAGGCAAGCGCTTCGTTGCCGAAGACGTCTACCATGGCAAGCTGTCCTGGATGATCCAGTGCCAGACCGACCACACCGCCTACCTCATTCTCGATGGTGAGACCTTCGACTATCCACAGCGGGTCAAGCACCGGTTCATTGATGGCTGGGAAACCATCGGCGAGATGGAACAGGCCCTGGGTGTACCGGCCGGCTCGCTGCAGCAGACTCTGGACAGATACAACGCCGACGCAGCTCAGGGCATCGACAGCGAGTTCCACAAGAAGGAAGAGTGGATCACCCCGCTGGACAACTCCCCCTGGGCGGCCTTCGATATTTCCACCACCAGCTCCACCTACCGCTTTATCGCGCTGGGCGGCCTGGCCTGCAATATCCAATCCCAGGTGCTGGACACTGACGGTACGCCCATCCCGGGCCTGTACGCGGCTGGTGCCAACTGCGAGCACTTCCCCACTAATGGTGGTGAATATGCCAGCGGCATGAGTCTGGGACCCGGCTCCTTCTTCGGACGCATTGCCGGCAAGCACGCCGCTAACGAAGACCCCGCAGCCTAAGCCCTGTATGGCGGGAGCCCATCGAACTCCCGCCTCCACCTACCCTATCCCTGTGCCGTCTCGCCAACCGGGTCGCGCAACAGCAGGGCCAGCCCAAAACACCCCACCGACGCACAACCACAGGCGGCCATGACGATTGCCAGCGCCGCCGGAGAGCCATCGAACAGCAGCGCAACGGCGACAGGCGCCAGCGCCCCCAGACCGAACCGCAGACTGCCTGCCATAGCCGATGCACTTCCCGAGACCGGCCCGAGGCTGTCGAGAACCAGTGCCATCGCGTTGGCGTTGATCACACCGGCAGTGCCGATGAATAGCATGACGGCGATCACCACCAGTAGCAGTGCCGGGTCAGGCGACAGGGCTATGATCGCCAGCAGCACCGTGGAAGCCAGAACCATGCCCATGGCCATACCCAGCATGCGTCTGGGACCGTGGCGGGTAACCAGCCGATTGCTGATGCTGGCCATGGTGATCAGGGCCAGAATATTCAGTGCGAACAGGATGCCATAGGCCTGCTCCGAAACCCCGTAGTACTCTATATAGACGAAGGGCGAGGCCGCCAGAAAGCCGAACATCGCGGCCACGGCCAGCGCCGAGCAGAGCATGTAGCAGACCGCCCGGCGATCACTGAGTACCCGCAGGTAGTTCCGCGCCACGCTGCGCGGATCGAAGCTGGTGCGGCGTCCCGCAGGCAGGGTTTCCCCAAGCGTTGCCAGGTACAGCAGCGCCACCAGGGATGCGGCCGCCCCGAGCACGACGAAGATCATGCGCCACCCCGCCAGCATCAGAATGAAGCTGCCCAGCAGCGGAGCCACCAGGGGCGCCAGCGCCATTACCATCATGATGAAACCCATGACCCGCGAGAAAGCGCTGCCGGCAACCTGATCTCGTACCACAGCCGGCACGGTCACCACGATGGCTGCAGCTCCGACACCCTGCAGCCCCCGGAACAGGATCAGCATCCCGGTATCCGTGGCCGCTGCGCAGAGCAGGCTTGCCAGACAGAAGATCGCCAGCCCCGTGATCATCACCGGGCGCCGGCCAACCGCATCCGACAGTGGGCCGAAGAACAACTGACATACCGCAAATGTCAGCAAGAACAGGGTCAGCGTCTGCTGCACCGCCTCGGGACCGGCACCGAGCATCTGGGCGATGGCCGGCATTGCTGGCAGATACAGGTCGGTTGCTATGGGGGGCAGGCCCATCAGCAGACCGAGAATGATCATGGTAAGCGGAGCTACCGATTTGGTCAGGCTGGACATGCGATGGACCTCGATATGGATGTGGCTACTCAGATATGGGTGCCGAAGGGATGGTTCTGGGTGACGATTTCCAGCAGTTCGATGACGTTGCCATCCGGATCCCTGCCGTATACCGCACGATGCCGCGTGCCTTGCACACAGGGCGCAGGCGGGGCATGGAACTCCATCCCGGCGGCCGCCAGGCGCGCGTGCTCGGCCTCGATGTCCGTCACCTGCAGACAGAGGTGGGTGATGCCCTGCTTGCTCACCGGGCGGCGCTCCTGCGCCGCCCGGGTCTGCGGGTTGTGGTAACGGAACAGCTCCAGATAGCTGCTCCCCAGGCGCAGGACATGGTAGTCCGCCGCCGAGTCCGACAGGCCGGTCATGGCGTCCAGGCTCCGGTTACCCTGCTCCCAGCTGCCGCTGGCAACCACCTCGAAGCCCATCAGTCCGGTATAGAATGCCAGCAGCACGTCGGCGCCCGGTGTGGCAATCGCCACATGGTGAATCCCGTGGATCATGTATCGCTCTCCATACAGGGGCGACCGGCCGGCCCGGCCGCCGGGGTCTGTCTTCAGATGCCGCCCACCTCGGCGACGCTATATTTGCGCACATCACGCGAGACAAAGCGCACACCGGTCAGGAACTCGCGGAACTGCCGGATGTGGGCGGTGGTGAAGTGGCGCTGCAGATCCTCCTCCGAATCCCACTGCTCGCTGATCCACACCACGTTCTCCTCGAGAATGTCCCGGGAGAAGGCATAGAGCCGGCAACCGGGCTCCTTGCGGGTTTCCCGGATCACCGTGGCGGCGGCCTGCAGATACTCCGACAGGTGTTCCGGGGCGATTTCAAAACGGGCGGAAATGGCGATGATCATGTAGATGCTCCTTTGCTGAATGAATATTTCGGTTGAATGATCAGGATGGGCGTGCCTTCGGCAGTCGGAGAATGCCCCCTTCCGCCAGCCAGCCGCCATCAGCAACCAGCTCGGTACCGGTGACGAACGAGGCCAGATCCGAGGCCAGGAACACCACGCAGTTGGCGATCTCCTCGGGAGTGCCCATGCGTCCGATCGGCTGCATGCCATTGAGTGCCGACACCGCAGCAGCAGCGTCATCGCTGCCGGCCAGACGGCTCTGGAGTATCGGCGTGTTGATAGTGCCCGGGTGCAGCGAGTTGCAGCGGATGCTTCCGTAGCGCTCGGCGCAGTGCACGGCAACCGATTTGCTCAGATGCCGTACCGCCCCCTTGCTGGCGTTGTAGGCCGCCGCATCCGGCAGACCGAGGAATCCGGCGATGGAGGAAATATTGATGATCGAGCCGGCGGGGCCACCGGGGTTGTTCTTCATGGCCCGAACCGCATGCTTGCAGCCGAGCATCACACCGGTCAGGTTGACCCCCATCACCCGGTTCCAGTCCTCCAGCTCGATGTCCTCGATGCACTGGCGAAATACCATGCCGGCGTTGTTCACCAGCACATCCAGACGCCCGTAACGAGATAGGGCACCGGCAATGGCCGCCTGCCAGTCGGATTCGCTGGTCACATCGTGTGGCTGGAATACACAACCGAGCTGTTCAGCCAGCGAGGCTCCGCCAGGCCGGTCGATATCGCTGATCAGCACCTGCGCCCCCTGATCGACAAAAGCCCGGACACAGGCCTCACCGATACCCGATGCGCCTCCGGTTACCATTGCCACCTTACCCTTGAGCAGTCTGTTTATTGGCCACCCCCCTCCGTCACCGGTACCGCACTGCAGATGGTCGAACCGGCCATGAAGCCTTCGCGCATGGCCACCTGCAACTGCCGTGGCGACAGGGCATCGCCGACCAGACGGACATCCTCGATCCGGTTTTTCAATGGCTCATACAGGGCACACAACGAGCGGTTGGGCGTTACCAGCACGACCAGCTGCGCCGGCAGCACACGTGTTGCCTGCTCATCCGGCAGGAATGTGCCACCAATGCGTACACCTTCAGGCTCAACCACCACCGCCCGGCTGCGCAGGTGCTGGCGGAAGCAGCCAAGAGCCAGACGTCGCAGCACAGGCTCGGTCATCAGCGCCGCATCGCATTGCGGCGCAAAGGATGGATGCCGGGTGACATAGTCGACACTCAGTCCCATCTGGATCAGCTGTTCGGCAACAGCCACCGCCTCGTAATGCCCCAGATCGTCGATGACCACGGCGCTGTCCAGCCCCTCGGCAATCGATGGCTGCATGAACAGGTCCCAGCTGGAGATTACCCGAGCATCGTCCATGCCCTGCAGCGGCTGGCCCGGGTTGGCCGTCTGCAGGCCATCCATACGTGGAAAGGACCCTGTGGCCAGCACCAGCCCGTCGGGATTGATAGCGAGCACATCCTCCACTTCGATCCAGTGGTTGAGGTGGATCTGCACACCTGAGCGGTAGAGTTCCTGCTCCTGCCATGTCAGCAGATCCCTCAGACCATGCCGAGTCGGCGCCCGCGCCGCTAGGAGCAGCGCCCCACCTAGCTGGGGCTGGGCCTCGTACAGGGACACCCGATGTCCACGCAGCGCCGCCACCCGTGCGGCCTCCATCCCAGCAGGTCCACCTCCGACCACCATGACATGCCGGGCGCTACTCACCGCTGTCAGCAGGTGCTCGCCTATCTGCCCTTCACTGCCCACCGCCGCATTCACCACACAGCCCATTCGCCCCTGCGGCCCCAACAGGTTTCCGACGCAGCCCTGGTTGCAGGCAATACAGGGACGCACCTGCTCGGCATGGCCTTCCCGGGTCTTCTTCACCAGCATGGGATCGGCGATGGTTGCCCGGGTCATGCCGACCAGATCGGCGTCACCATCGCGAATGATCTGGTCGGCCTCTTCTATCGTTCTCACCCGCCCGGTGACTATGGTCGGAACCGACAACCGGCGCGTGATCGAGCGGCTGATGGGCACTTCATAGGCTGTGGGCTCGTGCATACCCCCGATCATCTTGTCGAACGCGTGGTAGCTGCCCTGGGAGATGTTGATGAAATCAGCCAAACCGAGGGATTCCAGCCGCTGCGCGGCCTGCAGCACTGCATGCTCATCCCAGCCGCCGGAGCTCATGTCCGGAGCCAGACGCACCCCCACAGCAAACCCCGGCGCGCTGACGCTGGCACGCACGGAGGTCATGATCTCCAGCAGCAGCCGCATGCGGTTCTCCAGCGAACCTCCATACTCATCGGTACGCTGATTGGTCGCAGGCGAAAGGAACTGATGTATCAAATAGCCATGGGCAGCATGAACCTCAACGCCATCCAGCCCCAGCGATCGACACAGACGGGCCGTACGGGCGAAGGCAGCAACCACCTCATCGATCATGGCCCGAGTCATCGGAACCGGCACCACGCCGAGGCGCGGGCTGGGCACATCGGAGGCCGACCAGGGAGGACTGCCGTCCAGCGGCGGGGTATGATGCCCACCATGCCAGATTTGCTGGAACAGTTTCATGCCATGGGGACGCACGCGCTGCAACAGCCGTGCGTAGCCATCGCCGATATGTGCATCAAAGCTGTTGAGACCACTGGGACTGGTTGGGTGGACCGACATGATCTCGAGGATGGACAGACCCACACCGCCCTCGGCCCGCAGCACGTGGTAGTCGATGAGCGTATCGGTCATGACACCACCACCGAAACGAGTGCCATGGGCAGTACGCACGATCCGATTGGGGATTTCAACGCCCCCGATATGTATGGGGCTCAGGGCCGGATGCACAGTCATGTCAGCTCGCCATTATTATTCTGATGATCTGGGTGATCGTTAGTGCCGCGTGCAGCTACTGCCAACTGCCGCGCAGCCGGTACGCCCGCAAGGCGGCCGTACCGGCGCGGATCGTCTGCTGCTACCGCAGACCCTGCTGCGGGCAACTTTCAATAACGCGGCTCACACCAGCCTGGCCAGCTCATAGGCCTGCCGCGTAGCGAAGGAAATCCGTCGCGGCGCATAGGCATCACCCAGCAGATGCAGTTCGGGGACCCGATCCTTGAGTGCGTGGTACAGGCCGTTTTCCGCCGTTCCACCACAGGCCAGTACCAGGTTGTCGAAGTCGGTGATCACCCGCTCGGCGCCGGAATAGATGTTGTGCGCTACCAGCTCCCTGGGCTGGATGCTGACGATACGCTCCATGACCCGTACCTGGGCGCCCGCGGCGGAGAGCTTTGCCAGCGGCGCACCAATCGAGTACTTGCCGATCAGCGGAGCGATTGATGGCGTGGGGTAAATCACCTCCACATCGCAGCCCTGATCGGTCAGGAAGCCGGCTATGGTCAGCGGTTGCATGTGATCCTCCATCGCCAGCACTACAACCCGCCGGCCCGGATGCTCCCTGCCCATCATCACCTCCCGACCTTCCAGCACCAGCGGGTGCTCGATGCCGGGGATATCCGGGCGGCGTGGCGAGGCACCGGTGGCAATCACGACCGTGTCGAAGCCGCCATCGAGGACATTCTCCACACTGGCATCCTGCTGCAGACGGACGTCCACGCCGAGCTGAACCAGACGTCGCGCCTGAAAGTCGAGGAAGCTCTGATAGGATTGGTTCTCCTGCGCCCGGGCAGCAACCCGCATCTGGCCACCCAGTGCCGCCTCACGCTCCCACAAGGTCACGCTGTGGCCACGCTCGGCCAGCAGCGCAGCGGATTCCATGCCGGCGGGACCGGCACCCACCACCAGTACCTTCTTTGGTACCGCCACCTTCTCGGGTACGGGCTCATGCTCGTATCCGGTAAGGGGATTGATCGAACAGCCGAACCTGAAGCCCTCGACAAGGATGCGGTGCAGACAGTCATTGGTACCGATACAGGGGCGGATATCCTCGAAACGCCCGGCCCTGCCCTTGGAGGTCATCTGGCCATCGGCGAACATGGCACGTGCGATGCCAACCACATCGGCGTGGCCAGCAGTAATGATTTCCTCGGCCACCTGCATGCTGCTGACCCGACCGGTATAGACCACCGGTACCCCAAGCGCAGCACGGTACAGCCCGGCGGTCCTGGCCCACTGGCCGGGTTGATAGTTGTGCGGCTGGATATAACTGGGCGCGCCCCAGTTGTTGCCGATCACCCCATGGAAGTAGTCCACGTGGCCGGTCGCCTCTAGGGATCGTGCAATCTCGATACCTTCGTCGACGTCATATCCGCCATCGAACAGTTCATCCATGTTCATGCGGATGCCGATGCAGAAATCCGGGCCGGTCTTCTGGCGGATCGCCTGGAGTATTTCCTTGAGAAAGCGCAGCCGCCCCTCACGGTCTCCACCGTACTCGTCCTGGCGCTTATTGGTGGCCGGCGAAATGAACAGTTCGAGTAGATCCTCATGGTTCGCATGCAGCTCCACGCCATCCAGACCTGCCGCCTGCAATTCACCTGCAGAAAATGCATATTCTTCGACAAACCAGCGGATCTCGTCCCGGTCGAGGATATGCGGGACCTGATTGTAGGTGTAGTTGGCTAGCACACCGGACGGGCTGTGCGGCAAGCCACCCTGCATGATGATCTGTCCGGTTGCAGCCGCACCGGCGGCGTGACACATATCCGCATAGCGCTTTGCCCGCTCCCGGAAATGCGGAAGACGGAATACGCCATCCCGCGTCGCCCCCAGGCCCCAGGGCTCAAAGCCGGGAATCATCACGGAGTTACCTAGAAAGCAGTTCAAACCGTCAATCCACGCCACTCCGTCTTCAGCGCGGGTACGCCAGTACGCGAGGAAACGCTCGCACTCCTCCTCGGTACCGAATGGATTGCCAGTCACTCGGCCGTGGGGCGGCAGCATAATGCGATTGCGCAGACGCATCTTGCCAATCTGCAGGGGGGTAAAAAGATGTTCCAGAAACTGTAGGTCCGACATCGAAGGCTCCCTTGCTTGTTTTTGTTATTAAAAGCAGTTCAGACTGCTTTATAAAAAGCTACATTCTTACTCAAACTAAATCAACATCAAAAGCTCCAGACAGCCATTAGAAAAATAACAATCTAATAAGACTTTTTTCATGCAAAAACTGAAACTCGTTTAGCTAGCCAACCTCCGCCGCCGCAGCCAGAGCGGATTCAGGTTGCAGAGCGCCGTACCTGTCAATACCGCCAGAATCGCGTAGAAATGCCAGACGGTAAGCGGCTCCTTCAGCACAATCGCGCCAAAGGCCACCCCCAGCAGAGGAACCCAGGACATGTAGACTGCCGCCCGCCCAGCACCAATGGTGGCAACCCCTCTACCCCAAGCCACAGCACCCAGCGCGGTTATGACAACGCCGGAAAACGCCAGTACGCCCCAGACCGACCAGGGCAACCCGGGTAGCTGACCGAACCCGCCGTCACTGAGCAACAGAACATGCAGCGCCAGCGCCGCCGCGCCCACCATATAGATGAAGCTGTTCAACGACAGCTGACCTGGATGCCGAACGTTGTGTTGCGACAAATACTGCAGAATCACCACACCGAACCCGAAGGCAAACATGGATCCGAGCACCAGCAGGTCGCCCAGTGAAGGCGCACTCCACGACGCTCCGGGATTGTTGAATATCACCAGACAAACCCCTGACAGGGTGATAGCCACCCCCAGCAGATAGTGCGGCCGCAGGCGCTTGCGGAAGAACAGCGCCTCCATTATCCCATTCAATAAGGGATTAAGCGCCAGCAGCAGCGACGCATTGCTGGCCGTGGTCCGGGTCATGGCGGACACAAACAGCAATTGATTGGCGTAGACCATGAGCAAGGCACTGACGCATGCCAGCGCCAGCACCCGCCCCCGGAACAGCGGCAGCTGCTTGCCGCCCAGATACACCAGTACTATCAACGCCAACGCCGCGAACCCCATGCGCAGCGCGGCCGAAAGCATGACGTCCATGGTGACCACCAGCCATTTGATCAGGGTCACGTTCAGTGCCCAGACCACCATGGTCGCCATCAATGCCAGATGCATGCTCCACAGAGCGGGCGAGTCCGGTTCGCCCGGACTAGCGCTGTTCATTTAGCGGCACGCTTGGCAAAGAAGCCGTCCACCGCCTGGGTAAATGCCGGTTGCCGCGCGCAGTCAACAAAGGCGTCATGCTCGCGCTGCAGCTGATCAGCCAACGGATGATCCAGCGAACTTCGCAGGAGACGCTTGATCTGCCCCAATGCATGGGTATGGCGGACCGACAACTGCTGGGCCAGCGCCTCGGCCCGCGAGTCCAGTTTGGCAGCAGCGACCACTTCACTGATGAGTCCCCAGGCCAGGGCCTGATCGGGCGTAATGGGCGGGCCGAGCATGGCGATATGCAGCGCCTTGCGCAGCCCGACCAGGCGCGGCAATGACCAGGTAATACCGGCATCGCCACTTGCGGCGATATCGGAGTAGGCAAAACTGAGCCGCGCACTATCGGCCATCACCACGAAGTCCGCTGCCAGTGCGATACTCAAACCGGCGCCCGCTGCGGCACCGTTGACCGCAGCCACTACTGGCTTGGGCATCCCCATCAGCAACTCAACCGCCTCATGTACCGGCGGTATCAACTGATTGAGCGCATCCACCGGTGATTCGCGCATAGCGTTCAGATCACCGCCTGCCATGAACGCCCGACCGGCACCGCGCAGCAGCACCGCGCGCACACCGGAATCCTCCGCAACCTGCCGGCAGGCGTCGCGCAAAGCAACCGCCAGCTCCACATCCAGGGCGTTGTAGGCAGCAGGCCGATTGAAAGTAATAGTGGCTACCTGTTCCGCCACGTCCACTGTCAGCACATTGCTAGTCATTGTTTTCCTCATCGACAAAGGGAGATACCACCAACTGAATAGACGGATGCCTGGCGGACGGATCCTGCTCGCTGCGGTACTTGCCGGTCCAGCGTACAGAACAGCACCACGCCGATGCAGGCAGACCCTCACGCATGGCATCGCCCACCCTGGATCTGCTCCGGTACACCCACAGCCGCAGACATATGCCTGGCGGCGATATATCCCATAGTCATGCCCGGACCAAGCGTAGCACCGGCGCCCGGATAGGCACCCGACAAGAAGCTCAGCGCGTCATTACCTGCCGCATACAGACCGGCTATGGGCTGCCCCTCGGCATCCACCACCCGCGCTTCGGCATCGGTACGGATACCGGAGAAGGTGCCGATGTCACCGGGCAGCAGCCGCAGCGCATAGAACGGACCTGTTTCGATAGGCCCCAGATTGGGGTTCGGCCGGTGCTCCGGATCGCCCTGGGAATGATCGTAGACGTCACCGCCGCGACCGAACTCGGGATCAACACCCTGACGGGCATGCACATTAAAACACCGCACCGTCCGCTCCAGCTCAGAGGCGTCGATCCCGGCCTTGTGCGCCAGCTCGGCCAGCGTCTCGCCACGCAGGATGTAGCCGGAGCGGATGTGTCTGCCGAAAGGCACCGGTGCCGGTTTGACAAAGCCCAGACCATAGCGGCGGATGGTGGTGTGGTCACACAGCAGATAACAGACGGTATCTGGCAGATGGGCGCAGGCCCGGTTCAGGGCCGGAATGAAATCGTGGTAGGGAGCTGCCTCATCAAAGAAGCGCTTACCCTCTACGGTCACGGCGATGAAGCCGGGCTTCTGCCGATCAACGATATGCGGCCAGATTGCCCTGATCCCGCGATAATCGGGGATCACTGAAACAGGCATCCATGCCGCTGGCTGCTGCACGGCGGTATCGACCCAGCCGCCAACCGATTCAGCCATCCGCGCACCGTCACCCGTATTACCGGGTGCGCCTAGGCTGTGATGTGCCCGTCCTGCCCGTCGGTGCGGATAGATGGCTGCAGTACGTTCGGAATCATGGGGAAAGCCACCGCTGGCCAGCACCACGCCCTTGCGCGCCTGTACCTCGATGGGGCCATTGACGGTCTGGATCTGGGCGCCAGCCACCCGGCCATCCGCATATATCAGCTCTCGCGCCGGCGCATTGAGCCACAGCTCGATACCACAGTCGAATGCCGTACGCGCCAGACGCGCGATCAGCGCACGCCCGCGGGTGCAGGGATCGGGCTTGCCATACCGCAGGATGTCCTTGAGCACGGCCCCGAACTTACCGAGCACGAACATCAGGCCAGCAAGCGAGCGCCCGGCACTCATCAACTGCTTCATCTCCACATTGGAGCCGACCGCCAGTCCCATGAAGTTGGTCTGGGTCAGCCCCTCACGCAACAACGTGCGATGCTTGCCCAGGCATCCTGCAGGGTAGTCCTTGGTGCCGAGGGAGCGCACACAGGCATGACCGGCCAGCGGCGGATGATAGTCCGGGTAGGCGAAGGGATAGCATTCAAGTTCGGTCTCGCGCTCGAGGAAGTCGATCATGGCCGGCCCATTGCGCAGAAACGCCTCGACCCGCGCGGCATCGTAGTACTCACCGGCCTCCTGTCTGATGTAGTCCCGGGCCTCCTCGATCGAGTCCGGCCCCAGCGCTGCGGAATGACGATTGCCCGGCACCCACATCACACCACCGGAGAAGCAGCTGGTGCCGCCGAACACGGCCTCCTTCTCGACTATCAGGACGTCCAGCCCCGCCTTGCGTGCGGTGATGGCCGCGGTGAACGCCGAAGCGCCACTGCCAATAACCAGCACATCGACTTGTCGCGCGCCTGACGGCGGCATGGTTCGCACAGCCACACAGTCCCCCTTTGTTCTAATTAGATGGCGCTATCGCTTATCGCCCCGACAGGAACCGCATACGGTAATCAGTGAGGGGGGCGACCCGGCGCCGGAATGGGCAGCTTCAGATGCTAGCCCATATAACAATCAGTATAAACTGTTTTATTAGCAAAAGGCGCAACTCAGGTTGCCATTGAAGAGCCAAAGCATCTATAAGTAGGGCATATCCGATAATCATAAAAATCCGGAACATCCGCACCATGAACAGTCCAGCTGGCTTTAATTTTCCAGAAAACCGGATCGGCACCCCGCTTCTCGACCATGCCTTTGCCGCGCCGGTGATCAAGACCCGTTTGCGTCCGGCACGAAGTCTCGGGCCCGCCTTGATGCGGCCACGCCTGACCGACAGCCTGAGTGCCCTGGCCCGGTTTCGCATAGCCCTGCTCTGCGCGCCGGCAGGTTTCGGCAAGACCATCCTGATGCATCAGTGGCACGACCGGCTGCTCAGCCAGCAGGCACCCGTTGGCTGGCTGTCGCTGAGCACCGACGACAACACGCTGGCTCAATTCATGCTCAGCCTGCTGACTGCCCTCGAACCGCTGCATACCGGATGGCGCATTCCGCTGCAGGATCTATTGATGCGCGACACCAGCCCTCAACTGCAGACCACCACCGCCTACCTGCTCAACGAACTGTCGGAGCTGCAGCAACCGGTTTTCCTGCTGCTGGATGACGTCCAGGCACTGCATAACCAGCAGGTCTTGGCCAAGTTACAGTACCTGCTGGACAATGCGCCTGATACCCTCCGTCTGGGCATCGCCACCCGCAGCGCAGCCGGTCTGTCGCTGACATCGTTGCGCTATCGCGGCCAGATACTGGAGCTGGAAGCCGATGAACTGGCTTTCACCAGCGCTGAGATCCAGACCTACTTCGCACGAACCGCCGACCTCGACCTGAGCACCGAGGCCCTGCAGCGGATCGAGGATATCTCCGAAGGCTGGCCTACCGGATTGCAGATGCTGGCGTTCAACGCCGGCTTTCAGAATGCTCCGGATGATGTGCTCGGCAGGCTCAGTGAAGGTGTTCGCCTGGTCAGTCGCTATTTTGACGAGATGGTGCTTTCTGCCCTGCCCACCGATATCCATGACTTCCTGCTGCAGATCAGCATCCTGGATGAGCTCACCCCGGAGCTGTGCCATGCCGTTACCGAACGCGGGGATGCCGATACGCTGCTGCGCTGGTTGATCGAGAGGAACCTGTTCATTACCGAACTCGACGACCAGCGTCCCTGCTACCGTCTGCATCACCTGTTTGCCGAAACCCTGCATGCCCGCCTGCTGCGGGACCGCCGGCATGACGCACGGCGGCTGCATGCCCGCGCCAGCCATTATCTGGCCCGCTGCAACCAGTGGCGTGAAGCCATCCGCCATGCCCTGCAGGCCTCTCCCGGCGAGCTGGCCGGCCAGGATCTGCAGGGCCTGGAGGCAGGTGCGCGCACGCTTGCCGAACAGGGCGATCTGGATACGCTGCTGCGCTGGCTGCAGCAGCTCCCGCGGGAGGCCTACGCCAACAGCCTGCGGCTGCAGGTCACCCTGGCCTGGGCGCTGGCCCACCATTTCCGCTTCGAAGAGTGCCAGCAGCTGCTGCAGGCAGCCGGAACCCTGGCCGATCAGGTGGGCCCAGGCGGCAGGTCGATCCGCTTGGAAATCCAGGCGGTGGCGGCGGTATGCGCTGTACTGGCGGATGATCCGGTGCGGGCGGAGGAACTGCTCCTGCCCCTGGTGCCGGAACTGGGGCAGTTGCCGCCCTGGATCGCCGGACTGGTCTGCAATGGCTTGAGCTCCTCCTATCTTGCCCAGGGCCGTCATGCGGACGTCCTCGCCCTGCAGCGCCAGCAGCCGGTCCCCGATAATGACGACAACCTGCTGGTCACCCTCTACCGCGCTAGCATCCTCGGGCAGGTCTATCTGCGCCAGGCGGACCTGCATACTGCCGGACGCTTCTTCCAGGATGCCCTGCAACGTGCCGAGAATCTGGCCGGCGCCCATTCGAACGGAGCCATCGCCCTGCGTGCTCATCTGGCGGAGCTGTTCCATGAGCGCCGCCAATGGTCTGAACTGACCCGCCAGGTCGAACCCCATCTCTCGCTTATCGAACGCTCGGCAACTCTGGACGGGCTGCTGAAGGTCTATCGCAGCCTGATCCGCACCCATCAGCAACAGATGCCCGGTCGCGCGGAGCAGTTGGTGGAACAGGGTCTACAACTGGCCCAGCAGCGGCACTGGCCGCGCTTCAGCGCCGGCATGCTGTCCGAGGCGATACACCTGAAGCGTGACCAGGGCCTGCTGGATGAGGCACTGGTACTGCTCGACCAACTGGAAGAGCTGCGTGATACGGACAGCCAACTAGCCGGAACGGGCCGACGCGAAGTGGCCGAATTGGTCATACTGCACAAGGCGCGGCTGGCCATGCATCAGCAGGGTTATCTGGCCGCATCCCGTCATCTAAGGCCCTTGGCCCGCCAACTGTTGCAGCGCGGGCGGGTACTGGCCTGGTTGCAGCTGGAGACCCTGCGCCTATGCTGTGAATGGCGGCTAGGGCGCCATGCCTCGGCCATGAAAGGTCTGCTGCCGCTACTGCACCGAGGTGCCCGCCAGCAGTTGCGCCAGAGCTTCGTGGAAAGCAGCCCGATCCTGGTCGAGATGCTGCAGGCGATCTGCGCCGGCCCGGATTGCCCGGATGCGCTGCACACCTATATCGCGGAACTGCTGAGCCATTTTCCCCAGCATCAGGGGTCCGGCTCCCTGCAATCGAACGAGCCATTGCTCAGCGAAAGGGAGCAGGAAGTACTGGCCATGGTCGCCACCGGCTCCGCGAACAAGGTCATTGCCCGTTCACTGGCCATTTCCGTGGAAACGGTCAAATGGCATCTGAAGAACATCTTTCTCAAACTGCAGGTCGGCAATCGCATGCAGGCACTGATCCGGGCTCAGAAGCTGGGCCTGATGCCGGATCAGCCGGCACATCAGAGCGTCATGCCACCATCGACGAAGAACTCGGCGCCGGTAACGAAGGTCGCCTGTTCGGAAGCCAGGAAGGAGACCATGGCGGCGATATCGGTCGGCTCGCCGATGCGCCCGATGGGGTGATCGGCAATGAAACTGGCTAACAGCGCGTCCGGGTCATCCGACTGACTGAGCACCTTGTCCACAATGGGCGTGCGCATGGCACCGGGATGCACCGTGTTCACGCGGATTCCATAACCCTGCTTCGCGCAGTGCAGCGCAATGGTCTTGCTGAGCATGGTCACCGCCGCCTTGGTGGCGTTGTAGCCGGCCAGGTCCGGCTTGACCTTCCTGCTGCAGCCGGAGGCAATATTGATGATCGATCCGCCGTACGTCTTCATCAGACTGATGGCGTTCTGGCAACCGAGAAACACGCTGTCCAGATTGATCGAGAATTCGCGCTTGAGTGCGGCAAAGCTCAAGGTTTCGATATTGCCAATCGTGGTGATACCCGCATTATTCACCAACACATCCAGGCGGCCATGACGATCCTCCAGATATCCAATCGCCGCCTTCCAGCTCTCTTCGCTGGATACATCCAACCGAATGAACTCAGCCCACCCCCCCAGCTCTTCGGCGAGCCGCGTGCCGCCCTGCTCATCGATATCACTGAGCACTACCCGGAAGCCATCCTCATGCAGGCGTCGGGCAATGGCCGCACCCAACCCCGAGGCACCGCCTGTTACAAAAGCAATCTTCATTGATTCACGTCCTCCGCTCGGGACAGCCCCGCACGCGGGATGTCCGATGACTCAGGCCCCGGCCTTCGCCCGGGCCGCTGCACGCATTCCGGCCTCGCGACCGAAGACAATGGCGTTACCTACCGCCAGGCCACCCCCACCGTAGCGGTCACCCTGGAAGCAGCCGAGCACTTCACCCGCGGCATAGAGGCCGTCGATCGGACGCTTGTGTCTGTCTAGGACCCGCGTCTGCACATCAATATCCAGCCCTACCGAGGTATTGCCGATGATCGCCGAGCGGATTTCCACCGCATAGAATGGCGCCTGACGGATGTGGAAGAGCCTGGGTGCCTTCTTGTGGAAATGGGTGTCCTCGCCCAGATCGCAGTCCGCGTTGTAGACCTTCACCGTCTGTTCCAGGGTGAGGGCATCAATGCCCACGATATCCGCCAGCTCGGTCAGGCTCTGCGCAACCTTGACCCGGCCCTTTTCCACCTGATCACGGATGGTCGGCTCCTCCCAGGTCGGGATATTGATCCCGGCGTTGTACGGATCCAGATAGCGAATATCCATGCTCGCCTCAATCAGCGTCGGGTCATCAAAAATGGCCCAGGCACGACGCTCGGTCTGCTGCTCGATCAGATAGCCACAGACGGTATAGGGTGAGAGTTCGGACATGAACCGCTCGCCCTCCTTGTTCACTACCATGATCCATGGCGGCAGCCAGGGCTCCAACGCCTGCCAGAAGCCCGACGTAGGCAGGGTAAGACCCGTATCATGCCCGACGATGCTGGCACCGATCTGCTCACCCATGGTGATGCCATCGCCGAGAATGAAGGGGTTGTTGCGGTGCACGGCCCAGGTCCAGCCCTCATGCCAGGCTGACGGGTAGTGCTTGCGGATCATCTCCGGGCTGTTACCGAAGCCGCCGGTCGTGACCACCACGCTGGCCGCGTACAGCTCTGTTCCCTGGGCCCGAACCCCGACCACCCGGCCCTCTTCGACGATCAGTGACTCGACGCGGCAGTCCAGTACCGTTTCCACACCGGATGCCCCCACCGCATTGATCAGCGCGTCGGCAATACCCTGCCCGGCCCGTTCGCAGGAGTGACCGCGCGGCACCGTATCCACACCGGACCGGACCAGCCACTTCGGCGAGAACTGCGCACCCAGTTCGATCAACCATTCCAGCGTCGGACCGCACTGCTCGGCGTAGTAGCGGATCAGGTCCGGGCGCTGCTTCCACTGGTTCAGCGTCATCAGGTAGTCGTAGATATCCTGCGGCCGGTCGTTATCGATACCCGCGGCCTTCTGGATGGAAGTACTGCAGGCATAGAAGACACCACCTGAATTGGAGGTAGCTCCGCCCAGCCGGGTGTCAGCCTCGAGCACGACAACCGAGGCACCGGCCTTGCTGGCCTCCAGCGCCGCCGCCAGGCCGCCACCACCGCCACCGACGACGATCACATCGTAATCATTGATTCTTGCCACTTTGTTCTCCTTGTTATGAAGTATCTGCAGGTGAAGGGTTATTGCCGCCGGTAGCGCTGCCGCGCCCAGGCAGTGGCATCAGCGGAGCAGGCCCAGCGAATGGCACTGGCCAGCAATGCTCGGAACTGCGGGTGGTTGTAGGTCGCCGGGCCGTCACCGCATTGCAGGTAGACGATCGGGCTGTTGCGGTAATGCTTGACCCAGCCGACCAGGTTGCTGCCCGGCCCATGCTGCCAGCCGCTGCTGTCGTTGAGATGGCCCTGCAGGGCCCGGCTGGCCGAATGGAACTGTTCCGCGGTGAAGTCGAAGTCGCTGCGCAGCAACGGCTCGACATCCTCCTCGAACACCTCGAACAGATAGAGCTCGTCATCCAGCTCGAAGGGCCCGATACCGGCGGTGATCGGATGCTTCCCGACCGGCTGTACCCGATGCCGCACGCCGAGACGATACCCCGAGTCAGGGCGCGGCTCGCCGCGCAGCACGCCCGGTTCATACAGGAAGCGGCCACCGACGATCTCCGCCCACTCTGGCCAGTCCGGCCAGGACGCGCAGGCATGGTGCAGTATCACCAGGGGAACCCCCTGCTCCAGCATGTTCATCAGCCCGTCGCGGAAAAACGCCGGCGGCGAGTGGAACACCGGTTTGCGGTCACCGTGGCGCTTGAACTCGATGCCCGGCATGTCATACAAGACATAGCAATCGAAATGTCGGGCTGCCTCGGGAGTGAACAGCAGTTGCGCAGCGGGATGCTCGACCCCGGACCACTCGATCTCCAGGTTGTCTTCGAACATGGCGTAGAAAGGGTCGCGCTGGAAGGCATGGCCGCGGGTCACCACCAGGACATTGTGCCTGCCCCCCGACTCCGGGAAATGAGTCTGCCCACCTCGCCCGCTCTGTCCTCGGTGCTCTTCGGGTATCCGTTCGCTCATCATCGGCCCCCTGCAGGCTATTGATGCAGGGGCTGACCCAGCCCATGCAGTATGGATTCATGGATCGACTCGGATAAGGTCGGGTGGGCGAATACCGTCCGCGCCAGATCCTCATCGCCGGCTTCCAGCTGACGCGCCAGCGCCAGCACATGAATCTGCTCGGTTACCCCGTGACCTACCAGGTGCGCCCCGAGAATCTCGCCGCTGTCGACCTCCACCACAGTCTTAACGAAGCCGCAGGTCTCCCCGGAAGCCAATGCCTTGCCGTTGGCCTGCAAGCTGAAACGCCCGACACGTATCTGTCTGCCCTGCTGACGCGCCTGCTCCTCGGTCAGACCGATACTGGCGACCTGGGGACGACTGTAGATGCAGGAAGGAATCAGGCTATGTTCCAGTGGCTTCGCACCTTCAACACCGGCCAGATGTTCGATGCAGGCAATGGCCTCATGGCTGGCCTTGTGCGCCAGGCATGGGCCACCGGCCAGATCACCTATGGCATACAGACCGGCGACATTGGTCCGCCCCCAGCAGTCTACCCGGACAAAACCGTGCTCCATGGCCACGCCCAGTTGCTCGAGCCCCAACCCCTCGACATTTGGCGAGATACCGGCTGCCAGCAGCAGGCGGTCGGCGGTAGTCAGTTGCCGGCTGCCATCCTCCCGCGACAGGTGGCATTCGACACCTTCGGCAGTCGCGCAGGCCCGCGCCAGACTGACGCCGGTGTGAACTTCAATCCCCCTCGCCTCGAACTGCGCACGCATGAACTGCGAGACCTCGGCATCTTCCAGCGGCATGATCCGCGCTGCACGCTCCAGCAGGATGACCTTCACGCCCAAATCGTTGTACAGGCTAGCAAACTCCGAGCCGATGGCCCCGGAGCCGGCAATCACCAGACGCTGCGGTAGCGCATCAGGTCGCAGCGCCTCGCGGTAGCTCCAGATACCCGGCGTGCCGAAGGCCACGCCGGGCAACGCCCTGGCCCGAGCTCCCGTGGCCAGCACGATATGCCGAGCGCGAATCAGCTGCACTCTGCCATCGCCATCAACTTCCAGCAGCCCCTTGCCAGCCACCCGGGCGATTCCAGCCAGCACGTCAACACCCTGTTTCTTCAGCAGATAGGCAATACCCTGCACCAGGGTGTCGGAGACCTGGCGACTGTGTCTGACCAACGCCCCGATATCAAAGCTCAACCCCTGCGCCTGAATGCCGTAGCGGCTTGCCTCACGACAACTGTGCAACGCCTCGGCACCCTGGAGCATGGCCTTGGTCGGGATGCAGCCCCAGTTGAGGCAGATGCCACCAAGGCTGTCCCGCTCCACCAGCAGGGTACGCAGACCCAGCTGCGCCGCCCGCAGGGCAGCCACATAACCACCGGGACCGGCACCTACTACCGCCACGTCATATGACTGGTGCATGGCTACCTCACACCATCAACAGGGCCGGTGTTTCCACCAGACGCCTGAGCTCACGGAGGAAGGTCGCTGCCACCGCCCCATCGATCACCCGGTGATCACTGGAAAGCGAGGCGGTTAGTTGCCGGCGCGCACAGATACCTCCATCGCGCACCACGGCCCGCTGCTCCGCCGCCCCCAGTGCCAGGATCGCCACCTGCGGCGGATTGATGATGGCATCGAACTGACTGACGCCGTACATACCGAGATTGGAGATACTGAAGGAACCACCCTGGAACTCCGACGGCCTGAGCGTGCCCGCCTGCGCACGGGTAGCCAGATCACGCATCATGTCAGAGATCTCCGTCAGTGACCTGCGGTTGGCCGCCGGGATGATCGGCGTGATCAAGCCGCCATCGATTGCCACAGCCACAGCAATGTCCGCATCGGCAAAGCCGGTCACCACCTGGCGCTGCGCGTCGTACTGCGCGTTCAGCTGCGGCACGGCCATCAGCGCATGGGCGGTAGCCTTGATCATCAGGTCGTTGACCGACAGCTTTAGCGCCGGAGCAGCATGGTTGAGGGTGTCCTTCAACTCCAGCATGGCCTCTAGGTCCAGATCCATACATACCCGGTAATGTGGCGCTTCCTGCTTTGAGGACTGCAGCCGCGCAGCTATCGTACGGCGCATGGTCGACATCGGCTGCTCGACCCTGCCAGAGTCCTGCCCGGCTGATTGGTCGGCCGTAGCGTACAGACCGGCACGCGCCACCAGCGCCTCGACATCCGCCCGGCACACACGGCCCCGGCTGCCCGTAGCACGGCAATCACGCAGATCGATCCCCCTTGACCGGGCGAGACGCCGGGCAATGGGCGTCGCCGCTACAGTGCTGTCATCCCCTCGCTCGGCAGACGGCCGTGACGGGTTCTGCAGCGCCAGCTGTCCTCCCACCGCCTGCACCGCCTGCTCGATATCCGCTACCGAGATGCGGCCGTCGCGGCCACTGCCGCAGACGCGACTCAGATCAATTCCTTCCCGTTGTGCCAGGCGCAGGGCATGCGAGGTGGCCGACACCGAATCCGGCGTCTGCCCGCACAGCGCCGCCGGCACACCACTGCTGGCAGGCAACCCCTGTGGCGCGGGATTGCTCGCCACCACCCGGAGCTCCGACATAGCAGTGGCGGGATCGGCGATATCAGTCGCAGGCACAGAGGCCGGGGCGGCGCCCTGCCGGGCAGCCAGCCAGGCATCGATGGCAGCATCATCCACATCGGCCGGAGCCGCCACCGCCAGTAGCGCGCCCACCGGTAGGGTCACGCCAGGCTGTACCAGGATGCGCCGCAGCACGCTATCGAAGGATGCCTCCAGTGCATTGGCGATCTTGCTGGTCTCAATCTCGCAGAGCTCGTCGCCCTTGCTGAAAGGCTGTCCCGCTTCGATCAGCCAGCGGCTCAGGGTGCCCTCCTCCATGGTCAGCCCCCACTTGGGTACCTCAATCGGCCGGATGCTCATCTCAGGCCTCCAGTACTTTACGCACGGCTGCCTCGATGCGCGCCGCATTGGGCACCCATGCCTGCTCCAGCGATGGTGCAAAGGGCACCGGCGTATGTGGCGGCGTGACCAGCTCGATGGGCGCCTTCAGCGCGTGGAAGCCCCTGGATGCAATGAGCGCAGCCACGTCGTGGGCAAAACCGACCCGTGCGGCCGATTCGTCGACGATCACTACCCGGCCGGTCCACTCCACCGACTCGAGAATGCTCTCCTCGTCCAGTGGCGAGATGGTCCGCGGGTCGACCACTTCCACCGAAATACCTTCCGCGGCCAGTTTGTCGGCAACGATATTGGCCTGTTGGACCATCGCCGCCAGGGCGATGATGGTCACGTCATCGCCTTCGCGGGTATAGCGCGCCATACCGAAGGGAATCGTGTAAGGCTCATCGGGCACTTCACCCTCCAGCTTGTACAGCGTCTTGTGTTCACAGAACACCACCGGATCATCATCCCGGATCGCCTGGATCAGCAGGCCTTTGGCATCGTAGGGAGAAGACGGCACCACTACCTTCAGGCCAGGCGTGGTGGCGAAGATGTTGTAGGGCGATTGTGAATGCTGGGCACCGGCACCGTAGCCGGCCCCGATCATGCCCCGCACCACCATCGGGGTACGCGCCTTGCCACCGAACATATAGCGGAACTTGGCAGCTTGGTTGTAGAGCATGTCATGGGACACACCAAAGAAGTCCATGAACATCAGATCGGCCACCGGTCGCAGTCCGGTCACCGCCGAGCCGGCGGCCATTCCCAGCAGGGCGGACTCGGTGATCGGCGTGTCTATCACCCGCGACGAACCGAAACGGCTCCATAGCCCCTTGGTTACCCCCAGCACGCCACCGTATGCCTCGACCTCACCGGCAGAGCCACCATTGCCACCACGGATATCCTCACCCATGAGCACAACCCGATGGTCACGTTCCATTTCCTGCCACAGCGCCTCGTTCAGCGCCTCACGAAAACTCTTGATCGACATGGTGAACCTCAGTAGGCAACGTAGACGTCAGTGAATACCTGGTCAGCTGCAGGTGGATTGGCAGCGCGGGCCCTGGCAACCGCCTCATCGATCGCCAGCGCCACTTCCCGGTCTACCGCATCGATATCTTCCTGCGGTATCACCTCTTCTATGCGCTTGAGGAACAACTCCAGCGGATCGCGGTTGGCACGCAGTTCGGCCACCTCCCCCGCCGCTCGATACAGCATGGCGTCACCTTCGTAATGCCCATGCCAGCGCATGGCGACCGCCTCGATCACACTGGGGCCCTGTCCGCTGCGCGCCCGGGCTACGGCTGTCCCCATCGCTCCGTACACGGCGAAGAAGTCGGTACCGTCGACCTTGACCGCCGGCAGGCCAAAGCCCTCCGCACGGCCCGCAATATCCCGGCTACCCACGGCGTAATCATGGCCGGTGCCCTCGCCGTAGCCGTTGTTCTCGAATACGAAGATCACCGGCAGCTGCAACACCACGGCCATGTTCATCGCCTCGAACACCAGCCCCTGATTGGAACCACCATCACCGGTAAAGGAGACCGCAACCCCGCCAGTCTCGAGGGTTTTCGCGCTCAGCGCCGCACCCACCGCCAGCGGCGGCGCACCGCCGACAATGGCGTTGGCGCCCAGCATGCCGCGCTCCAGATCAGCAATATGCATGGAGCCGCCCTTGCCACGGCAAAGCCCGGTCTCCTTGCCGTAGATCTCGGCCATCATGCCGTTCAGATCGCAGCCCTTGGCAATACAATGGCCGTGCCCACGATGGGTAGAGCCGATGTAATCCCGGTCGCTCAGGTGCTCACAAATGCCAACGGCAATCGCCTCCTGGCCGGTATACAGGTGCAGAAAACCGGGAATCTCTCCGGTCGTGTTCTCGACGTGCAGACGCTCTTCGAACTCTCTGATTTCCCGCATCTTGCGGTAGGCCTTCAGCAGGCCATGCTTATCTGGCATCACGTTGAATCACCCTTGTGTCTGGGTTCTGCCCCGGCGGCACGCGCGCAGGACGAAGCTGTCGATCCAGACTAGGGAGTTGCCGTGAGCAGCATAACTACTCCGTTGGGGGGGATGCCGTCAGTTGCGGGACAGCACCCGACAACTGACGGATTGATGCAGAAGGATCAGTGCTTAAGCCGTGCGGTGGATACCCGCTGCAGCTCCATATCATGGATCTGCCAGCCGATGCCCGGCACCAGAAGCACTCGGTCATGGTAGGTGCCGATGAACAGATACACATCCTCACCGGGACGATCATGCCAGGCCTGCAGATAGCTGCTCATGGTCGCCTCCGTCGGCGGCTGATCGGAGCTGCAGACAAACTCCACAAGTTGGCTGCCGATCAGGTGCTGCACGCCCGCGTAGGGCTGCAATGCGTGCTGCACTTCCACCGCCCAGCCATCGGGACCGCGGGCCTGGCGGGTGACCTGACCATCAATCACCACACGGATACTGGCGTCTGCGGTGAAGATGCGCCGGTAGATTGCCTGCGCCCGCTGCACCTGCTCTGGGCCACCCATACCGATCAGGTCGGTAGCCAGGGCATACTGCCGCCGCAGATACTCAATCTCCTGCCGGTCGGCCGCACCGACCACACAGGTCGATTGCCGACCAGTAGGCTCTGCATGAACAACGTCCCAGCTACCGAACAACCCCAACAGCAGACAACCGATACCCACAAACGGGTGTCGGCTCATGTCATTCACCCCTCGTCTTGCTGCTTGTTTTCCCTGGCCATAGCTTTGGCATCGTAACCACCAATGCGATCACCACTGGTCAGCTCACTATGACTATGGGCGAAATGGTGCCAGGCAAAGGCAGCCTCCATCCCAGTGCGCTTACCCTGCAAGTCCTCAATGTGATTGATAGCCTGCTTGGTCAAGGCAAGTGCCAACCGCGGTTGTTTAGCGATTGCCTCAGCCACCGCCAACGCCTGCTCATCGAGTACATCACGAGGAACTACCCGATTAATCATTCCCATTTCATACGCTCGTTGAGCGGGCATACGACCACCGAGGAATAGGAACTCCTTGGCAATTCGCGGATTCAGCTCGTAGGGATGAGCAAAGTACTCCACGCCCGGAATACCCATACGTACCACCGGGTCCTGAAAGAACGCATCCTCGCTGGCAATTATCAGGTCACAGACCCAGGCCAGCATCAGGCCACCGGCAATGCAAGCGCCCTGAACCACGGCGATGGTCGGCTTGGGGATATCACGCCAGCGGCGGCACATATTCAGGTAGGCTTCCTGCTCACGCACGTAGAGAAACTCGCCGCCCGGCTTGTTGGTGTGGTCCCACCACAGGTTGACCCTGTTCATGGGCTTGTTGATGTCCCGACCGGGAGTACCTATATCATGCCCCGCCGAGAAGTGCTTGCCGGCGCCTTTGAGCAATATGGTCTTGATCGCATCGTCATCTACCGCCCGGCGGAACGCGTCATCCAGTGCATAGGTCATCTGGGCATTCTGGGCGTTGTTGAAGCCGGGCCGGTTCATGGTGACGATAGCCACCTCGCCCTGTACTTCATACAGCACCGGCTCTGCTGTTTCGTAGACCGCCTGGTCCTCACGCTCGATGAATTCATTATCGTGGCTCATGCGGTGCACTCCACACTGTCGGTCTGTTCCATGTAGTCGGCCAGGATCGACTGAACCCGCAGGTGCTCCGGGATGCGCTCGCGTCCGATGCGCCGATCGATCTCCTCATGGGTCCAGTAGATGCGCCGCTCCTGATAGCTCAGACGCAGACCAGGGAAAGCGTTGGACTGCATGGAAGCCTGAATCGAGCCGAGGTTCTCCAGGTCCTCATCCAGCACCTTGTCGAAGGCCACGTTGGCCCTGTCCCAGTAGGCCGGCCGCTCCCCTTCGCCCCAGTCCGGGCCAAGGCCAACCACTTCCATCTCGCACTCATTCACGCCCCGAGGCCAGAAGCGCAGTTGCTGGACAAAGATCGAGCGGAACGGGGTGATCATGTTCGGGAAGGACAGATAGGCCGTACTGGTCTGGCGATGCAGCGGCGTTGCCCCGGCGATGTCCGGGGTATCCGGCGCATCCATGCCCAGGGTGGTCAACGCCCAGGGGTTGTATGCCGTCACCATGCGCGAGTGGCCACCCTTGAACAGCCCCATGGAGGAGGCCTTGTGGTTCAGCGCGTAGCCAATGGTGTCACGGTGCACGGTATTGATGTGATACACCTCCTGGAAAGCATCCACCGCCGCTTTCCAGTTACAGGCAATGATGGTGGAGCGGCGATGCACGATGCGCAGCTTCTCCAGTTCCATGCAGGCCCATTCTCCGAGCATGGGATCCAGGTGCTCCTCCAGCGGTGCCGCCTTGTCGTCCAGGTTGATATAGATGGTGCCACCATAGACCTGACAGCGAATGCCGATCAGCGGGTAGTCTTCCTTGTCCAGACCGCAGAAGTCACCCTCATCGGGTACGGCAATCAACTTGCCGGTGAAGTCATATGCCCAGCTGTGGTATTGGCAGCGCAGGATATTGCACTGACCACGGTCAGCCGGCGTCAGCGCCGCTCCGCGGTGGCGACAGCTGTTGTAGAAAGCCCGAACCACATTGTCCTTGCCCAGCACGATGAGAATCGGCCGTCCCACTTTCTTCCAGACCAAGAAGCTGCCGGGTTTTTCCAGTTCTTCACGACGGGCCACTGGCAGCCAGCTCTTGGCAAACACATGGTCCAGCTCAAGGCGGTAGAATTCCTCGCTGGTATAGCGCGCAGCCGGGATCTCGGGGAAAGGCGGAAATCCGGGCGGCGGCCCTTCACGTTCTGCTTCGTATTCCAGCTCGGCGCGAATGCGTTCTTGTAATTCGGGTTTCATGGTCACCTCACTGATTGGCGCCAGTCGCCTGGCACATGACTTGTCGGGCCGCCGCCACCGCCGCTGCTGCGCAGTCGATAGCACTAGGCCCATTGATATGATCCGCCTGGCGCGGCACTTCCACATCCAGCATTACATCGGGGCCGACCTGCGCCAGCAGTTCAGCCAGAGGAAAGTCACCCGCGCCCGGTATCCGGCGCGCCGCGACCGCCTCCTGGTAAAGATCGTCCGGGGCCTGCATAGGCCCGTCACAGAGCTGCAGATAACCGAGCTGTTCCGGCCGCAGGCCGTGCAGCTGCGCTGGGTGGCCACCATTGCGAAAGAAATGCAGTGCATCCAGCGCCACACAGGCAGCCGGGTGCTGCAGCTGATCGAGCAGTTGCAGTGCAGCATCCAGCGAGCGAACCGCCGAGAAGGTGGTGAACTCCAGTGCTGCGCGCAGCCCCTGCTCTGCGGCAAGATCGCAGAATTGCGCCAGCATCGTCCGCACCAGCACAGGCGAAGCCTCATGCACATGTACGGTAGCCACTCTGGCACCCAGCCGACCGGCCCGCTGCAGCCCTTCGCGGTAGTCGCCCGGATCTATACCGGTACGCAGGGCGAATACCTCGGCATTGTTCATGCGAATACCACGCGCCTGCAGCCGCTTGGCCACAGCGTCCTCCTGCTGATCCGTGGCAATGCATGGAAAGCGCGTTGCAATGCCCGGGGGCAGGCAGGTAAACAGGCCGACGTGCGAGCAACCCAGGTCCGCTGCAAGATCGATCAGTTCGACCGGCGACAGTGATAGCGCGGTCAGATGATGCAGGGAAAGGGGCGCATCCACACCGGTCATGGCATCACACCTGGGTTTCAGGAATATGCAGGATCAGTCTGCCGTCCAGCTCGGGCGTCAGCTTGATCTGGCAACTGAGGCGACTGGTCTCGCGGCGCTCCGAGGCCACCGCCTCGAGCAGATCATCTTCTAGTGCGTCCATCGGCGGCAGCAGATCGATACAGGATTCATCCACGTAGACGTGGCATGTGGCACAGGCACAGGAGCCACCACACTCAGCAAGAATTCCCTTCACACCATTTTGCACCGCTCCGCTCATTGCGCTGGAACGTGGCAGAACATTGACTTCACGACTGGTGCCATCAGCCTGAATAAAAGTAACCATTGGCATTGTTGCTGCTCCTGATGTATTTCACCGGCAGCGAGCACTCTGCTCGCTGCCTTGTCATTGTTATTTCGGCAGTTTGCCCATGAAACCGATCGGCCGGTCGTGGAACAGTGCCGATGCGCTGGAACCGGCGACAGACACACCCGAATCCACCACCAGCACATGGGCGGTGACATGCTGCGCTTCGTCGCTGGCCAGATAGACCAGGCTCTGTGCAATCTCCTCCGGCATGGCGGCGCTGCCGAGCGGTGATGCCTGCGCTGCACTCTCGGTGCTGGCCTGGCGACTCCCGTAGATCTGGTCCACCAGCGGCGTTACCACCAGCCCAGGCGCAACGGCATTCACCCGCACCCCATACTGGGACATTTCTGCGGCAGCCGTACGGGTCAGTGCCACCACCCCATGCTTGGCCACGCTGTAGACATGGGGTCCCATGCCCGCACAGACGCCGGCAAGGCTCGACAGCGACAGGATCACCCCGCTGCGCTGTTCTCGCATCTGCCGACCGGCATGCTTGATGCCATAGAACACGCTGTTGAGCAGCACCGCCATGGTGCGGTCCCAATCGGCCTTGCTGGTCTCCAGCAGCGAACCGACCACACCGATCATGCCGGCGTTGTTGACCATGCAGTCCAGCCGGCCGTGGCGATGCACCGCAAACTGCACCGCCGCCTCGACCTGCTCTTCCGAGGTCACATCCGCAGCTATGAAGCTGCCGGCCAGCTCCGCCGCCAGGGCTTCGCCGGCCTTGCTGTTGATATCCGACAACACCACCGCAGCGCCCTGCGCGGCAAAGGCGCGGGCAGTTGCAGCGCCGATACCGCTGGCTGCGCCGGTGATCAGTACTACCTTGTCCTTCATCTGCATGGTCATGCCATTATCTCCCAGTCCGCCTTCAGTCATCGCATCAGCCTTCACCATGGGACGCCCCCACGAATCGCATTGACTGACCTTTCAGCACACTGGAGCCGGATGCCGCGCCCGCCCCCGTGACCCCGGAATCGACCAGCAGCGTATGCCCGGTAATATGGGCCGCAGCATCGCTGGCAAGGAACAGCATCGCGGCCGCTATCTCTTCGGGCAGCAATGCGGTACCCAGCGGAGAAACGCTGGCCGCTCCGGCCAGTGCCTGCTCACGCCCCCCGCGCACCTCCTCAATCAGAGGAGTGACCGTGGTGCCCGGTGCTACCGCATTGACGCGGATGCCATGACGGGACAGCTCCGACGCCGCTGAGCGAGTCAGACCGACCACGCCATGCTTGGCTGCGGTGTAGGCATGCGGTCCCAGACCGCCCATTACCCCAGCGATGCTGGACACCGACAGGATGACCCCACTCTTCTGCTCGCGCATGGCCCGCCCGGCATGCTTGATGCCGTAGAACACGCTGTCGAACAGCACAGCCTGTGTAGCCCGCCAGTAACTGGCCGGCGTATCCAGAATGCTGCCGACCGCACCGACCATACCGGCGTTGTTGACCATGCAGTCAATCCGTCCGTAGCGCTCCAGCGAGGCGGCTACCAGCGCTTCCATTGCCTCTTCGCGGGTCACGTCGGTGTGGATGAACACACCGCCGATTTCCTCGGCAACCTGGGCGCCTCGCGCACTGTTGACGTCAGCCACCACGACATTACCGCCCTCGGCGGCAAACAGTCTGGCTGCCGCCTCACCGATACCACTGGCAGCGCCGGTGACGACCGCGACCCTGTTCTTGAACCTTGCCATGCTCGCCTTCCTGTTCAGTCTTGTTATTGTCATACCGCTGCCGCTGCCCGGATCAACCGAGCAGCGAATACGGATTCTCTACCAGTTCACGCAGGGCACTGAGGAACGTCGCACCCACCGCACCGTCGATCACCCGGTGATCACAGGACATGGTCACTGTCATGACGGACCGGAAAGCGACACCACCCTCCGCACTCTCATGACATTCACGGCGCAGCGCACCCACCGCCAGAATGCCGCCCTGCGGCGGGTTGATCACCGCATCGAACTGGCGGATACCGAACATGCCGAGATTGGATACGGTAAAGGTACCGCCGGACAGCTGATCGGCCTTAAGAGCGCGATCACGCGCCTTCTGGGCCAGACCGGCAGCCTCCTTCGCCAAAGTGTGCACGCCTTTCTGCTCGGCATTGCGGATTACCGGAGTGACCAGACCACCGTCGATCGCCACCGCCAGGCAAAGATGTGCGCTGCTGAAGCGCTTGATGCCCTGCTCGGTGTAATGCACGTTGGCGTCCGGCACTTCGGCCAACGCCAACGCAGTGGCACGCATGATGAAATCGTTGACCGAGAGTTTCTTCTGGTTGGCCGCAAGGCGTGCGTTCATCTTCTCGCGCAGCGCCAGCAGCGCGTCCATCTGCAGATCCACGGTCAGGTAGAAGTGCGGAATGGTCTGCTTGGATTGGGCTAGGCTGTTGGCAATCGCCTTGCGCATAGGGGTCAGCGCAATTAGCTCATGATCGAGTGCCGGCGGCTCACCAGCCATGCCCTGCAAGGCCGAACGGAACGCCTCACGCACATCATCCTTGAGCACCACGTCACGCGGCCCGGTAGGTACCAGCTCGGACAGGTCGAAACCCAGCTCCGCGGCCAGCCGGCGCGCAGCGGGGCCGGCACGGAACAGGGCCTCTTTCTCGGCCTGTGCGGCATCGGCCACCGGCGTTTCGCTGCGTACCTGGGGCTGCAGCAGGGCTTCCAGATCCTCCACCGATACCCGACTGTGGCGACCGGTACCCTTGATGCCACGCAGGTCGATACCGTGACGGTTGGCCAGACGCAGGGCAACCGGAGACGCCTTCACCGCGGCGTTGCTCTGGGCCAGTGCCTGACTGTCGGCAACTGGCAGCGGGCTGTCCGATTGCGCCAGTACCAGACCGGCCTGATCGACCAGATCATCTACCGACACACGGCCATGGCGGCCACTGCCCTGCAACCTGCTCATGTCGATGCCGTGGCGGTTGGCCAGACGCAGGGCAACCGGGCTGGCCTGCACCTGACTGTTGATTTCAGCGACCCGGGCCAGTTCCTCTGCAGACAGCTGTACCGGAGCGGGAGCAGCAGGTATCGGCGCAGCGGCAGCGGACTGTGCTGCCGGAGCGGCCACGGCGGCTGCAGCCGCCGGCGCCGGCGCCGGCTCCGCTGCAGGTGTGGGTACAGGTGCCGGTGCGGGCGCCGGTGCTGCAGGCACCTCACCCAGCTCTGCAGCGACAAAGGCATCAATTTCAACATCGTCCACCGCAGGGTCGGCCATCACGGCCAGCAGCGCGCCAACCGCCAGGGTATCACCGGGCCTGGCTACCAGGCGCCGAACCACACCAGGCATGTCCTGCCCTGCTTCCATGGCGTTGACGATCTTTGCAGTCTCGATATCGGCGATCTCGGTACCCTTGCTCACACTGTCACCAACACTCAGGTGCCAGTTCGACAGTGTGCCCTCGGTCATTTCCAATCCCCACTGGGGCATCCTGATGGGTGTGATATGGCTCATGGTGATACCTCAGGAATGGGCGAGCACGGCGCGCACGGCTTTTTCCACATCCGCAGCGTCGGGCAGGTATAGACGCTCCAGCTCGGGAGCGAACGGCACCGGCGTGTGGGGTGGCGTGACCGGCAGCACCGGCGCACGCAGCGAGGAGAAGGCCTTCTCTGCAGCCAAACGCGCCACATCGGCGGCAAATCCGCAACGAACCGGTGCTTCGTCAACTACAACCAGACGACCGGTCTGGCGCACGCTTTCCAGGATCAGCTCCTCGTCCAGCGGAGAGATGGTACGCGGGTCGATCACATCACAGGTGATCCCCTCCTTGGCCAGCTTGTCGGCCGCAGCGACGGCAACCTTGACCAACTGGCCGCTGGCCACGATGGTCACGTGCTCGCCTTCACGCACCAGCACGCCTTCACCGAAAGGAACGGTGTAATCGCCATCCGGCACTTCACATGCATCGTTAAACAGCATCTTGTGCTCGAGGAAGATCACCGGATCCTCATCGCGAATCGCCTGCAGCAGAAGCCCTTTGGCATCATAGGCGTTGGACGGCAGCAGAACTTTGATACCGGGAATGGAAGCCAGCAGACCATGCAGAATCTGGGAATGCTGCGCACCGGCGCTGCGACCGGCCCCTACTGTCATACGAATCACCAAAGGGGCCTTGGCGCCACCGAACATGTAGCGGAACTTAGCGGCTTGGTTGAGAATCTGGTCGAAACAGACGCCAACGAAGTCGGAAAACATGATTTCGGCAACCGGACGATAACCCGCTAGGGCCGCACCATTGGCAGCACCAATAATGGCAGCCTCGCTGATCGGCGTATCGATCACCCTATGTTCACCAAAGCGTGGCAACAGCCCCTTGGTCAAGCCAAACACACCACCGGCGGCGTCCCGCTGACCGGAGGTGCCGCCCGCACCACCCGATACATCCTCACCAATGATGAGTACGGTCTCATCCCTTTCCATCTCCAGATGCAGCGCTTCGTTGATGGCTTCACGAAATGTTTTTCTTGGCATGGCTCGGACTCACTTAATAGCTGTTATAAACATTGGTGAGAAGATCTTCTGGCAGCGGGCGAGGTGCCTGCTTGGCAGCAGCAACCGAAGACTCGATGAGCGCCATAACCTCAGCGTCAACCTGATCCAGAACCTCCAATGGCACCTCGCCGCTCTTCTCCATACGGCGACGGAATTTCATCAGGCAGTCCTCTTCCTCGCGATAGCGCTGTACCTCATCCTTAGCCCGGTAGTTCTGAGGGTCGCCTTCAAAGTGGCCGAAATAACGGATGGTTTCACAGTAAATGGCAGTAGGCCCACCGCCCTTACGGGATACTTCCAGCGCCTTGGCCATGGCTTCGTATATCGAGAAAAAGTCGAAACCATCCGCCTGGAATACCGGAATTCCAAAACCTTCAATACGCTTGACGATATCGTCACAACCGATGCCGTAGGAGGCGCCGGTGTGCTCGCTGTAGCCGTTGTTCTCGAACATGAATACTTTGGGGACCTGCAGCACCACGGCCATGTTCATGGCTTCGAATACAGTCCCTTGGTTGGAGGCCCCATCACCGGTGAAGGACAGTGCCACACTGCCCTCACCACGCAGCTTGCAGGCAATTGCCGCACCCACTGCGATGGGCTGACCGGCACCCACTATACCGTTGGCGCCGAGCATCCCCTTGGAGATATCGGCAATATGCATAGAGCCGCCCTTGCCCTTATTCAAGCCATCACGACTGCCAAAAATCTCCTTCATCATCGCCGGTACATCACAGCCCTTGGCAATACAATGACCGTGTCCACGGTGGGTACTGATGATGAAATCCTTGTCGGTCAGATGCTCGCACGCACCTACTGCGACAGCTTCCTGCCCGCAATAAAGATGAGTGAAGCCTGGAATGGCACCGGTGGCGTTTTCAATGTGCAGACGCTCCTCGAACTCCCGAATGGTTTTCATCTGCCGATAAGCCCGAACGATGGCCTCCTGAGACAAGCCGCTGAGCTGGGCCGTAGCACGGGCTGTGCTTTTTTTTGTTCTGATACTCATGTTTCCACTCCCCAAGAGCATGACTGATTTGCCGCACAAAACAAAAGCGGTCTGGACTGACTTTTTTATACCATTGAAATTGTTGGAACTCCAGCTTGCACATTACCGCAATATGGAAATTGGATATGGAGCAATAAATGCCCAAGACCAACCAATGGCTGAAATATCGAAGCAGACAGCCCTTGCCGACCCGGCAAGGGCTGTGCCGGCTATTTGTTTGCTTCCAAAAGCGCCTGAATATGCTTGTGGATATTCTGCAATGCCAGCTCGTTAGCCCCAAGAACCGGCTGGAAATCCGCAGGGGCATACTTCATGTTGACCTGCCCATCTTTGGACACGCTGTAGTCCTCGGTGGAAACAACCTTCTGGATGAAGTCGTGCATGTCAGTCCAAAGCTTCGGATCTGCCCCCTCAGGCATATGGCCGGGTTTATAGGTGACCAACAAGGTAACGGCATGGTCGACCTGTTCGCCCGGGAACAGTCGCGACACGCCATAAAACTGCTCACCATTGGCCATGGTGTTACAGTTGATCACAGTATTCGGGAAGATGTAGTACAGCCCGCCATAACTGGTTGGCGGCCACTCGCTTTCTGGCTTGTCGACACAATCAAGAAAATCAGCACGGGGCATAGCCAGCCTATGGTTCGGACCGTAGTTGCTGTAACTCATGATATTAGACATCGCTAGTGCGCCGATGCTGCTGGGATGCAGAGTAGCGAAATGGTAGCCCTCGCCGTAGGTATCCATGGCGTACTTCCAGTTGGCATCCACTTCAAACTTCGACCGTTTCATGGGTTGTGCCTTCTCCAGCTCCAGATGCGCCAGCTCAGCCGCCATCCCTTCACCCAGATGCTCCACCACGTCGACCGGATCACCACCAGGCACCGCACGCACGAAGATCAGACCATGCCACTCAGCAACCGGCACCTCAATCAGCTTACGGCTCTCACGGGACACGCCACAGAAACCCGACTCGCCGGGCACGCCAACCAGATTACCATCCAGATCAAAGGTCCAGCCGTGAAACTTGCAACTCATGCGATTCTTCTTCCCGCCCTCGGTAACCAGTTTGGCTGCCCGGTGGGTACACATATTGAGAAACGCCTTCACTTCACCCTGTTTGTTACGGGTCAGCAGGATCGGCGGGCCGATCTCATCAAAAAGGAAAGTATCGCCAGGATTGGGCAGATCGCCTGACAGCGCCGCCAGAATCGGGCGTTCCATAAACAGTACGCGACGTTCCTGTCCATGCCGTGCTTCATCGGTATAGGCAGTAGTGGCAATCAACATGGGACCTTCGCTCAGGTCGGTGGTGCCGTTGCGGATATGTTCCACGGTACGACGGCGCAACTCAGTGTGCGATTGCAGCTTCAAAGCCTGCCAGTCAACACTATCGTCACGCTTGGTGGACTTGAGAACACTGCTGTCCAGCTTATTTTCAATAGTCATCAGGCTACTCCCGGTACTTGTTTTTGTGGTCAGCCCACCTGCGGGCTGTCAACTCGACTTATCTATCCATTACCTTCAACAGGCATTTCAGCGCCTGCACACTGCAGCGGAACTGGGCTGGTGTCGGTGCCAACAAAGAGCGATAACCAAGACCGCCATAGAACAACGACAGCAACATAGATCCAATCTCCGCAGCATCCACGTCCGGCTTCAGCTCACCTTGCTGAATGGCCCGCTCTACCAGGTCGATAGCAACCTTGTCACGGCGCCGCGAAGCGTCCACCAACACCTGATATACCTCGGGATTTCGTGCGGCCTCGAGCTGCGCAGTCAGTCCAAGCAGCTGCAGGGTGCCATCATCTCGATACAGGGCGGGAACTAGGTCAAGCAGCACCGTCAACCCCTCGGCAACCGAGTCAAGCGGTTCAAGAACGCGCTTAAAGGCAAGGGTTTCTTCGTCGTACATCTGCTGTACTACGGCAATGAACAGAGCATCCTTGGAGGGAAAGTGGTTGTAGATCGCAGGCCCGGACAGACCAAGCGCACCTGCAATTTCAGTCAGGGTGATGCCTGCCACGCCCTTGCGGGCAAACAGATGCGCAGCTGCCTTGAGCAACAGCGTACGGGTGCCTTCTGCGCTGCGTCTACGCACCTGCGGCTGCCCGAGCATGACCGTACTTGAGGACTGTGACATGGCGATTATGGCTCTTGTAAATTAATGCTCATTAACCTACAAGGAGCCCATCAGGCTGTCAACAAAAACGTTCAGTCCGGACTGCTTTTGATGTACCCAACCATGCCTGGGCAGCATGCAGCACCACTCGAGCCCGCTCGGTAAAATCCGGGTACGCCGCACGCAAGCTCAGTGAGCGTATCTCCAGGCTCAGCGACAACTGGGCCGGCAGGGCCTGAAGCCATTCCTGCAGCGGCAAGCCACCATCGCCTGGCAGCAGGCGATAATCCACTGCCTCAAGACGCACTGCCGCGCGATCATCCATATCTGGGCCTGCACCACCGGCATCGCATAACTGTGCATAGGTCAGCCAGTCTGTCGGCAACTGGTGGATCTGTTCCAGGGTGCTGCCTGAGCGATGCCAGTGCAATGCGTCAATCAGCATACCGAGATTGGGCCGACCGACCCGCTCGATGACCTGCCTGGCCTGCTCCAGATTGCGCACTTCGGTAAAAGCACCGAACTCCAGCACGACACGCAGGGAATGGTGCCTGGCGTGATCACAGAGCTGAGTCAGCTTGTCGGCAGTAGCCGACATATCGGGATCAGAGCTGACGACCAGCACGTGCTCAGCACCCAACTCGGCTGAAATATCCAGCATGCACAGATGCTGTGGATCCAGCAGCCCGGGTTTCAGCCATACCACCTCTGAATCCAACACCCGCAGGCCCTGATCGCTCAGTGCATTGCGCACATCCAGAAGATAACCGGGAGTAAAGCGTTCTGGCTCGATCCACAACCCTACCGCCTGGTACCCCGCTGCGCCGGCAGCTTCTATCAGCTCCAGCGGAGTGGCCTCGGGAATAACCCCCGAGGCCAGTGAGAGTAACGGCCCGGACATGGCTCAGCTCCGACGTCGAATGGGATCCGTACCATCCCAATCACGCGCTGCTTCACGCAATGAGGCGAAGAACGCACGACCAGCATCATCTCCCTTCCATAGCTCAAGCATGGTGCCGGGCCCACCACCGGTGTCCAGATAGGCAACCTCAGCACTGCCGCCACGGTAAGTGGATTGCTGTAATAGACGCGCACCCGCGCGATAGCAGACTTCCAACGCATGCTGCATGTCGTCCACCGCGATCAATACATGATGCAGCCCTTCCCTGCCCTCATCCAACCAACTCTTATAGATCGACGGGGTGTCGCAATGCTGCTTGATAATTTCGATTTGCATATCGTCGAAATACCCCATCGCAGCAGTGATATCGATCTGTGTCGGCTGCCCGAGATAACTGGTGCTGTCCGCCTGGATATGCTCCATGAGCATGAAGGGGCCGGCGCCCATGGTGTGAGTCCAGAAGCGCAAACAGGCATCAAAATCCCTAGGCACAAAGGCCAACTGAGTCACTGGACCCAACGCGACAATAGTGTCTTTCAGCGCTATGGACGAAACGGCGTTATTCATTATTGTCATCTCACTTGTAGAATGACGGCATCAGGCCGCCACGTTTCTCCAGAAACTGTAGCGACTCCTCCAGCACCGCTTGCTTGAGCAGCGTCATGGACTCCAGATAACGCGGATCGGTCCGATAGGCATCGCCCTTCATGACCCGATCCACATGCGCCATATCCTCCATCTCCCACAGGTCGACAATGACTGCGGGCTTGACCGGCCCGAACCGCTCGACAAAGCAGCCGTGCATCTTCCAGCCATAGTCTTCGAACATTGGACCCAGTTTGTTTACTAGTGCATCAACCACGTCATTGGCCAGGTAGGCATCCACTTTCAGGGTGGCCTTCATAAAAATCGACATAACACCTCCTCAGGAGACCTGTGCCGGTTCCGCCTTACCGGCAGAACTTTGCTGTTTGACGGCACCAGTATCACTGGACTTGCTCTGCGCCCCAGCCACATACAGACCAGCAGGCTGATTACGGCCAATATCAGACATGAGAAAATAGGACAGCGCCGGCACCATGATCAAAGCACCCAGCATGTTAAACAGGAACATGAAGGCCAGCAGAATCCCCATGTCAGCCTGGAACTTGATCGCTGAAAACGCCCAGGTCACAACGCCTACAGACAGCGTGATGCCGACCAATGCTACCACCTTGCCAGTGTCGCCCAACGCACGTGCATAGGCTTCACTCAAAGGCAACCCATTACGCATGTGCACCAGCTGCACCGCCAGCAGATACAAAGCGTAATCCACACCGATACCTACCCCTAGAGCAACGACCGGCAGCGTTGCCACCTTGGTGCCAATGCCCAGCAGCACCATCAGAGCTTCCGCCAGAATAGACGTGATGAACAGCGGGATAATCGCGACCAGCACCGCCCGCCAGCTGCGCAGCACCATCAGGCAGATGGCGGCAACGGCGAGATAGATGTAGACGAACATCTGCAGGCTTGAGCGCTCAACTACGATATTGGTGACAGCTTCGATGCCTGCCGGACCGGAAGCCAGCAGGATCTCGATATCACCGGTTTCATTTTCAGCACTGAAGGTTTCTACGGACTGAATGATGTTATTCAGCGTCGCAGCCTTGTGATCAGTAAGGTAAACGTATACGGGAATGAAGCTGCACGCGGTGTTGACCATCTCGGGGAAGTCGGTGATCAGGAACTGTGTTGCTGTCTCCAGCAGCCCCTGATGATTGGGCAGCGCATTCCATTTTGGATTGGCTTCCTGCAACCCGCCGATCAAAGAGGCGACGTTGATAGACAGGGTCGACACGCTCTGCACCTGAGGCACCTTGGATAACTCCCAAGCTAGGTTATCCACCACCTGCATCGCTTCATAACTGGAGCATTGTTGCTCAGGTGTCTTAACCATCACCACAAACTGATCGTTAGTCAGGTTGTAGTTGCGGTTAACGAAGTTGATATCCTGGTTGTAGCGCGAATCGGTGCGCAACTCTGGTGCACCCTCGTCCAGATCCCCGATCTGCTTGTCCTGACGGATATAGAATCCAACTGCCAGCAGCATCATTGCAAAGACGAGTGCTCCGGTAGCGTATCGACGCGACGTGAAACGCGTGAACACTCCCCAGGCTCCCAGATTATTTGCAGAAGCCCGAGCCTGACTTAAACGCGCCCTCTGTGCTGCACCTTTGCTAACCCCGATAACAGACATCAACATAGGCAGTAACAGCAGGTTGGTAAAAATCAGGAAGAACACGCCGACACTGGCACACAGAGCCAGAGCTCCGATCACCGGAATATCGATTGCCAGCAATACGAGAAAACCGATGCCATCAGACAACAGTGCTCCCATGCCCGGCATCAACAGTCGGCCGAGTGAATTGCGCGCCGACTCCAACGGACTAAAACCCGCCCCGACATCGGCAATGGTACCGCTCATGATCTGTGAGCCGTGGCTGACACCGATGGCAAAAACCAGGAAAGGAACCAGGATGGTGTATGGGTTCAGCTCCTGCCCCAGCAGGATCAGTGTGCCGAGCAGACTGATAACGGCAGCCACTGAACAGCCGAGTACCAGCAGGGTACTGCGAAGGCAGCGCACGAACAGAAAAACCACAACACCAGCAATTGCCGCTGCAAACAGGAAGAACAGGAAAACCTGTTTCATCCCATCGATAAGGTCGCCTACCAGCTTGGCAAAGCCGACGATATGGATCTCCGCCTTACCGTCCTGGGAAAACGTTTCGCGAACATCCCTTTCCAGCAGCTCGGAGAGTTTTGAATAATCCATCGACTCGCCGCTATGCGGATCCCTCTCCAGTAGCGGCACCACATACATCACAGACCGGAGATCATTACCCACCAGACTGCCTAGAATTCCCGAGACCCGGATATTGCGCCGTAGGCTATCGGTATCAAGATCTTGAGGCATCACCGGCCCACCACGGAAGCCTTCTTCCGTCACCTCGGTCCAGCGCACTGAAGACATCCAGATTGACTTCATCCATGCGCGATCGACGCCCGGCATAAGGAACAGGGTATCGTTTACTTTTTGGGTAAGTGCAAGAAACTCCGGATCAAAAATATCACCGGACGGGTTTCTTACAACGACCCTGATCACATTGCCAAGCCCACCGACCTCATCGCGAGTATCAAAATAGTTCTGAATGTACGGATGGCTCTGCGGGATCATGTCGTCGAAACTGGCATTGATTTTCAGACCACTCAGTTGCGTGGCGAAGAAAACGAGCACCAGTGCGCATAACGCAATGAAAGGCATTCTGAAACGGAACAGCACAGCAGCAGCCCGCGCCGCGCGGGTCAACGCAGGCTTGTCCTCGCGGCCAGCAGCATTCCGTGCGAAATCATTCTGTTTATTTATCATGCTCGCCCAGCCTACTTATTATTTTGCAGTGAAAGTTCACGTATTCCTCGAGCACCGACCAATACCAATGATTGGCCAGCCAACTCCACGCCATACACCGGCATGCCGCCAGAAGATCCGATCTCGATAGACACCAGACTGCTGCCCCGACGCTCCAGACGGAATACTGCCCCGGACTGAGCTACCAACACTGCAGCATCATCTGAAAGCGCCGCAGCATTGTTGACTGAGTCATCAATACCTAGACTCAAGCGGTTCCAGCCCATCTCCGGCGAGCCATAGAACACTGTACCGCGCAGGCCGAATAAGACGATCTGATCACCCAAGCTCAAGGCACCAAACCAGGATCCCTCATAAGGCGACTCAATCGCAGAAAAACGGCCGGAATCAACATCCCAGCGCAGGAAAAGCCCCTTCTCACCTACTGCGTACAAGGTCCCGTGGTGTTCAAAGGCGGCATAAATATGAAATCCCATGGGGTTATCGATACGGTGAGAAAACGGGATCCAGGTTTCACCACCATCATGGGTGACAAATGCGTAGTTGAAGGCCCCGAGCACAACACCATTGGACTCGTCGGTGAAATGCACCGTCAGAAATGGTTTGTCGCTGCCCTCGGTTGCAAACCGCTCGTACTCGAAAACGGACTCTTCAGGAAGGTCCGGCTGGCTGTTTAGCAGTTGTTCAATCAGCACTGCAGCCTGCCTGCCATCTAGCACTTTGTTCCAACTGGTGCCACCGTCCGAGGTCTTCAGCACCACTCCATCATGCCCAACAACCCAGCCCAACTGCTCATTCAGGAAAAAACTGGCAACCAGATCTGACGCGACCGGCACAGGCTGCTGCTGCCAGCTTGCTGCTTGATCATCACTGACCAGAATATGTCCACGACGCCCTACTGCAACCAATCGCTCGCCTGAGACCGTAACCGCAAACAAACGATTAGCAAGAGCGTGCTCGGGATCCAACCCTGCCGGGCGGTCCATAGGCAGAGGGATAGCGGCCGAAGCGGCAGTGCAAACCAGTACGGCCCCCAGCAATACCAAGGTTCTTTTAAACATGATGCGCACCAGAAAGGCGGACCTGCCAAAACAGGTCCGCCATGTGGTTAGTTGATTACACGACGAGACAATGTAGCAGGAGACCAAGTGGTCTCAGGCACACTTTCAAGGACAGTCTGGCCTTCACCTGGAGCCATAGCCAAAGCCGTATATACGCCTGAAATCAGGTCGATGACAGTGTTCCAGGCAGTACCGGCCGCTTGCGACTCGTAGAACGGTGCATTCTTCTGCATGTTCACACGGTATATGTTGCCGGAGCTGTCATACATCTGTGCATAGCCGTCAATGTAGGTATCCTCAGAGATGAACATGTCCCGTTTGTGGTAAACGTGACGTTGACCATCTTTCAGCACAGCCTGAACATGCCACACTCGTTGCAGTTCCCAGCGAACACATTCTGGCTTTGGATGACCCGCCGTGAACTTGGCGTCACCATAGCACTCAGTGTCATTTTGGTCGGTATATTGGTAACGGTAGTTATTGAACGGAATGTACATCTCCTTTCGACCGATCAGATTCCACTCATAGCGGTCCTTCTTACCCGCAAACATGATGTCATCATCAAAGGTCATGGCACCGCCAACCTGGGACACAGGGGTATCAGCCGCACTGTCAGGCGACAACCTCACCCTGCGGGTAGCCGGAGAGTAGGCATGGGCTCGGCGCTCACTGTTGGCCAGCATATCCAATACCATGGTGTTAGTACCAGCTAGCCGTGACGGCGCGGTGTACTCATAACGGTAACCGTAGAACATAGTCGGATTCTGTTCATAGAACGGCTGATAGCGGAACGAGTTAGCCGTGTAACTGTGTACCAGCTCGCCATTGGGTTTGGAGTACTTACCCACATAATTTCTCTGAGTAACAATCAACCCACGATAGGAAGTTGCATGATTCCACATCACTTCCAGACCGTTTTTCGGCAGAGGAAATGCAATCCCCTGCCCACAGCCTCTGGATGTATCCAGCCCCAGTGGGCCATTGATGGTCTCACAGCGCGTGGCATTCAGTTTGGAGTTTTCCAGGAAAGATTCCGGATAACTAACCGAACGACGTGTCGGATAAACATTGATTCGGAAGGTATCAGGATATTTCTGGAACAGCAGGTTCAGCGACTCGCTCAGCCTGTCCTGATGATCGCGATAATTGCTGGCATCAATTACCAGCACTGGCTTGTCATCTGCAAAGGGATCAGGGCGAAAGCCAGGATTATCCGGATTCCAGTTCGCCGGCGGCTTAACGCCGCCATTGTAGGCCGGAATACTGCCGTCAGCGTTGGCGCCGGCAATAGCCCCCCAAGGAGTAAGCGTATTGCCGAGATCGCTGACAGTGTAGCTCTCTGCTTGTGCCAATCCAGTGACCGCTAGGGAAATAGATACTGAAAGTAGAATTTTCTTCATACGAACCATCCCTTCTTATTAAAATTGGCCGGTATAAGTGAAAGAGAGCCATCCACGATCCTGCAACTGGGATCCATTGCTGTATGCAATCCCCCCAGCCGGATTGTTTTTCTTGGTCGCCAGGTAATCAATATACTGCAGTGAGAACTGATGATTGGCGTTGTAGGTCAGGCTTGGGCCAAAGCTGTAGCTACCGACCTTCTCGTTTCCACCACCGGAAACCACGCTATTACCATGCAGGCCGTAAGTGAAAGCAGTAGAGAATCCAGCATCCCAACCTACAGCAATCGCCGTCCATTGTGGGTTGAAACGAATAGTACCCTGAACCGCGTTGCGCGTCGCGCAGCCACGTGCCGCGTTGCGCCGTGCAGGATTGTCGCTGTCGCAGAAATTGAAGTAAGACTCATTCTTGGTCACTTTCTCCAAGTGACTGCCAGCAACCTCTGCAATCAGGCTTGCACTAGACCAGTAAGCGCCTGGGCCAAAGTTACGGATGCCATTGACCAGGAAATGCCAGGTATCGCCACGCGCGACATTATCGCTACCATCCGCGATCGAGCTGACCAGAGCGGTATTACGGCGGTGTACCAGCTCAGCACCAAAGCTTGTTTTCCCAACCAGCTTGGAAAAACTGAGGCCATACAGCTTGGCGTTCTCTGGGTAAAGAGCTTCATAGCTTCCACCAGCAACGTCAAGACTCAGGAATGGTGCCCGCTCGGTAAAATCACGATAATATGCACCGAAGGTAGCATTGAATGGCTCATAGAAATAACGCGCTGACACCCCCCAATCACCACGATTCTTTGGCTTGTTCAAACCACGATTGCGCAGATCAAAGCCGGGAGCCAGTGAAAACTTATCAGGCCCTTCCAGAATAAAGTCTGTACCAGCAAGGTACGTCCCACCTTGTGCAAGGCGTGTCGGCTCCCACTCATAAAAATATTGAGCGGCTAAAGCGAGAGCAGGGGTAGGCTGCAGGTTTACATGAACCTGACCGACCGGCATGCTGATTTCACGAGCGTCGGCACCTGGAGCAGCCGCGGCCTTCAAACCATCGATAGGGGCTTGCGAGTAGGAAACACTATGGGGCGAAAAAATAATTGCCTCACCCCAAAGGTTGGTTTGACGCCCAACCTTTATATCACCGGCAGTGTCACCGAACATGAAGTTACTATAAACATGAGCATCGAGAATCTCACCAGACAAGCCACGATGATAACGCTTGGTGAATCCAGAGAAACGGTCATTATCGTAGCTGCCGCGATTTTCCAGTCCTGGCCCGGTTTTGACTCTGGTATTGAAAGCATCGTCATACCAGGCAGAACCGCTCAACCTGAACCCGAATTTACCTTGGTAATCCCAGCCAAACTCGCTGTACCAGTCAACACGATTTGTGACAATGTCACCGCGATCGTAGGAGCTGGTACCTTCATCGGTGCTTGGATTGGTCTGTATGGCACGATCCTGTTTTTCAGCCCGCATCCCGAGGTTATAGCGGACGATATTGTTCCACTCCAGCAAGCCACCCGCCACATCGTATTGCGCAGCGTATGCACCACTAATGTTTGATACAGCAATTGCAAATCCAAGAGCAGAAAGCGCAGGCTTCACGTAGCGTATTTTCTTTTTGTATTGTTTCATAGCAGCCTCATGATTTAGTTTACTTTTTGTTTTAGACACCAACTTTTTTCGCTATAAATAGCCCTCCAAACAAACTAAGACCAGTCAATTACCGACTTACCAAGCAGTTGATTACTTTCCATGCACAAATGTGCCGCTACTACATCATCAGGTGCAAATATCTGTGGCATTGGAGGAGTTAACTCCCCAGATTCGATCAACGGCCAGACTTGGGAGTATAGTGAGCGCGCAATACTTCCCTTAAAACCTACTTGACGCGCACGTAATGTCGACGCAGTCAACGTTAACCTTTTGAAAAGAAATGCCAAAAGATCTACTTCTGCTACCTGTCCTCCAAGCACAGCGATCATTGCGAGGCGGCCATCAAATGCCATACAACGTATATTGCGCCCTATATAATCGCCAGCGACGATGTCCAAAACAACGTCGACACCACGCTGCTGCGTCTTTTCGAGAACAACCTGAACAAAATCTTCATTGCGATAATTGATGACGTGGTCAGCGCCACAGGCCATTGCAAACTGACACTTTTCATCACTGCCTGCGGTAGCAAAAACCTCATGCCCTTTCGCTTTGGCAATTTGAATAGCCGCTACTCCAATTCCGCTAGCACCACCATGCACCAAAAGTGTTTCGGGCTGGCCGTCCTCGAGCACTCCCAATCGAGCCCGGTCGAACACATTTGTCCACACGGTGAAGTACGTTTCCGGTAACGAAGCAGCCTGAACCATGCTTAAATTACCGGGAACCGGAAGGCATTGGGCTAGCGGAGCTATGCAGTACTCAGCGTACCCCCCTCCAGCCACCAAAGCGCATACACGCGCCCCAATTCTGACCCCATAAAAGTTATCGGGATGATTCAGATCGCCTTCAACAATCTCCCCGGCAACTTCCAAACCGATTATTTCACTAACGCCCGGTGGTGGCGGGTAATTCCCCTCACGCTGAGATATATCCGGCCGATTGATACCTGAAGCATGTACCTTGATCAGCACTTCCCCTGGACCCGGTACAGGCCGAACGGAGTCTCCCAGATACAGCTCTTCAGCCTTACCATACCGGTCGATTTTCACACAACGCATCGTGGAACTCATTCAGGCAACCCCAGATATTTATCCAACGTCTGATGGAAATGACGAATACGGCTTTCCTGGTAATTAGCCAGATGCAGCTTGCCGTTTTTGGAGGCTTTCATACCAGTCTGTACATGCGGCAGATTGCCCATGTCTTGATCCACAATGCTACCGAGCACACCCAGAGCAGATGCCCAGCTCTCATCCTCATTCAATATACGCATGGGGACGGCGCGCGGAGCTGACTGACCCGGTGGAATATAATCAAGAATCCGGATCTCCATGAGGGTGTGATCCTGGTCTGGCCAGGGGCGCCAGCGGTACACCACATTGGGAGAAAAACCGCCCCAGGGGGAGAAGTTGGGGAACAGGTTGTAAGTCAACGCATCCTGCAACTCTGCGTCACTCGCATGGTCCAGATCGACACCAGCCTGCGCGGCAAAACGCGTCCGATTAAAGGCCCCCATTGTTTCACGCGCGGTCTTGCCTTCGGGTACTTCGATCGTTTCACCCTGAGGCACTACCCGACCGTTGTAACGCAGAAATGCATCCATCACTTCCTGCTGAGTCAAGTTGGCGTCCTGTAGATGAGGCGAGGTATCACCAAAGGGCGTGATAGCCAGATTGACGTGATCACCGTAAAGGTTGTATTTGCTGCTGGCATCACCGGTGAACGGCATGATCTGCGGATGGGTAGCAATGACATGAAAGGCTTCCATGAAAGCTTCTGCCACTGCTTTCCAGTTGGCGGGCACAACCTTTGCCACCCACTGCGTGGTATAGCGGCGCTCATGCTCCCAGCGCTGAAAATGCTCCGGGAGAACATCTAGAAACTCTGGTAGCGAAGGACCACCATCAGCATCCTTGACAAATACATATCCCGCCCACTGATCGACCTGCGCTTCAGGCAGTTGCAGATCCTCATCCTTCAGGTGGGCAAAATCCCAACGGCAGGGAACCTGATGGATACTGCCATCCAGTTTCCAGGTAAAGGCATGGTAAGGACAACGCAGTTCCTGAACATGACCACCAGCGGTTCGCAATTTCCGTCCACGGTGCAGGCACACATTATGGAATGCCCTGATAGAACCATCTGCCTGACGAACCAGGATATAGGAGCGCCCCGCATTCTCATACAGAACGGTGTCACCAGCCTCTGGCAGCTCCTCCACGCGTGCAGCAAACTGCCACACATTGGGCCACATCTTGTCCAGCTCCCGCTGGAAAAATGCAGCAGAGGTATAACGCTCAGGGGAAAGGGGGTCGGAACCCAAATACTGCGACTTGTCTTCCAGCAGGAAGGCCGGCACCCGACGCGAGTCATTGTGCGCCAGATCATCCCACGCTTTTCCGTGGTTACAACTGAAGCCGGATGCAGGCTTTTCCTGCTCGTACTCTTGGTCAGACATCCGCGACCTCTTATTATCGTGAAATCACTTTAGAAAAATAAATCCGTACGGACTGTTTTACATCCTAAAAAAGAAATGCGCAAGCCCGCCGCATCGTGAAAACTCACAAACAGAATTTCAATACCACGACAACCATTGATTTTATTCTTTAATTTCAATAGGTTACTACAAAAAAAGAGGGGAACCCACGTACCAAAGCAACAGAAAACACCTCAAGACCAGACAAGCCAAAACCATAAGAAACCAAAAAAGAATCATCCTGGACTGATCTAAAAAAGTAAAATAAACTATTAAAAATCTTTTCTGAGCGCTGCGCAGGCACCCAGTGCGCCTGCCAGCATCGAGATGTACCTGGAAAGGGGTTACAACGATGAATAAAGCAGCCAGAATCATTATCCTGGGGGCCGGCCACGCTGGTGGATCCATGGCCTCCAACCTGCGTGACCAAGGCCACACTGGGCCGATCATCCTGATCGGAGATGAACCGCACCTGCCATATAACCGTCCGCCGCTATCTAAGGCATACGTTCAAGGCAAAATCGGACTGGATGCCCTACTCCTCAAAACGCCTGAGTACTACGCACAGCAGAACATTGACCTGTTGTGCGGCATCACTGCGGCCGCCCTGGATCGCACTAATCGTGAAGTGGTGCTGGAGGATGGTCGTCGCCTACCCTATGACACACTGATTATTGCTACTGGCGCACGCCCTCGCACCCTGCCTCTGGCAGGAAGCGAACTGCAGAATGTGTTGTCACTGCGCACGGCTCACGATGCAGAACTACTGCGTGAGCTGTTCAAGGCCAAAGGCCATGTTGTGCTGATCGGCGGCGGCTATATAGGACTCGAACTCGCGGCGTCCGCGATCGGCCTGGGCCTGTCAGTTACCGTCATCGAACGCGAACCTACTCTGCTGGCGCGGGTTGCCAGCAGCCCATTGGCGCAATTCTTCCAGCAGGAACATGAGCGACGTGGAGTTCGCTTCCTCCTGCAAACACAGACCACGCGACTGTGCGGCACCAACCGGGTAGAAGCGGTTGAACTCAGTAACGGTGAAGTCCTACCCTGTGACAGCGTGCTGATTGGTGCAGGTGTTGTTCCCAATGTGGAACTTGCAGAACAGGCCGGCCTGACCTGCAACAATGGCATAGTGGTCAATATCCATGGACAGACCAGCGACCCGGACATCTATGCTATTGGCGACGTTAGCGCACGCCCTCTACCACTATATAACAACCGTCAGGCCCGAGTAGAAAGCGTACCCAACGCCATGGAGCAGGCACGCCTTGCAACCGCGCACCTGCTCGACCTCCCCCCCCCGAGAATCGAAGTACAATGGTTCTGGTCTGACCAGTACGAATACAAACTACAAATTGCTGGCATGGCTTTCGAGTGTGATCAGGTTTTGCTGCGTGGCGACCAGGCCAGCGGAAAATTCTGTGTGCTACGGTTGAACAAAGGGGTACTACAGGCCGCCGAGTGCGTGAACTCACCCGTTGATTTCATGGCTGCCAAACAACTGATCGCCAGCCAGCAACCACTGGATACCCAACGCTTGACCGATCCTGAAGTTAAACTCAAAGACACTCTATCGCTCATGGTCTGAACCAGGTCGTCACGCTTTTTCCAGACAAAAAAAAACCGGCCAATCCTGGCCGGTAAAGGATCCATCCCCACCAAGGATGGAGCAGCACAATAAATTCACCGCACGCTCTTGGCCGCAGTAAGACTCACCTCTTCCTGAATGGGGTTCGCTTTCGGTGCGTGCGGATCATTCAGCTCGAACGGACTGATCGCATGCCGGTTCGGCCAAAGGAATATCACCGCAACAATAGACGCAACACAGAAGAACGCTGGGTAAAATGGCACTAACGCGACTGATAGACTTGATAGATAAGTCAGTAATAACAAGGCAGTACCACCGAATACAGCAATAGGAATGTTGTAGCAGGTCGCAAGACCGGTGTATCGAACAACCGCGGGAAATGCACGCGCCATGAATGTCAGCGACAACCCCATTGACACCCCACCACTGATCCCCAAGACAGCAAAAGGCAAAGCCAGACTATCCACATCAACACGACTGAAAGCCCAGAATACACTTGCCAGAGTTATCATCTGAAAAAGCACATAACCTACTAGAAGCGGAAGAACCCGCCACATCACCAGCAAACCACCCAATACATTCCCAAGCAATGTCAGCCCAATCATCATGGTGACCAGAGTGGAAACTCGCTCCAAAGGCATTCCATGAACAGCTGTAAAGAAAGTAATAGGGAATTGCTGGGTAGAAGCGGCGACAACCGTAGTAGCGGCGGCCAGAACCATTGCCAAGAAAAGGTTGCGCTTATGCTCTGCCACCACCACCTTAAGCGGGGCTTCTTCTGAGAGCATGCGCTTTTCCTTCATCTCCTTAAAGACAGGTGTCTCACTGGTAAAACGCCTCAGGTATACAGAAAATGCTCCGAAAATACCGCCTACAATAAAGGGAATTCGCCAGCCCCAATCATTCATGACCTCAGCCCCCAACCAATTGGTCATAGCGCTGACAACAAAAGAGCCAGATAACGAGCCGAGGCATAAACTTGCAGCGAGTATACTCAAAGCAAAAACCAATCGACTCCCACTTACCTGCTCAGAAACAAAACTGATAGCTCCTGGCAACTCACCACCTAGAGAGATACCCTGCAAGAGGCGACACAACAAAAGAATAATCGGAGCCCAAATGCCAATTTGTTCGTATCCTGGCAACAGACCAATAACCAATGTAGGACCAGCCATCAAGGCTAGCGCCAAAGTGAAGATACGTTTGCGACCAACAAGATCTCCCAATTGGGCCATGATTATGCCGCCAACGGGGCGAACCAAGAACCCAGCGGCAAAGATCCCAAAGGTCTGCATCAGACGGACCCATTCAGGCATATCAGGACTGGTGAAATGCAAGGCAATCTGTGACGCAAGGAATACAAAGATAATGAATTCAAAATACTCAAGCATGCCTCCAAGGGAAGCCACGCCGAGCGCCTTTAGCTGCTCTCGACGAGATACCGTCGATACTGCTCCACTCGTTTGCATGATTCAGACCTCACAATATTGTTGTTGTATGAACACCATTTTTGCTATCGCCAGACAGTCTTATAATTCGCCTTTCGCCCAGCGAAGACCACGCCGCAGTAATTCGTAGAACACCGGCAATTCCCATGCGCCACGCTCGACCTTTGGATAGAAATCCATCAAAGGTTGCAGATCAAAGTGCCCACGACAGTGCCCCAAGGTCAGGTAGCAAACTGCACCCTCTCCTAGATTTCGCAGATAGAGCACAGGATGCCGCAATCGTTTCCAGGGGTTGGCGCGAAAGCGTCCCGCCTGCCCCTCAAACTCGGTGTCCAGCAACACCTGAATTGGTGCGGTAACCTCAACCAGATACTGCTCATCTTCGACATCGAATGCTTCGATACTCTCCACCAAAGGGTGTTTCACCCCGGTAGGTTCTACCCGATAGGAAGCTATCGGGGGGTGCGCCTGAAATATCGAGCCGAGCGTGTCCATGAATACCGGAGCCCAGTTGGGCGTATCTATGGTGTCGTCCTCCATGAAGCGGAGGATCGAGTTGGTGCCGTGCAGCGCCAACCACCGTCGACCGCCCTGGACATAGCGCCGCAGTGCTTCCTGCTCCGCCAGCGACGGGGTTACGTCGCAGGTGTAGCTGACCAGGAAGTCCGCCTGCTCCAGCGCCGCCAGGTTGGAGTAGTCCTCCAGCACCCGGACGCGCACGCGCTGGTCCTCGGCCAGCAGCTTGAGCAGCTCCAGCCGGGCGAAATCGATGTCATGCCACTTGCCGCCGGCGACCAGCAGACAGTTCAGGCGCCCTTCCATCAGTGCTGAACCCGCTTGGTCATGCCACCATCAACCACCAGATTGGTGCCGGTGGTGAAGGCACTCAGCGGAGACGCCAGGAACAGCACCGCATTGGCCACTTCCTCGGCGGTACCCATGCGACCCAGCGGAATCTGCGCCACGGTCTTTTCGTAGAACTCGGGACGACCCTCGCGGATCTTCTGCCATACGCCATCGCTGATCAGGATCGGGCCGGGCGATACGGTGTTGACGCGGATGCCCTTGGGCGCCAGCGAGTGCGCCAGCGCACCGGCGTAGTTGGTCACCGCCGCCTTGAGTGCGGCATAGGGTTGGGGACCGAAGGCCGGCTCGATGGCGACCGTGGTGGAGATCACCACCACCGATGCCGCATCGGACTTCTCGAGGAACGGCATGGCGGCGTCGATACCACGCCAGGTGGCCATCAGATCCAGCTCATAGGCACCGCGCCAGGTGTCTTCGGAAGCCGGAGCCCCGCCGTTGGAGCCGAAGGAAATGAACAGGTCGCAGCCGCCCAGTTCTTCGCAGGCGCCGGCAACCCACTGGCGATAGGCTTGCGCATCGGACATGTCGACACTGGCGCCGATGGCCCTGACGCCCGCAGCCTGGAGTTCTGCGGTCAGCGTATCGATACCCGCCTGATCCCGGGCGCAGATGGCGACATCACAGCCCTCCGCAGCCAGCGCACGTGCCACCGCACGTCCGATCCCCTTGCTGGCGCCTGCCAGGACAGCTTTTCTACCACGCATTTGCAGATCCATAACTACCTCACTTGTCGGTACATACAGTCTGAGCAACCAGTCAGGGCTGCTGCAGGTTTCTCTGATTCAGGAACATCAGCGATTGGTACAGCATCTCCACCTTGGGCATGGCACCGCCGGCGGCGGCGACCGCGGCCAGGGGAGCCTGATAGATGGATTCGAGCTCCAGCGGGCGGCCGGCATTGAAGTCGACCTGCATACTGGATTGATAATCGGGCTGGCCGTCGGTCTTGGCCCAGGCCTCATCGATGTAGCCGGCCGGCAGCGGACGACCGCAGGCAGCGGCGGCCACCTCCACCTCCTCCATCAACTGGCGCACCAGGGCGCGGGTATCCGGGTGGGTCATCAGGGCCTTAGTGCCACTGTTGAGCAGGACGGTCAGACCACTGAATGGAATGTTCATGACCAGCTTCTGCCAGCGGGCCGTGATCAGGTCGGGCATGAGATGGAGTTCGACCCCCGCTTCGCTGAACAGCGCCTCGATTCCACGCTCCACGGCGGCGCGCCGGCTCAGGTCACCGGAGTGGTAGCCCACATTGAGCGCACCCAGACCGAAATGATGGATGATGCCGGGGCCTTCACGGTGCACCGAGACGATGCACAGACCGCCGAGCAGGTCGACCGAGGTGGGCAGATGCTCGCGGAACACCTCCTCGACACCGAAGCCATTCTGCAGCAGCAGCACGGCGGCGCCGGGCGCCACCACTTCAGCCAGGCGCGGGGCCAGATCGGCATTGGAGGTGGTCTTGGTTGCTACCAGAATCAGATCGCAGGGTGGCAGCTCGGCCACGTCATGGTAGACATTGGCCGCAGCCAGGTGGAAGTCCCCTTCCTGGGCGCTGACAAGCTGCATGCCGTTGTCGCGGATCGCCTGGTAGTCGCCGCGCACCACGAAATGCACTTCATGTCCGGCGCGCGCCAACATCAGGCCATAGAAACCACCAATGGCACCCGCCCCAACAACTGCGACCCTCACAGCCACCCCCCACTAGAGCGGGTCACGAAGTCTCGCTGAAGACAGAAATAAGGGAAGGAGCAGTCGACTCGCTCCGCGGTATGCTGAAGAACAATCAACACGAACTTATTGGCTTGCATGGAATGCCCTCTTCTTTTTCTTCTCGTAGTCACCATCTAAAGGTGTCGCGGCGACAAAAATAAACAGTCCAACCCGCTTTTTATGCTATATTGAACAAGACTAGCGCAGGATGCAAAACATTTTTCAAAAGCAGAGGTTTTATTTCGCATTATGGAAATCAACCGACCTCAGGGCACACAAAGTCTGCAGCGCGGCCTGAGTATTCTTAATTTACTGGGTGCTCACCACAGCGAAGGGCTTAGGCTGACAGACATTAGTCGCACTCTGGGATTAGAGGCTTCGACGGCCCATCGTCTACTCAGCTGCCTAATTAGTGAGCATTTTGTGGAACGCAACCCTGCCAACAAACGCTTTCATCTGGGCATTGCTTCGATGCAGCTTGCATTAGGCGCAACAGAACGACTGCCATTAACTGCGCGTTTGCAGCCTATCATGCAGAAAATTGCACGCATTTCCGGTGATACCGTGTTCCTAGTAGCACGACAGGGAGACTTTGCTCTATGCTTGCACCGGGAGCACGGTGACTTCCCGGTGCATATCAATACCACCCTACCAGGGGGAAGTCGTCCGCTTGGGATTGGCGCAGGAGGAAACGCCATCATGTCTGGATTGACCACGGCCGAAGCAACCGCCATCTATGTGCGACATGCATCCGCATATCAGGCAGTCGGGATGAGCCTCGAAAGGCTGCTCAGCACCTTGCAGGAAACTCGTCAAACAGGTTTCTCCCAGACCGTCGACGTTATAACCAGAGGCATCTCAGCCATCGGTATGCTGGTCCCGTTTGGATCAGGCGTGCGTCCGTTGGCAGCATTGTCTGTCGGCAGCATTTCTTCTCGCATGGGCAGTGAAAGGCGCCAGGAACTAGGCGCACTGCTGGCCACCTGTTTGGCCGAATTGACCATGTAACCGTGCATAAATAACAGCTGTGCTCGTATTCTTTGACTCAAAACTTATGGAACACCAATGAGCGAACAACTACCCAACAGCATCATGGAACTTGTCCCTGAAGGATTGACCCCCCGCCCTGGAAGCAGACAGGAATCCAAGAGTTCAGAGATGCGCGAGACCATCCTGGAAGCCACACTTGACTGCCTAGCTGACCACGGTTACGCCAACACGACCAACAGCTTGGTCTGTGAACGCGCTGGCATCTCTCGCGGTGCCATGCTGCATCATTACCGTACCCGCCAGGACCTCATTGTCGCTACCATTGAATATGCTTTCTACAAACACCTGAGCAACTTCTCGAAGATGGTGAGCAACCTGGCGGAAAACGAACGAATGCACCGCAACTTAGCTATCGCCGTTGACTGGCATCTTTGCTTAACCCGGGAATACAAAGCCTATCAGGAACTGCAAATGGCCTCGCGCACAGACGCGGAACTACGCAAGGTGTTCCAACCACGAGCCAGGCATCACGACCTGGTGTGGAAGGAAGAACTGCTAAAGGTATTTCCTGAATGGCGCGCCGATATGCGCAAGCTGGAATTCGGTCGTCGCTTTGTGCGCTCACTCCTTGACGGTATGAGCCTCAACCGCGAGCAATGGAAGGATCCATCGGTAGAGTGGATTCTGCTCGGCTTCATTGCCGATCTGATGAAGCGCATCCGTACCGGAGAGCTAGTATTTCCCCAGGAGGAAGATCTGGAGTCATTCAAAAATACGGCGACCGATCTGCTGCCTAAGCGCACTCGGCGCACCACCACGCCTCGTAAAACTCGTTAAGCTAATAAGCCAATCTGCGCCTACCAACCGGCAGGCGCATAACCTCAATCCCGATAACCGGGCAGTAGCTTGTCTAGACGACGGAGCAAAGCCGGCCATGGTATGGCACCATCCAGGTTCTTGGTAACACCGCCCATGTCTTGATTCATGTTCCGCGTCATGGCGATAGTTTTATCTAGCACAGCCTGGGGTATCCACTTCAGCGCTACACCACAACTCTGAGCCCGCACCTGCACTTCACAACTGCGCTGCAGCATGTACATATGTAGGAAGGCATCGGCAATGGTCTGTCCGCAGGTCAATAGACCGTGATTGGGCAGAATCATGAAGTCTCTGTCCGCCAGATCCTTCTGCAGACGCACCTTCTCATCGGTATCCAGCGCTACGCCCTCGTATTCGTGATAGGCCAGACTGGCCAGGATGAAGATCGACTGCTGAGACAGTGGTAGCAACCCCTCCTCCTGCATCGATACCGCGATACCATCCGCAGTGTGGGTATGCAGCACACAACCGACGTCGTGGCGCACCGCATGAATTGCACTATGGATAATGAAGCCTGCAGGATTGATCTCGTAGGGAGAATCCTGCAACTTGTTGCCATCGAGATCGACCTTAACCAGATTGGATGCGGTAATCTCGTCAAACATCAGGCCATATGGGTTGATCAGAAACTCCTCGGTTCCCGGAATCTTGGCCGAGATATGGGTGTAAATCAGATCTTCCCAACGGAACAGGGAAACCAGCCGATAACAGGCAGCCAGATCTACGCGGGTCTGCCATTCCGCAGCGGAAACCTGATCTTGCAAGGAGGTTCTTTGCGGCAGTGTGTGAATTGACATACTGTTGTCCTTGTTGTGATAAGCCAGACCGTGAGAGTAAGCACGCATGCCAGCATTTACCGTTAAAATTCTTACAATCACCAATCGAGAAAGCATGCGCCAGTATCTGCTGGGCAACTCGTTATTCCGCGACCTACCCGAGGATGCTCTGCAAGAAGTAGTAGATTTCAGCCGTGTACGCCGAGTCCAGGATCGCACCCTGATCCACGCCCGCGGAGATACCCCGGATGGTATGTTCTCAATCATCTCCGGATGTGTGCGCGCCACACTGTCTTCTGGAGAAGGCCGAGAAGCACTGCTGGCAGTCATGGAAGCCGGTGCCTGGTTTGGTGAGTCCTCACTTTTCGATGGCCTGCCCCGAGCTTACAACGCCATTGCCCAAGGCGACTGTGAACTTCTGTATGTCCCCAAGGCCGGAATGGAAAGCCTACTTGAGCGCCGCCCGCATATATACCGCAACATCGTGCGCTTATTGTGCCAGCGAATTCGCCTGTCGCTTGTATTACTCGAGACCAATGCCCTGCTGCCACTGGAGGGCCGCCTAGCCCAGCGCCTGTTACTGTTAACTCACACGGAAGACCTGCAGATCAACCCAGATGTGCGCCTGTCCCAGGAAGATCTTAGTCAGATGCTGGGCATGACCCGGCAAAGCATTAGTCGGGTACTTAAGCTGTGGGAGAACGAGGGTTTGATCGAGCGACACTATCGCGGCGTGCGAATTCTGGATTTTCCTGCACTACGCCTGAAAGCCGCTGAAGACTAGTCCGACAACCCCATCAACCTCCCTTGCTCCTTCTCAGCCATTTCCCGCAGGAAATCCCAAGTCACCCTCATTCGCGCAATATCCTTAAGTTCAATTGGCATTAGCATCCAGAACGTACGAATAAAGCGAATCTGCGCCGGCATAACCAGGCTCAGGCGCGAGTCCCGATCAGCAGTGAATGCCGGCAGGATACCCAGCCCCGCGCCAGCAGCAATAGCTTCCTGCTGAGCTAGCACGCTAGTACTGCGCACGCCTACCGCACCAGACCCCGCGATCTCATCGAGAAATAGTAGATCCTTGCTGAACACCAGATCGTCCACGTAGCTGACAAAACGGTGTTTTTCCAGATCACTGCGACTAGTGATCGGCCCATACTGCGCCAGATAGTCCTTGCCTGCGTACAGCCGTAGCACGTAGTCGGTCAGTTTAGTAATGATGAAAGGCCCACGCTCGGGCCGCTCCAGCGTGATCACAATATCCGCTTCATGCCGGGACAGACGCACGGCACGCGGCAGCGCCAGCAGATCGAGATGCATATGCGGATGACAGCGGCTCAGCTCACTGAGCTGCCCGGCCACCAACATGGTGCCGTACCCCTCAGTCGCGCCAATGCGCACCTGACCGGACAGACTCTCGCCAGGACTAGGCAAGGTCTTTTCAATCTGCACACTGGCTCCCTCCATCAGTTCCACCTGGGGCAGCAAACGACGCCCCGCTTCAGTGAGGACATAACCATTGGTATCGCGTAAGAACAACGCAACGCCCAAGTTTTTTTCTAGCGCCTGCAGCCGCCTGGACACCGTGGTGTGGTCAACGCCGAGGCGGCGCGCAGCTATCGTTAGCCGTCCGGCACGACTTAGTTCGAGGAAAAACCGCAAGTTATCCCAGTCCATACCCATTCCTGTGCAAAATTGCAGACCCAACTTGCGAATGAGCCAATTGTTTATGAGAAAAACGCACTGCTACTATCGTTGATACTCTTCACGACCACAAGGGCGGCATGCCCCAGAGGATTATAATGAGCAATAACAGCGTCCCTACCATCAAACTGCTGATCAACGGCGAGTTCGTCGAATCGAAGACTGATCAATGGCGTGATGTGATCAACCCCGCCACCCAGGAAATACTGGCCCGTGTTCCCTTCGCCACCCCCGACGAAATCGATGCCGCCGTAGCCAATGCCAAGGAAGCCTTCAAGAGCTGGCGCAAAACGCCAATCGGTGCTCGAGCGCGCATCTTCCTCAAGTACCAGCAGCTGATCCGTGACAACATCAAGGAACTGGCAGCAATCTTGACCGCTGAACAAGGAAAGACCCTAGCGGACGCCGAAGGCGATGTATTCCGTGGCTTGGAAGTGGTGGAGCATGCTTCGGCAGTGGGCAACCTGCAACTTGGCGAGCTGGCCAACAACGTGGCCGGCGGCGTTGATACCTACACCCTGCTACAACCGATCGGCGTGTGCGCGGGTATCACCCCATTCAACTTCCCGGCGATGATCCCGCTGTGGATGTTCCCGATGGCCATTGCCACCGGCAATACCTTTGTGCTCAAGCCCTCCGAGCAGGACCCCATGGTCACCATGCGTCTGGTTGAGCTGGCTTTGGAAGCCGGTATCCCGCCGGGTGTACTGAATGTGATCCACGGTGGTGTGGACGCGGTGAACGCAGTATGCGACCACCCAGACATCAAGGCCGTGTCTTTCGTCGGCTCCACCCACGTCGGCACCCACGTGTACAACCGCGCCAGCCAAGCCGGCAAGCGCGTACAGTGCATGATGGGTGCGAAAAACCACGCTATCGTCATGCCCGACGCCAACAAGGAACAGACCCTGAACAACTTGGTCGGTGCTGCCTTCGGCGCAGCTGGTCAGCGCTGCATGGCACTGCCGGTGGTCATTCTCGTCGGCGAAGCTCGCAACTGGCTGCCAGAGCTGGCACGCAAGGCCCAAACCCTGAAAGTCAGCGCGGGCATTGAGCCCGGCACCGACGTCGGGCCGGTAATTTCCACAGCTGCACTGGATCGCATCAACAGCCTGATCCAGAAAGGTATCGATGAAGGTGCCGACCTGGTCCTGGATGGACGCAACCCTGAGGTTGCCGGCTATGCCGATGGCAACTTCATTGGCCCAACCATCCTCGCTGGTGTCAAACCAGGCATGAGTGTATATGACACCGAAATCTTCGGACCGGTACTGTGCGTGATGCAGGCTGATAGCCTGGATGCAGCGATCGACATCATCAACGCCAACCCCAACGGCAACGGCACTGCAATCTTCACCCGCTCCGGCGGTGTTGCCCGCCGCTTCCAGGAAGAGATCGACGTAGGCCAGGTCGGCATCAACGTGCCAATCCCGGTTCCGGTTCCGCTGTTCTCCTTCAGTGGCTCACGCGGTTCCAAGCTGGGAGATCTGGGGCCTTACGGCAAACAGGTAATCCTGTTCTACACCCAGACCAAGACCGTTACCGCGCGCTGGTTTGATGACGACGAGCAGGCCACTGCAGTAAATACCACCATCACCCTGAAATGATTTGAAGGGCCGGCACAAGATGCCGGCCCCTTCTGTTGGAGTTGCGATATGAGCTTTGAAACCATTTTGGTCGAAACCCACGACCGCGTGGGCCTGATCACCCTGAACCGCCCCAAGGCACTAAACGCGCTGAACACTCAGGTACTGGATGAGCTGAACCAGGCACTGGACCAGCTCGAAAACGACCCGAACATCGGCTGCATGGTACTGACCGGCTCCAGCAAAGCCTTCGCCGCCGGCGCCGATATCAAGCAGATGGTCGACCTGCAGTACCCTGGCGTGTTTCTTGATGATTTCTTCTCCCCTGCCGACCGCATTGCCAACCGCCGTAAGCCGCTAATCGCAGCTGTGGCCGGTTATGCACTAGGCGGCGGCTGTGAGCTGGCGATGATCTGCGACTTCATCTATGCCGCCGACAACGCCCGCTTCGGTCAACCGGAGATCAACCTCGGCGTGCTACCCGGCATTGGTGGCACTCAGCGCCTGACCCGTGCTCTGGGCAAGGCCAAGGCAATGGAAATGTGCCTGACCGGGCGTCAGATGGACGCCGAAGAAGCCGAACGCGCTGGGCTGGTGGCTCGCATCATTCCAGTGGATCAGCTGCTGGAGGAAACACTGAAAACCGCCCAGGTGATAGCCAGCAAATCCCTACCCAGCGTGATGATGACCAAGGAATGCGTCAACCGCGTATTCGAGACCAGCCTCAGTGAAGGCGTGCGTTTCGAACGCAGGGTCTTCCATTCGATTTTTGCCACCGCAGATCAGACCGAGGGTATGCAAGCGTTTGTCGAAAAACGTCAGCCCAACTTCAAGCACAACTGAGAAATTCGGCGGGCTTTACGCATTCGTGCGCCCACGTCAATTGATAGACAACTGACAACAACAACGAGGCAACTCACATGAAAATCGGATTCCTTGGCCTAGGCAATATGGGTGGTCCCATGGCTCACAACCTGATCAAGGCCGGCCATCAACTGACCGTATTCGACCTGTCCGCAGCCGCCGTCGCCAACCTGGTCGAAGCCGGTGCCAGTACCGCTCCCAGCATCGCCGACCTAGCCCGCAGCGATATAGAGCTGATCATTACCATGTTGCCGGCAGCGCAACACGTCCAAGCTGTTTATCTTGGAGAGGACGGCTTGCTGAGCAAGGTTGCCCGCGGCGTGCTACTGATAGACTGCTCCACCATTGACCCAATGAGCGCCCGTACAGTCGCAACGGCAGCAGCAAGCAATGGTAATCCCATGATTGATGCCCCGGTTTCCGGTGGTACCGGCGGCGCCGCTGCTGGAACACTGACCTTCATGGTCGGAGGTGAGCAGGTTGATTTCGACGCTGCCTTACCGGTACTGCAGGCAATGGGCAAAAACATCGTACACTGCGGGCCAAGCGGTAATGGTCAGGTCGCAAAAGTGGCCAACAACATGTTGCTTGCGATCAGTATGATCGGCACCGCCGAGGCCATGAATCTGGGTGTATCCCTGGGCATGGATCCCAAGGTACTGGCCGGCATCATCAATACCTCCAGCGGTCGTTGCTGGAGTTCAGACACCTATAACCCTTTCCCGGGAGTAATGGAAAATGTTCCGGCCTCCCGCAGCTATACGGGAGGGTTCGGCAGCGACCTGATGCTCAAGGACTTAGGTTTGGCTACTGAGGCAGCCAAGCAAGCACGCCAGCCAGTGATGCTTGGAGCTGTTGCACAGCAGTTGTACCAAACCTTCAGTAGCCAGGGGCACGGAGGGTTGGACTTCTCCGCAATTATCAAGCTGTACAACGGAGATCTTGAATGACTGAGCAGACTGTACTGGCCAGTGTCCGAAATAATGTCGGACATCTGACACTGAACCGGCCCTCCGGTCTTAACGCTCTCAACCTGGACATGGTTCGTCAACTGCGCCAATACCTTGATGCCTGGATGGCCGACAATGAGATTCGTGTGGTAGTGCTGCGTGCCAATGGTGACAAAGCTTTTTGTGCCGGAGGCGATATTCGCAGCTTGTATGATAGCTTTAAGGCCGGCGACGGCATGTATCTCACATTCTTCGAAGAAGAATATGCCCTGGATCAGATGATCCACACCTACCCCAAGCCAGTGCTGGCGTTAATGGACGGCTTCGTGCTCGGTGGAGGGATGGGCTTGGCTCAAGCTGCATCTCATCGAGTGGTTACCGAGCGGGTTAAAATGGGTATGCCCGAAACTGGTATTGGCTACTTCCCAGATGTTGGTGGAAGTTATTTTCTCTCCCGCCTAGCCGGTGCAATTGGACAGTATTTGGGTATCACCGGATCCCATATCAGAGCAGCAGATGCACTCTACGCCGGCCTTGCTGATCACTGTATAAGCAGTGAAATGATTGACGAGCTGGACCAAGCACTCAATCGTCAAGAATGGTCCGACGATCCTGCTCGAGACCTAACTCAGCTACTGCACAAGCATACCTCTCAAAAGATCCCAGGATCGGAAATAAAGGCGCTTCGCCCGGCAATTGACCGCCATTTCGGCCAGCCAGACATGGCCAGGATTCGTGACTCATTGAGCGGCGAAGATTGTCCAGCGTATCAGGACTGGGCGGCCAGCACTTTGACTGCCATTGATGCCAAATCACCGTTAGCCATGTGCGTTACCCTTGAGCTATTACGCCAGGGTCGGGAACTGAGCCTGGCTGACTGCTTCGCCCTGGAGCTACATTTGGACCGTCAGTGGTTTGCGAAAGGGGACATCATGGAAGGTGTACGCGCCTTGATCATTGACAAGGATAAGAATCCACGCTGGACACCCCCTACGCTTGCCGAGGTTACCTCTGCTCAAGTCGCAGAGTTCTTCGATAAACCAATGGCTCTCAGCCTGTCTGAACAAGAACGAGGAAACTGAGCAATGCAGGATATTGAGCTCAATGAAGACCAGCGGATGATCCGCGATATGGCTCGCCAGTTTGCCCAGAGTGAACTGGCACCCCGGGCGGAAAAATGGGATAAGTCCGGCTGGATCGATGATGAAGTGGTACAACAAATGGGTGAGCTAGGGCTCCTTGGAATGGTTGTGCCCGAAGAATGGGGTGGCACCTACGTCGATTACGTAGCCTATGCTCTAGCCGTAGAGGAAATCTCAGCTGGCTGCGGTGCTACTGGGGCACTGATGAGCATTCACAACTCGGTCGGGTGCGGCCCTCTGCTCAAATTCGGCAGCTCCGAGCAGCAACAGCACTGGCTACCATCACTAGCCAGTGGTCAAACCATAGGCTGCTTCTGTCTAACCGAGCCTCAGGCCGGCTCAGAAGCCCACAACCTGCGTACCCGTGCAACTCTTGAAAATGGCGAATGGGTTATTAACGGTGCCAAGCAGTTTGTTAGCAACGCCAAACGCGCCGGCCTGGCCATCGTTTTTGCCGTCACCGATCCCGACTTGGGCAAGAAAGGCCTGTCGGCGTTTCTGGTACCAACCGACAACCCCGGCTTCAAAGTCGAGCGCATGGAGCACAAGCTCGGTATCCGTGGTTCGGATACCTGCGCGGTCAGCCTGGACAACTGCCGGATTCCCGAAGCCAACCTGTTGGGCGCGCGCGGCAAGGGACTGGCGATCGCCTTATCGAACCTGGAGGGTGGCCGGATCGGCATTGGCGCCCAAGCACTGGGCATTGCCCGCGCCGCCTTCGAAGCCGCACTGGGTTACGCGCGCGAGCGCACCCAGTTCGGAGTGGCGCTGACCGAACACCAGAGCATTGCCAATATGCTGGCCGACATGCATACCAGCATCAACGCCGCTCGCCTGTTGATACTGCACGCCGCACGCTTGCGCAGTGCAGGGCTGCCCTGCCTGTCGGAAGCCTCACAGGCCAAGCTGTTCGCCAGTGAAATAGCCGAACAGGTCTGCTCCAAGGCCATTCAAATCCACGGTGGTTACGGCTATCTGGAAGACTACCCGGTCGAACGCCTGTACCGCGACGCGCGGATTACCCAGATCTATGAGGGTACCAGCGAAATCCAGCGGCTATTGATTGCCCGGGAGCTGCGCGATTACCCGCTATAAGACGTAGCGGGCAGTAGCCACCCTGCCCGCTACAAACCCGGCCGCCCATCCGCAAGGGCTTGCCGGATCAACCTGCTTTATCTAGTCTTGATTGCATAACACCCGTCTCCTTTGAAGACGCTACAAGAACAACAAGACAAAGGGTGCTCCCATGGCTCTCAAGTTTTTCACAGTACTTGCCATTCTTTTCCTGGCCATCTTCGCCAGCTTCTCAGCCCTGAAGCCTGATCATACGGCCTCTTGCGCCCAATCTACCTGCTCTCAACCACAGATCAGTTGGCGCTATCTTCAGTGAGTCCAGGGGCAAGAACAGCTTTTCTCGACATGAATCAACCAATATACTGTATATAAACACAGCATAAAGGTGTACCTCATGTCCGCCCGTCTGATCGGCCCGGCCGCCACTGGCGGCCAACGCCTTCCATTGTTCGGCAGCCGGGTGGCCGCCGGTTTTCCCAGTCCGGCTGACGAATACCGTGAAGCCAGCCTGTCGCTCGACGAGCTGGCCGGCATCCATGCCCCGCATACCTTCCTGTTGCGGGTCCAGGGTGACAGCATGATTGAGGCCGGAATCTACGAGAACGATATTCTGGTCGTCGATCGGGCCGTGCAGCCACTGCCTGGCGACGTGGTGATTGCCTGCATCAGCGGTGAATTCACGGTCAAGCTACTGGCCTGGGAAGCCGGCCTGCCAGTATTGATGCCAGCCAACGCCAACTACCGGCCGATTCGTCTGAAGTCCGCCGATGAGCTGGAAATCTGGGGCGTGGTCACCCACAGCCTGCATCGACACCGATTCCGCTAAGGCCCACAGACAATGTACGCACTGGTTGACTGCAACAACTTTTATGTCAGTTGTGAGCGGCTGTTCCGCCCCGATCTGCATACGCGGCCCGTGCTGGTACTGAGCAACAATGACGGCTGCGTGGTCAGCCGCAGCCTGGAGGCCAAGCGGCTCGGGGTAAAAATGGCGGTGCCGTTTTTTCAGATACAGGACCTGGTCAGCCAGCATGACATCAGCGTCTTCAGCTCCAATTACGCCCTGTATTAAGTTAGGTGGAATGCTTTTGAGCTAGGCTGAATCCGTTGACGCTCAGGGGGCGCCCATGACCACCACCCCATTGCACAAGCAAGTGTTAAGTCGTTATTCCAGTGTACAAGCTTGGCTGGAGCTCTTGGGTAATCTGGGGCGTGCGCCGGCCACCCTTGACGCCTATGGCCGTGCCCTTGCGCATTACTTATTGCATTGCGAAGGGAGTGGGCTGAAACCCGAATCCGCGACATTCGAACAAGTCACGCTCTACATCCGTGAGCTGCTACCTGGCGCAAAGAGCGCGGTGGCGAATTCAACCTTGCACCAGCGGCTTACTGCTATCCGGTTGTGGTACGACCACCTCGTTTTTCAGGGTCTTTGCGAGCACAACCCCGTGCCCCGCGGACAGCATGGTCGGCTGGCCCAAGTGCCTGGACATGGAGGGTTTGTCAGGGGCTTGCTCCCACGGCTGATTAAGTTGCCAGACATTCCCACCGATGAGCAGTGGCGACACTTTCTCAGTATTGCGGCCAGGTCGTCTATCCGTGATCGACTAATGCTGTCGTTGGCGTATTTCGGGGCTCTTCGCCGTGCCGAGTTGGTGGCCTTGCGTATTGAGGATTTAGACGTTGCACACCGACTGATCTCGGTGCGAGCGGAAACGACCAAAGGCAAACGCAGCCGCGTCGTGTGCTACAGCCCAGACATTGCACCTGTCTTGATAGAGCATCTACATGCTCTTCGCGGCGCTGGCTGGATGCGAGGTTCGTTGTTTCGATCAGCATCAGATCGTAATCGAGGCTCGCCACTGTCCCGTTGGGCGTGGAGTAAAACGGTTGAAGGGTGGGCCAAGGAAGCGAAACTATCGCACCTGAGCACTCATACCTTTCGCCACCTTCGGCTTACCCATCTGGCCCGTGCGGGCTGGAAGCTCCATGAACTGACCACGTATGCTGGACATCGAGACCCCAAAACCACTTTGATTTACCTGCACCTATCTGGCGCGGATTTAACCGCAAAGATGGCGCACTCCGTCGGCAGTCTCGATGCTCGGATGTTCTGTGAACTCTTTGGGTCTGAGGCATTGCTATGAGCACCCCCTCAGTCACCCCTTATGTTCCGTTCGACGCGAGCAAGTACGTACGTCAGAGCGATCTATCGAAAATCGAGCTGAGCATACTTTCGAATCGCTCTCACCGTTCAGACTGGGGCTACCTCCAATCAGAGATACCTGAGCTCATGAGGCCGCTAGCTGATATAGCGGCGCACAGCGGCGTTTCTCAGCGATTAGCCATTTCATCAGTGGCAGTCATTCTCTGGAATGTCAGCAAAACCGGTAAACCCTACTGGTGTTGGTCTGAGTCGCAGTGGTTGACCTTGCTCAGTAATCGAGCAGGATCACGACCATATCTCGCTTCCGTTGCTTACCATCTCGGCGATTTTCGAACCCCGCAGCGTATCGCCAAATTCCGGCAGCCGGCGATATATGCTTCTTTTATCTTCGGCCATGCCGTGTTCAGACATGAGCACGTTCGCTTGAGCCAAGCGTTGAGATCGCTGGGCTACGCTGCTCGCCATCTTGAGCAGTTCCTTTCCAACGTGCTGGGTGCCTTGATGCTGGAAAACGGCGATCCGCGGTTGGAGACATTCACCGAGGAACTGCTACTGAAGGGCCAACAGCATCGAAGCGAAGGTGTCGCGAGATCGGTCGGAAAGGTATCTCACGGCCTCGCTGCCATGGAGATTTTGGCGAAACCTTTACGCATGCGAGGCTATACCTGTTGGCGGGCGAAAAGCATCGAAGGCATCGATCCGACTTGGGCAATGTGGTGCCGTCGATGGCGAGACACTTCCACCTTGCGTCCACGCACACGTGAAAGCAATTACAGTTTTATCTTGAGGACCGGTGTCTGGCTAGCGCGCGAGCAATCAGGAATGGCGGCGCCTACCGATTGGAGCATGTCCACTTGCGCTGCATTTATTGCTGCCGTCGACCGGATGACGGTCGGTGAGTGGGCTTTGGAGTCAGCGAAGGGAACACAGCTAAAGGGGCTTGGTCAGCCTATCGCTGCCAACTCGAAGCGCGGCTTTCTACATGCCTTGCGACGATTTTTTACAGACTTTGAACTCTGGGGATGGGGTCGTTTGAAGTTCAGCCCCCGGCATCACCTCGCCACCCCGCGATCCGTGACATTCAACTCGGGTATCAACCCGCGGGTAATTGATGACTCGACCTGGCTCAAGCTGATTTGGGCGAGTCTAAATCTTGAGCGTAGTGATCTGCTTTCGGAGATTCACTATCCGCTGTCGATGGTTCAAGCCATTGCTGTAGTGTGGACGCACGCTGGTTTGCGCAGCAATGAAATCATGCGCTTGGATAAAAGATGCGCGCATCCTCAGACCAATGATGTGGTACACGAGGATGGGACCATCGTTCCAGCAAAAACTTTATGCTATCTCGATATTCCTGCCAGCAAGACGTTCAAAGCTTTCGTCAAACCTGTAGCGGTGGTCGTGAAGGAGCGCATTGACGCCTGGCTGGAGGACAGGCCTGCTAACCAGGCCGCTTTGCTGGATGAGCGAACCGGGGAAAAAGTTAGCTACCTATTTCAGTTTCGAGGCAAGCGCATAGGCTCCAGTGTCATTAATGGCACCATCATTCCAATGCTATGCGCCAAGGCGGGTGTGCCACTGGAGGACAGTCGCGGGCGAATCACCAGCCACCGGGGACGTGCCTCCGCAGTGACGGCGCTCGCCAGCGTCCCTCAGGGCATGTCGCTGATCGAGCTAATGCAGTGGTCGGGACATAGCTCGCCGAATTCGACTTTGCATTACATTCGAATTCGGCCTACCAAGCTGGCAGCATCCTTCGTTAAAGCCGATCAAATGGCCCATATGGTCTCCGTTTTGATCGATCATGACGTAATTGTTCGCCATTCAGATGCCCCCTACACCTTCTATGACTTGGGCGACTCGTATTGTTCAAATCCCTTCTGGAGCAGCTGCCCACATCGCATGGCCTGTGCGGGGTGTGACTTCAACTTGCCGAAAGCCAGCGCAAGGGCCCAAGCATTGGAAAGCAAATCGTCTATCGGACGGTACTTGGAGGCCGTGCCTTTAACTCCCGACGAGCGAGCCATTGCCGAGGGCGACTTGGAAAAGCTGGAGAGCCTCATTCGAAAGCTGGACAATGTGCCGGCTCTAGACGGCAGGATGCCGAGGAGATCGATGAGAGAAAGAGGAGGCTATAAGTAGAAAAGTTCTTAAGCGACTAGTGGCTCGCTAGACATACCTGTCGCGTTATGTAGTGGTCAACTGATACCGGACAGTGGATTAAGGTTTTCTTCTGTCCTGGCAGGTGCCAGCCCACCGTTGTATGTATGTGGTCGCAGCCAGTTGTAACGCGTCATCAGGTAGTAGCTAATATCCCGCTGTGCTTCGTTCAAGGTGGTGTAGCCAGTGGCTGGAGCCCACTCTGACTTTAGGCTTCTGAACAGGCGCTCCATCGGCGCGTTGTCCCAGCAGTTGCCCCGCCGGCTCATGCTTTGACTCATGCGGTAGCGCCACAACCGCTGCCTGAAGTTGCGGCTGACATACTGGCTGCCCTGGTCGGAATGGAACATCACGTTCTGCGGCCGGCCTCGCTGTTCATAAGCCATATCCAATGCCTTTGTAACCAGCTCTG
>ERZ869909.50-NODE-50-length-170728-cov-26.440935_pt1 | contig 170728 bp, 149 predicted proteins | sample MGYA00520892_ERZ869909 | MGnify/ENA primary metagenome ERZ869909 (study PRJEB32215, sample SAMEA104723947) | bioreactor metagenome | biome: bioreactor; feature: anaerobic bioreactor; material: water | place: China | collected 2015-03-12 ... | reverse complement strand
CAAATTCCGATAGCTATCGGAACAAAATCCAAAATAAATCCAAATTCCGATAGCTATCGGAACAAAACTCAAAAAAATCCGAACTCCTTCTACCGCATCTTGAGCGAAGCGATTCCGTCCCGATAGCTATCGGGAGCTATCGGAACCCGCACCGATCCCGATAGCTATCGGGAGAGGTCGGGAACTGCATCACTGCATCACTGCATCACAAAAAAACCGACAATCCCGTATGTACGGGAGCTAGTTTCACTCCCTAAGCGTCTAACCCAATTTTTGTTGATTTCATTTTCCTTTTGCTTTTCAGCATTTCAGCAGCATGTGCTATCTTTGGGCCATGAACTTAAACCATTACTGATATGAGTGAACAAAACAAAGAACCAAAGGGACTTCCTGAAAATGCTTACCGCGAACTTAAGTCGGGCGAGAACTACGAACCGGTAATGTCGCCCTACAAGGTTTATCCTGAGGTAAACCTTCGCTCGGTGCTGCTTGGCCTGTTGATGGCCATTGTTTTTTCTGCTGCAGCGGCCTACCTGGGCCTGAAAATCGGACAGGTTTTTGAAGCGGCCATCCCCATTGCGATCCTGGCTGTGGGCATGTCAACGCTGGTTAAACGGAAAAATGCACTTGGCGAAAATGTGATCATACAATCTATTGGCGCCAGTTCGGGCGTGATTGTGGCCGGGGCCATTTTTACCCTGCCGGCGCTTTATATCCTTGATTTGCACGCAGAGTTTTACCAGGTATTTCTGTCTTCGTTGCTGGGCGGGTTTCTGGGCATTCTTTTTCTGATCCCTTTCCGCAAATATTTTGTTGACGAAATGCATGGCAAATTCCCCTTTCCCGAAGCCACAGCCACCACCGAAGTGCTGGTATCGGGCGAAAAAGGCGGTGATCAGGCCAGGGTGTTGCTTTTCAGCGGCTTGATTGGCGGAATCTATGATTTTGTGATCGCGACTTTCGGAGCCTGGAACGAAGTTTTTACCACCCGTGTGATACCTTATGGCGAAGTACTTGCCGATAAAGCCAAGCTGGTATTCAAACTGAATGTTGGCGCCGCAATTGTCGGACTTGGATACATTATCGGGCTTAAATATGCACTGATTATTTGTGCGGGCTCATTTGTCGGCTGGTTTGTGGTCATACCCATGATAGCCCACGCAGCCGCTGCCTTTGGCGGCGAAACCAATATAATTGCCACTATGTCGGCTGAATCCATTTTCCGTGAATACGTTCGAATGATCGGCATAGGCGGCATTGCCATGGCCGGTGTGATCGGGATTATCCGATCCTCGGGCATCATAAAATCGGCAGTAGGGCTTGCGGCAAAAGAAATGCTGAGCAAATCGGCAAACAATGAAAATAACCTTCGTACCCGCCGCGACCTGCCAATGAGCCTCATTCTCGGTGGCGTAATCTTTACGGCAATCCTGATCTTTGTTTTCTTCCAGTTTGGCGTGGTTCAGAATATAACACACGCATTGGTTGGCCTTCTCATTGTCATGGTTATTGCATTTCTGTTCACCACTGTGGCTGCCAATGCCATAGCCATTGTGGGAACCAACCCGGTTTCGGGTATGACCCTGATGACATTGATCCTCACTTCACTGGTGATGACCTCAGTGGGATTGTCCGGAACATCGGGCATGGTGGCAGCGCTTGTTATTGGCGGTGTTGTATGCACGGCCCTGGCCATGGCCGGAGGCTTTATCACCGACCTCAAGATTGGTTACTGGCTGGGATCTTCGCCCTATAAGCAGGAAGGCTGGAAATTTCTGGGAACCGTGGTTTCTGCTGCAACTGTTGGCGGGGTTATTATTATCCTGAACCAAACCTACGGATTTACAGGTGAAAATGCCCTGGCTGCTCCACAGGCGAATGCAATGGCTGCTGTGATTGAGCCTATGATGACCGGTGGCAGCGCGCCCTGGCTGTTGTACGGCGCAGGCGCATTTCTGTCGCTTATCCTTACTATGCTTGGCATTCCGGCGCTTGCTTTTGCCCTCGGTATGTTTATTCCGCTTGAACTCAACACCCCATTGCTGGTAGGTGGTATCATTGCCTATTATGTGCAATCGCGCAGCAATGACGCCGCAGTGAACAGCGCCAGAAAAGAAAGGGGTACGCTCATTGCCAGCGGATTCATAGCAGGAGGTGCACTGATGGGCGTGGTAAGTGCGTTAATTAAGTTTGGCGGCATCCACCTCGAAGCGGAAGAATGGCTTAAAGCCGACGGTTCGCAGTGGCTGGGCATTGTAATGTTTGGCCTGCTTTGCGTATATCTTTACAGAAATGCCCTCAAGGCAAAGGCCTGATGGAGCAGTTTAAATCAATTAAACAAGAAATATTAAATCAATAAGATCATGGCACACGATAAATTACTTGAACGCTTCCTGAGATATGTGAAAACGGATACGCGTTCCGACGATACCTCCGGCACTTTTCCCAGCACCGACAAGCAATGGAACCTTGCCCGCATGCTGTGCGACGAACTGAAGGAACTGGGATTACAGGATGTAAGCATTGATGAACACGCTTATGTGATGGCTACCCTGCCGGCAAATACGGATAAAAAAATTCCGGTAATCGGTTTTCTTGCACACGTGGATACCAGCCCCGAAATGCCGGGCGAAAACGTGAATCCAAAGATTGTTGAGAATTATCAGGGTGGCGATATTGTACTCAATGAAAAGGAAAACATCGTTCTCTCGCCCCGTGATTTCCCTGAAATGCTGAATTATCCGGGTCAGACCCTGATCACCACTGATGGCACCACACTGCTTGGCGGCGACGACAAAGCCGGCATTGCCGAAATCATGACAGCCCTTGAATACCTTGTCAGCAATCCTCAAATTCCTCATGGCACCATCAGAGTTGCGTTCACACCCGATGAGGAAATTGGCAAAGGAGTGGATCATTTTGATGTAAAAAAGTTCGGCGCTGATTATGCCTACACCGTTGACGGGGGGGGGATCGGTGAGCTCGAGTATGAAACGTTCAATGCTGCCGGCGCCACAGTGAAATTCCAGGGAAGAAACATCCATCCCGGCTATGCCAAAAATAAAATGGTTAACGCCATGCTGCTGGCTATGGAATTCAACAGCCTTTTGCCTGAATTTGAAAAACCTGCTTACACGCAGGATTATGAAGGCTTTTACCACTTAGTGAAAATGGAAGGCGGTGTAGAAAACGCAAGCCTGCAATACATTGTCCGCGATCACAACCGTAAAATCTTTGAGCAGCGTAAGGAATTCATGCAGGCGGTAGCGGCCTTTATGAACCAGAAGCATGGAGAGGGCAGGGTAGTGCTCGAACTCCGGGATCAGTATTTTAACATGCGTGAGAAAATTGAGCCTGTCATGCACATTGTAGAAATTGCAGAAAAAGCAATGGAGATGGCGGGTGTTGAAGCAAAGATCAAACCTATCCGCGGTGGAACTGACGGGGCAAGGCTGTCGTACATGGGCCTGCCATGCCCGAATATCTTTGCTGGCAGCCATAACTTTCACGGGAAATATGAATACGTTCCGCTTGAGAGCATGCATAAAGCCGTGGAGGTGATACTGAATATTGTGAAACTGTATGCGGCAAAAGACTGAAATTTAGGCTCAAAGAACCAAGTAACAAGCCCCAAACTCCGGGGAGCTTTCTAATTTAGAACTTACTTGCCCGGAGTTGAGGATTTCTATGTGACATTTGCTGTGTGCTCTTTTGTTTCTATCCGCCACGGCGGACAAGTTGTGGTGAAGAAAAGTTGGAAGTCCGGAGACGGAAGACGGAAGTGGGAGGTCGGTGGTCGGTAATCAGTAATCGGTATTCGGTATTCCGTAATCGGAAATCCGAAATCGGCAATCGGAAATCTGAAATCCGAAATTCTACATTGGAAGCGGGAAGGCTGCGCCTCACAAAACAATATCGTTCAGTGAAAAGCCGGTGTAGCTGATCTGGTAACCGGGAAGTTCAACCATGATTCCGGCTGACCGGAGTTTGAGTTTTTCCAGGCTTATCTTGTCAGGTTTGCGTTTTACCTCGGCGATGAGGGCTTTTTTCTCGTAATCGTTGATAGCCACCAGGTCAATTTCGTGCAGGTTTCGTTTGCTCCAGTAGCGGCCAATTTGTGAGTAGTTGCCGGTGATGGCCAGTTTTTCGCGAAAATACTTTTCTAAAAACAAACCGCTGTAGGTTTCATAATCGCGGAGTATAATTTTTTTCACATAGCCGTAGTTGCCAATTTCAAGGGCATTGAGGTTCTTGAAAATAAACCGGAACCAGAAGTTCAGAAAACTATCGCTGATAAGATATTTCACATTTCTTGAACCGGGTTTTGAAAGGATAGGCCGGAGGCTGCTGATTATCGCATACTCATTTTCAAGCTTATCTAAGTAGCCGCCAACATTTTTCTCAAGCACTGATTCAATCTCACTTCTGGAGGTTTTTGAAGAAGCAATTAACGACAAAATAGAAAAATAGGTGGCATATTCTTTCCCGAACTCTTCGATGAGCAGGTTTTTACCTTCATCAATCAGCAGGGAGTTGTCGCGCAATATCTCATTCAGCATTTTTTCCAGGGTGAAACAGTTTTTGTCAACAAACAGTTCAACATATTTTGCTACGCCACCGGTAAGCATGTAAAAAGTGAGCAGGTCGTCGGCTCCGATACCTTTAGGATTGCTGTCCTGCATAACTTTCTGAAGCGTTGACACTGAAAATGGCTTGAGGTAAATTCTTTCATTTGTTCTGCCAAAAAGTGGTTCCTTGGCATTCTCAAAGATCTTTTTCATGAGGGTGTATACCGAGCCGCTTATCACCAGATTCATTTTCGTCCGGTTCTTGTACTGATCCCAAAGGTTTTGCATCTCGCTGAACACAGCCTTGTTAATATTGCTGAACTCCTGGAATTCGTCCAAAACCAAAGTGAAATGTTCTGTTTCGGAAAGTTGGAGCAAGTGCTCGAAAAGTTTTGAAAAGCTTTTAAACTCACCGGGAACAGAGCGGTTTGTTTTTAATGCCACTTCATTAACAAAGCCTTCGCAGAGCAACGCCTCACTGTTGCGTGTGACGAAGAAATACATCATTTTCTGACCTTTGAAAGCTTCTGTGATCAGCGTAGTTTTGCCGATCCGGCGCCTGCCGGTAATCACAGTCATCCTTGATGATTTTTCAGCCATTTTCCGGGTATCTTCAAGGAGTTGAAGTTCTTCCTCACGATCATAAAATTTCATAAAACTTGTTTTTGAAAATGCAAATATAATAAATAACGCAACGATTGTTACTGTAATGGTTGTTACTTTATTGTTGTGGGTATATTTGTGAGGGATGAGCGGTATTCGGTAATCAGTATTCGGAAAATGGAAATTGGAAATATTTGATTGGAAGTGGTTAATCGGCTATTGCTTGCCGGGGCAGGGAGGTAAATCTACATTGAAGCTGTAATTAATGTAAATTTGTACTTGATTTGCAATTTGAACGGGATTTATAACAATTGGAATATGGTAAATTATCAAAAAATTATCAGGCGAAACCCGAACAAGCGCTTTGGAAAGCCTTGTGTGAGGGATACAAGGATAACGGTGTATGATGTGCTGGGATGGCTGGCTTCGGGGATGACAAATGAGGAGATTATTGTGGATTTCCCTGAACTGACTGTGGAAGATATTCATGCTTGCCTGGCCTATGCTGCCGACAGGGAGCGGAAACTGCAGCACACGTCATGAAGTTACTTTTTGATCAGAATATTTTCTTCCGCATCGTTAGCAGGATTATTCAGGAGTTTACTGATTCGAAACATGTAAGCGATGTTGGACTTGCTGGTGCAGAAGATCCTGAGGTCTGGCAGTTTGCTAAAAATCATGGCTTTGTAATCGTAACCTTTGATTCCGACTATTACGATATTGCACTTATTCACGGCTGCCGCCAAAAGTAATCTGGCTGAGAACAGGAAATCTAAACACACAACAAATTGCTCGTCTATTAAAATCTAACTACAATGCCTTGAAAGAATTCATCTTAAATCCTGAACATATGGATGTAGCATGTTTTGAGATAGGTTGATTTGAAAATGTTTTACTTTTCAAGCATAAACCACACTTTGGCTGCTTTTACTACCAGGTCAACAGCATCGAAGGCTTCTTCCAGGTCGGGTCCTGTTGCCATGATACCGTGTTTTTCCCATATGGCAACCCTGTGGCCGCTCAAAGATTGTGCGCTCGCTCTTGCCAGTTCTATGCTTCCTGGTTCAAAAAAGGGAACAAGCGCAATGCCTTCCGGAAGGTATATCTTCAGTTCAGGGAGCACTGCGCAAAGTTTTTCATTAAGTGTTTTTTCATTACTTGCCAAAGCCGATTGCGACAAGGCAATGATTTCCGCCGGATGTGTGTGCAGTACCGCCTTATGTTCAGGCCTGTATTTGAGCAATGTTTCATGAACCAGCACATGGCTGTGGAGTTCAGAAGTTGGAACCGGTGTAGGATATGACTTTGCGATCGGTACGATAACTGGCTCTTGACCTGTTTCAATATTGACTATGCAAAGTTGGTTTTCGGGCTTTTTCGCCATTTGGCGCATGCGTGACCCCGATGTACTGATCAGCAGGGACAACACCCCTGGTTTTTCAACCTCCGGGCTGTCGTAAATCAGGTGGTTTATGTTTACCGAAATATTGCCTGCGCCCCATTCTGCCCAGCCGCGATCCCACAGCCAGCCTGCAACCCGCCTTACGCTTTTCAGCGCATGCTTAAGCCTGGTTAATACTTCGGGTTCAGCCATAAAAAGAAGTATTATTTTGTGATGCGCTCCGCCTTTGACTGCAGACTGGCTTCGCGTATAAAACGGTCGGCTATTGGCCGGGAAAGTTCCGGGTGTTTTTCCAGTCTTTCGGGATGCCATTGCACACCCAGCAGGAAGGGTTTAATTCTGAATTCTTCCCATTCGATGGCTTCGGTCAGACCCTCATAGGAAACGGCAGAAATGCTGATTCCGGGCGCAGGCTTGTTCACAGCCTGATGGTGGTTGGTGTTGACCATGCCTTCGGTTAGTCCAGTAATTTCGCGCAACAGGCTGTTTTCAACCACCATAACCTGGTGGTAACACTCAAAGGGATTTTCCTCGCAACGATGAATGACTTCCGATCCGATGTCCTCGGGTATATCAATGAACAGTGTGCCTCCCAGGGCCACATTCAATATCTGGTGGCCTCTGCAAATGCCTAATACAGGCATGTTCAGCTCCAGGGCTTTTCTGATGAGCATTATTTCAAGCGTATCGCGGTAGCGGTCAAATTCACCGCAGCGGACAGTGTCGTGCTCCATACCGTACCAGCCGGGAAAAACGTCTTCGCCCCCTGTGATGAGCAAGGCATGGAAATTTCCCAGCATTGAAACCGCAGAGTCAACACCCATGGGGTACATATTCGTGATCAGAATGGTTGAATCGCTCTGCAACAGCCAGTTATGATAATTCGGGCTGTTTTTTGAAACCGCAATTTTTATCTTTTCACCGGAAGGCGTGGTACATGAAAATGCCAAACCAAACAGTAAGGCAATAAGAACCTTTGTGATCAGGAAAACGGGTCTTGTTTTCATTGGTTTGAGGTTTAAGGATACTCAGTAGCCCGGCTATTGCTGCAGCCGGTAATATCAGGGTTCATCATGGTTTGTCCGGATGATACGGTCATTTTTCCGCAAGCAGTTCTTTTACAATGGCTGCAACGGTTTTATTATCAGCTTTTCCACCTAATTGCTTGCTTGCCTCACCCATTACCCGGCCCATATCTTTTATGCTTTGGGCGCCGGTGTTTTCAATGATAGAAGCAACTATTGTTTTCACTTCTTCCGGATCGAGTTGTTTTGGCAGATAGTTTTCTATCACTGCTAACTGGCGTTCCTCTGTTTCTGCCAGATCGGCCCTTTCCTGGCTGCGAAAAATTTCTGCGGATTCGCGGCGCTGCTTCACCATTTTTTGCAGCAGGCGTATTTCATCCTCTTTGGTGATTTGCCCGCCAGACGCCCCGCCTTTTGTTTTTTCAAGCATCAGGGCGGCTTTGATCGCCCTGAGGGCTTCCAGCTTTTTGGAATCCTTAGCCAACATGGCTGCTTTGATGTCGGCAATGATCTTTTCTTCTAAACTCATGGCTCATAAAGATTAATCAACATTGTCGTGCAAAAACGAATTGTTGGTGCGAATATCGGTATTATTTTCCTCATCGCTGGTAAGTGTGTAACGCGATGTTTGCTGTCCGGCAATTGCCGGAGGATCTTTCAGTTCCATTTTTTTCCGGATATAGGCCGGTTCTTTTTCGAGTTCGGCTAAGCCACCGGGCGTTCTGAGCTTTAAGCTAAGATCCCTGAGCCGCTGAATCCTGTCCTGAGCCTGCTTTTCCTGAATGGAATTATCGGATCCTGCCTGCAGATCTTCTTTTTTTTCCGGCATAGGGTTCCTTTGCGGGGTAAAAGCAATCTCTGCCTGCGGTTCAGTGTTGCCAGATTGTTTTATTCCGGTGTCATTAAAATTGGTATCAACCTCTGCTTTGGGCTTTTCGGGTTGCGCCGGCGCCGGGCCGAAATCAAAAGTGAAGATCCGCTGCGTTTCTTTTTGTGGGGGGTCTTCCTGAGGCTTTTTGGTTATGAGCTTTATTTCCTGTTCAATACTTGCTTCTGGTTTGCTGCTTTTGTTTTCAACAGGTTTTTTGTCATCAGCGTCAAGCGTTCCCACGATAACCCTTGTTTCTTCGTTTTTAATTTTCTTTTTTGAATCAAAACCTGTGGCGATGATGGTTACGCATATTTTAGCGCCGAGGCTTTCGTCGGTTCCGTTACCCCAGAGTATTTCTGCATTTTGTCCGGCTTCATTCTGGATATAATCAGTGATTTCACTTACCTCATCCATGCTTATTTCTTCGGTTCCCGACGCGATATATAGCAAAATGTCGTCGGCGCCTTTGATGTTGCTGTCATCAAGCAGGGGCGAGTTCAGCGCATTTTCTACCGCAACCAGCGCGCGGTTTTCCCCTTCGGCCATGGCTGATCCCATAATGGCCTTGCCGCTGTTTTTCATAACGGTGTTCACATCTTCAAAATCAACGTTTACATAACCGGGAACCGTTATGATCTCGGCGATGCCCCTTGCGGCAGTGGTGAGCACATTATCGGCCTGGTGGAAAGCCTGGCTGAGTTTGAGATCGCCATAAAGCTCACGAAGTTTGTCGTTGTTGATTACCAGTAAGGTATCAACATATTTGCGCATTTCGGCAATTCCGGCTTCTGCCTGAAGCCTGCGTTTTCTGCCTTCAAACATGAAAGGCATGGTCACAATGCCAACCGTCAGGATGTCAAGTTCACGGGCGGCCTGTGCGATCACCGGTGCACCTCCGGTTCCTGTTCCGCCACCCATTCCGGCAGTGATGAACAACATTTTTGTGTTCACCTCCAGGATTTCTTTTACATGTTCAATGTTTTCGCGTGTTGCGTCCCGCCCTACATCAGGCAGTGAACCTGCGCCGAGTCCTTTTGATCCAAGCTGGATCTTTATTGGAACCGGGCTAAGCTCCAGGGCCTGGGCATCGGTGTTGCAAACAATAAAATCAACATCGCGGATGCCTTGCTTGTACATGTACGATACTGCATTGCTGCCGCCACCGCCAACACCCAACACCTTGATGATGTTTGAGCGGTTTTTGGGTAAATCAAATTCTAAGTTAGGCATGGTTAATTCTCCTTGTGATTTGTTTATAGATACTTTCGCTTATATATTATTCATTTTCAAAGAACCCCTTGATTTGATCAAAGAAAGTGATTCGTAATTTCCTTTTTTCGCGGGGTTTGATTTCTTCTCCCTGTTTTCTGAGCCTGGCCTGCGCAGCCATATCAAAGCCAATCATTACCAGGCCGACACCGGTGGCATACATCGGACTGCCTATTTCATCCGGTGAACTAGCGGCCAGATGTTCGCTCGGGTATCCGATACGCGTGTCCATACCGGTGATGAAGGATGTGAGCTGTGCAACATGTTTTAACTGGGCGCCGCCACCGGTCAGTACAATTCCTGCTATCAGCTTTTTCTCAAGATTTGAGTTCTTGATTTCGTAGTAAACATGCTCGATAATTTCTTCCATCCTGGCCTGAATTATGCCTGCTAGATTGCGAAGAGTGATTTCTTTTGGCGGCCTGCCGCGCAATCCGGGAATGGTTACAATTTCCTCGTCTTTGTTTTCGCTTGCCAGGGCCGAACCAAACTTCACTTTCAGGTCTTCGGCATGCCGTTTCAGAATGGTGCAACCTTCCTTGATGTCTTCGCTGATAATGTCGCCACCGAAAGGGATTACGGCAGTGTGGCGGATAATTCCGTCCTGGAAAATAGCCATGTCAGTGGTTCCGCCGCCAATATCAACCAACACAACGCCGGCCTCCTTTTCTTCCTCGCTCAAAACCGCTTCTGCCGAGGCAATGGGTTCAAGAATGAGTTCAGAAACTTCAATGCCTGCTTTTTTAACACATTTATAAATATTCCTTGCAGCCAGCGTTTGGCCGGTGATGATATGAAAATTAGCTTCAATGCTGTTGCCCAGCACTCCCTTTGGCGATTTGATCCCGGGTTCCCCGTCAATGGTATATTCCTGCGGAATTACCTTGATGATTTCTTCTCCCGGGTTCATGGCCAGTTTATACATGTTATCGGTAAGCTGGTCAATGTCTTCCTGCGTAATTTCTTCGTCGCCTTTGCTTCGGATCAGGCTTCCGTGATGCTGAAGGCTTTTGATGTGTTGCCCCGCAATACCAACACACACCGAGTTGATATCCACATTGGCCCGCTGGCTTGCTTCCTCAACGGCTTTCTGAATGCTTTGAACCGTGTTTTCAATATTGGCTACCATGCCCCTTTTCACACCATAAGATTCGGCTCTTCCAAAACCCATGATCTCAATTTTGCCGTGTTCATTTTTCCGGCCAACAATAGCTGCAATTTTTGTTGTGCCAATATCAAGTCCTACAATGATTTCCGATGATTCCATATTATTTACTGTTTTGAGCAAACTACCTGATTGTTGTATTTAAGGTTAATAGTTCTGTATTGGCCAATTCCGTTATAAGCAGGCCCCGCCTGGTAGTAGGCAAGAAGTTTAAAGAATTTCTCTTCAATGTTTTCTGCATCCCCAAAAAGGATACGCTGGCTACCCACCTTAGTGAACAGTTCTGTTTCTCCGTGTGCGTTTATATAAAGCTGTTCAACCATGTCGCGCAATTGCACATGGTTATGTATATAATGGGCCACTTGTAACAATGCGTGAACCGGCCTTGCGGCAAAAGACATGCTGGTATCGGCCAACGAAAAGAGATTGTTTCCGGTTTTCAAAAAATCCAGGCTGCCCAGATGACCTCCCGCTACAGGAACGCGTGCGCTGTGACGGTGGTGCCTGGGCATAACGGTGCCTTCGGTATCAATGTACCATGATTGGTTACCGGTAACAATCCGTATCATTGGAATTCTTTGTTTTGCCCTGATACGCAGTGTTCCGTTCAAAAGAAAATCAACATCACAATAGGCTATATACGGTATATCCATAATGGTTTCCCTGATAAAACCAAGGTCTCCGGGGCTTAGCTTTCTGCCTTCGAGCGTATCCTTTTTCAAAAGAAGCAGGCGCTCAATGTCTGATACGCTGACGAGCGTATCGCTGTGATTGTACTCAATTACAATCCGCATGGTTTTGCACGCCACATTGCCATATTCTTTTCTGATGAACCCCAAAAGGGCAATCAAGGCTGTGAACAGAACAACATATGCCGATATGGATAGAAGACGCTTCATATTTCTGCCTTTCCGAATGCTTTCTCAATGGGTTCTACAAATCTGTCAATATCGCCTGCACCAAGTGTCAGCAGGATTTCGGGGTTATTATCAAGCAAGGTTTGAATAAGATTGTCTTTGCTGCACAATGTTTTATCAGGGTGCCGGATTTTCTCAAAAAGCATTTTTGAGTTTACGCCTTCAATGGGCATTTCCCTTGCCGGATAGATTTCAAGCAGAATAATCTTATCAAGCAATTCGAGGCTTCTGGCAAAATCTTCAACAAAATCCCTGGTTCGCGAAAAAAGATGGGGCTGAAAAACACCGGTAATTTTCCGGTCCGGATACAGGTTGCGCACCGAATCAATACAGGCTTCTATTTCTTTCGGATGATGCGCGTAATCATCAATATAGATAAAGTTGCTGCGGACAATCCGGTGGTCAAATCTTCTGCTGACCCCTTTGAATGAAGCTAAACCCGTGTTGATGCTTCTTTTTCTCACACCGGCCAGGATGGCTGCTGCCGATGCGGCTACGGCATTTTCGAGGTTCATTTTACCCGATATGCCGGAATGCAGACCGGTTATTTCACCAAATGGGGTGATCAGATCAAAATGATACAATTGCTCTCTCAGTCTTACATTTACCGCCTGAAAATCAGCCGGATCATTAATTGAATAAGTGTACCGTGCCACCGTTTCGCCGGCATATGACTTTAACTTTACACCTTCTTTTACAAGCAGTTTTCCGCCGGTTCGAATCCGGGAGGTAAATTCAGCAAACGCTTCTTTCAGGTTCTCATGGCTTTCGTAGATATCCAGATGATCGGCATCGGTGGAGGTGATGACCGCAATCCAGGGATTTAGTTGAAGAAACGACCTGTCGAATTCATCGGCTTCTGTGATAAACAGATCAGTTTGCGGTGCCAGGATCAGGTTTGAGGAAATGTTTTTTGAGATACCGCCAAGGATGGCGTTGCTTTGATCGGGATGCTGGTTCATGATGTGACCAAGCAAACACGAAACGCTTGTTTTTCCATGTGTGCCGGCCACGGCTATCAGTCTATTATCACGTGTGATATGACCCAGCAATTCTGATCTTTTGATCACCGGGACTCTGTTTTCCCTCAATGCCAGCAGTTCTCTGTTGTCCTTGGGTATTGCAGGTGTGACTACTGCCAAATCAAGGTTGGAGGGGATTTCTTCAGGCTTCTCTTCAAAATGAACCGGAATTCCTTCCGATTGAAGTTCGCGGGTGAGTTTTGTTGCTGTTCTGTCATAACCTGAAACATTTATGCCTCCGGCTTTGAGGAACCTGGCAAGTGCACTCATCCCTATTCCGCCGATGCCAAGAAAATATACGTTTTTCCAGGAATTTACAGGGGCAATATTTTTCAGATTATCATTCATTGTGGCTCACTACTTTTTTTGGTTTGCTGTTTCAAGTACGATAGAGGCAATTTTTTCTGCCGAATCGTGAAACGCCATTTTTTTAATATTCTCCGATAAGGTATTCATTCTAATGTTGTCGTTCATCAGTTCCAGAACTGTGTTTCCCAGTTCCCCTTCGGCCTGCATATCCTTAATCAAAACCGCGGCTTCGTTTTTCACCATTGCCATTGCATTGTGTGTCTGATGATCCTCGGCCACATTAGGCGAAGGGATCAGGATGGCTGGTTTACCGGCGATGCTCAGCTCGGCCAGTGCAATGGCGCCGGCACGAGAAACAACCAGGTCGGCCAGGGCGTAAGCATAATCCATCCGGGATATAAACTCCATGATCCTGACGCCTTTTCCCTCCACCTCTGGTATCAGTGAAGATGCAAACGGGTAATAATTTTTCCCGCATTGCCAGATTACCTGCAAACCTTCTGAAATAAAAAGCCCGATGTTTTTGTTTACACTCTCGTTAATGGTCCTGGCTCCCAGACTTCCACCTGTGATAAGCAGGGTTCTGGCATCCGGATTGAGGCCAAAATGTTTTGCAGCTTCCAGTTTTTTCCCATTCAGGTTCAATATGTCTTTTCTTACAGGGTTGCCGGTAAGTTCAATTTTATCCTCAGGGAAGTATTTTTCCATTCCAGGGTAAGCCACACAAATCTTCTTTGTGTTTTTTGCCAGCAATTTGTTGGTAAGGCCGGGGTAGGAATTCTGTTCCTGAATAACGGAAGGTATTCCGGCAGCAATGGCCATCCGCAGCAATGGGCCTGAAGCATATCCGCCTACCCCCACTGCCACATCAGGTCTGAACCTCCTGATGATGCTTCGTGCTTTCATCAGGCTCACCAGTAATCTGACCGGAAATGCAAGGTTTGATAATGTGAGCTTTCGCTGAAGCCCCCTCACCGGAATTCCTTCAATTTTATATCCGGCAGCAGGTACTTTTTCCATTTCCATTTTTCCGTTGGCTCCCACGAATAGGATGCGTGAGCCGGGCGCTTGTTGTTTAAGCGCATCGGCAATGGCAATGGCCGGGAAAATGTGCCCTCCGGTTCCTCCTCCGCTGATGATGATATGTAAATTCTTATCAGGCATACGCAATATCTTTTTCCGGATTTTCAATACTGCGGCTCACGCTCAGGATAATGCCTATGGCAATGCTGGTGAACCATAAAGAGGTTCCCCCCATACTTATAAGAGGCAGTGGCTGGCCGGTAACGGGCATCAGGCCAACGGTTACTCCCATATTAATCATGGCCTGGATCACCAGGCTGAAACTCAGCCCAAAAGTCAGCAACGCCCCGAACAGGTTCTCAGATTTGGTCGCAATCCTGATTCCACGAAACAATAAAATCATGTAAAACAATACCAGGAAACCGCCTCCAATCAGGCCATATTCCTCAATGATAATTGCGAAAATAAAATCGGAATAGGGTTGGGGGAGGAAGTTCTTTTGTGTGCTGTTTCCGGGTAGTTTTCCGGTCAACCCACCGCTGGCAATGGCAATTTTTGATTGCTCAAGCTGATAATTGCTTTCTTCACCCGAGCCTAAATACATTTCAATGCGTTTTTGCCAGGTGCCGAAACGGCCCATTTCAGGATAGATTTTCATTGCCAGAATCAGGATGGCGAAAATGAGCAATGTGCCCCCCACAATAGTCGCTAGATGGGTCAGCCTGACCCGGCCAACAAACATTATAATCAGAGATGAACCATAAATGATTGCAGCGGTTGACAGGTTTGCCGGCAATATAAGCCCTACTACCAGCACAACGGGCAAAATGATCCAGATAATGGTGTTTTTTATGTCTGCTATATTATTCTGATACTTTGCCAGCATGCCAGCGAGGTAAATGATAAGGGCAAGCTTTGCGAAATCTGAGGGCTGAATACTGATGTTGATTATAGGCAGTGTGTACCAACGTGAAGCATCGTGAACGGCGGTTCCGTAAAACAATGTATAGGCCAGCAGGGGAATGGCAATAATAAGCGCCATTTTCGAAAGCCTGCCATAAATATGATAGGGAATACGGTGGGCGATATACATAAGCACAAATCCCAAGCCCAGAATGCCAAGATGTTTGAGTAAGTAATATTCTGTATTGCCCTGTTTAAAACGGTAGGCAAGGGTTCCTGTGGAGCTGTATACCGCCAGTATGGAATACACTGACAGCAGGATCACCACCGCCCAGATTACCTTGTCGCCTTTTATGTTTTTTATTATGGAGTTGATTCCCATATTGCTACAACTGTTTTACATGCTGTTTAAACTGTTTTCCCCTGTCTTCATAGTTTTCGAACAGATCAAAGCTTGCACAGGCTGGCGAAAGCAGCACCAAATCGCCGGGCTCGCCCAAGCTGTAAGCAACCTTAACCGCGTCGCCGGCTGAATGTGTTTCAATGATTGTTTCAACTGCATCGGAAAATGCTTCGAATATCCTTGAATTGTCGAGACCAAGGCAAACAATTGCTTTCACCTTCTTTTTAACCAGATCGCCTAGCAACGAATAGTCATTGCCTTTATCAATTCCACCTGCTATCCAGATTACCGGCTTGTTTGCGCTTTCAAGCGCCCACCAGGTTGAATTGATGTTGGTGGCTTTTGAGTCGTTAATAAACTCAATTCCATGAACATTGGCTACAAATTCCAGGCGATGTTCTACATTCTCGAAATCTTCAAGGCAACGCTTGATGGTTTCTTTACGCAGCCCGATCAGCTTTGCACTGATGGATGCGGCCATGGAATTGTAAATGTTATGGCGGCCCTGTAAGGCTAATTGTTCAATTGTCATGCGAATCTGATTTTCATTTGTTTGAATAACCAATTCATTGTTGTCTAAATAGGCTCCGTCTTGCTGAAGCCTGTCACTTATGGTAAAAGGATATCTTTTTGCCAACACCTGTCTTTTTGCCAACTCACTGATAATTGCAGGATCGTCGGCGCAATACACAAAAGCGTCAGCGTTGGTTTGATTTTGAAGAATCCTGAATTTTGATCCGGCATACTGATTAAAATCGTTGTTGTAGCGGTCAAGATGATCAGGTGTGATGTTGAGCAGGATGGCGATATCCGCTTTAAAGCTGAACATACCATCAAGCTGAAAGCTGCTTATTTCCAGTACATAATAGTCATGTTTTTCAAGCGCTACCTGTAGGGCAAAGCTTTTGCCGATGTTTCCGGCCAACCCGGCATTCAGTCCTCCGCCTTTCAGAATATGCCACAGCAATGATGAGGTTGTGGTTTTTCCGTTGCTTCCGGTGATACAAATCTTATATGAACCGGTAAAACTTCCGGCAAATTCAATTTCGGAAATTACCGGTGTTCCCTTTTTTCGAAAAGCTTCTATGATCGGGATGTTGTCAGGAATTCCCGGACTTTTTACCACTACTTCAGCATTAAGCAGTTTATCAGCAGTATGCCAGCCTTCTTCAAAATCAATTTCATAATGTAAAAGAACGTTCCTGTATTCAGTCTTAATCAATCCCTTGTCAGAAACAAAAACCGGTATGCCCCTGGTTTTTGCCAGTATTGCTGCACCTACGCCGCTTTCTCCCGCTCCCAGTACTGCAATACCATTTTTTTTCATGTCATTTCATGTTTTGCATCATTACCTGATTTTCAATGTGATGACTGTCAGAACCGCCAGCATCAAACCCACAATCAGAAACCGCTGTACGATTTTCGGTTCCGGATACCCCAGCATCTGGTAATGATGGTGAAGTGGCGACATTTTAAACAACCTTCTTCCTTCCCCGTATTTCCTTTTTGTTCTTTTGAACCAGGCCACCTGTAACACAACTGATAGATTTTCAACCAGGAAAATGCCGCACAGAACCGGAATCAGCAATTCCTTGCGTATCATGATCGCAAACACCGCAATGGCTCCGCCCAGGGCTAGGCTTCCTGTATCGCCCATAAAAACCTGTGCCGGATAAGTATTATACCAAAGAAACCCGATGCATGCACCTACAAAGGCGCTCATGTATATGGTGAGTTCGCCTGTGTTTGGCAAATACATAATATTCAGATAATCAGCAAAAATGATGTTGCCTGAAACCCAGGCCAGAATACCCAGTGTGGCCCCGATGATTGCCGAGGTTCCGGTAGCAAGCCCGTCAATGCCATCTGTCAGATTGGCTCCGTTTGAAACGGCGGCTATAATCAGGATAACAATAGGGATGTACACCAGAAAGGCATATTTTTTTGCATGATCGCCCAGGAAACCAAGCAGTATGGCATAATCAAATTCATTGTTCTTGAAAAACGGGATGGTTGTTTTCGTTGATTTTACCGATTCCTTTGAGAACCTGGCCACAGGACCTATTTCAACACCCGGGGAAGATTGAATTTCAATCATTTCCGTTTGCTTCATAGGAACTTTTTCCCGTATCACAACCGACTCGCTGAAAAACAAAGTAACACCAACAACTATCCCTACGATGATCTGCCCGGCAAGTTTGAAGCTGGCTGCAAGCCCGGCTTTCTCATGCCGGAATACTTTAATGTAATCATCAATGAAGCCAATAAACCCAAGCCAGATTGTGGTGAATAATATCAAAATGATATAGATGTTGTTGAGTTTTGCGAACAGGATCACAGGCACCAGGATGGCGGCCAGTATAATCAGCCCACCCATGGTGGGGGTGCCTTCCTTGGCTTTTTGTCCATCCAGTCCGAGATCACGAACGCTTTCTTTCACTTGTCTCTTTTTCAGGTAGTTGATCAGGGTTTTCCCAAAAATAAGGGAGATGATCAGGGAAACGATCACGGCGGCTCCTGCCCTGAACGAGATGTATTGGAACAAACCGGTTCCGGGGAGGTTGAAATTTTTGTCGAGGTATTCAAACAAGTGGTACAGCATCGCCCTGTGTTTTTATGGTTTGTTACATTCCTGATTGTGGTCGCTTAGTATTTCATGAAGCAGCTTTTTATCATCAAAAGGATATTTTACACCTTTGATTTCCTGGTATTTTTCATGGCCTTTGCCAGCCACCAGAATTATATCCCCCTTTTGGGCCAGCGCACAAGCAGTACGAATGGCTTCTTCGCGGTTTGTGATCACCAGGGTATTCTTCTTTTTGTCGGCAGGGATACCTCTTTTCATATCATCCAGGATGGCTTCGGGTTCTTCGTTCCGTGGGTTGTCGGAGGTAAGGATCACCCGGTTGCTGTGATTGCATGCGATACCCGCCATTACCGGGCGTTTGGTTTTGTCGCGGTTGCCTCCCGCGCCCACTACCGTAATTAACTGCTCGTTCCCGGTTCTTACGGCATTAATCGTTTTCAATACATTTTCAAGGGCATCGGGTGTGTGGGCATAATCAACAATGGCCGTGATTCCGCCGGGCGATATGAAATGCTCGAACCGCCCTTCTACCGGGCTTAATGAGGATAATCCGGCCAGAACGCTTTCTTTGTTTTCACCCAATAACATGGATGTGGCATACACTGCCAGCAAATTATAGGCATTAAACGGGCCAACCAGCTTAAACCAGGTGTCAATTCCATCCATGTTGAGTTCAAGGCCGTCAAACCGGTTTTCAAGCATCCTGCATCGGTAATCGGCCATGTTTTTTATGCCATAGAAATACTTTTTTGCACGGGTATTCTGCAACATAAAACGGCCATTGCGATCGTCGGCATTGGAAATTGCAAATGCTGATGCAGGTAGCCCGTCGAAGAACTTCTTTTTGGCATAGCGATACTCATCAAAATCCTTATGATAATCCAGATGATCGTGCGTAAGATTGGTGAAAATCCCTCCGGCAAATTCAATTCCACTCACACGTTGCTGCACCACTGCATGGGAACTTACCTCCATAAAACAATGGCTTACCCCATGCTTCTTCATGGTATAGAGCAACTCATTCAGCCTGAGGGCATCGGGAGTAGTGTGGGTGGCTGGGATTTCATTATTCTCAACATAATTCCTTATGGTCGAGAGTAGTCCGCAGGAGTAGCCAAGCTGGCTGAAAAGTTTGTAAAGCAAAGTGGCTATGGTGGTTTTTCCATTGGTTCCGGTTACACCTATCACCTTAACTGATTGTGATGGGTTTTCATAGAAATTTGACGCAATATTTGAAAGGGCTGCCGTGCTGTCCTTTACCTTAATAAAGTTTACTTCTTCGGGTATACTTGCTGGCAGTTCTTCACAAACTATGCTTGTTGCGCCTTTTTCTATCGCCTGGCCAATAAACCGGTGGCCATCGGTTTGGGTCCCGCGTATTGCAACAAAAAGACAGCCCGGAACAACAGCACGCGAGTCAAAGACCACTCGAGTAGTGGTTTGTGTGACATCGCCTGTTATTTCAAGTATGCCGGATTTGTATAATATGTCTTTTAGTTGCTTCATCAAACTTGTTTATATTGAAAGATAAAGTACTACTTCAGTGTTGTTGCTGTAAGCAGAGCCGGCAACGGGGTTTTGCCTTCTCACAGTCCCCAATCCGTTAAGGTTCACTTTCAGCCCCATTTTTTCTAATAAATAAGTTGCATCCCTTGCGCTCATTCCTTTGAGGTTTGGGATCCTGTCAGTCTGCATGGCCCGGTTCTGGATTCTCACTGTGTCCCTTTCAATGCGTGCTGTAGCCCATTCACTGCTTCCCTCGCTGTGAACCACAAAACCAAGGTTGCTGAATGTCTCTTTCAGATTGCTTCTCTTGCCTGCAATAATTCTGGTGTTTTGGGCCTGTTCGCTTTTCAGGTAATTGTTTTGCTGAAGTTCGAGGTTTGTTGAATAGATTTTGTTGGCAATTTCCCTGAATACAGGGGCGGCTGTGTGTGCTCCGTAATAGATGCCTTGCCGCGGATTGCTGATTACTACAATCATGCTGTACCTGGGGTTATCAGCGGGGAAATATCCGGCAAACGAAGCTTTATAATCCGATTTGTTATACCCGGAGCTTCCGGCTGCAATCTGCGCCGTACCGGTTTTGCCTGCAATTTTATAGGCATCGTTCTTTAAATGGCGCGCGGTTCCGTTTTCAACCACCCCTAGAAGCATTTCCTGTGCCTTTTCAATGCTGCTGCGGGAAGCTATCGAAGAATTGATTACCACCGGATCAAACCTTCTGACCGTTCTGCCGGCCTCCGTGATTTCCGTTACAAATATGGGTTTCATCATCCGTCCGTTGTTTGCCACAGCATTATAAAATGCCAAAGTCTGCAAGGGAGTCAGCGCCAACTCGTAACCTATTGACATCCACGGGAGCGATACCCTGGACCAGCTTGGATCATCCGGGGTTTTTATCAGTGGTCTGCCTTCGCCGGGGAGCTCAATTCCAAGCGGCTGGCCCAACGACATATTCTGAAGCCTTCTGATAAACCTGTCCGGCCTATCCTTATAATATTCGTAAATAATTCTGGAAACCCCTACATTTGACGATACTTCAAATGCATGTTGCGCAGTAATGATTCCGTATCCGTCTTTTTCTGAGTCCTGCATCCTGCGGTTTGCATACATGGTTACGCCCTTTCCGGTATCAATGCTGTCAGTTAGCTGGAACGCACGGTCTTCAAGCGCGGCAAGCATCGAAGCAAGTTTAAATGTAGAGCCTGGTTCGCTGCTGTGAGCGATGGCGTAATTGTACCTTTCCTCATAGGTTCCGTTTTCTGTTCGCATCAGGTTTACTATTGCTTTCACGTAACCCGTTTCTACCTCCATTACAATAACACATCCGTGTTCGGCCTGGTTAGCTTCCATTTGTTTGAGCAGCGCATTGTGTGCAACATCCTGAATAACAACATCAATAGTAGTTACGATGTCAAGTCCGTTCTTGGGTTCTATCTCATAGCCATCATTAAGCGGACGCCACGAACCGCTGCCGATGCGCTGCTGAAGCTGCTTTCCGCTCGTTCCACTGAGCACCGGACTATAAGCCCCTTCAAGTCCTACATCATTTTCGGCTCCCTCTTTATCCCATCCTATAGTGCGGAAGGCTAAGTTCCTGAACGGATACTCACGACGGGTCTGCTCAAGTACAATCAACCCGCCTCTGAACCGGCCAAGATTAAAGATTGGGAATGTTCTGAGTTCTTTCAATTCGGCGTAGCTCACATTCCGTTTAATCAAAAGGTAGCGGTTTTTCGCTTTTCTTGCCTGCACAAGCAGGCGTTTGTATTCTGCCATACTTCGATCCTGGAACAGATGCGACAGACTCATAGCAAGCGAGTCAACCTTGCTGTTGAAAAAATCATTGCTGATCAGATTGGAGGCCACATCCATCCTGATTTCATATACCGGAACCGAAACAGCCAGCAGTTTGCCATCGGAAGAATAGATGTTGCCACGAACCGGTTCAATGGTCTGGTACCTGAGTGTGAATTTTTCGGCTTTTTCTCTCCATTCATGGCCTTCAACCAACTGTATATAAGCAGCTTTGCCAACAATGGCAACAGCAATCACAAGGATGAAAAGATAGATTGCATACGTGCGGTACAATATGGTTTTTCTTGCTTCTTCCACGGTTGTTTATTTCCTCTTCTTGTTTGTATAGATCCTGAATGGCGGAACCGTTGATTCTTTTATTCCTGAGGTATTCAGTTTTTTTGCCACTTCCGATTTTCTGCTGAAATGCATTAATTCCGATTTGATTAAAACGTGCTCGTAACGCAGCACTTCATTTTCTTTTTTTACCCGATTGATTTGGATAACGAGCCTTTCAGCACTGTAACTGTTAGCGATATACAGCATCGCCAAAACCACAATCAGTATAAGCAGCGGCAATTGTCTGGTAACCTTCTCTCTCGTCAGAAATTTACCGCCAAAAACATCGCCCACCGAGCGGGCTACTGCCTGCACCCGTTTATTATTGCCATCAGGTTTTTTTTCTTCTCTTATTTTGTTCATGTCACTTCCTCTCTCCAATCCTTAATCTTGCACTTCTTGCACGGCTGTTTCCCTGAATTTCCTCATCGCCGGGTATGATAGGTTTTCGGGTAATCTGCCTGAAAGGAGTTAGCGGGTTGCCATAAAAATCCTTCTCAAGCTTGCCTTCTGTATTTCCGGTTTTCAGAAAATTCTTAACCAGGCGGTCTTCAAGCGAATGATATGATATGATTACAAGCCTTCCACCTGGTTTGAGCACTTCTGTGCTTTGCTCCAAAACATCGTTCAATGCGCCCAGCTCATCATTTGCTTCAATTCGTAATGCCTGGAAAACCATTGCACCGGTTTTATTCTCACGGTTCTTTGGTGAAACCTGTTTTACGATTTCCATCAGCTGCCCTGTGGTTGCAATTGGTTTAACAGCACGTGATTTACATATAACTGAAGCGATATGACCGGCATTGGTCAGTTCACCATACTCTTTCAGGATGAACCTGATTTTTTGCTCAGGATATTGGTTTACAATATGCGCGGCAGTTATCTCTGATGCGCGGTTCATACGAAGATCGAGAGGGGCATCAAACCTGGTTGAGAACCCCCGTTCTCTTTCATCTATCTGGTGCGAACTAATGCCCAGATCAGCCAGAATACCATCAATCTGACTGGCTTTATACAACCTGAGAAAATTCTTCAAAAACCTGAAATTGGAGTGGATCAGCAACAATCTTTCATCATCTATCCTGTTTTTGAGGGCATCATCATCCTGGTCAAAAGCGAATACCCGTCCATCACCAGCATGCTGCAGAATGGCAGCAGTATGCCCTCCCCCACCAAATGTGAGGTCGGCATAAATGCCTCCGGGTCTGATATTCAGGCCTGCAATGGCTTCATTCAGCAGCACAGGTTGATGATACATCGCGTTATTCATTTTCGGAGGTTCCGCCTAAAGCTTCCTCAACCAGATCAGAGATGTTGGGAAGTGTTTCTTCAAGCGCACTCCTGTAGTTATTTGTATTCCAGATTTCCAGGTAATCGAATGCCGGCGAAAGTGTTACATCGTTTTCAATCTCAGCGTATTTCAGCAAATCCTTTGGCAGCAATAATCTTCCGGACGAATCAAGCTCAATGTCTGTGATTACTCCATCCATCAGGTGCCTGATCACATTCCGGTGAGCTTCCTTATATTTGTTGAGTTTACTGATTTTCTGTTTTTCAATATCCCAACTTGCCTTTGTGAACAACTGCAACGACTTGCTATTAATGGATCGTTTAAGTACAAAGCCCTCAGCCAGAGCATCTCCCATTCCCTTGCGGTAAACCGCCGGAAACATAAGCCTGCCTTTGGCATCTACTTTACATTCCTGAAAATCTGAAAACTGGTACATGAAACGATCCTTTGATTTCGGTGATCAAATATAGATAGTTTTTTACCACTTTCTACCACATTTTACCACTTTGTTGATAACTTTTTTTTATTTAGATGTTTCTAAGGACACACGATCAGTTTTAAAATATTGGAATACAGCAAGATGTTATAGAAATGGCAAATTGTGGGAGTTTTTAAAGAACTGATTAAAATCTCATGTTTTCTGACAAATAGCGGATGCGATTGATCAAAAATTCACCGGAAGCCACTGTTTGATTGTGGTGTGCGGTTATATTTTTAATTTTGTGAACTTATTCAGGAGGAATACAACAGAATATCATGCAGGAAATGGAGAGGCCAAAAAGCAAAGTCGAAAAGCTGATTGACGTTGAGCGGGTTTTTTCTGAAAAGAACCCGCGCTTGTTCAGGCTTATACCCGGCTTTGTGATACGTTACCTGAAACGGGTTATTCACCAGGATGAACTGAATAATATCCTGGAGCGATACAAGGATAAAACCGGGCTTGATTTTATTGATGCAATCTTTGAGGAATTCGGGGCCAATATTGTGGTTGAAGGACTTGAAAACATCCCTGAGAATGGACGCTTTATCGTTGCCTCAAATCATCCTTTAGGAGGAATGGATGGAATGGCATTGATGCAGGCAGTTGGGAAGGTGCGAAAAGACATTCAGTTTCCGGTAAACGACCTGCTTATGCATCTTCCCAACCTGAAACCTCTTTTTATTCCTTTGAATAAGCTTGGAAGCAATGCCGATAACATCAGGATCTTTGATGCGGCATTTGCCGGTGATGCAGCTATCCTCTATTTCCCGGCTGGCATCTGCTCGCGAAAGATCAGCGGTGTAATTCAGGATCTTGATTGGAAGAAAACTTTTATCAGCAAAGCAAAGAAATTTAAAAGGGATGTAATCCCGGTCTATATCAAAGGCCGCAATTCGAAATTTTTCTATAATCTTGCCTTATGGAGGGTTAAATTAGGCATCAAAGCGAACATTGAGATGCTTTATCTTGTTGATGAGATGTTTAAACAAAAAGACAAAGAAATTCTGATAAGGTTTGGGAAACCGATAACTTACCAATTCTTTGATGGCTCGAAAAAAGATGTTGAATGGGCCGCATACATGAGGGAATTTGTTTATGCAATGGCCAGTCAACCCTCTTAACCAAAACGAGAAAAGAATGATGAAACCATTAATTGACCCCGTATCCCGGGAACTGATTGAAGCCGAGTTTGTACCTGACAGGTTCGTCAGACAAACCAATAATGGCAACAATGAAATTTACATTGTGAACTGGCACAATTCGCCAAATGTGCTCACTGAAATCGGACGGCTACGCGAATTGGCCTTTCGTGATGCAGGCGGCGGCACAGGCAAGGATTGCGACCTCGATGAATATGATAAGTGCATAAATTGCTTCGATCAGTTGATTGTCTGGAACCCGCGCGACCGCGAAATCGTTGGAGGTTATCGTTTTATTCATGGCCGGGATCAAAAGATTGACTCCAGCGGAAATCTTGTCGGACCAACCGGGAAGCTTTTCAAATTCTCAGAATCTTTTCTGAAAAATTACCTGCCAAATTCCATTGAGTTGGGAAGATCGTTCGTACAACCCAACTATCAGCCCATGTACAACATCAGAAAAGGGATGTATTCACTCGACAATATCTGGGACGGACTAGGGGCGATTATTGTGGATAATCCTGATATTCAATATTTCTTTGGCAAAATCACCATGTATCCGCAGTTCAATACCGAAGCCCGGGATATGATTCTTTATTTTATGCGACGCTATTTCCCGGATAATGACGGGCTTGCACAGCCTTTTGAACCAATTGAAACCGAAACCACCACCGAAATACTTGATGAGTTGTTCAACGGTTCTTCCTACGAGGAAAATTATAAAATTCTTGTTCATGAGGTTCGCAGGCGCAAAGAAAATATCCCTCCGCTGGTGAATGCATACATGAATCTGTCGTCAACCATGCGAACCTTTGGTACTGCCATCAATTATGGTTTTGGCAATGTTGAAGAAACGGGCATTATGGTAACCATCAGGGATATTAACAATATGAAGAAAACACGCCACCTGGATTCGTACAGGAATGGAAATGCGTAGCCAGGTGCAAGACTTCCGCTGAACCATACGCTCAAACTGATACCAGAGTCGCAAGAGTTGAAGCTTTTGCAATTAAGCAATGGCGTTTAAACCATAAAAATCCAGCATTTGCCGAAATGATCGTACAATCTGCAGAATTTTTTAAAAGCAGCACCTCTGTTAGCCAGTGTCCTCCACCTGAGTTGCCCGAATTTGCTTTTATCGGCAGATCAAATGTTGGAAAGTCGTCGCTCATAAATATGCTGACAAGCAGAAAGGGCCTGGCCAAGACTTCAGGAACTCCCGGCAAAACAAGACTGATCAATCATTTCATTATTAACAGCCAGTGGTATCTAGTTGATTTACCTGGCTACGGATATGCGCGCATCTCAAAAAAGGCAAGGGCTGAATGGGAAAAAATGATTGGCAACTACCTGGCAGCGAGACGAAATCTGCTTTGCATCTTTCTTTTGGTAGATTTGCGCCTTTCGCCCCAGGCGTCCGACCTTGAAATGATGGAACGAATCGCCGATCAGGGGCAGCCTTTTGTTATTGTGTTTACCAAAGCTGATAAACTCAACAAAACCAATCAGGTAAAGAATCTTAATGCTTACAAAAACCACCTTGAAAAGGAGTGGGAAACACTTCCTTTCAGCGTGGTAACATCCTCAGTAAATCAAATAGGGAGAGAAGAAATTCTCTCTCTCATCCATGATCAGGTTCAAACATTTTGATATCGCGAAAACCTGCTGCTTTCTACTCTATCTCAATCAGCAACTGCTTTTTACTGACAACCTGTCCCGGCTTAATCAGAATTGCTTTCACAATGCCGTCAACCGGTGAAAGCATGGTGTTGTTCATCTTCATCGCTTCAAGGATCAGAAGCTGGTCGCCTTTGTTTACTTTAACGCCTTCCCGGATGAATACCTTTTTGATTGTACCGGGGATGAAAGCCATGATTTTTTTTGGGTCATTGGGTTCGTATGGCTTTCTCATGGTGTACTTCTTTGACAGGCGCGTGCGGTATTTGTCACCATCAACCATGAAAGTACGAAGACAGTCGGATGTTGCTTTTTCTTTCATTCTCCATTTTATTAATTCAACAAAAAATCCTGTATTTCAGGGTGTTCTCAACATGCACCGCGAAAACCAGTGCGATGTTGAGAGAAGTACGGGATTTGCTTAAAATGGCGGTATGCCATGTTTCTTATTTGGCCGGATTTCGCTTTTTTGCGATGAAATTTCAATGGCGTGAATAAGAAGGTTCCTTGTTTCAGCCGGCTCAATAACAGCGTCAATATAGCCGTAAGCTGCTGCTACGTAGGGGTTGGCAAACTTTTCCTTGTATTCCTTAATTTTTTGTTTGCGGACCTCATCTGGTTTTTCGGCGTTTTTGATTTCATTCCTGAAAATGATGTTGGCAGCGCCCTCTGGTCCCATAACTGCAATTTCGGCGGTTGGCCATGCAAATACAAAATCGGCCCGGAGGTGGCTTGAGCACATGGCTATGTAACCACCGCCATATGCCTTGCGCAGAATCACAGTGATTTTTGGAACCGTTGCTTCGCTATAGGAATACAGAACTTTTGCTCCGTGCCGGATCACTCCGGCATGTTCCTGATCAATGCCAGGCAGGTAGCCGGGCAGGTCAACCAGGGTCACCAAAGGAATGTTAAACGCATTGCAAAACCTGATAAAACGTGCTGCCTTATCGGAAGAATCCACATCAAGCACGCCGGCGAGAATCATAGGCTGGTTGGCAACAAAGCCTACTGTTTCCCCTGCCAGTCGCGCAAATCCAACAACAATGTTCTGAGCAAACATTTCCTGGACTTCAAAGAAATCGGAATCGTCAACCAGCGCCCTGATAATGTCCCTTACATCGTAAGGTTGGCGTGGGTTGGTAGGGAAAATGTTTTCAATTTTGAAAAGCCGGCTGCGGGGTGGTTTTTTCGGGAAAGCGTCAGCTTTTTTGATGTTGTTCCAGGGGATGAAACTGAACAACCTCTTGATCTGATCAAAGCATTCCTGCTCGCTGTTGGCGAAGAAATGTGCATTGCCTGTAATTTCAGCCTGAATTCTTGCTCCGCCCAGTTCTTCCATTGAGATTTCTTCACCGAGCACGGTTTTGATTACTTCAGGCCCGGTGATGAACATCTTTGAAATTTTATCAACTACAAATACGAAATCGGTCAAAGCGGGGGAGTAAACCGCACCGCCGGCACAAGGCCCGAGAATAACTGAAATCTGAGGGATAACGCCTGAAGCCTGGGTGTTGCGGTAAAATATTTCACCATAGCCTGCAAGTGAGTTAACGCCTTCCTGGATCCGTGCTCCACCTGAATCGTTGATCCCAATAAGAGGCACTTTCAGCTTCATGGCATGATCCATGATCTTGGTAATTTTTTTTGCATGCATCCAGCCCAGGGAGCCTCCGGCTACGGTAAAATCCTGGGCGAAAATACAAACCGGATAACCATTTATGGTGCCGGTTCCGGTAACAACTCCATCACCGGGAAGATATTTGTCGCTCATGTCAAAGTCTTTACCCGCATGCTCCACAAAGAGGTCGTATTCATGAAAGGATTTCGGGTCAAGCAGAGCGATGATGCGTTCGCGGGCGGTCATTTTTCCTGTGGCCTTTTGTTTTTCAATGGCCTTGGTGCCGCCACCCATAAGGGCTTCCTGCATCTTCTTTTTGAGTTCGGAAGTTTTTCTATGTAAGGACATAGCTTACTTGTTGGTGAGTATTCTGTTTTGTTCTCTGATGTATTGTTTTGCTTTTTCCTCCAAAAGAACACAAAAGTATGTAATTAATCTTAAAAACCGACTAAAAAGATTTCAACAGGGCAAGTTTAAACTGTAAATGCCTGCGATACAGGGTTAAAGAATAAAATGTGAAAACAATAGCACGATTTAATTACTTTCGCATTTTTAAATCTGCCAGCTCATGAACATAGAGGAATTACGTAATTACTGCCTGTCGCAAGCTGGGGTTACCGAAGGATTCCCTTTCGATGCTACCACCCTGGTTTTTAAAGTTTATGGGAAGATGTTTGCCCTGACCGATCTGGAAGGGGATTTTTCTGTGAACCTTAAGTGCGACCCTGAAAGAGCCATAGCGTTGCGCGAACAATATCCGGCCATCACGCCTGGCTACCACATGAGTAAGAAGCACTGGAACTCCATCCTGATTGACGGGTCGCTGACTGACGATATGCTTTACGAACTCATTGACCATTCCTACAATCTCGTATTTTCAAGCCTCCCGCTTAAGACCAGAAAAGGCCTTGGCAAAGAATGACTTACGCTGTTTTCCGATAGTTTGCTGACATTCTTAATTTCCATTGATCAGAAAAGTGCGGACGCAAGATCTTCAAGCGTTATGTTTTTAAAATAGTCACTGATCTCAAACCGGCCCAGAACTTTGAGCACTTCATCTTCGCGGTGGGGTGTGTTGCTCAGGGCTCTTTCAATTTCGTGAATATCAGCACGGCTGAAAAAGTCTCCATAAATTATGGCTTGCTGGATGATGCCATTCTGAACATCGAAGTTGAATTCTACCTTGCCGCCGTTAGTGCGAACCGATTTCCTGAAGTTATATTTAGGCGAGTAACCAAAATTCCATTCCCAGGTTGAATATTTCCTTTTCACGAGTTCTTCAATGCCTATGCGATCCTGTTCGCTGAACTGATATAGCTTTGCGTCGTGGTGGGTTGATAGGATGTGGTTCATAACCAGTGTGATGAAATCCTGAATGTCAAGCGGGGATTTGAGGTGCTCGCTGATGTTTGTTACACGGCTGCGAACCGATTTGATGGCTTTATCTTTAAACTTGTCAGGATCAACATTCAAAGCGTTGGTAAGATCGTTCATTTTTGCCTCATAAAGCATGGTTCCATGGTGGAGCACCCGGTTTTTGAAAACATGCTCGGCATTGCCTGAAAATTTCCGCCCGCCTATGGTCAGATCGTTCCGGCCTTCGAACCTGGCCTCTATTCCCAGGGTGGCCAGCACATCTATGATTGGTTGGGTGAATTTTCGGAAATCAACCAGTTTGCCAGGATCACCGTTTTTAATAAAGGTGAAGTTAATGTTTCCCAGGTCATGGAAAACCGTTCCCCCACCACTGATTCGGCGTACAACCTTAATGTGGTTTTTTGTGATGAAGTCATAGTTGATCTCGGCGAGGGTGTTTTGGTGCTTTCCAACGATCACCGAAGGGCCGTTGCGCCAAAGCATAAAACAATCGTCGTTAAATTGATGCAACACATATTCCTCGGCAGCGAGGTTAAAATAAGGGTCAGTTTCGTTTCGTCTGATACAAAGCATGAAAGGCTATTTTTACTGAGCGCAAAAATAGCCTTTCGTATGAAATGACTGATGGTTTTATAAAATTCCCATCTTTTTTTCCCTTTCGGCTGCAATCCTAAGCCATTCCGGTAGGGTGTTCTGCAGAAAATCATTTTTCTGACCACGAATCTGATCCATAGGCAGGCCTACAAATTGCTGGGCTTTTTCCTTGGTGCTGATATCCGGCATAATTACCGGGATTTCAACCCCGCGGTGCACAAGAATTTCCGTAAGTAATATTCTTGCTTCGTTGGCTTTCTGAATGGAGGTTCCCAATACTCTCAGTGACTCGGCAGGCGAATGAATTCCCATACCATTTGCGGCAGCTACCCAATCCCAGCGCCACTGTGCATGCCTGATAAGTGTTAGTACCGGCGCCATTTCTTTCTCTAAAGCGCCGTTATCCCATGCAACTTTTGCTTCGATATGAACGGTTGCCAGATTTTTTTCTGCAATGCGGCGCAATTCAGCTATCCTGTCCTGGTGGTCGTACACATTTTTCAGGAGCGTGGCTTCGCTTTCACGATGGCATACCTGACAGGAACCCGAAATATTATCAAGTGGGCTGCTGATATGGTGATCGGTAAATTTCAGGCCGCCTTCGCGCTTGTAAGGCATATGACAATCGGCGCAACTTACGCCGCGTTGGGCGTGTATGCCTGTCATGTATAGTTCATAGTCAGGATGTTGCGCTTTGATCATGGGGGCACGGCTTAATGCATGTGTCCAATCGGCAAATTGATATTCGTCAAAATAAGCTTCCATATTTTCGGCGCTGAAGCCTTTATCCCAGGGGAATGTGAGGTAGCGACCCTCTCCTTTGAAGTAATACTCAACATGGCATTGTGCACACACCAATGAACGCATTTCCTGATGGGTTGCATCTTCAATATTTCTGCCCTGGCGTTCAAAAGCTTCGGCCAGCGCCGGACGTGTTATGCGAAGGTTCATGGTTTTGGGGTCATGACAATCCTGGCAACCAATATGGTTCACCACTTCAGGGCCCATATCTGCCCAGCTTGATTTGTAGAACTCAGCAACGCCAATCTGGTTCATCATGCGCGGCACATCGGTGCTTTTACAAGTCCAGCAGGTTGCAGGCTGAGGCTGAACGGTTCGCAATGTCTTGTGCACATCCGAAACGGCATAATAATGCCCGCGGCCCTGATTATAATCGCGGGCAAATGCGTAACCTGCCCACATCACAACCAGTTCCGGATACTTTTCCAGGTAGTCATAGCGGGTTGAGCCAAAATACTTGCTGGCAAAACCGGTATCGGCAGTGCGCATATAAGATTGATACTGGCGTGGGAAATTCCGGCCCCACACTTCGTTTCTGGGTTCCCAGTCGGGTATTTCACTTACCATCTGGAAATACAGTTTTGATTCTCCGCGCCTCTCGACGATGGAAGAAGCAAAAAGGCCGATCAGAAATACAAGCAGGATGGTTGCAATGAAGATGACCCAGTTAAGCCAGGGTTTTTTTTCGGATAATTCTTTGATACTTGCCATTTTCTTTTGGTTTAATTGATACTTTTTATTGTTGTCTGTTGCTTCTCAGGTAGTTTTCGAGCCATTCGGGAAAAACAGAAGGCAGCCTCGGAACCAGTGCATGCGGAGCGGCCGATAAACTTTTGACAGTACCGTGGGGTACCTCACGGTGGCAATCCCAGCATACTTTTCCTTCATTATTGTGTGCCGATCGCCCTGTAACTTCCACGAGTTGGGTCATATCAACCAAATTGAGATGGCAGCGGATGCAGTTTTCCTGAACTACATTCACTCCGGCCTTTTTTATTTGAATTACATGTGGCTCGGCACGTGCAGTAAATATGGATGCATGACGGAATCCGTCGCTGGCTTTAAAATAATATTTGCGGAAGAAATTATCGTGCGGTACGTGACAATCGCTGCAGACCGCCGCCTCACGATGGCTGCTATGCATCCATGAGGCATATTGCGGATACATTACATGGCAATTGATGCAGGTTTCGGGTTTATCTGACAGGTAGGAGGGCGCACGCGAAATGTGAACTACCAGCAGGGCAATCCCGAAGAATACCCCAAGAACGATGATAACGGGAAATCTCCAGGAAGGCGGTGGAACAAATCTTTTGATCAGATTCATATGCGGTATGGTTTTAAGTCGTTTGGATACAAATAAGCAATCCGGTACTTAATTTCTGACAAATATAGGGCAAATTTACTGAATCCTGCAAGTACTTTTTCAAGCCACACGAAATTTTTATCTGATCTAAATAAGCAGATAAACGCCCACCTGAATCCGTGATGTGAGTATTCTTAGCTTCTGCTATAATATCATTCAGGGAAATAACCGGAAAGGGGTGAAATTTACAATGCATATTGAAGCATGAGAGCGTTTCATAAGTTTGCCAGCAAAGGAATTACAAACCAATTTCGTCAGCAATTTCTGTCATGGCTTCAATAGAGAGGGTGGCAAATTCAGGCAATGGGATTCCGATTTTTTCGCACTCCATGATGGTTTCGCGGTTTACCGATGCAGCAAAAGCTTTTTCTTTCATTCTTTTTACTACAGAATTTGGCTTAACCGAGGCAACTTTCTTGTCAGGATACACCAGCGCGGTTGCAGTTACAAGTCCGGTTATGGTTTCACCGGCTGCGAGTGCATGGTGAAATTTTGTTGAACGTTCGCCGCTACCGTTCATTTCATTATGGCGAATGATGGTATCGAGAATTTCCTCGTCAATTCCGTTTTCTTTCAGAATCCGGATGGTTTCGTGCCCGTGTAATTCAGGCTGTTCGTGGGTAAATTCCACGTCCAGATCATGAAGCAAGCCGGCCAGTCCCCATTTTTCTTCATCTTCGCCTAGACGTCGGGCAAGCGATCTCAACACTGCTTCCGATGCGAGGCAGTGTGATATGGTTCTTGGGTTTTTTATATGATTTTTAAGAAGTTGTAAGGCCTGGTCGCGGTTCATAATAATCGGGAGTTTTGTAAATGAATGCAGAATGTGTTTGATAAAACTAATGAAGATCCAATCCGTGCAGCATATAGATCATGTGCTTGATGCTTTTGAATATTTCTCCGGTGTATTCTTCAACAGCCCTGACACTTCCGGGCATATTGAAAACCAATGTGCTGCCGATGATGCCTGCAACAGCCCGGCTTAATAGGGCATTGGGCTTTTCCTGTCCGAATTTCAGCCGTATGTTTTGCATGATGCCGGGTATTTCCTTGTCGAGCATGGTGCGTGTCACATCCGGTGTAATATCGCGCGGACCAATTCCGGTACCTCCTGTTGTGAAGATAACATCGAAGCCCTTGTTGGTGGCTTCCACCAGTTTCTGGCGCAGTTCAACAGCATCGTCGGGTATGATTTCATTTTCGATGATGCTTTCATAACCCATCTGCATGAAATATTCCTTTGTGAGTTTTGCTGTTTGCGGGCCGCTGCGGTCGGAATACTCACCGCGGAATGCTCTGTCGCTGAGGGTAAGAATATAAACGCGTAAAATTTTTGGTATGTATTCAATGCTGTTGCCGGGTCCGATCCTGCCACCCGTGATGGTTCTGCAGAATATTCCTTCTTTGGGCATCACACAATTACCCACCTCTCTGAAGATGGCACATCCGTCGCCATGGCATCCTTTGCCTATTTGTGTGACCTCGAGTTCGGTTTCACCGATTTTAAATCGGTCGAGCGGGCGGGTTACATGCAGGGCAATTCCCTCGGTTGTAATGTTTTCGGCGAATTCGCCTGGTTTAAATTCCCGCCTGGCTTCTTTGCCGAATTTGTCCATGCTTTCACGGGCAAGCAGGCTGATCTGGCGGTTCCAATATCCTGAGTGTGCGTCGCCGGCAACGCCTTTTTCATTAATTTCAATGGAATCAACAGGTAGCTTGATGGTTCCTTTTTCTTTTGAGATATTGACTGAGATTACTTTTATTTCCATGATTTTATGTTTTTTCCACACTTTTCGCTTTTGCCACAAAGACACAAATGCACTAAGCAGCATTAACTTGACTGGTTGTTTAATTATTAATAGAGGTGTCTTCTTTTCTTGAACTCTTGTTTATTTGTTTGTTCAATATTCTTTTGTTGCCACTAAAACACGAAGGCTTTAAGTAGCACTATTTAATTAACAAATCGACGAGCACCGCCTTTTGAAAATAGCGGTACATTAAAGTTAATCAGGTAGCCTAATCTGCACCCCGTAATTTTTAAATAACTAATTATCTGTGCCTCCCATACCGGGTTAATAAGATCAACAGCCTTGAGCTCACAAATAATCATTCCTTCAACCAATACATCCAATCGTAAACCTTCTTCGAAACTTATATTATCATATTTTATGGGAATGTTTACCTGTCTTTGAAACTTCAAATTCCTTTTTGACAATTCATGACAGAAACAAACTTCGTAAACCTTTTCCAATAATCCAGGGCCTAATATGGGATGAACAGTATAAGCTGCATCAACGATCTTTGAGCCATAGGTTTCAAGTTCAATAGGTATTGGTTTATAGCAGTTCTTTATCATTTTGAGATTACTGGTTCTTGGTGTCTTTGTGTCTTAGTAGCAATTACACCTTTGTTTTACTTATCAACTTTATATACTCAATCACCATTTGCTGATCTACTGCTTTGCACATATCGTAAATGGTGAGCAAAGCCACTGAAACTGCTGTGAGCGCTTCCATTTCCACGCCGGTTTTTCCCGTGCAGCGTGCGATGGCTGTAACAAGCACACCTGCTTCGCTTAACTTTGTTTCCACGGCTATTTTGTTGATTGATAGCGGATGACAAAGCGGTATCAGCTCGCTGGTTTTTTTACCTGCCTGTATGCCGGCAATTTCGGCAAGTGTGAGTACATCGCCTTTTTTAATCGTATTTTCACGGATGAGTTCCAGCGTGTCGGGTTTCATGCGTATAAACCCCTCCGCAGTTGCCTGGCGCTGTTGATCGGGTTTGTGGCCAACATCAACCATATTGGCTTTTCCTTTCGAATCGGTATGTGTTAATTCCTGCATAATGTCTTTTTAACCTCCTATGTTATAAAAGCTTCCATTTTGGTTTACTGTTCCACAGGCCGGTTTATTGTGCAAAGCTGCCTGCAGGGCTTTTTCGGCACCCATGGTCCTAACATCATATTCGAGATCGCTGAATAAACAGGGCTTGATTTTGCCATTGGCTGTAAGCCGCAGGCGGTTACAGATACTACAATTCCCACCGGTAGCACCTTCCACCACGTAGAATTCACCTGTGTGCAAATCCATTTGGTGGATGAACCGGACTTCAAGGCCGTTTTCCCGGCAAAAGCGTGCAACTTCCCTTGCATCAGGTTCTTCAGAATTGTTTTTAACTACACAATTCACTTTTATGGGTTTAAGTCCGGCATTTCTGGCGGCCTGAATGCCTTGAAGAACATCCTTTAGTTCACCGTTACGGGATAAGAGTTTGTACCGGAGAGGATTAATGGTATCGAGACTGATGTTGATGCGATGCAAACCGGCATCAGCGAGGGGTTGTGCGAATTTTTCAAGTAAAGCACCATTGGTGGTCATACCCAAATCTTTGATTCCGCCAATGCGGCCCAGCATGGCCACAAGCTGAACTATGCCTTTGCGAACCAATGGTTCGCCACCCGTTAAACGCACCTTTTCTACGCCAATATTCACAGCAGTTCTTGCTACTTCAGAAATTTCCTCGAACGAAAGTATTTCTTTGTGATCCAGCATCTTAATCCCATCTTCGGGCATGCAATAACGGCAGCGGAGGTTGCAGCGATCGGTAACAGAGATACGCAGGTAGTTGATATGACGATTAAACCGGTCGAACATCGGCAAACTCTCCTTTCCTGATTTCGGTAGTTCCAATCGGAACACTCATTAAACCATACGCTCCGCTAAGGGCGTTTATATGTGCCGAGCCGTGATAATCAACCGGCTGTATCTCTGATTGGGCAACCAGATGAACGGGGATAAACGACAACCTTTCTGATTTTTTACGCTTGTAGTCTACTGCAAGGGGAAGGCGCAGGATCACAGGTTGATAGTGGTGACCCATCATCTTGTAAAGCAAGGGTTTTACAAGCAACTCAAACTGGTTGAAGGATGAAACGGGATTTCCGGGCAGGCCGAAGCAGATTTTTCCTTCAGGGTTTGATCCAAAAAGGGTAGGGCGTCCGGGCTGCATTGCCAGACTTTTGAAATGGAAAGAGAAACCGGCTTCTTTCAGCACCGAAGGAACAAAATCATAATCACCCATTGAAACGCCGCCGGTGAGCAAAATCACATCACATGAAGCCATTGCTTTTCTTATGAGCGCCAGGGTTTGTTTTTCTTCATCGGGGGCGATACCGAAATAAAATGGCTCCACATTCATGGCCTTTGCCTGTGCCATTAGCTGCCAGGCATTGCTGTTGCGTATTTTTACGGTGTCCGGAATAATATCCGGTTCCACAAGTTCATCACCTGTTGAAAGAATGCCAACCCTTACTTTCCGTGATACCAACGGATTGGTACAGCCAACCGAAGCCATTACTGCAATGTGTTGTGGCCTGATGAGTAAACCTGCCGGAAGTACCAGTTCGCCTTTTTTAACATCTTCGCCTTTGAAGCAAATATTGTCAGTGGTTTTCGCTGCGGTAAATTCAATAAGGCCTTTGGCGGTTTCTCGTGTATGCTCGACAATGATCACGCAGTCGGCGCCTTCGGGCATCATGGCGCCAGTCATAATCTTTGAACACTCCCCGGGTCCGATAATAAATTGCGGTACCTGGCCGGCAGCAATTATTTCCTGCACTTTGAGTTCGTTGCCCAGGTCGGCCCTGCGGCAGGCATAGCCATCCATTGCAGATTTATCGAAAGGCGGGATATTTATATCAGAGACTACATCAGTGGCAAGTATCCTGCCTGCTGATTCAGTCATTTCAACGATTTCGCTGCTAACCGGAACCGTTTTTCCCAAAACGATGTTCAGCGCTTCTTCAAATTGTATCATCCTTTTATCATCAATCAAAATCTGATGCAAAGGTAATTATAGTTGACGACATCGGATGGTTAGCCTTAAGTGTGGAAGTCAGAAGTCGGAGGTCGGAAGTCAGAAGATAGAAGTCGGAAGACAGAAGTGGGAAGTTTTGTAACAACATTGCTCCATCACTCCAGGCTTCGATCCCAATCATTCCTCTCAGGACAAGCAGCCCAGCAGCCGAAACCGATTGCTCCATTACGTCAGCACTCCAGTCTCCCGCTGCCTGGTCTCTCTTATTTGAGGTATTCTTTAAAATTCTTTCTGAATTTTTCCATTTTCGGGCTGATCACAAAAGTGCAGTAAGATGCATTCGGGTTGTTTTCAAAATAATTCTGGTGATAATCTTCGGCAATATAAAAATTGCTCACAGGCGAAAGCTCTGTCACAATCGGATCTTTCCACAACTTTGCATCTTGTATTTCGGCCATCACTTTTTCAGCCACAGTTTTCTGATTCTCATCATGAAAATAGATCACCGACCGGTATTGGTTCCCTACGTCGGCACCCTGACGGTTTAAGGTGGTTGGGTCGTGAACATGAAAGAAGATAGTGAGTATGTCCCGGAAGGTAATTGTTTCCGGGTCAAAGATGATCTGAACCACTTCTGCGTGTCCGGTCATGCCTGAGCTGACTTCCCTGTATGTGGGGTTTTTGATCTTGCCGCCGCTGTAACCGCTGCTTGCAGAGATTACACCATTTATTTGGTTGTAAATGGCTTCAATACACCAGAAACAGCCTCCGCCGAGCGTGGCTGTCTGATAAGTTTTATTGTTATTTTCCATCGTTTTGTTATTGTTGAATTTGTTGGAACCTATTACCATTACCGGAAAAAGCAGCATAAATATCAACAGCGGTAATCCCGGCGATTCTGTTTTTAGCAAGCTGAATAGCGGGCTGGTGTTTTTGCTGTTGTCCGGCAAAGCGCTGTGATCATATAATGTTGCTTTCATCTTTTATCTTTTCAATTTTAATATACCTGTTTAAAACCCTATGGCCAGGCCAACACCTTCAGTTGTCGGTCCGATCTGCAGTGAGGAGAAAATATGGTGATAGCTGAGGCGGTGATTGCGCTGGATCACGTACATGACCAGATCAAATACCAGCAGAAAACTTCCCTGGAGGATAACTGAGTTGCCATAACCTTTGAGCATTTCAGCGCGCTGATGGCCACGGTTTGCCAGATGCCGCATGTAGAGGCCTCCCCCAATATAGATGACGTCCAGCCCCGCGTTGATCAGAAACAGGTTTTCTTTTCGCAGGTGGTCGCGCAGCATTTCGGTTGCGGTCATGGCCAGCGGGTCGGCCTTTGAAAACGAGTACATGGCATACACAGCAATACCCATGTTAACTGTATTCCACATCAGGTTCATCTGGTGAAAATACTTTTGCGAGCCATCATATCTGCTCCAGCCATAAGCCCCTGCAGCCATGTTTGTCAGCGCCCATGTGCCAAGCACATACATGCCGGTTTTATTGGTTTGCTGACTGATGCTGTAGAACTCATAGGCATTCTGCGAATAAGCTGTTGCAGCAACGCTTAAAAGGATGATTATAAAAATGATTTGATTCAGTCGCATTGCATTTATTTTAATGCTTGTTTTACAACAAGCAGCAGCAAATAAATGTTTTGAACCGGAATTGAAAGTATTACTGCCAGGCTGAGAAGCAAAGAGTGCAGCTTACAGGTTTTCTGATCGTTTATCTGTCTCTACTGCCTCAAAATTTAATGCACTTTCAAAAACCCTTCCCAGCTTGTCTTTCACCCTTACGGTGATTACATTTTCACCCAATTCAACTTTGGTTGGTACGCGGGCTTTCCAGAGATGATGACAATCAACTGGATTTGATGGTCGTGTTCCTTCGGGCAACACTTCGGCATGATCCCAGCGGTAACGCATGGCGCTTACGTGTGGATCGTGTTCGACGGAATATCTCATCGGCTTCCATTCACCGCCATTTACGTTGAATTCAACCGTATCTTTTTCGCTGCCCTGAAAGAAATTCACATACAACTCGCCCCTGAAATGCCGGTTGAGTGGAACTACTTTGGGACCGTAAATCCTCATTTTGTAATCATCAGGCCTACCGGCTGCTTTGTAATCATACTCATATTTGTTACCACTGAACCGTATGATGTTGTAACCATTAGGTGTTCCATCATACATGGTGGCATCGGGTACACCATTCCCTTTAAGTTCACCTGACCACCAATCGCCGCCGGCAGTGCCCACTGTGTAATGATGATGGGGTGCCTCCTGCAGCCAGCCATGCTTTTCTGTAAAATAATAGTGCTGTTGTGTGTGCATATGCCCCGACATGGAAAAGGTGTAAGGCCGGTTCTTCAAAATCTCAAAGAGCCTGATCCTGTGGTTGTTCAAGAAGGTTTCGCCCCATTCCTCTACGATATAAAGCGGAATATGCATGCACAGAACCACCAGATGATCTTCGGGTACATGCTTCAGAGAGTTTTCAATGAATGTAAACTGATTATCAGTAAGTCCGCCGGTGTATGTCCAGTTAGTATAGGTATTTGGATAGATAACATTGTGCAAAACAATGAAGTGTACTTTCCCATGATTAAATGCGTAGGTTGATGGCCCGTAAATCCGTTCAAAAGTTTCATCGTTGTGGTACTGCGCTGTGGCATCAAAATTCATGTCATGATTTCCCAATGCATGAAACCAGGGTAAGCCAATGCGGGAAGTAGCCCTGTTGAGTGGTTCAAAAAACTCAAGTTTATCGCCAACCAGATCGCCGAGTGTAATGCCGAAAGCATGTTGGGTATTTCCAACCAACTCTTCAACAATATCAAGGTCGTAGTAGTTAATTTCCTCTAATGCATAAGGCTGTGGATCGGAAAACACCAATATGCTGAACTCTTCCGAATTGCTACCGGTGAGAAGCGGGAAATCAACCGACTCCGGGAAACTTCCGGTAGGTTCAACACCCGGATATTTAAGCTCAGGCGAGCCGGCAGGTTTGTGGATGTAATAAAACTGGGGAAGATTAAACTCGTTAACAGGATAATTGAAGTTACCGGGTTTGATCACAAAAATAATGGCATCATCATCCAGTCCGAGCGAGTACCGCCCGTGTTGGTCGGTCAGAACCACATCATAACCGTTTGAAACTGCCACGCCTGATATTCCGGGTTCGCCGGAATCGTGAAGGCCATTTTCGTTGAGGTCGTGGAAAACAATGCCGCTTGCCTGCTGTTGCTCAGGTGTGTGTGTACAACCCGTAAAAAACAGGATGATCAGTAAATAGTAAAACAGGATTTTCATAGTGAGGAAATTTTTGTAAAGCTAAAACAGTTTTACCAAGGCAAACATTATTTATCAAAGCAATTTTTATAGGATCAGCCAATTTTCAAAAACTTTTTCACCTCTGGTTAAGATGCAATCAATATAGTTCTTGTAATTGTGAACTATTTACCATAGCTAGAAAATTATGAAGCCGGTGAATTATACTGCCACACTGCATACAGGATAAGCCGGACGACCCGAGCAGGCAAATTGGCGTAGGCAGAAACAAACTCACTTTTGTGTTCAATGAAGTGATAGGAACAAACTTCTGCAGCCTTGATAACGACTATCGCGTGCGTGAGGCGATGGAAATCATGAAAACCCCTAGCAATAAATAATCTATGGATGCCGTTCCGGCCAAACCGGTTTTCAATCAAGGTCATCCTTTTATGCCTGTTTTAAAAAATGCCAGGTAAACCCCGAAAGAGTATTTAGCCAAACCTAAACAGAGGAGTCATCATGACTGATCGTTTCATTTTGAAGCACTTCCTTCTTTTAACTACAAAAAAGCCGCTTCACAAGGAAGTAGCTTTTTTTGTTTTACATTTAAATGTTTAGATCATTTACCTGGAGGGGATAGCTTAAACATCACAGTAACCAAAATTCTCTGCTGCCGTAGATGGTACACTTTAAGCCTTGCATATTGAGGCAAGCTTTGAAAAGATTACTGTCCTCTCGCTGAACTGTTAAACTGGTCGTACTGCTCTTTAGTCAGGATTTTCTTCAGCTCAAAATGGAAGGTTTCACTATTCTTGTTATATTTAGAAATTTTCTCTTCTTTTGATAAACCTTCTTGCTTGTTGATCGTGTTTACATTGCTGTAAGTATCGTACAAAACCTGTTGAACTCTGGATTCCTGATCCGAACTTAAATTCAATTGCGTTTTCATTTCCACCAGCTTTTTCTGAGCGGATGCCATTGCTTTACTATCATTTGTTTCACCAGCAAATGAAATAAATGTCATAAAAGTTAATGCCGGAATTATGGCGTATAAAAATATTTTTTTCATGTTTCTTAAATTTATTTTTTTAGCTCAAATAGGTTTTTTAACGAAAATTCATAGACCTGTAGAAGACAACACCTGCAATTAAACCAATTGCAAGAAAAATACTCCAGGGTTGAATTGGAACTGTTGAGGGGATTGCAATCAACTCAACATCATCAATGAAAAAATTGGATGTAGTTGGCCCAAAAATCTCACTGTAAAATTTTACATTATGAGGATTACCATCTGCATAAGCGCTCACATCAAGCGTTACTAGAGCGTAAGGGTAATAACCAGAAGTGTTTTCATAAAAAGTAGCAATCGTATTGCCGTCAATTTGCACTTCGAGGTAATCTAATCCATTACCGCTTGACACCGGAATTTCAAGCCAGAAACTCAAAATTGCAGTGCCAGCAGGGATAACCAATGTTTGATTTATCTCTCCGGCTTCATATGCCCCAATGCCACCAAACCATGCCCACCAGTTTCCTGTATTTGGGCCAGTACCCGTTCCAGAACCACAGGAAGCTAATGTACATAACGGAGTTCCAAAATTGGTGGAAGCCTCAAACCATGAAGCGTTGGGTGTTCCCGCTTCAAATCCGGGGTCTGTGATTAAGTTTTGCGACAGCGCAGGTGTAAATGTAATCATGCTGAAAGAAAATATCAGCAAAAGCAAGCTTTTAATAAAATTGTGTTTTAACATAATTGTAAATTTTGTCATGATTAATGATTAAAATTGCTTGGCAAATATAGGGATGGGGTCGCAGTTTTCCTAATAATTTAGCATTTTTTTGTCCTTTTAAAACCCAGGCTGTCAAATTATTTTTCAACTAATTGAAAATCAATAGTGTAATTTTAAGGAATTTTGACTTTCTAAAGCTTTGACGGACAAAATTCAATACTTCAATACAGTTAAATGATTAGAATTCTGCAAATTTTTGATTCAACCGGGCTGAAACATTATTTGGATTAGGTAATTATGATGAGTTAAAAAATTGGATGTAACCCTTTCATCTTATAACATTCGGTAATAATTTTTATGGGTTACGCTGGCTTTATCGGCGATGCAGAAGCAGAGATGCAAGTACAGATAAACAATTTCAGGGTTAATTATTTTGCCACACAGTTTGTTAATTATGCAGGTTTACCTGGCTTGTTTAGCTAAAAGATATAAATTTGCTTTTCTTTAAGCCTCTGCCAGCCAAAAACGCAGATTATTAAGCACCCTATCTCATTTATGAACCTAAGCATCTGTATTGTTACAGTCAACGAACAGAATCTTGCCGACCATCCCGGGGTCGTTTGCTTCATCAATCCCAATCATCCTTCATACTCCCTTAAGATAGGGTGGCTGAAAGAGCGGTTTTCAGAGGGTTTGCAGATTAAATTGCTTTATGTTGAAGGGCAGAAAAAAGCCGCCGGGTATATTGAATACGTTCCCGGTAAGTTTGCCTGGCGGGCGGTTTCAGCCGCAGATTATATGTTTATCCATTGCCTGTATGTGTATCCGAACAACAATAAGAACCTGGGCTATGGAACTTTATTGGTTGAAGAGTGTATGGATGATGCCCGCAGACAAGGCCTGGCCGGAGCAGCCGTAATGGTGAGTAAACTTGCATTCATGGCTGAAGAAGATATTTTCCTGAAAAACGGTTTCAGCCAGGCCGATAGCGACGAAAAGGGAAATTTACTTTTGGTAAAACAATCCGGAGAAGCAACACTGCCCTCTTTCAACAGATTAAATAGCGATAACAACTACAAAGGCCTGCATATCCTCTATTCCAGGCAATGCCCCTGGGTAGCGCGATTGATCGGGGAGATCAAAGCATCAAGACTCGATGAAAGGCTGAACATTAACATCAGAGAAATACGAACAGCCGCCGAAGCCCAGCAAGCGCCATCGTTTTATGGAGTATTTAATTTCATGCACGATGGCAATATACTTGCCGACCGATATGTTTCGCTCACACGGTTTGAGAATATCTTGAAAAAGGAAAAACTGATCTGATTCATGTTACGATTAATTCAAGAACCCAATGAAAGAAAATAATCATTTGATAATAAGTGGAATAATTTTCCTGATAGTTTTAAGCCTTTGGCCACTGCTCATGGCCATTTCCCAGCCTTCGGGCAACTTTGAAGATCAAATCAGATGGGTTGCAGAAAATACCAACCACATGAAGTGGCAGTTTTTTCTTGCCTTGCTCATCAGTCCCTCAATCGTTTACCTGATGGCCGCACAACTAACCGCAGCCGGAATCCCTGAGAAGGTTTTTAAAATACCGGGTATGGTATTCCTTGCTGTTTATGTTGCGCTTAACTGCATTTCATACGGGTCGCAAATAGTGCTGGTTCCAAAACTGCTCGAAGCCGGATTGTACGATCAGTTAGCGCTTTGGTATTTTGGTTCGGAGGTTTCAGTGGCTTATTTTCTGAACCAAACGGGATATCTCTTCTGGGCGATCGCAACGCTGGTATTATTTTCCCGCTTTATCTCACAGAAAGGAATGATACGATATATCAGCATCCTGTATATGGTTTCGGCGGCCTTATCCATACTGGCATTTATCGGGTTGGTTCTGAACAACGCAGCATTGAATTCTATGACATTTCCCAGTGGACTGCTGCTTTTGCCAGTAGCGGTTATAACATTGATTTGGGGTGTGAAGGGTCGGAAATATGAAGACCTCCATCCTTGATTATTATATCTCACATCGCTGAAAAAGGTTGACTTTCATACATGTAAAAAAGCTGCTGCATGGAAACAATTGAAAAACTTGAAAAGCGCATGACCCTCATGCATGAAGTGGCCATCAATACTTCTCCGGAAAAAATCTGGGGGTTTCTGATCAATATCGAATCCAATTATAAAGCATGGCATCCTGAGGATCATATTCTGTTCCGATGGATCAAAGGAGCACCATTTGAAAAGGGTTCAAGCTTTTATGCTGAACAATTGATGTTGGGCGAGAAAGTGAAGTACAAAGGAAAAATCACAGATTGTATTCCCGGCAGGAAAATAACAATGAAATTTTCTTTTCCGCTCTCGCTGATAACCGAAAAAATTGAGATGATAACAGAAAGCCGTGAAACCGGCGCTATATTCAGGCACCTTACCTATATGAAATTCAAATTTCTCTCGCGCACTATTTTTAAAAAACGGAATATCAAAATGTTAAATGATATGGATGCCCATGTGAGGACTGAAGGAGAGAATATGAAAAGGATACTTGAACAGAACCTGTGATGCCGCTCTTTCTAAAAACCCTGAAGACCGGATTTATTTCTTCACAAACTTTATAACCCTTACTCCACTCTCGCTTTCAATCTTAAGAAAATACACGCCCTGCGGCAAATGACGGATGCTCAGGCTTGTAGTGCTCTGATCCAGTTGGCTTTGCATTATTTTCTTTCCGCTCATGCTAAAGATATGCAGGTTAGCGGTTTGAGTAATTGGTGTTTCTATAATCAGAAAATCATCGGCGGGATTAGGATACAAGCTGATTGAAGTAAGCTGATTTACAGGCCTGGAGATTGTAAGCTCAGAGAGTTGCCTCGCCCTCAATCCACCATATCCTGCAGCAACAATCAGCGTTTCCTGATTGCTCGCCAGGGCTTCCGCTGCTGTGCCGGGTATCTTTATCCAGGTCCAGGTTAGATCCGACAAAAGATAAAGCCCTGTTTCACCGGATACAAACACCCGCCCTCCTGCCTGATGAAATGCGTAGAAACTTCCATAGTAAGGACTTGGTTCCGGCGACCACAACTGGTCCAGTCCGCTGCTAACATTTGCAATGTTTCCATTGGATAGCAATTTGCGAAAAATCCCCCTTCCCCCTGCCACAATCAGCGTATCGCCTTTGATGGTCAGCGCTTCCCAGCTGTGAGTATAGTCAGGTGGCCAGAGCGTCCAGCTTTGTCCCTGGTCGTAGCTTTCAGCTATTCCATTTACTCCGGCAAGCGCTATAAGGTTCGCATTACAGGCAATGTCCTCAATATATTGAACAGGACTGGTTTCAACAATGGTTGTCCAGGAAGCATCTCCGGCAATCCGTTTATAAACTTTGCTATTGCTGATTGCTTGTATGATGCTGTCGGCAATGCAAATCTTTTTGATATAATCGCTCTGCAATCCTTCGCTGAATGACAGCCAGTTTATTTCGTTTTTGGCTGAGCGGAATATTCCCGTTGGGGTGCAGGCATAAATCATTGAATCGCAGAAATTCAGATAACTTACGCCATTCTGCGAAGGCAGATTGTGCCCTGTCCAGGTTTGCCCAAAATCGCAGGAAACTGCCAGATCGAAGGCAGCCGAAGAAAATGAGCCGCCAATGATTATGCTGTCAAATGCAGTAACAGCATAATTGGGTGTAAAATCAGTAGTAAGTGTGACCCACTGGGCTGAAGCAAGATGAAGCGAACAGAAAAACACAGTGGTCAATAATAGATTTTTCATGGTTAGGTTTGTTGTTTGGCAACAAATTTATGAAATACCGGAGCTTAAAGCAAGCTATAGCAATTGTTGAATGAAGATTTTGCGTATCACTGCTAACAATTATTTAGTTTCCGGCAGATTGGAATTAAAATAAAAGAAAAGACAAAAATATTTGTCATTATGTAAAATATAATTATCTTTGCGTCGTTAAATATTGACATTAAGTAATACTTATTAGACAAGGAGGTAGCTATGGACCTGAAGGAAAAACGAATCCTGGTTTCGCTGATTGCCACGGTGGTGATCTTCACAGTTTATGTGTGGTATGTATATAGTAGATCCGTGGCCGGAAACATTGAAATAATCAACGATTTTCATTTCTGGGGCCGGTCGTTCCTGATTTTAATTCCGGTGGGTATCGTTACGCAGATTGTCATTCAGATTGTGTTCGCCATCAGCCACAAAATCACTACCGGCGAAGATCCCGATGCCATTGACGATGAGCGTGATAAACTGATTGAACTGAAGGCGATCAAGATTTCACACTACATTTTTATTACCGGTTTCGCACTGGCCATGGGTTCACTTACCCTGCGCATGCAGCCCTGGGTTATGTTTGTGGTGCTGATCTCATCGGGCTTTGTGGCAACCATTGTAAATGAAATTGTAAGGCTGTATTTTTACAGGAAAGGAGTTTGATATGGGCAAGGTGTTGATAAGTAATAATATACGCAAACTTCGCTTTTTCGCCGATGAGATGACGCAGCAGGAACTGGCCGATAATACCGGCGTTTCCAGGCAAACCATCGTTGCCATTGAAAACGGAAAATACTTCCCCACCCTTGAACTCGCTTTCCGCATTGCACACACTTTTAATGTGCCGCTTGAGGAAGTTTTTTCTTTTAGCCTGGTTCCCGAACCTGAAAAGAAACCAATAAAAAAATAGCCAACCAATGAACACATCTTCAATAACGATGCAGCAAAATCCTGAGCCAGAAATTTTATTAGCCGAAATCAACCGGCATACTGTATTGAAAAGGTTCAGCAATCCGTTCGATGAACTTGAGAAAAGCATGTATGCTGCCCTTGAAACCTATTCGAATGTGCATCGTGGCAGCGGTCATTTTTCGATGGTTACCACTCACTTATATGAAAGGGCGAGGGAGATTGTATTGGAATATCTTGGCTTAAACAAAAGCGAATACCTGGTATTTTTCTGCTCAGTCCGCCGAGTACCCACGTTTCTGAACAATCTTAAACCAGGATCTTTTCAAATCCTGCGAAGCAGAGAGTTTGGATTGAACCTTGGGGTTGTCGCCATTGCGGTCAGAAAAAAAGAATTGCCCGCCACAATTCCAACTGAAGCCGGAGGTGGAACTACAAAATTATACGGACAGGATTGGGTAATTTGGGCCAAAGCTCCTGACAGGTTCGAAGCCGGAACGCCTGCCATCATCAACATCATTGCTTTTGTTAAAGCCTTGCTGATGATAAAAACGGAAGGGAAGTATATATTTATGCTTGAACCGGTTTTGCAATGCCAGGCCCAACAAATATTGCATGACGATAAACTCACAGCACACAGTGGTTCAGAATTACTGAACAGGCTGCGTGAAACATTAATTGGGCGTGGTGTTTTGGTTCCCACCGCAAATGGCATGGAGCCCTTTATAAACTTCGACAACAGTGCAAGCACACAAACTTTCGAACCGGTTTGGAAAGCTTTCGCCCAGGCCTATCGCCTGCCGGAAAATGGCCGAAAGGAAATTGTGAACGAAGTAAAGCAAATTTGTGCTGACACCCTTGGCGCTCCGCTAAAGGATTATGATGTCGTTTTTACATCGAACACTACCGAATCCATTAATCTGTTGGCACAGAGCCTTGGAAATGAACCGGAAGAAGGTATTGAGCCGGTAATTCTTACCACCATTCTGGAACATTCTTCCAACGATCTTCCCTGGCGAACAGTGGCCGGACATAGCGTAATCAGGCTCGCAGTTGACAGCGGTGGCTTTTTCAACCTTGAAGAACTGGAATCTTTACTGCAATCTTATAACAATGAAAATCAGCACGGCAGAAAGCGCATAAAACTTATTACTGTTTCCGGTGCATCCAATGTGCTGGGTTCATGCAATAATTTAAAGGCAATTGGTGAAATAGCAAAGCGATTTGGAGCGCGACTGATGGTTGATGCTGCCCAGTTGGTTGCCCACCGGCAAATTGACATGCAAAGTGCCGGCATTGATTATCTTGCTTTTTCGGCTCACAAAGTATATGCGCCATTTGGCGCCGGAACGCTTATTGCCTGTAAAGGACTTCTGCAGTTAGGCAGTCCTGAACCGGAGTTGATCACAGCATCGGAACTTGAAAATGCAGGCGGAATTGCAGCGCTGGGAAAAGCGCTTTTATTACTGAACCGGATAGGGTTTGATGTGATTGAAGATCAGGAGAGGCGGCTTACATCCAAAGCTGTCGCGGAAATGTCAAAGATTCCCCGTTTGGATTTGTATAGTGTTTTACAAAAAGAACCAACGCCAGATAAAAAGATAGGCGTAATCGGATTTAACATAAAGAACATGATGGCTTCAGTGGTTTCCCGCAAATTTGCAAGGCGCAGCGCTATAGGTATCAGGTGGGGTTGCCTTTGTGCGCATCTGATCATCAAACAATTGTCAGGATTTACCCCATTTATGGAGCGGTTTCAACGATTTATCGTAAGAATGGTTCCCATTCTCAATCCACAAGGTATTGCAAGAGCAAGTTTCGGAATTTATAATACTCAGGCTGAGGTTGATATTTTCATCAGCGAACTCAAAAGAATTGCAGGAGTTGAGAAAGCACAGGGTGTAAAGGTGCTAAAAGACAGTGTTGTTAAACAACAAATCAAAGAGTTTGTGAACTCACGGGAGATGCTGGTTTACGGTTAAATATTATTTTTGCTGATGATATCTTAAACAATTGTTACCGTCAGGTTTAGAAAGAAAGACAAAACAATAAATTGAAACGAAAACCACATTGACAGGAAAGAAAATAGAATTTTCAGAGTGAACGTATGAACAGGTTGAAAGTTTTTATTAGCAGTGTACAATCAGAATTTGACACTGAGCGACAGGTGCTTTATAATTATCTGACGACTGATGCCCTGCTTGGCCGTTTCTTTGAACCTTTTATTTTTGAGAACCTTCCGGCACGTAATAAAACGGTTTCTCAATCTTATCTTGATGAGCTAAAGATTTCTGATATTTATCTTGGCATTTTCGGGAAAGAGTATGGTTTTGAAGACAACGAAGGAATATCGCCCACAGAAAGGGAATTTGACCTCGCTTCAGTTGAACGTAAAGTCCGGTTGATTTTTATTAGCAACCATCCGGCGACTGAACGGAACTCAAAAGTACAAAACCTGATAAAAAAAGCAGAAGATGTTGTTGTAAGAAAGAAGTTTCTGGATTCAAACGACCTGAAAATTTCAGTATATGCCGCTTTGGTCAGCCTGTTGGAAGAAATGGAACTAATACGTTCCGGGCCTTTTGATGCCAGCATTTGCAAAGATGCTACTTTGGATGACATTGATCCGGAAAGAATTCGTTGGTTTGTTGAAGCCGCACGCAGGAAAAGAGGATTTCCCCTCCCTCCTGAGAGTCCGGTAGAAAGGATTCTGACTCACCTCCACCTGCAGAAAGGAGGCAAAATAACCAATGCGGCCGTCCTGCTTTTCGGGAAAGAGCCACAACGGTTTTTTATCAGCTCCGAAGTCAGGTGTGTGCTGTTTCATGGAAATGTAATGCACAAACCGATTCCTTCTTACCAGGTGTATAAAGGGAACCTGTTTCAACTGGTAGACCAGACGGTTGATTTTGTACTTTCGCGTATTGATGTGTACGTTGGCGACAGAAGCCGCTCCGTAGATGTGGATGTACAATATGAGATTCCGCGCTTTGCCGTTACTGAAGCCATTGTGAATGCCATTGCCCACCGCGACTATACAAGTACCGGGTCCGTTCAGGTAATGGTGTTTCGCAACCGCGTGGAAATATGGAACCCCGGTCGCCTGCCTCATCAATTATCCCTGGCTGACCTGAAAAAAACGCATGAATCATTTCCGGCCAATCCCCTTATTGCAGAACCACTATTTTATGCCGGATATATCGAAAGGTTGGGTACAGGCATTCCCGACATGGTAAAAAATTGCCTGAATGCAGGTTTGGAAGAACCGGAATTTATGCAGGAAGCTTCTTTCAGGACAATCCTTTGGAGAAAAGTAAGAGCAACTTTACAAGCTACTGGGGAAGTTAGTGGGGAAGCTACTGGGGAAGTTAGTGGGGAAGCTAGTAGGAAAGCTACCGGGAAAGTTGCTGAGGAAGTAAAAAGAGTACTTCTTGTGCTACATGATGAAATGAAAAGAACTGATATTCAGGACTTATTGCAAATAAAGCACGATGATTATTTCAGGCTTAATTATCTGGGACCTGCTTTATCTGGCCGATTTATCGAAATGACCGACCCAGAGCATCCAACCAGCCCAGGTCAGCGTTATCGCCTGTCGGCCAAAGGTTTATCGCTGAAAAACAAATTGAGAAAAAAGTTAACCACCCCACTACTCACCCCCCATGATACCCCCCATGATACCCCCCATGATTTATTGGATATCTCCACTCAGGTAGAAAAATTAATAACCATTTTTGATGGAGAATTGACCAGACAAGAAATACAGGACAGGGTAGGAATAAAAGACAGAAAATATTTCAGGGAAAAGTATCTGAATCCTTCAATAAACGCAGAATTTGTGGCGCCGGTGGGGGCATATAATCCTAAAGACAAAAACCAGAAATACTGCCTCACCGAACCAGGCAAGCAATTGCAAAAACAATTAAAAGCAAACAGGATTGTCCGCTAAGATAATGACATATGGCTATGTAATCATGGGGAAACTCTATACGTGGGGTGAAGAACAGTCTTTTTCAGGTTTATCTGACATTAATGAAAAAATGATGAAAGATTATTTATTCTACCGGTTTATGTTTAGAGGGCTGGCATGATGATCTGATCGTTTTCACAATTATTGAATTTAACAATTTGAACAATCAATCTATCATTGGCTGGCTTGTCGAAGGCGACGTTTCGATCCAATATCAGGTTCAGCGCGACCTGCTCGGAACTGAGAGGCCCGACCTGCAACAACGGATTGCAAAGGAAGGCTGGGGCGCCGCTTTCCTGGCCGCCCGCAAACCCGACGGCTATTGGAGCGAACGCTTTTACCAGCCCAAATGGATATCGGCTCACTACACGCTGCTGGATTTAAAGAACCTTTCAATTGAACCAGACAACCCTTTGATTGGTGAATCTCTTGATAGGATATTTCACGAAGAAAAGAGTGAGGATGGAGGCATCAATCCTGCCAACTCCATAGCGCAAAGCGATGTTTGTGTGAATGGCATGGCGCTGAATTATGCCGCTTACTTCAAAGTTGATGAAGATCAACTGAAATCGGTGATTGACTTTCTGTTGTCGCAGCACATGCCGGATGGCGGTTTCAATTGCCGCTCGAACCGCAGCGGAGCACGGCACGGTTCCATGCACAGCACGCTTTCGGTGCTGGAAGGTTTGCTTGAATATGAGCAGAACCATTATGCTTACCGGCCGGATGAAGTAAGGAAAGCCAAAGACGCAGCAGAGGAATTCCTGCTGATGCACCGCCTCTTTCTTTCGGATCGCACCGGGAAAGTTATACAGGAGAGGTTTCTAAGGTTTCCCTTTCCGTGCCGATGGTATTACGACATCCTTAGAGCCATGGATTATTTCAGGATTTCAGGAAGGCCATACGATTTCCGGATGAATGAAGCTATTGAGATCATACAAAAGAAGCAAACACCTGAAGGCAAATGGAAACTATCTGCGCCCTATTCCGGTAAAATGCACTTTGTGATGGAGCAGGCCGGCAAACCCAGCCGCTGGAATACGCTGAGGGCATTGCGGGTGTTAAAGTATGCTGAAAAACCCTGATTTCAGAGGTTCCCTGGCATCAATGACCTTCGCAGGCTTTGCTGGCACTCATTTCAGGGTTTGATTAAGAAACTGTTAAAAAAGGCGTAAATATTTTCAGAGAATAATAAAATATTTATATTCGCTGCTTAATTGTAGTATATTTGTACTGTAAATGCTACCTGGACAATAATCAATTACTATCGTTAACCAAAATCAAATTGTTATGAAAAAAGTGTTTTACACATTGACCAGCATCATGGCCATCGCATTGATGATGAACTTTTCTTCCTGCGGTTCATCAAAACCTACCTCTGTTACTGACAGAACAGGCGCTATTGAAATCTCCCTTCCTTTCTCAGGACCTGCTTACAGAAATTCAGCGACACATTTCCGCACAGTGAACAGCGGCAACAGCCCTGACCTGGCTACCGCCAAGAAAATAGCCCTCGTTAATGCACGTAACGAAATGGCTGCCAACATCCAAAGTACCATCAAAGCCGTAACTGACAATTACACCCAGCAAAGGCGTATTGACGATGTGCTTGAATTCAGCAATAAATTTGAAGAAATGACCCGCCAGGTTGTTAACCAGCAACTGAACCAGGTAAATGTGATGGATGAAAAAATGTTTCAGGAGCCAAACGGCACTTACACCAGCTGGGTAGCTATTGAAATGCCTGTTAACCCGATTCTTGACGAAGTTGGAAAAAGCATCTCACGCGATCAGGCATTGCGTCAGGATTACGATAAAATGCTTTTCGAAAAGATTTTCAATGACGAAATGGACAAGCTTGAAAGGGCAAGGCCATAAGGGCATTTCATTTACCGATTAACATTTTCTGAATCCCACATCACAGGCCTGATCATCCAAAGCCGGCGATGTGGGGTTTCTTTCTTTAACCCAAAACCTTTATTATGAAATCATTTGTGACTTTGTTTTGTGCCATAGCGCTTCTGGGCATATTGGTTATCAGCCCTTCGTGCCGTGCACCAAAGGAAAAACCCCGTATCTCGGAGGAGCAAAAACGCAAACAGGACTCCGATAAGCAGCAGTACGAAAGAGTGCTTGAAAAAGAAACCGGCAGCAAAAAGAAATAATACCAGATCTTGAGTAAGGATGTTACAGAACCCATCCTTGTTTTATTTGATTCTGTTATTTATGCATCGGAAATTACAAGATAAATCCTTTTTCCTGTTTATTTCAGAACCGTCAAAATCAACAACCATGAAAAAAACTTCCAAGCCCGGTATAGTAATCATCATTGCAGCTTTGCTCATTATCCCTTTTGCCGGCATTAGCCAGACTTTTGAGGAGTTTGCCAAACAGCGCAAGGCCGATTTCGAGCAGTACAAAACAGATTATGAGCAGTTTATCAGCCAGATGAACCAGCGCTACGATGACTATGTTAAACAGCGCGATAAAGAGTTTACCGATTACCTGAATCAACGCTGGCATGAATATCAGGTGTTTGCCGGCCTGAAACCCGACGACAAACCCAAGCCGGTTGTGGTTCCAAGGCATGAACCACGCGAAACAACCCCACCGCCACGGGTATTACCCTCAAAAATTCCTGATGTAGAACCGGTTAGCCGGCCGGTACCTGAACCCCGGTTGCCTGCAATTCAGAAAACCGAACCAGAAAAATTCCCAACCCGTTCAATCGAATACTCATTTTATGGGAACAGGGTTGCATTAAGCTATGACCCTGCCATGTTTGTCAGCATTCCGGCCTCAATCAACAACAATGCTATAAGTAAGTTCTGGAACGATGTGAGCAAATCAAATTACAATCACCTTGTCAATCAACTTGGCGAGTACAGCCGCACGATGAACCTAAACGACTGGGGTTACTATATGCTTGTGAAAAATACATCTCAGGCTTTATATCCTCGTTCGGAAAACGGCGCAACCCTTATGGCATGGTTTCTCATGAACCGTTCGGGATACAAAGCAAGGGCTGCTTATTACGATAACAAAGCCATGCTGATGTTGCCGGCTGTGAACGATATTTATGAAGTCAGTTTTCAAACTTTCAACGGTATAAAATATTACCTGATTGAAGGGAAAGCCCCTCAGGTTTATACCTATGACAAAGATTTTCCTGACGCCAACCGCATCATGGATATGAATATCAACAGTCCGCTAAACCTGGGCGATGCAGTTGCCACCCGGAGCCTGAAATTTAATTATGGCGGTCAATCTCATAATATCTCACTTGATTACTGTAAAAACACCATAAAATTCTATCAGGAATATCCGCTCGCACAAATCCAGGTTTATTTTAACTCAGCAGTTTCAGCCCTCGCCAAGGAATCGCTTGCTCAAACCCTTATGCCCCTGATCTCAGGAAAAAGCGAGTTTGATGCTGTAAGCCTTCTGCTGAATTTTGCCCAAACCGCATTTGATTATAAAACGGATGATGAACAATTCGGCCGCGAAAAGTTTTTCTTTGCCGAAGAGGTACTCCATTATCCCTATTCCGATTGCGAAGACCGTTCAGTTCTGTTCGCTTACCTTGTAAGGGAATTGCTGAACCTGAAAGTTATTGGCCTCGAATATCATGATCATATTGCAACAGCAGTAAGGTTCTCAAAAGACCCGGGAGGCGATTCCTTCCTTTTCAAGGGTGAGAAATACACAATATGTGATCCTACCTACATAAACGCACCGATAGGCCTGGCCATGCCCGAGTATGCCACCGCCACTGCCCAGCTTCTTGAATTGCACAATACTGGGCATTATGGCAGCTTAAGCGAAAAAATCTGGAACCATATTTACGCTTCCGGCGGGGCGCGTGCTGGAAACAGGCAGGATATTGTGTTTGATCCGTTAGGCAATGCATATGTGGCTGGTTTTTTCAGAGGTAATGCGCAGTTCGGCAATACCAGGTTGAGCGCTTCAAGGGATACCCATGGGGCTTTTATTGCCAAATACGATTTTAACGGTAATCTGGTTTGGGCCAGGCAACCTGACAGCCAGGAAAATGCCACTGCTTACCATGTTGCCCTTGATGAAGATAAAAACATCTATGTTTCAGGAACCTTCAGGAATGAAATCGCTTTTGGCAATTCGCGTTTCAAAACAGGTGGCAGCCCCGATGTTTTTATTGCAAAATATAACAATAACGGCAATTTGCTGTGGGCCGGCAAAGCGGCCGTTGATACACTCAACCCTGCTATGCAGTTTATGTTTGCTGCCAAGTATAATAAGACAGGCCGTCATCTGGGAACCGATCTCTATAAAGAAAATCCCAATTATACCGGTTATGGTATCAGTTTCGATGCATCGGGGAATATCGTGCTTACCGGCTCCTCCTTTACCAATACCGGAATGAATGTGACTGCAATGTCCTATGAATCAGCAAGGGATTTTGACCCGGTGAGAAGCCTCAAAGAAGAAAACGACAGATTGGTTGCTTTGGATTATAATCCGGTTATTGCCGGGCTTTTTGCAGCCATTAACCTGATCAAGATGAACAATGTTGTAATTCCGGGAACTGCTGCTCAGGAAGCGCTCGACAGGTACAACCCTGAGTTTAAAAAATATGCACCCACCGTATATAACAGTATTTCCCGGATCAATTTCATGAAAAATGATCAGGGCATCGTTCTGATTACCACACAAAATGCAAGGTCCATTACGATTGATTACCTGCGCATCAGCAACAATGCATCTGTTAAAATCACTGAATTCTCTGACGGGAATGCCCAGCTTGATGTTTTGTCGGGCATCAGCGTTGGCAAGGCCATTGTTTGGTATAACCTGAATTTCGTACGCTTGTTAAAAGATACCGGTGATATGCTTTTTGATTATGCCAGCGACAACACCCAACGCACCTTCAATCTTAAACAAGATATCCTTTACTAAAGTTTTGCCCTGCTAATGCCATTTGGGTTTATAAGCCTGATAATTCCATGTTTTACCGGCAACCACCAGGGCCATAAGATAAACCGCTACGGCAGATAGCATTACCCACATGAACCCCGCCTCAACGGCAATAAGTATAGCAAGCGGGGATGCAATAACCGACATACATCCGTTTATTCCCCAGGCCCAGGGGACAAGGCTTTCATTGCCGATGGAAGTTTTCCTAAGGCCCAGTGGAAACGGAATTCCCATAAAAAAGCCCGGCACTCCAATAATAACCACTGCAACCAGGGTTTTCACCAGGATATGGCAACCGATTGTGGCAAGGAGCAATGTGTTAAATCCGATAATCATCAACAGGCTGCAGGTGATGATGATTGCCATTACACCCATCACGTTGCGGGCCGCTGGTTTCATGTAGCCGGAAACGTAGCTTCCGGTTCCGGACGAAATGAGCAATATGCTGATTACCGCTGCTGCTGCGATAACAGGTGTTCCGAAATAGAGAATAAAGCGTTGAATAAGGATTATTTCAATAAACATATAGCCCAGACCAATGGCGCCAAAATAAATGAGGACAGGCATCCTTGACCCTTTTCCTGCTTTCCTGAAGAAGAGGGGGAGTAAAATAAGAATGATGGCCAGAATAATCACCTGGATAAAGGTTATGAGAACAATAAGGTAGCCCAGTTCAAGAAAAGGCAAGGCCTGCTGCTGATACAATCCGGAAAGTTCCCTAAGCGACCTGAGTCGCAGGAAATGGTTAAAATAGGGTTTATTATCACTTGCTGGTTGAATGTGAAAAGAGTAATCATGATAGTTCATGCTTCCGGCAAATATTTTGTCCAGCATTTCAAACAATGCCGGATCTCCAAAAGCATTGTAACGGTTTCTTTCCACTTCTTTTAATCCGGGCATGAAAACCGGATCAAAAAACAATGAATCGCAAAAGGCACGAGTGATGGCCACTTTTTCTTCATCAACAGGGTTTCGGCTGATGATAAAAGTAATTGTTCCCCAGCTTTTTATCATAATGATATGCGCACCCGGATCGTCAATTTCATTTCGCTTTAACATTTCTGCGACAGTTGAGGCGATTTTCAAAGGGGTTCTTACCGGATAATCAAGCCAGGATGATACCGTCATAATACCATCTGGTCTTAGCCGTTTCCAGGCCCGCTCAAAGCCTTCTACTGTCAGGGTGTAATTCTCCTGCATTGCATGTAAGCCGGTGCTTCCGCCAAAAGCATCCAATACCGGAAGTATAATCAGGCCATATTTCTTTTTGCCTGACTCAATAAAAGTTCGGGCCTCTATATTGTGGAGTACAACATTTGCATGATTATAGAGCGAACCTGACCCGGATGACAACGCGCTTTGCATCAGGCTGACAAGTGTATTGTTTGATTCTGTTGCATCAACATGTTGCGAACCTTTTCTGAGAGCGTGCGCAACAAAGTACCCTGTTCCGGCATGAAGAACCAGCACTGTATCCAAAGAGGCCAGTTCAAACGGAAGGGCAAAAGTTGTAAATCCGGCGGGATGTGATTCCCTGTTCCAGTTTTCTGAAATCACACCGGCAAATTCCCCGTTAGTGTAAATTGCCTTTTTAACCGGGATCTTACCCTGGTAGGCCAGGCTTACTCCCGGGGCATAGCGCAGGAAAGGGCTTGATACTAACTGATTCAGGCCATAGATTCCAGGCTTCTGAAAAATAACGCTGGTTTCGGGCATGTTCAATGTCTTGCTCAGGCTTTTATATTGCGAGGGTTTTACCCCGACTGGTTTTGCCAGGATAAAGCACGAGAAAAGCAGAACAGTGCCGGTAAGCATAATTATCCTCAGCGGCTTTTCTTTTCTGATCATGAGTAACCCTGAAAGCATCGCGCTGATTGAACAAAGTGATAAAGCCTGCCAGGGTAAAAACATGCTCAGTATCACTAATGCAAGCAGCCCTCCTGCTCCGGAGCCCAGCAGGTTGGCAAAATAGAGTTTGCCAATTTTGGCAACCCATGCCGAAAATATCAGGCCGATAACCAATGCTGCAAAAAAGAATGGCAGGAAATAAATTAAGAGATTAAGCGCCAGAATCCAGAATTGGGTTCTGTCAATAAACAAATGATAAAGGTCAAAGGATAAATGAGTTGAATTATTCAGCCTCAGGGCCAGTTCCATAGCGATCCCAGTGGCTATGGAAAACACAGGCAATAAAAAATCCTTGTTTCTGAGAAGCCATGCTCTGAATATTGAAATAGCCGTGCCTGCCGCCCCGAAACCTAACATGGCAATGGAAATGACCATATAGGCAAAGTGATGCCATTGTACTATGGCAAGTATTTGCATGAATACAAGCTGGCATGCAATCAGCGAGGCCGACAGCAATGCCAGCGCAAAACCCAGGCGCATGGGAAAGCCTTTGTTCATTTGTTTTAATTTTCGCTTCTGGTAAACGGCACAAACCGCACCGGCATAAGGTTTTTGCTTGTTACTTTTTCACCTGTTCTTTCTACCAGCATCAGTTGCTGGACAAAAAATGGAGTTCCTACCGGAATGATCATCCTGCCGCCATCTTTTAATTGTGCGATAAGGGGAGGAGGGATGTGATCTGCTGCCGCCGTCACCACTATTGCATCAAAAGGTCCGGCTTCCTCCCATCCATAATACCCGTCGGCGGATTTTACATGGATGTTTTCATAGTTTAAAGCCTGAAATAAAATGCTTGAAGATTCAGCAAGTTCGGGGATGATCTCTATGGTATAAACTTCCTTAACAATTTCGGCCAGCACCGCTGCCTGGTAACCCGATCCTGTACCTATTTCCAGCACAATGTGATCCGGTTCGGGCTTTACGATTTCAGTCATAAACGCAACAATATAAGGTTGCGAAATGGTTTGTCCGTAGCCTATGGGCAATGGGGAGTCGCGATAAGCACTGGGTACCTGGTTTTGAGGAACGAACAAATGCCTGGGAACTTTTCTCATTGCCTGGAGCGTTGCTTTATGTCTGATGCCACGCGCAGCAATTTGCTGTTCAACCATACGTTCGCGCTCCACGCGATAGGCTTCGGGGTTATACTGGCTGTAAACAAGTCCCGGAATCAGAAGAAACATCAGATAAAACAAAAGTGCGGTGAATGGTTTCATGATTGCAAAAGGTTGTAAATGTTTGCGTTAATAAAGCGACACATACAAACTTACAAAATTTTTATGAAACAATCTCGATTGGTTTCATTTTCTGATTGAGGCATAAAAAAACACCCTTGCCGGCCGGCAAGGGTGTTTTTGTAATATGATTTGAATATCAAGCTTGTGCAGTGGGTCCGCCAAGGCTGAACGGCATATTTTCCACATCCGATTCTTTGATGTTGCCATGGATTGATTCAAACTTTGAAACATTGTCCTTCAATGCACGAAGCAATCGTTTAGCATGTTGCGGTGTAAGAATTATCCGTGATTTGACTTTGGCTTTGGGAACTCCCGGCATCATCGTCACGAAATCAACAATAAATTCTGAATGCGAGTGTGTGATAATGGCAAGGTTTGAATATATGCCCTGTGCCACCTCATCGGATAACTCAATGTTGATTTGCTTACTTTTCTGATTGTCATTCATATCTTTCAGTTTTTAAATGACAGGGGCGAATGGATTAAAAATCCTCGCCCTTAGCTGCCATAAGTTGTTTATACTCCTCAATTGAGCCTACTATGATCTGGTCATATTCCCTGAGGCCTGTGCCGGCAGGGATCAGATGTCCCACAATCACATTTTCCTTAAGGCCAATCAGGTTGTCGCGTTTGGCATTAATAGAGGCTGATGTGAGTACCTTGGTTGTTTCCTGGAACGATGCGGCCGAAATCCAGCTCTTGGTTTGCAGAGATGCACGTGTAATGCCCTGCAATACCTGGCGGCCGGTTGCGGGTTGTGCATCCCTTGCCTCAACGAGGGATTTGTCTTTGCGTTTAAGCAGGGAGTTTTCGTCGCGAAGTTTTCTGGCGCTTAAGATCTGACCGGGAATGAAGTTGGTTGAGTCGCCTGCATCAATAACCACTTTCTTTCCATAAATCCAGTCGTTTTCTTCGTGGAAATCTGTTTTATTTGCAAGTTCCCCTTCCAGGAATTTGGTGTCGCCCGGATCTTCGATCTCAACTTTTCGCATCATCTGGCGTACGATCACTTCAAAGTGCTTGTCGTTGATCTTCACACCCTGCAGACGGTAAACTTCCTGTACTTCATTCACAATATACTCCTGAACCTTCATCGGCCCTTTGATTGCGAGGATGTCGGCAGGTGTGATGGCTCCGTCCGATAAGGGAGTTCCAGCTTTTACATAGTCGTTTTCCTGAGCAAGGATTTGCTTGGTGGTAGGCACAAGGTAACTCTTTTCTTCACCGGTTTTTGAGGTAATGATCACCTCTTTGTTGCCGCGCTTCAGTTTCTTACCGAACGACACTACGCCATCAATTTCTGAAACAACAGCCGGATCGGAAGGGTTACGGGCTTCAAATAATTCTGTAACCCTGGGCAAACCACCTGTGATATCGCCTGATTTACCAATCGCTCTTGGTATTTTCACAAGGATGTCACCGGCCTTAATCTGGCTACCTTCTTCCACTATGATGTGCGACCCAACCGGTATATCGTATGATTTTATCAAAACGTTATCATCCGACATGATCTTGATTGAAGGGTTCTTGGCTTTCTGTTTGGTTTCAATCACCACCTTGTCATGATAACCAGTTTGTTCATCAGATTCTACCTTATAGGTAAGGCCTTCAATAATATTTTCGTAAGATACTTTACCGGATACTTCGGTCAGAATAACTGCATTGTATGGATCCCATTCCGCAATCAATTCTCCAATTTGCACTACTGAACCACTGCGGTGATACAGTTTTGCACCGTAGGGGATATGAGCTGAGGTGAGGGCAATGCCTGTATTCTTATCAATGATGCGCATTTCGGCTGATCTGCCAATTACCAGGTCATAATGACGTCCGTCGGAAGCAGCGTATTCCACATAACGTAATTCATCAATTTCGATGATTCCTTCATATTTGGCCTGTACCTTCGAAGTAATGGCAATGCTTGCGGCGATACCACCCACGTGGAAAGTTCTGAGTGTAAGCTGTGTTCCGGGTTCGCCGATTGATTGGGCTGCAATAACGCCAACGGCCTCGCCTTTCTGAACCATGGCGCCTGTGGCCAGGCTGCGTCCATAGCATTTGGCGCAAACGCCTTGCTTTGATTCACATGTCAATACCGAACGGATTTCAACAGCCTCAATAGGAGATTCATCAATCTGCCTGCTTATGCTCTCAGTGAGTTCTTCCCCTCCTGCAATAATCAGTTCGCCCGTTTGAGGATGGTGCACATCGTGAAGCGTTACACGGCCAAGAATACGGTCGTACAAGGTTTCAACAATTTCTTCGCTCTTTTTAAGATCAGTTATGGTAAGCCCGCGTAAGGTGCCGCAGTCTTCTTCGGAAATAATGACATCCTGTGCCACATCCACCAAACGGCGTGTGAGGTATCCGGCATCAGCAGTTTTGAGGGCTGTATCGGCCAAACCTTTACGCGCACCGTGTGTCGAGATGAAATATTCAAGAACCGACAAGCCTTCCTTGAAGTTTGACAAAATCGGGTTCTCGATGATTTCGCCACCGGTTGCGCCCGATTTCTGTGGTTTTGCCATCAGTCCACGCATGCCCGAAAGCTGCCGGATCTGTTCTTTAGAACCACGGGCTCCTGAATCAAGCATCATATAAACAGGGTTAAATCCTTGCCTGTCTTTAGTAAGCTTATCCATGAGAGTGGTTGTGAGATGCGAGTTGGTATGTGTCCAGATGTCAATAATCTGGTTATAGCGTTCATTGTTGGTAATAAAGCCCATGTTGTAATTCATGAGCACTTCTTCCACTTCCTGATTGGCTTCTTCAATCAGGTTGCTTTTGGCTTCAGGAACCAGAACGTCGCCAAGATTAAAGGAGAGTCCTCCTTTAAAAGCCATGCTGAATCCCAAATCTTTAATATCATCAAGGAACTGGGCTGCTTTAGCAGTACCTGTTTTTTTGAGGATATCGCCAATGATATCCCTGAGGGCTTTTTTGGTGAGCAGTTGGTTAATATAACCGTATTCTTTCGGAACCACCTGGTTGAACAATACGCGCCCAACCGTAGTGTCAATCATACGGGGAACATATTTACCGTTCTCCGGCAATTCCACCCTGACTTTGATGTAAGCATGCAGATCAACCTTGCGCTCGTTGTAAGCAATGATTACTTCTTCGGGCGAGTAGAATATCATACCCTCTCCCTTTACAGTATGTTCAGGTATGGAATACCGGCCCTTGGTGATATAATACAGACCCAAAACCATGTCCTGTGAAGGAACCGTGATGGGTGCGCCATTGGCAGGGTTGAGAATATTATGTGAAGCCAGCATGAGAATCTGTGCCTCAAGTACGGCAGCATTACCCAGTGGAACGTGAACCGCCATCTGGTCACCATCAAAGTCGGCGTTGAAAGCGGTACAAACCAGAGGGTGCAACTGAATGGCTTTGCCCTCGATCAGCTTGGGCTGGAAGGCCTGGATACCGAGCCTGTGAAGGGTAGGGGCACGGTTTAACAACACCGGGTGGCCTTTCAAAATGCTTTCGAGGATGTCCCAAACAACCGGGTCTTTCCTGTCAACAATCTTTTTGGCAGATTTAACCGTTTTTACAATGCCTCTTTCAAGAAGTTTACGTATGATAAACGGTTTGTACAACTCCGAAGCCATTTCTTTTGGTAAACCGCACTCGAATAATTTCAATTCCGGGCCTACAACAATCACCGAACGGCCTGAGTAGTCAACACGTTTACCCAGCAGATTCTGACGGAAGCGACCTTGTTTACCTTTCAGGCTATCGCTCAAAGATTTGAGCGCGCGGTTCGATTCGGTTTTTACCGAGCTGGCTTTGCGTGAGTTATCAAATAATGAATCAACGGCTTCCTGAAGCATGCGTTTTTCGTTTCGCATGATCACGTCCGGAGCTTTTATCTCGATCAAACGCTTCAGCCTGTTGTTTCGAATGATAACCCTTCGGTATAAATCGTTGAGGTCAGAAGTTGCGAACCTTCCGCCGTCAAGAGGAACCAATGGCCTGAGTTCTGGCGGGATAACCGGTACAACTTTTACCACCATCCATTCTGGCCGGTTTTCGAGCCTGTGCTGGCCATCACGGAATGCCTCGAAAACCTGCAAGCGTTTCAGGATATCCTGTTTACGTTGCTGTGAGGTTTCCTTGTTTGCCCTGTCGCGGAGCTCAAAGGATTCTTTATCAAGATCCAGCCTTGCAAGAAGATCGTGAAGTGCATCAGCGCCCATCTTGGCAATAAATTTTTCCGGATCGCTGTCGTCGAGGTACTGGTTTTCTTTGGGAAGGGTTTCCAGCACGTCAAAATATTCTTCTTCTGAAAGAAAATCCAGGTATTGAATGCCATCGTGGCGTTTCATGCCGGGGTTGATTACTACGTATTTTTCGTAGTAAATGATGGATTCAATTTTCTTGGTTGTCAGGCCGAGCAGTGCACCAATCTTATTAGGAAGAGAGCGGAAGAACCAGATATGTGCAACGGGCACTACCAGTTGAATATGTCCCATGCGTTCGCGGCGGACTTTTTTCTCGGTTACCTCCACACCGCAGCGATCGCAAACGATGCCTTTGTACCTGATGCGCTTATATTTTCCGCAATGACATTCCCAGTCTTTCACAGGCCCGAAAATCCGCTCGCAGAATAAACCGTCGCGTTCGGGTTTATAAGTCCTGTAGTTAATGGTTTCAGGTTTCAGCACTTCACCGCTTGATCTTTCAAGGATCTTTTCGGGTGAGGTAAGGCTGATGGTGATACTTGAGAAAACACTGTTTGCGGTATTATCTTTTCTAAATGCCATCTGATTATGATAAAAACAAATTTATTTCACTTTACCAATTGTTTATCCCACAGGGATTTTATTCAAAAGTTACGTCAAGGCAAAGACCTCGCAGTTCATGGATCAGTACGTTAAACGATTCGGGTATTCCAGGTGTGGGCATATTCTGGCCTTTAACTATGGCTTCGTATGCTTTGGCGCGCCCCATCACGTCATCTGATTTAACTGTAAGTACCTCTTGCAATATATTGGCCGCGCCGAATGCTTCAAGCGCCCACACTTCCATTTCCCCGAAACGTTGGCCACCAAACTGGGCTTTACCGCCTAATGGCTGCTGGGTAATAAGGGAGTAGGGGCCAATTGATCGGGCATGCATCTTATCGTCAACCATATGGTGCAACTTCATCATGTAGATGTATCCGACAGTAGCCGGCTGATCGAAACGCTCTCCGGTACCGCCGTCGTAAAGATACACTTGTCCGTTTTCAGGTAATCCGGCATCACGGAGGTATTGGTTGATCTGGTCAATTTTTGCCCCGTCGAAAATAGGGGTTGAAAACTTGAGACCAAGCTTAACACCTGCCCAGCCCAGAATGGTTTCATAAATCTGGCCAAGGTTCATACGTGAGGGTACACCCAGTGGGTTCAGTACAATATCAACAGGTGTGCCGTCCTCAAGGAAAGGCATGTCTTCGGCGCGAACTATCCTGGCTACAATACCTTTGTTTCCATGGCGTCCGGCCATTTTATCGCCAACTGTAAGCTTGCGTTTTTTTGCAACATACACCTTGGCCATTTGCACAATTCCGTTTGGAAGCTCGTCGCCTACAGTGGCAACAAACTTCTTACGGTTGTAAACGCCCAGGATTTCTTTGTAATGGATTACATAGTTGTTGATCATGGCCTTGATCATATCGTTTTTATCCTTATCGGTTGTCCAACGATTTGGATTGATATTGTTATAATCGAGGCCCATGAGGAGTTTGTGCGTAAACTTGGTCTTTTTTGCGACCACAATTTCCTTGAAATTGTTGTAAACGCCTTGTGAAGTTCTGCCGTTCAGCAACACTGTTAGTTTGTCAACAAGCTTGGTTTTCAGGTCGTTGACATTTTTGTTGTAGTCATCATCAAGAACCTTGACAATGTCTTTGTCTTTGGCTTTGGATTTCTTGTCTTTAAACACCCTGGAAAAGAGTTTCTTTTCAATCACCACGCCGCGCATGGATGGTGGAGCTTTAAGTGAGGCATCCTTCACATCGCCGGCTTTGTCACCGAAAATTGCACGGAGTAATTTTTCTTCGGGTGTAGGATCGCTTTCACCTTTTGGGGTGATTTTTCCGATCAGGATGTCGCCTTCATTTACTTCTGCACCGATCCGGATCAGTCCGTTTTCATCAAGATCCTTGGTGGCTTCGGCGCTTACATTGGGAATATCGTTTGTGAGTTCTTCAACACCGCGTTTGGTGTCGCGAACCTCAAGCACAAACTCTTCAATATGAACTGAAGTAAACACGTCTTCCCTGACAATACGATCAGAAATTACGATTGCATCCTCAAAATTGTAACCTTTCCAGGGCATGAAAGCCACCATCAGGTTTCGACCTAGCGCAAGCTCACCGTCACGCGTAGCATAACCTTCACAAAGCACCTGTCCTTTGTGAACTTTTTCGCCCTTCATTACAATAGGCCTGAGGTTCACGGTGGTGTTCTGGTTGGTTCGGGCGAATTTGGTCAGCTTATATTTCTTTACATCGTCATCAAAACTTACGAGCCTTTCGTTTTCGTCGCGTGTATATCTGATAACAATTTCATTTGCGTCAACGTATTCAACAATTCCATCGCCTTCGGCATGGATAAGCACGCGTGAATCGTGGGCAACCGGTGCCTCTATGCCTGTTCCAACCACTGGTTCTTCAGGGTTGAGCAGTGGAACAGCCTGGCGCATCATGTTTGATCCCATCAGGGCACGGTTGGCGTCGTCATGTTCCAGGAAGGGGATGAGCGAAGCAGCAATGGATGCAATCTGATTGGGGGCAACATCAATGAGTCCTACCTTTGTGCGGTCAACAATAGGATAGTCGGCGAGGTAACGCACCTTTACATTTTCATCAACAATCTGTCCGTCTTCGGCAATTGGAGTACTGGCTTGTGCAATGATCTGGTTTTCTTCTTCTTCCGCGCTCAGGTAGATGGGGTCTTCCTTGAGCTGTGCCCTGCCTTCAACCACACGTTGGTAAGGTGTTTCAATGAAGCCCATCCGGTTTATTTTTGCATAAACGCAAAGTGAAGAGATAAGCCCGATATTTGGGCCTTCTGGTGTTTCAATGGTGCACAGGCGGCCATAATGGGTATAATGCACGTCGCGAACCTCGAAGCCGGCGCGCTCTCGCGACAACCCACCTGGTCCCAATGCCGAAACCCTACGTTTATGTGTAAGCTCTGCCAATGGGTTGGTTTGATCCATGAACTGCGAGAGCTGGTTGGTTCCAAAGAATGAGTTGATTACCGAGGAAAGTGTTTTGGCATTGATCAGATCGGTTGGTGTGAACACTTCGTTGTCGCGCACGTTCATGCGCTCTCTGATGGTACGGGCCATACGGGCCAATCCCACACCAAACTGGTTGTATAATTGTTCGCCAACAGTACGAACCCTCCTGTTGCTGAGGTGGTCAATATCATCCACCTCGGTACGTGCGTTGATCAGCCCGATGAGGTACCTGATAATGCTGATAATATCTTCTTTAGTGAGTACACGGGTCTCAATCGGGGTGTTGAGATCAAGTTTTTTGTTTATTCTGTAGCGGCCAACATCGCCCAGATCGTAACGTTTATCAGAGAAGAAAAGTTTTTCGATAATCCCGCGTGCTGTTTCTTCATCAGGTGGCTCGGCATTTCGCAGCAAACGATAAATGAATTCAACGGCTTCTTTCTCAGAATTGGCGGTATCTTTTTGTAAGGTGTTGAAAATGATTGAGTAGTCCTGAACATTGGCGCCTTCTTTGTGAACCAGGATGGTTTTGCTTCCCGATTCAACAATGAGGTCAACATGGTGGTTTTCGAGTTCAGTTTCGCGGTCAATGATTACTTCTGTACGTTCAATTGAAACTACCTCGCCTGTGTCTTCATCAACGAAGTCTTCAATCCATGTTTTCAGAACCCTGGCTGCCAGTCGGCGTCCCACAACTTTCTTGAGCCCTGTTTTACTCACTTTCACTTCTTCAGCCAATTCGAATATCTCAAGGATATCGCGGTCGCTTTCATAGCCTATGGCGCGTAACAGAGTTGTAACGGGCAATTTCTTTTTACGGTCAATGTAGGCATACATCACATTATTGATGTCGGTGGTGAATTCCATCCACGAGCCCTTGAACGGGATGATGCGTGCGGAATACAACTGCTGGCCGTTGGCATGGAATGAGGTCCCGAAAAATACGCCAGGTGATCGGTGCAATTGAGAAACGACAACCCTTTCGGCTCCATTTACGATGAATGTGCCTTTCGGGGTCATATAGGGGATCATACCAAGATAAACATCCTGGATGATGGTTTCAAAATCCTCATGTTCCGGGTCGGTGCAGTATAACTTCAGTTTGGCTTTAAGGGGAACGCTGTAGGTTAAACCCCTTTCGATACATTCATCAATTGAGTAGCGGGGCGGATCTATGAAATAGTCCAGAAATTCGAGGACGAAATTGTTTCGTGCATCAGTAATCGGGAAGTTTTCGGAGAAAACTTTAAAAAGGCCTTCGTTGATCCTGTTTTCCGGGTTTGTCTCTAATTGAAAAAAATCCTGGAAGGATTTTAATTGTATATCAAGAAAATCAGGATGTTCGACCTTAATCTGGGCTGATGCAAAATTAATTCTTTTGGATTTTACTTGTGCCAAGGCTTTGTGAATTTTGGGTTTGCAGCTAAATTACTTGTAGGAACGACCGCTACGGGAATAGGTCAAAATAGACCACCCAACCCCGCAAGGGTTGATGTGGTCTATTTGTTAATCAATGTTGCAGCTATTTAAGCTCAACTTCAGCGCCAGCTTCTTCGAGCTGTTTTACCAATGCTTCGGCTTCGTCTTTGGTGATGCCTTCTTTGATTGCTTTTGGTGCAGCATCAACCAGTTCTTTGGCTTCTTTCAGGCCAAGGCTGGTGAGTTCTTTAACCAGTTTTACTACGGCTAATTTCGATTGGCCGGGGTGTTTCAGAATTACGTCAAACTGTGTTTTTTCTTCTTCTGCTGCTGCGGCTTCTCCTCCACCGGCAACGCCTGCCATCATGACGGGTGCTGCTGCTGCGGGTTCAATACCGTATTCTTCTTTCAGAATCTGAGCCAATTCATTGACTTCCTTTACTGTTAAGTTTACCAGTTGTTCTGCGAAAGCTTTTAAATCTGCCATTTTATTTGAGTTGTTAAGTTGTTCTTGAAATTTGTTTAAAATACATTTTTTTGTTTAAGCCCCATGCAGGGGTTTATTTCTGAAATCGTATCAGGCTGCTGATTCTTTTTCAGACAGGGTTTTCACAATGCCGGCAATTTTAGCCCCACCTGATTGCAGCGCAGAAATTACGTTGCGGGCCGGGGATTGCAGCAGTGCTATGAGATCGCCTACCAATTCATCTCTTGATTTAATGTTGATGAGGAAATCAATCTGATCATCGCCAATATAAGCCATTTCTTCAATGTAAGCGGCCTTTAGTATTGGTTTTGGTGCAGTTTTCCTGAACTCTTTGATCAGTTTTGCAGGGTCGTTTGCAGTTTCAGAAATCATGATTGATGTAGGTCCGGCGAGTACTTCGTACAATGCCGAAAAATCTCTGTCAGAACGCTCCATGGCTTTCCTTAAGAGAGTGTTTTTTACTACGATCAGTTTGATGTCTTTCTTAAAGCATTGTCTGCGAAGCTGATTTGTGACTTCAACATTCAATTCGGATGTATCGGTGATGTACAGGCAGCTGACTTTTTTCAGCCGCTCGCTTAGTGATTCAATTAACTGGGTTTTATCTTCCTTTTTCATAACTCCTTCGGTTGTTGCTCGACAAATGCGTATGGATTTGGTATTTCAATAATGAATTACGGACCACCATCTGCATTTAAGATGTAAATGATTTAGGATCAACATGAATACCAGGGCTCATTGTGCTTGACAGGAATACACTTTTGATGTATGTGCCTTTGGCAGCCGCGGGTTTCAACTTGATGATTGTCTGGAGCAATTCTTTGGCATTTTCCACGATTTTGCTTTCCTCAAACGAAACCTTACCGATGGAAGCATGAATGATACCGTATTTATCAACTTTGAAGTCAATTTTACCGGCTTTCACTTCATTAACGGCTTTACCAATGTCCATGGTAACGGTTCCGGCCTTTGGATTAGGCATAAGGCCGCGGGGGCCAAGTATTTTACCCAGTGCACCAATTTTCGGCATCACGGTAGGCATGGTAATGATTACATCAACATCGGTCCAACCCGATTTAATCTGCTGAATATAATCGTCAAGCCCAACATGATCAGCGCCGGCGGCTTTGGCTTCGTCTTCCTTATCCGGAGTACACAGAACAAGTACCCTTACGGTTTTACCTGTTCCATGCGGTAAGGTAACAATACCCCTTACCATTTGATTGGCTTTACGCGGATCAACGCCCAGACGGACATCAATATCAACGGAAGCATCAAATTTGGTGAAGGTTATTTCCTTTACCAGTTTAGCCGCATCAGTGAGTGAATAAAGAGCATTCTTATCAACTTTTGTCAGAGCCTCTTTTCTTTTTTTAGTCAGTGTTGCCATCTTTCTTAATAAGTTAGCGTTTGCATAGGTTTGTTAACACATTCAACCGTTGCTGCTAATTCACACCAACGGGTGCTTTACCTTTAATCGTGATGCCCATGCTGCGTGCTGTTCCTGCCACCATGCTCATTGCCGATTCAAGCGTAAAAGCGTTGAGGTCTGTCATCTTTGCTTCGGCAATTGCCTGAACCTGTTCCCAGGTAACTGAGGCAATTTTGGCACGGTTGGGTTCTGACGAACCTTTCTTTTGCTTGGCAATTTCAAGCAGCTGAACAGCTACAGGAGGCGTTTTAACGATAAAGGAGAACGATTTATCCTTATAAACAGTTATGATCACCGGGATTAGCTTTCCCGCTGAATTCTGCGTACGCGCGTTAAACTGTTTACAGAACTCCATGATGTTCACACCTTTCGCACCCAAAGCAGGCCCAACTGGAGGCGACGGATTAGCGGCACCGCCTTTAATCTGTAACTTTATAATTCCAGTTATTTCTTTTGCCATGATATAATCTCAGGTAAATAGGTGAATAATTAATGATTAAATGCCCTCAAAGGGGCTGTACTTTGGTATTATTCTTTTTCAACTTGCATGAAACTCAATTCGAGTGGGGTTTTTCGTCCGAAGATTTTCACCATCACTTTCAGTCTTTTCTTTTCTTCGTTTATCTCTTCGATTACTCCGCTGAAACTGTTGAAAGGCCCGTCAATAACTGTAACGGTTTCGCCGATAATGAAAGGGATGTTCAACTCTTCGCCTTTTTCCGACATTTCGTCAACCCTTCCCAGTATCCGGTTAACTTCCGACATTCGCAGCGGCTCAGGTTCCCCTTTTGAACCAAGGAATCCAAGCACACCGGGTATGTTTCTGAGCATGTGAGGTATTTCACCGGTAAGAACGGCTTCAACAAGCACATAGCCCGGAAAGAAATTACGTTCCTTGCTGATCTTCTTTCCTTTCCTGATCTGATAAACCTTCTCGGTAGGAATAAGAACCTGGGAAACATAATCTTTCAGACCCAAGCGATTAACTTCACTCTCGATGTATTGTTTCACCTTCTTTTCATTTCCGGTAATGGCCCGCAATACGTACCATTTTTTTAATTCATCGCTCATGCTTTCACTTGAAATTGAAAAGAATAATTACCAAATAGATATAATTGATGTTCAGCAGTGCAGCTATCAAACAAGCTTGTAAAATTGTTCAAGAATTGTTTGAAAGGATTTATCCATCAGATAAACGACAAGTGCGATTATCAGGGAAGCAACGGATACAACAATGGCACTGCTTTGCAGCTCACTCCATGTAGGCCATGATACTTTATGCATCAGCTCATCGTAACTTTCGCTGATGTATGTTTTAATGCTGAATTTTGCCATAACTTGCAAATTTTGCACGGGTGGAGAGACTCGAACTCCCGACACTCGGTTTTGGAGACCGATGCTCTACCAACTGAGCTACACCCGTTTAACGATTGCCATATTTTTAATTTGGATCAGAATTGCCGTAAGGCAATTCTGATCCAATGTAGTATTAGTCAAGAATTTCGGTGATCTGACCGGCGCCTACTGTACGGCCACCCTCACGGATAGCAAAGCGCAAACCTTTGTTCAGAGCGATTTCGTGAATCAATTGAACTGTGATTGTGAGGTTGTCGCCGGGCATTACCATTTCAACACCTTGGGGAAGGATAACTTCACCCGTAACGTCAGTGGTTCTGAAATAGAACTGCGGACGGTATTTGTTGTGGAATGGGGTGTGGCGTCCGCCTTCTTCCTTCTTCAGGATATAAACCTCTGCTTTAAATTCTTTGTGCGGTTTAATTGAACCTGGTTTTGCAATAACCATACCACGACGGATGGCGTCTTTGTCAATACCACGGAGCAACAAGCCGGCATTGTCACCTGCTTCGCCAGTATCAAGAAGTTTGCGGAACATTTCAACACCGGTAACAACTGATTTCATTTTCTCAGCGCCAAGGCCGATAATGTCAACAGGATCGCCAACGTTGATAACACCGGTTTCAATTCTTCCGGTTGCAACGGTACCGCGGCCGGTAATTGAGAAAACGTCTTCAACAGGCATGAGGAATGGTTTATCGCGGTCGCGAACCGGCAGTGGAATCCATGTGTCGACAGCATTCATCAATTCCATGATCTGATCTTGTCCTTTAGGTTCATTGTTCAAACCTGCAAGGGCCGAACCACGGATAACCGGTGAATTGTCGCCGTCAAATCCGTAGAAGTTGAGCAGGTCGCGGATTTCCATTTCAACGAGTTCGAGAAGTTCTTCGTCGTCAACAAGGTCAACCTTGTTCATGAATACTACCAGACGGGGAACACCTACCTGACGGGCAAGAAGAATATGTTCGCGGGTTTGGGGCATGGGGCCGTCAGTTGCAGCTACAACCAGGATAGCGCCATCCATCTGCGCGGCACCGGTAACCATGTTCTTAATATAGTCAGCGTGTCCGGGGCAGTCAACGTGAGCATAGTGCCTGTTTTCGGTTTGGTATTCAACATGGGCAGTATTAATGGTAATACCCCTTTCTTTTTCCTCAGGCGCGTTATCAATGGAATCAAATGATTTGAATTCCGACAAGCCTTTTGCTGACAATACAAGGGTAATAGCAGCAGTGAGGGTTGTTTTACCATGGTCAATGTGTCCAATAGTACCAACGTTTACGTGTGGTTTTGAACGTTCGAATTTTGCTTTTGCCATATCGAATTAATTGTTATTGATTAATGAAAGTTGGTCTTCAACTAAAAAAACGAGCCAATGACGAGATTTGAACTCGTGACCCCTTCCTTACCAAGGAAGTGCTCTACCCCTGAGCTACATCGGCTTAATTGCTTTATAAAGCTTTTGCAACTCTTTTGTTGCTTCTGGCAAACCCGGAAACAACCAGTTTATGGGCTACATTGGCCTTATAAATCTGAGCGGAAGACGGGGCTCGAACCCGCCACCTAAAGCTTGGAAGGCTTTCGCTCTACCAAATGAGCTACTTCCGCTTATAATTCCAGTGGGGAGAGGAGGATTCGAACCTCCGAAGGCTTCGCCAACAGATTTACAGTCTGCCCCATTTGACCGCTCTGGTATCTCCCCCAAAACAATATTTTAAAGAACTGAGCCGATAGAGGGATTCGAACCCACGACCCGCTGATTACAAATCAGCTGCTCTGGCCAGCTGAGCTATATCGGCTTATTATCACCTTCTATTTCAAACCCAGCGACCCTCCCGATTTCACATCGGGATGCTCTGGCCAGCTGAGCTATATCGGCATTGTTTGCTTTTAGTATTCTGAATTTCAAAAAACGCAGCAGGCTGAAACCTGCCAGATTTTTCCAATCGCAATATTGTGTCGCCTCTATTTCAAACCGCTAAACAAAGCAGCCCTTTTTAAAAAAGGACTGCAAAAGTATAAAACATCCATGAAACAACAAAAAATGTTGACGTTTTTTTTTAAACAATTTTATGACCCCCTCAGCTTTTCCTTGTATTTCTTCAATTGTTTGCGGAGAGCCTCTGCCGAACTGTCAACGGCTTCTTCAAAAGTTTTGCACTGTTTCTTAGCAAAAAGGTCGTTGCCACGAACCAGTATCCTCACTTCAGCGATTTTATTTTCCTGTTTGTCGTGGTTATCTAGCCGAAGGGTTACCTCGCTGCCAATTATGCCATCGTAAAATCCTGATAGCTTTCCTACCTTGTCCTGTATGAAATCATCTAGCTTTTGATCTGTTTTGAAATGTACCGATGTGATTTTGACTTTCATAAGAGCCTCCTTTTGTTTTAAGCTTTCGGATGAGCTTGTTGATAAATACGTTTGATTCTTTCGATTGTATTATGTGTATAAACCTGGGTTGCTGCCAGGCTCGCATGTCCGAGTAATTCCTTGATGGCATTCAGGTCGGCGCCGTTATTCAGCATTCCGGTTGCAAATGTATGCCTGATGATATGCGGACTCTTCCTGGTTTGGGTGGTGACCAGGGCGAGAGACTGCGTTACTATATTATATATGAGTTTCGGGTATGCTTTTTTGCCTTTAATGCTCGAAATAAAATAATCATCCGGGTTGACCGGCCCCAGATGGCTTTCTTTTACCTCAATATACGCTTTGATTACCTGCTGAAGATGAGAAGTAAAGGGGATTATGCGTTGTTTGTTTCGTTTTCCGATGACCCGCAGCGCTTGGGAAGAAGTATCAATGTCGTTATGTTTTAGTGCGGTTAACTCTGATACGCGCATTCCCGTTGCATATAGCATTTCCATTACCATTCGGCTGCGCATGCCATGAAAACCGGGTTCGAAACCAATGGAATTGAACAGTTCGTCCATTTTTGCCTGGCTCACAAAAGCAGGCAGTTTTTTAGCAACTTTGGGTGCCACTACTCTCTGCATCGGATTTTCAGCGATCACACCACGCTTTATCAGAAACCGGAAATAGGATTTCAGTGTTGATAACTTGCGGTTAACATTGCGGGGATTGGTTCCGGATTGCACAAGATGCGCCAGCCATGAGCGGATGATTTGGTGATCGGACAAAGAAACTTCGTTGAGTCCGAACTGCGATTCAGTGAAACTGAAGAATTGCGACAAATCATTCCGGTATGCTATGAGGGTATGGTGGGAGTAATGTTTTTCAGAAGCCAGAAATTGAATAAACTCTTCAGCGCGCATAGAAAAAAAATAAGGAGAAAAATGTGTTTTTACACCTGTAAGTAATCAACGGATAAAATTACTACATTATTACGGTAAAAACAAATTTCCCCCCGAAATAGGATGAAAAAGGCAAAAAGAAAGATCAGGCGTTGCTTTCGGTATGCATTTGCTGCACGTAAATTGCTTTTAACCTTTCTTCGCGTTTTTTAACCGATGGCTTTGTAAACTTCTGACGATCGCGCAGTTCCCTCACAACACCGGTTTTTTCAAATTTCCTTTTGAGCTTCTTCAAGGCTTTATCAATATTTTCGCCTTCTTTTACTGGTACAATGATCATATTTCTTTTTTCTTTCTGATTTGTGAATTTTTTGGGGCTGCAAAAGTATAAACATTATCTGAAAGAACCAAGCCATGACTATAAATTCTTTTTCAGGAAATCGGTCATCAGACTAAATAGATGCAGGCGGGTGTTGCCGCCATATATACCATGATCGCGGTTTGGATACAACATCAGCCCGAACTGTTTGTTTGACCTTACCAGTGCATCAACCATTTCCAGGGTGTTTTCTACGTGTACATTGTCATCGCCTGTTCCGTGAACCATAAGCAATTTCCCTTTCATCTGATCTGCGAAGTTTATGGGTGAGTTATTATCGTAGCCCTCCGGATTTTCCTGAGGCGTACGCATAAAACGTTCAGTATAAATGTTATCGTAAAAACGCCAGGAAGTTACCGAAGCCACGGCAATGCCTGCTTTGAAGTGTTCGCTTCCTTTGGTCAGGCACAATAATGCCATGTAACCACCGTAGCTCCAGCCGAAAATCCCTATGCGGCTGCCATCCACATATGAAAGTGATGAAAGATATTTGGCTGCTTCTATCTGATCAATGGTTTCGTATTTACCGAGTTGCAGGTAGGTCATCTTCTTAAATTCTTCTCCCCGGCCTCCGGTTCCACGGTTGTCAACAGAAACTACGATAAAGCCCTGTTGTGCAAGCATCTGAAACCAGATGGTTTGTGCCCGCCCCCATGTGTTCATTACTGTTTGTGAACCAGGCCCGCCGTAAACATACATAAAAACAGGATGTTCTCTGTCAGGATCGAAATCAGGAGGTTTGATCATCCAGCCATTGAGCTCAACATCTTCGCTTGTTGTAAATGTGAAAAACTCGATTGGGGAGAAATTATACTCCCGGACCAGACTTTTTAATTCTTCGTTTGATTGTAGTATCCTGAGTGTTTTGCCTTCGCCATTTTTTACAGATATCAGCGGGGGAGTTTTAAGCGATTGTCCAAAACAGATAAAGTAATCGTAGGTTTCGCTAAACCGTGCATTGTATACGCCGTCAATTCCGGAAAGCAGTCTTTCGCCACGCCCGTTCAACCTGATACTGTAAACTTCGCGGTTCATAGGGGAGGTTTTTGCCGCCTGATAATAAACACGTTCGTTTTTCGGATCAATGCCATAAAAGCTTGTTACATCCCAATTGCCAGAAGTAAGCGGCCTGATGAGTTTCCCATTCTTCCCAAAAAGATAAATGTGATTGTATCCGCTTTGTTCGCTGGTAATGATAAAATGTTTTCCATCGGCAAGAAAAGTGAGGTCGTTGGTAATATCAATATAGTATGGATTGGTTTCTTCATACAAAAGACCTGTTTTTCCGGTGATTGCATCGGCAATCAGAATTTCCAGATGGTTCTGATGGCGGTTCAGCCTTTGAATCGAGAGTTTCCCGGGATCATCAGTCCATTGAAAGCGCGGAAGGTAAATGTCTGTTTCTTCGCCTGTATCGGCTGTAATGGTTTCGCCGGTGCTTACATTATATATATGTATTGTTACTACCGAGTTATCCTCGCCGGCTTTTGGATATTTAAACTTGTGGTGATCGGGATAAAGACCACCGTAGTTTACCATCCAGAATTCCTTTACATGGCTTTCGTCGAAGCGCATAAAAGCGATGTGTTTCCCGTCGGGCGACCAATGAAAACCTTTCGTAATAGCAAACTCCTCCTCGTAAACCCAGTCAGTGGTTCCGTTGATGATATGGCGGTCGAGGCCGTCGTGGGTGATCTGTGTCTCGGTTCCGGCTTCCAGATCAACAATGAAGATATTGTTGTCGCGTACAAAAGCTACTTTTTTGCCGTTGGGAGAGAAATCCGCAAGACGTTGTTTTCCGTTTTTGCTGAGTGCAGTCAGCTTCTGGCTATTGCGGTCAAAAACATAAAAGTTTGATTTACTTGAATAGCGGTATATGCTTTCGGTTTCGGTTGCCAGCAGCATTTTGTCTTCGCCGGCGCTGAAACTGTACGAACCGAACCTTATCGGATTTTCAGCGCCTTCGGGAATAAGCATGCCCTGATGTAAGATAGTTTGAACAAGCTTGCCATCCAGATAACGATATTGGTTAATGGAATCTTTTTCCCTTACGGTATAATGCAGGCCATCGCGCATGGAAACGAGGCCCTGTATGCCTTTGGGGTTGAATTTACCGGTTTCCCAGATGTCTTCAAGTGTGATTTCTTTCCGGATATCCTGGGCTTGTGAAAGCTTGAGCGAAATGGCGATCAAAACGAGTGATGTGAACAAGATTCTGGTCTTCATGGCAGCGTACGGTTTTGAATTGTGAGGCCAAACATAGGAAATTTTGGCCGAACGCTATATTGATTATCCCATTTTTGTAATTTTGCAGGGTTTGAGATATTAGCTCAGTTGGTTTAGAGCGTCCCGACTTTACGTCGGGAAGGTCACTGGTTCATTGAAGTTGTAATGATATGAGATATTAGCTCAGTTGGTTTAGAGCGCTTGCTTGACAGGCAAGAGGTCACTGGTTCGAATCCAGTATATCTCACACTGATAATAAGCAATTTATGACCTCGAACTCATGGATTGCTTTTTTTATTTGCATACTATTTGCATACTTTCAGTCACTTCGAAACATCAACTCAACCCCTGTAAGAAGCTTGAATGTTTTCCCAATAGTGCACAAGTGCATAGCATACAATAAACTATCGTTAGTTGCTTTTATCAACAGTTACTGGAAGCTTGTGCACTTAAGCACTCAGCAGGAATATTTACCAGGCCTATCATATTTAGTCTTCATTCGGCATCATGATAAAAATTGCCGGTTGCGGGTCATCAATATCATTGGCTGAGCAGATCGCCTTGAGTGTAACAATTCTTGACAACCTATCATTCTCAAAGGTTTCGTTGGACAGCCAATCCCCTTTATCCGGTAAGCGACAAGACAGTTTAAACCTGATAATCTGTTCATCACGATTCTCCCCTGCATACACCCGGAACATCCAAAGGATGTCCCAGAGCCTGCCATCCTGATCCTGCTCTCCTTCCATCTCAGGCGGGACTTTCACATATTTTTCAAAGACTGCCCTACTTAGATACACAGGAGTTCTGATCCCTGCTTCATCCAGGTATTGCTGATCAATCTTTACCAGTGTGCCGTCAGCAACAGCTTCTTTTGTCGTATAGCTAAATATTACTATCATTCGCTCTGTTGAATTTTCGTGATCATTCATTGTATCGGGTTTTTAGATTCAATCTTTTTCGCAAGTTCATTACCTGCTTCAATAGCTATAGAGCATATTTCACCCACACTTTTACTTGGATATGCATAGGTCATCAAGCTTTGAAAGGCAAGGCAAATGAAGTGTTCACGTTTGGTAAGCTCTTTCGCCATTGGCGTTGTATAGATACTGCTACTGGTGTTCAGTCCTGAAATCTTATCACTTAGATTGGCGATTTCAGCAGTAAGGTCATAAATAGCCTGACTCATATTAAGTTTGTATTAAAAAAGAGCCCCAACCCTAATAGAATTGAGGCTCTCACTGATATTTAACTTAAAAACCAGTGATACTGATCATCACCACGCAATGCATGCTGCAGCCCCTGTATGAAGGTGTAGGCATTGAGTGATCTGTCAAGGAAGCTATCAATGTAACTGGTCTTGTTGCTTCCCGTAAACAGCCCATACAGCCGCCACAAGTCAATGTCTCCGTTTTCAAGCCTGCAGAAGCTCTGATCTTGGTAGTAATCCCTGGCAATGAGGTTTAACTGCCTGTCGTTGAAATCGAGCGGTGTTATGCCCTTACGCACTGCAGCGGGAAGATGCTGATAAAGCCGTGACCTGCCTATCACCTGTGCAAACTGGTGCTCTGTCAGGAAGTAGTTGGAAAAATCCTTCATCTGGTTCAGTTGCTTGACAATACTGAATTCTTCGAACAATTCCTGGATGTTTTTCATCAGATCAGTAACACTGGCTACCCGCAGATCAAGCATGGCTCCATCTGTGGTAACAAGAAGGTTAATACACACCAGATTCTGAAACCCAATGAAAACCTTAAACTTCTCAATACTCTTTTTACTGAAAAGGCTTTCATGGTTCAAAGCCCTTACGCCACCAACAGTGAGGTTCAGGGTGTTTCCGTTAATATTGGCAGTGATGGAAGGGATTTCAATGATAAACATCATCCGCTCATAGTAACGGGTCTTTTCCCATTCCTCAAGCTCATGCACTTTTTTGTGCAAGGCCTGTGGTATCCTGCCATTGATCTTATGAGAAACACGGATATCAGGGGTAAGGATATCCTCATCCCTGAAAAACTGCTTCACACTATAATCCATAGCCTCTATGAACTCATAATGCGAGATTGTTTTCTCAATGTCCCTGAAGGTTGGGATAATGCAATCATCCTTTAAATGAGAGAGGCTAACAGGATTGGTGTTAGCTTCAATGTAGTTTCGTCTTTCAGGTTGCTCTTGCTGAGCTTCGGGTACTTCATGCAGAGTTTCATAAACTTCTCTTCGCTGGCTTACCCGCTCTAATTGCATATTATCTTCCATTGTCGTTAAGATTTTGAAGGTTCAACATTTCCGTGATTTCCTGTTTTCTCTTTGTAAAATCAGGCTTAAGCTGAGGGTTGGCTGTGGAATAGCGATTGTAAAGGTTCTGAAGTTCATCAACACTCTTTGCAGCATTTACCTTTGCTTTCACTTCATCAGCGCTGGTACCGCCATTACACCAATCCCGGATAATCATACCAGTCTCTTTGGTGATCACAAACCGTGGTTTACCGGAAAATAATCCCGAACGGTCTTTACTTACAAAAGCCTTGTGTTCTGCGTCCAGCTCAAAGGTGATGGTTGTTTCATATTCAAAACCATCTCTGGTCACAGGAGCCATACCAACCTTCTGAGGAACCTGTTTGCCATTACGCTCGGTCAAGACATAATCTGTTTTGGAGCGCACATTGGCAATGACATGGCATTTGCTCTGGAGTATGGCATCAATGAAAGCCTGGTGACGAGGTGTAACACTTGCCCAGGCAGTGAAGGAATTAGGAACACGCATGGATGAGGTTACCTGTTCATGGATTTCCAGACAGCCACCTTTACCGTTCCATTCATGCGAAATGCTGTCAATAATAACACATTCCACACTGGCTTTTTCACAAAGCCTGATGGCTTCGATATACCTTTCCGGAGTGTAGGGTTCCGTTAAGGTCAGCACATAATAATCGCCCAGATCAGAATACAGATCAGCTGATCCGTTTTCGGTGTCAATAATAGCGATCTTATTCCAGTCACCTACCAGCCCAAAGGCCAATAGCAATGAGGAATAGGTTTTTCCGGAGCCTGAAGCTCCCTGTAAGGAAAGCCTGATCTTGGCAGACTTTCTTTCGGTTGTTCTTAATTGCATAGTTTCAAGTTTTAATGAATAAAAAAGCCCCAGAAAGGGGCTGTTAACTGTAATGTAATCTGTATTCTGCCTCACCACAGTGCAGGCAGTAGACCTTGCCGGAGGTAGGCCAGTAATAGCACCAGCGCCCTTTAGCAATAATATTCTTGCAACTGGTGCAGGTAGAGTTGAACTTTGTCCTGATAGGTCTTGGGTCGTTTACAGAACCCTTGAAAAAGACAGGATCATCAAACCTCTGTCGAGACCATAACAGCAACCAGTAGTCAAAAAACATGCACTCAAACAGTACAGGATCTTTATACCTGAGACATGTTCCAAAGCTTTCTCCAGAGTGATCGTTCAGGAGTTGTTCATAGCTTTTCTTTGTGATCATATCATTCCCAGATATACAAACCATGAATGAAAACCATCAGGACCGGTTCCATCACTCTCAACCAAATGTCCTGTCGGAGACTCGCAGATCATTTCATGAAACCACTCTGTGAGTGTATCAATACTTGGTGATTCAACCTCATTCAGGAAATTGAAAACATGAGGCCCTACAGGAAACTCGGTATCTTCTGTTTTAAGAAGCAGAGCCGTCCCTGTGGTAGGAAGCAATTCAATGGGATCACCTTTTTTAAACCGGTGTCCATTACATCTGAAATCATTTGATAATGTAAATCTCATAGCTTTAGGTGTGAATTGCCCATCCATTGGTTTTGCCAACACATACTGAGAAGGTAGGCGCTCCACCGCTGCCATACCCATCATGTTTCCCGTGATAGATAATACCACCATTACCACAGAATTTGTCATTTTTCTTTCTTACAAATTCAAAGGATTTAGGTGCGAAGTCGTTAAACACAGTAGTTTCAGTGCCAAGCACTTCATCTACTTTGTTGAGCCGGTCTATACAGCGCTTAAGGCTGCCATCATTGTTCTTACGGGCAAAGTCCAGTGTTTCCTGAAGTTTGCCTCCTGTCTGGTCATTTATCATCCGTCTCTCCTTTCTTTGAAGGTTCAATAATTAATTTGTTGTCTTGAATAGTTATTCTGGCGTATTCAAAAGCGTTAAACCCTGCCTTCTCCAGCCATTTGCCCTTTAGCAATAGCATAGGAACATGCCAGCCGCTTGAATAGCGCCGCTTTATTAGGTCAGTACTTCTTCGGTACTCTCCCTGGATTTTTAATCGTCTTGTCATATGGATTTTGTTAAAAGAAAAAGAGAGCGCTTGTGAAAGCAGCTCCCCTTCTGGTTGAGGTACAACCAATCTCAGGCCGATACAAAAAGAATTATTTACCCCAAACAAACCATGCATAATCAGCCTGAGGTTGTAATGATAGTAAAATTGTAAGAAATAAAAACACCCAACTTGTTCAGCGATATAAATAATATTATCCTATTAACAAAGCTATTATAACTATTGTAAATACTACCCATTATCCTATTGCAAAGGTTACCTCTCATTAAAACAGAGAGTTACAGTCTTGTGTGGTTGATGCGGTATAAGAAATAGCCTTTGTAACTGGTAGGAGTATTAGATAGCTTCAGCCCTTTAAGGTAGGAGTATTTGAAGTGCTTATTCTCTTTAACACACTCAGTTAGAGTTCTGTAAGGTGTTATGATGCTGCTTGTAGGGTCTTGGAGTAGTATCATGGCAGTAGGTGTTGATTAGACACAAATGTATAAAAAACTGCCACTTTTTACCATAAAAACAAAAAGAAAGGTAGCTAATGGCAGCTACACTCTCCTTATGTCTGTGGAAGTCATACAGGCCTGTCATGGGCTGTTTTCAATGTCACTGGTGTTCTGCATATCTAAAAAGGCATGTAGCCTGTAATGGCCTATACCATTACGCTGACATGCATGGATTTAAAAAAAGGGGCCGAAGCCCCCGGCCTAGGCCTTCTCAATAACAACGCCTTTGCTGCTGCTGACAGACAGAACGAAACCATCGGCAACAACAACGATATCGTCACCTTTGGTTTTAATGAAACCCTCTGGTGCGGTGTGTTTCCACTTACCAACACGGCAGGCAAAATTCTGGCCATCTGCTGTGAATGAAGAGAGCAGGCCTTTTGAGCTGTCGAAAATTTCCACGTCAAATGGTTTCCGTGTAATCTTCACGTTTTTAAGATTGAAGCCATTGTCTTTTGGCTCGTTCTTGAACTTTTCGGCAAAGCCGACATACAATTTGCTGTTCATGATAAAAAGATTTAGGTTAAAAAAAAGAAACCCTCACCCCAACTAAGGGCAAGGGTTAAGCTTGTGCCAGATAGCTTAGGCAGCTTTCTTGGCTTTCTTCTGAGTTGTAGTAGGAACGATTGTGAATGACTCACCATCACTGTTGAACCTGAATCCCTCCAGGTCTACGGTGAATTTGGTTCCCTTGTCATTCCATACAATCTTGTCCTTGTCTTCCTTCAAAGACTCCTCGAAGTTCTTGAAGTTGGTTACAAGGACTTGGATGTGTCCGTTCGCATCTGTGTACCTGATTCCAATGTACACCAAACCTGTCTTCTCAGACTTACTTGCAAACAACAGTTTACATTCACTGTTCTCAGCAACTTCGACCTGGAAGCTTGATGCTCCTGAACTTTCGGCTGCGTCTTTCAAGCCAACAATGTCTTTCGACACGAATTGAAATTTACTCATTGTAATAAAGTTTTAATTAATAATATGTTTGATTATCACCAAAGGGTGAGGGGGGTTAAGATAGGATACCTCTGGGGTGTGCGGATACTAAAACTTTCTAATACAAGGGTACTTAAGCTGGAGGGAAGGTCATAGAGCAGTGATACCGGGGGGGGTGTTTTACAGGTGATATACCGGGGGGTAAAGATGTCTTATGGTGACAATAAGAACATACTAATAATTCAGAGTGTTGGAGGGGTGTTCTGGCGGTTTACAGGAGGGTTCTATCCCAGGGTAAGTGTAAGTACTACAGATGGGTTATGATCGCTGTATCACTGGGGTCTATGAAAGATCAAAACCCAGAAAGGAAGGGGTGTTACATGCTGAAAGTACAGAGTAAACGAAGAAGAGATAAACCAATATAGTGTCAGAACCTCTGTATTATACTGTATAACAGATGTCTGTAGGTAGCACTACTGTGATAGGACTGTGCACCAGAATTAACTGCACACTTTGTCTGTTTATTTAGCAGGGTTTAGATTAGCAGTTTATGGCACAATGTGCCCTGTTAAGTAAGAAGCTAGGGTAAACAGGAAGATCGCTGCAAAGAGCTAAAATTCTTAATATTTTTGTTCAGCCTTTCGGTGGATATATTATTAAAATAATACAATTGTCAAACAATCAAATAAATTAATTATTTCTGAGGCACCGTACACTAAATCCGAGCGATCTATAGCTGTTGCTGCTAGAAGACACGTGGCCACGAATTCCGGACATATTCTGACTTCTGGCGCCTACCGTGCCTGCGGTAGAACTCCACCAAAAGCCGCTGTTGCCAACGTCGCCGAAACCTCCATTGGGACTGCGGGCGCCGCCCGGAAGTGCAGAAAATCCAAACTCATCAAAACCGTAATGATCATAACCATAATAAGTATCCTCATCCCAACGTGGGTGCTCTGTTACGTTGCAGTCGCCACCCAATGGCGAGTTTACCTGCCAGCAGGATTTCAAAGCATTGCCGGTGCCGGTTAGATTCCATTTTTCGTTAGGAAATCCATATGCCACTATGTAATCAATCAATTGTTTCCATTCGTCATGCGTCGGTATATGCCATCCCGTTGGGCAAAGGCCATGGTAGTTTTTTACCGCATGCCAGTTATACAATGCGCCGTAGCTGTCTTTCCAACTAATATCATTTTCGTACCAGGCATAAGCGCCGGTAGTGTTGCTTTGCCAATCAGAGTTGTTAGTGGGATTTTCAATGGGAGTGTTGTTGCTGTATTTGGTGGTTTTCAGGTTTTCTTTCATCCAGCATTGGTTGCCTATGAGCACAGTGTTGTAGACGTTGCCGTCAATGTCGGTTACTGTAGAAGCGCCAAGGCATGGATGGCCATCATTTGGGTTCCCAAAGGTCGTGAATACAAATGAAGTGCCGTATACAGTTCCGTTTATATTGGTAGCATACGCACGAACATAATAATCAGTTGCTCTAGATAATGATGTAAGTTTACTTGTAAAACTGCCTGCACCTGCGCCATCTGATGTTTTATTATCTGAAATAGTAGGATTTGGTTTTATACCCCATACAACGCCTCTTTCTGTTACTGAATAGCCTCCATCATCTGTTATATTGCCACCACTTTTTGCAGTTCTAGAAGTAATATCGGTTACTTCATTGGTAGTTAGAACTGGCAACATTTTTTCTTTATCATCTTTTTTACAACTTGTTATCGAAAACAAAGCAAGCAGGATAGTTGCTGCTGTGATGAGAATGATTCGTTTCAATTTGATAAGTTTTAGTTAATGATGAATTGTTGGCTATGTTATTATAAGATGGGAGTTGTGGTTAACACCCTATTACTGCTTTATTAGTTTCATGACTCCTACATCGTTGCCTTTCATAACCCTTACCAGATAAATGCCTTGCTGCTGGCCAGCCAGGCTGAAGTTGTACTGGGGTTGGGCGGGTAGTTCTGTGCTGAGGATTTTGCTGCCAAGCATGTTGTAGATTTCAATGCTTATAATTGATGGATCTTCGTAATCCAGTAGTTCCAGGGTGAATGTGCCTTTAGTAGGATTTGGAAAGACCCTGAAAAATCTATCATCATTATCTTTGATTGTTGCAGGCCATTCTTTTCTGGCCTCTTCTATATCATCATCAAAAGCGGCAATCATACTTTCAGGTTGCTGGCAGTAATTACCGGTTGAATCTATATAGGCGTGGAATTGAGCTCCACTGTGAACCTTGGTTGATGGCAGAAGCTGAATGTTTTCTCCTGCTATTAGCCTGACCGATGCGTTGGTTTCAATAATTAAATCTGATACGATGATTGATTGGGTGGCAGCGAAACAAGTGTCGGCATCGGAAGTGAGAGTAACACCGGTTAAAGGTAGTAGAACTGAAATGTCATTAGGAGTTGATGAAACAAAAGCGGATAATGCGCTTTCATTGCCTAATGTACGGTAACAGCTGAGCGCAAAGAAATAGGTATTCCCGTTGACCAGTTCAGCAATTGTGTAGGTTGTATCAGGGTTATACAGGAAAACTTTATTAAGAACACCTGTTGTATCCGTACCATAGTGTATTGCATATCCTGTTATTCCCGGCTGGTTATTTGGAGTCCATATCAGATTCACTTCACCATCACCGGCATTTGCAGCAATAATTATCGGTGGCACTGGTGGCGGGTTGACCGAAACCGGAAATACAACCGTATTATTGGTTTCATCCAGTTCCACTATCAGGTTTGTTGCATCGGCAACTATCATCAGGTAATAATCACCTTTTAATGGTAAGACCGGTACGCTTACAACATCGCTTATTTGAATAACCGACTCAACCGAATGGTGAGGTACAGTCAATGAACCTATGCAATAGTCAGTTGGTAGCAAAACTGTTTCTTGAGTGATGTAATACCTGACCTCATAAGCTCCGCAATCAACATTGCCTGTGTTTTTAATTGAATAATTCAAGGATATCTCAGAAGGTGTAATAATTGATGATTCATTTACCTGTGCAGTTACAAATGACAATTCAGGCAGTAATATCCTTATTTGCACTGTGTCTGTTACGGTGTTCTCATCAAAATGGCAATAATAACGCATAAGAACAGTTCCGGTATCTGACAGATTAGTGGATAAATAGGAAAACAACGATAGCGAATCCATGACTGCATTGAAAGCTTCCGGGCTTAGATTTGAAGAAATAATCTCAGCGCTGAAGTAAATGGTGTCATAGTCGTCAATATTATAGGTATGCTGAAGCAGATTTAATGACCTTTGCGGTTCATTCTGCCTGAGAGCAATATCCTGTATTATTAACAGTGGCACTGTGTCAGTAGAAATATAAAGCTGGTGCAAACATCTTTCAAAATTGAAACCATTGTATTTACCGTCAATATTGTACTTCACAAGGTATTCACCAGGAATATCGAAATAATAATCATGACTGAAAATATAGCTTGAATCATTAGTAGTGGCGTTTGCTGTAACATCATACACTTCTTCCTGCGAATCAGGCCTGTAAATAGTTGCAAAAACTTTTAGGTTTTCAGTAAGTAAGAAATCATCCACTTTTAAACCGGCTTTGATAGTGTGCTGCGTTTGTGCCGCTATGTTTTCAGTTGAGTCCGGTAAATATGCAAATACACTGGATTGAAGGAAAGCAAGCGCCTGATAGAACAATGTGTCAGAGCCAGGATGGTTAGATTCGAGCCAGGCATGCCATGTGCCAGGTATAGGCTCTGTTATTTGCATGCTTATCAGCCCAAGGTTTGTATCATGCTGATATGTAGAGTTCAAAAAAGTTGAATCTGCAATGCTTCCGTCAGGAAGTTTCAATTTGAGGTTTACCGGAAAATTCTCAAGGGCTGATTCAAGAGAAGAAAGATTAAAATCAACCCAGACTGCTTCATCATCAACATAAAATGATGTTAGCAAAGAATCAGCAGGGATAGTTCCTGAGGATGCAATCAGTTTCTCTTTTGTATCAGTATAATTATCTTCGCCATCCCGGATGATTCTGCTTGCATATTCAAGAGTAGCATTGGTGGTCTCGCAATACCTGAAAATAGTGTCTTTACGGTAAAGAGGCCTACCTCTGACATCTCTGACGATGATTGTCAATGGCCCTTCCGGAATTTTGATAGCGCAACCATTGTAGGTAATAGCCCTTCCATCAGGTTCGTTTTCTTTAAATAGGGTTTGATCATCATTAAAGTAATATCTCTTCTGTCCTTCGCTGTCATTATTTCTTTTGAAAACACCCGTATAATGAATATTTCCACCTTGTAATTTAGGATGAAGATCCAAAACGTGGTTGTTGTACAATGCCTGATATGTTATCCATGACTTTTGCGGAAACTCAAGGTTAATGATTCCTTTTTGATAATCCACACCATTGTTGGTGTTTAAATCACCAAGGTTGCTGCCGCCTTTATGCACAGAACGATTTCCGTCAACAACTGCAGTAATATGCTGATTCCAGGATAGCTGGTTAATAAAAGATGAATAAGTTGAACCAAAGTAGGTTTCTATCAGTGATTTCATCAGTGTTGGGCTTCCAATATTTTGCCTTGAGGGTTCATTCCTCATATAACTTTGCATATGCACTGCATCATTGTGGTTGCCGTGGAAGGTGGCAAAGCCAATTCCGTGGTCAAGCAAAGAGCCGGAGCTTACCGCTACAATGCCGTCATGGTGATTTGCAGCCTCAGGATGTAAACATGAATGCGGAACGAGATCGCCATTCAATCCCCTGTCAAAAGCCTGGAATTTTTTATCACTTGTGTACCATTTATAAGTTGTGCCTAACAAAACAAAATAGTCATCAGAGATACTTCCTGAACCATTCAAATCAGGCAGGTTTTTGTTTTGATGAATTAGCCAGGTTGCATCGCTGCCAAGTTTCATGTCCCTGACAGATGGTGCATGTCTGTCGTAAGGAATTAATGCTTCCAGAATAGGGCTTGCAGTAGTTTTATAATACAGGTTAGCACCCAGTGAACCATGAGCCGGAGGGGCGCTGAAAAGAACTTTTTCAACCATATTGACAGCATCACCGGAAAAATCTTTGAGATAGCGCAGGGTAACCAAGCCGCCCATGCTATGGGTAACAATCCGGATTTTATGATTCTGGTAACGTTTTTTAAGCTCTTCGAGGGCATAATTCATGCAGATAGCCAGGTGATGGTGAGCGCTGTTGTAAGGATAGTAAAATTGCCATACATCGTATTGCTGATGATCTTCAAACTGCCTGGGAAGTGTGAACCAGTATGAGGTTTCATTGTGCTCAGCGACTGCATTCGGATTCTTTTTCAGAACAAATTCGCCTTCCCAACCGTGAATGAGCAACAGAGGTTTTTTAAAGTAATTCGCTGCAAGGGTATTTTCTGGTGGTATTAGCATAGACACAGGATAATCTCCATTCTGATAGTAACTCCATTTTTTATCGTTTTGGGGATGGTTCTTATTGTAAGGGAAAGCTTCATCAGCAAGGATTGACGAATCATTATGCAAGATGATAATTGCTTCCCTTCTGTAACCCAACTCATTTGATGGGTCATATTCAAAATTTATATAGCCGATCCTGGCATTGTTCAGGTCAAAAAGTATGATTTCATCATTAAACCTGTTTGTGATATTCCATTGCGCAGGGAAGTCATCAATATGCACAATGCCATCATTAACATCGAAAGTTTGCAAAACTTTCTGAACATAGTATTTTGTCTGATAATAACCAACTTTTACAATGTGCGGAGGAGCATTAGGATTTGGATTGGTTTTAACTATTTGTAGCTTGATCCCCTCAGTCTGCGTGCCTACCGTAATATAAGCATTCTTTAAGGTATCATCCTGCGAGCCGGCTGGATTGGTAACCGTGAGGCTTACATGGTAAGTTCCCGGACTGCTGTAGCTGTGGGTTGGATTTTTTACAGTGTCTACAACAGAGCCGTCACCAAAATTCCAGGCCCAGCTCTCTGGAGCAGGAACTCCTGAGGATAAATCAACAAATTGAATTGTTTCATTCACTCCCACTTCAGTTTTATTGGCCGCAAACTCAGCAGTAAGCAATACAAAATTAGTGTTCAGGGCAAACAATCCCGAATACCCCATAAAATACTGTCCCTGGGTGTTCATGTCAAAAACATCCGTGTAACCTATTATACTGGGATAATCATGCGGTTTGTGCCCGATGGAAAATACTTCAGAATAGCCGATGTAAATGGCCTGTGTAAAAGCAGGTAATGACCTGAAAAACGCAATCAAGATGAATATAATCAATAGTATAGATTTCTTTTCCCTCATTTTAAAATTATATTTCGATAGGGTGAGCCCCCTGTATCCTAAAATAACCAATTGTTCAAATAACCAAATAAATTAATTATCCCTGAGGCACCGGACGCTGTAAAATCTATTCTTGCTGGATCTGTTACTATACACAGCTCCACCATTGCTGTTCATGTTCCTGTACCATGCATCTGTGCTGGTAAACTGCGTAGTCGACCACCAGTAGCCAATAGACCCAAGGTCGCCGAATGAACCTTTTCCACCCGGAAGTGCCGAAAACCCAAAATCATTAGTTCCGTAATGCGTGCTGTGTGAGTTCCATCGGGGATGCTCAGATGTGCTGCAATCATCCCCAAGGGGTGAATCAACCTGGCGGCAGGATTTGAGCTTGTTGCCTACGTTGCTGGAGTTAATATCCACATAAGTGTCAATCAGGTAAGTTGTGAGTTGGGTCCACTCGGCATCACTTGGCACATGCCAGCCTGCAGGGCAGACGCTATTATTAATCACGGTAGACCAACTATAAAGACCGCCATAAAACTCACAATTATCTTCATGGTTATCGTAACAATGGCGGATAATGCTATTTCCATTTGCATCTCTGGTTGTGTTGAGATTTGAGGCCATCCAGCACTGGTCGCCAATTAGAACTGTAACATAAGTGTTACCATCAAAATCAGCAACAGTTGGGGTGTCAGGACAGGGATTAAAACCTTCAATATTAATATATGCAATTAGCATTAGCATAGTTTGAGGGCTGTACCTGTTTGGATGCTCATGGGTAGGATCCCAAACAATATGTTTGTTATTACCTGGAGTAGTTGGCCCAGAATCGCCGCTTAAGGTGTATTGATCAACTGGGAAATAACTAGTTTCAGCACCAAAACTAGCCCTAAGCTTAATAAAATAAAAATCGGCTGGCCCGCTCAGGTTAAAATACACATCTACTAGCCCGCTGCCATCATTGCGCTGCTGAACGGAGGTTACGTTAATGGAGCCGCTTTGCGCAAAGCAAAACATGGCTGCAAGAAAGAAGACGGTTGTGAGGAGTGGTTTTTTCATAAGAAGTGGGTATTTGTTTTTTAGCATAGGCTTTTATGTTTACAGCACGTATAAGCAAGCTTTTGCCGGTATAATAAATCGGAATTGATATGAATTGGCAGGCTATCTGTGGCAGTAGTGCTCATATAATTTGGTTTGACAGATAAGGGCGCAATATACAACAATAAATAGCTGAAGGCAATAGCAAATGAACATTCGTCCGGTATGATTGAACATTCGTATGGTTTTTGGTGATATTCGTAAAGTTATCTATCGTGTTGACGGTTGGTTTATTGAAAGTGGATAGCAAATTATTATTTGGAAAAAGGTCAGTCTGGATGTATATTTGCACTGAACTGTCCCTGATGGGGGGTGACAGTGAATAACCTGGCCAGTGAAACTACTACTCCAGACATTAGCTGGCCGGGTTTTTTATTGAGTAATTCGAGATGAATTGAAGATGTGTTGGGAGGCATTGATATTGTTATAGACTTACTGAATTTGTTGTGTATAAGATGCAGTGATGCCGTTATGCTCGATTTTTGACCGGCATAAGAGAAGAGCCTATATCCACATGGTTTGGATAACTTCAAATTAAAAGATGTTTAAAGGGATAATGAAATCAAAATTATTAAGAATGTAATGTTAAATAAAGAAACGAGGGCGAAAATGTATATCCATTTGAATTTTACTTCAACTATATTATTTCTGATCAAAATATAAAATATTCCAAAAGCGAATAATAGGCCGCTTAAAATTGTAATTAGTATAAATCTATTTATCATATTTCCAAAGTTCAAAATAAAATCAAGGATGAGTATATCGCTAATAATAGGACTTTGAATAATTACTTCCGTGATTAGAAATAATATAACCGAAAGTGCTGGGTGAATTACAAGTGGTAGTATCCAAAGCCAATGATACCATTGAATAGCTAAAATAAACTTTGAATCATTGTCCGCATTATAGAGGCCATTGCCAATGTTATAACCAATTAAAGCAGCAGGATATGTAAAAAGTATTAGAACGACAGGTGCAACAATATTGATTGAGTCGAAAACGAAGTTTTGTGTTATATCAAATGAAACGAAATATAATACTAAAACTGCTAACCAGTAAAAAATAATAATTGCTGTATAGAAAACGATAATAATTCGATATTGCTTTATGATATATGATCCAATAATAAAAGAACCGGATAACGTTCCTATAAAAGATGTAATAACTTGTAGTAATACAGCTTTATCCCATATAACAAAAAACGAATATATATCTTGTATATAATAATATATATTAATTACATAATGTATACTATAAACGATTATAATGTGAGTAAATAAGGCCAATAGTGTTATTAGAAGCCACTTAAATAATTTACTCATAATAGATTTATAATTAAAATTTATATAAATAAATGTAATAATTCTCTATTTCAATCTTGTCAGGTAATACTCAAAATAATAATTCATGTCACGAATATTAATTTCGCCTTTCAAGTTTAGCTTATCTTTATTCGCCTTGTCCTGCTTCATAATAGAACCATTAAACTTTCCAAATGATGAAGTTATTATCAAATTACGCTCTCCAAAACTCCACATAAAATCTATCGTATCATTATAACTATATACAATCTCAATCCCACTGTTATCACTATTAAAAACAAATTTACCATAATCAACTTTATTAGCAACTTCTAATAATTGTCCATCTTGATAGTATCTATAGTGCATTTTGTCAATACTCCAACTACCTATAATATTTGAATCTTCTACTGAACTAAATCTTTTTAAGATATCGTCATACTCCTTATGCAGTCTTGATAGAATCTGTTCACTTTCAATGTTTATACTTTCATGTTTAGCACTAAGGCTTAGCTTTACTCTATTACGACGTATTTTTGAAATTTTCCAAGCATACTCAGTATTTGGATATTCTACATTTCTCATTATTAAGGTACCCTTATTTATCTTCCACGAAAAATCATTTGATTCGTATTCTAAATCATTAATATGAGTTCCGGTACTATCTTCATTAAATATGTACTTACCTATATTAGAAATATTATATTCTTGTAACACCTTACTATCGGTAAAAAACTTAAAGTATAGTTTATCAACGTTCCATTCTCCAATTAATGAGGCCTCTCCAATTGAACTAAATCTATTTAAGATATTACCATATCTCTTATTTTCTATGTTTAGCCTTATAAATACTAGAAGTAAAATAAATAAAATAAACAATGTGTAGGCAATAAGTCTGGGAATCTTTTTCATGACTTAAAAATTGGTTAATTATTTTAATATAATATTATTAAAGAAATATTAGTGATGGGCATTAAGTGTACTCGCATTAATACGGGGATCATGGATTTTATTTTTATTGAAAATAACATAGTCAGCTAAGAGCTATCTTGTAAAGAACCCTTTCAGCAGTTGTTTCGCAAATATAAGGCTAAAACCTCGCTTTTCGACCGACCGAACTAAAAAAATTAGTGGAGTCCCTAAAGAAAGGGAGCGATTTTCTTGAAGATATTGAAAGCACTCATGATTTGGTTTTTAGGGGTTTAAGAAACTGCGATGATGCATTATCAGATATTGAGTTTGATACGGTTTATGTAAGGCTCCAATGGGTTGGTGCTGCGAAAAGACCTAAACTTCACAGTTTTATTTGCTTTATCGTTATACCAGACTTCTACATAAAAATCTGTTAGCAAGTAAAGATTGATAGCAAATTCGCCTTCATGCCGGTTCATCACAAAACTACCCTGCTCCCAGAGGATTTGAGCTTTTCCATTGGTTGACAATGCTATTTACTGGTATATGGTCATATTTATGATGCAGCAATAAAAGCTAACGTAATAAGGAATCCTATTATAAGAAGTCCAAGAAGAATTTCACTCCAGGAATAAATGCCTTTGCGGGCAGATGTAAAAAGATGCAGAAAATCGGAAATATAATGCCGCAGTGAGCGGTGAAGGGGTTGGAAGTGATTATGACGTGAGGTTTTTGGCATGGTGATGCGAAGATACAAAATGGGGTTGTTAAGTAGATGGGCGGTTAAAGCGGAATTGAAAATACTGATGAGCAAGGAATGCCAACGATAGCAATAATGGCTTGTTCCAGACACCATACAGAAACATCATTTTTAAAAGATATTAAAATCACTCCGGAAGAACACGCTAAAGTAATATTAAAGATTTGGAGCGAAAACGTTAAGTTGAAAGTTGTTTGTATTTGGTCGTGAACCAGCTATAATAATTTTTTTAGGTTTTTGTATCATTGTTCATTTTTTTCTTATATTGCGGCATAAATTTGCAGAAAAAATGTTTTAAGTGTTTACAAAAAGCCTTTCTCATATAATAATTTGTAAATCAGTTTTTTAACCATAGTCTACCGAGTGATAGACTGAAAATTGCAGTCTATTTAGTAGTTAGGCTATAAATACGGGGCAAATACCCTAAAAAGGAGGACGACTATGATTCCAATCGAGAGTGATCCACACGATGTAAGAGGCGATAATGATTTTCCATTCCATGCGTGTTGCGGAGACTGCGGGCACATGGACATTCAAATTGATGGGTCATATTGGTGTACACAGTATGGCGATGAGGTTGACGGGAAACATGTGTGTGAGAGATGGACACAGAAATAGATGTTCCAAGGGAATAAGTAAGCTCTTTTAGTCGAAGAGCATCGGCTACCGGCTCCTGGCTTGAAAAACAGCTATGACAGTGCGCCTATAGTTGTATTGCTTGAAGCAAGCAACGCCCTACCGCTACCCGGCGCAGCGGAACATAATCCTTCTAAATACAGGCGGGTAACTATACGGAGCGGCGTTTTGTGCGGATATCATTTCCACTGCAAGCCTAAAGCTTGAATAGGAGAGCCGTAATTGAGAGAAGGGCGGAAAGTGACAGGTTTGTGGAGATATTTACTAGTTAGCGGGCATAGTAAAAAACACAAACTAAAAAAATGATATGACTAAAGAAGAATTCTATGCAAATAAACCATTTAAGATGGTAAAAGATGCAGAGGGGTTAATTAAACCTTTTGGTCCTTTATATCGTGCTGACAGAGATTTTCTAACATTTGAATTTTTGTTTTTCTATTACTTCATTTATGATTACAAGATATTTAGTCAATTGGACAATGAAATAAGAGATAAAATTCTGAATGTATTCTTGAAAAAAATTCAGTATAGCCGACCAGAAGACTTTACTGACTTTAATGAGCTTGCTGCGTTTTACGAAAAACGCATAATTTCTTTTTACACAATTTATCAAAATACAGATAAGATTGGCAAATTTACTGATAAATGTGCAGAATATATAAACATTCTCCTGTCATTTTCAGAAAATAACAATGCATTTGCTTGTCACAACTTATACCAAGCCGAAAAAGAGCTTCGTCCTCAAATCGAACAAGACAAATACACTGATGAATTAAAAGTATTACTGACATTGTCAAGCTCTCCCTTGTTAATTAACGGAATTGACACTACTGAAATTAAAAAAGACAGCAGTTCTAATAATTGGTTTAGTAGATGGTTTAAGAAAAGTAAATAACAAATCATACCTAAGGACTATTGAATGAACTTTTGTATCATAAGAAAAGATTAGTGTGCAAACATTTGAAAGATACAAGAATTTAAAATTGAAACTTAATAGTGATGGTAAATCAACAACGACCCGCTAACAGCCAACATAAGTAAGCTGGGGGCCAGTGGTTTGCGAAATGTTAGTACATTTAATCAAAATTTTAACGGTCTGATAATTAGGTGGCATGGAAATCTCAGCCTACTCATATTGGCAAACCGTTAGCTTATGGGGAGAACCTCTCACATTTACCCGCCGAAATGAAATGAAGGCGGGCCACTGTATCCAGCATCGCTTCGCTTACGGGATAAACTCACGGGTCTCGTATACAGCGGTTCAATAATCCCGAAAGCTTACGGGAGCCGGGCAATTCTTTATCTGTCTTATCGACATTAAGTGGAGTAACAACACACCGGTTTGATACCTGATTCAGCTACCACATTACGACCACTTGCCTGAGTTAACACTCCTTGCAAAACATTCCTGTATGGCACCCTTGCAGCCATACAGAGAGGGCTTCTCCTGATTGTAGTAGATATTATTACAATAGTGAAAAGTGCGCTAATTTTGTCAGATCTTAAGTCAAATATCACATCATTGCACATCAGAATCTATTAAGCTACCCAAGCCACTTCAAGCCACATAAATCCTTTCCAATCCCTTAAATTGTGGTATGATGGCATCTCCCCGGTTAAGTTCCTTAAAACTTGTTGTGTTTAAAGAGAAAAACAGAACAGGTGCAAAAAAGCCATCGTAGTGTATTATTTCGGGGCACTCCTTTTCCAAATATAACCATTGCCTGTAATCCAGGTCTGCCACCGATTTTGTATGCCTTACAATTACCCAGTTAGCATTGCCATCTTTGTCTTCAAACCATATTTGGGGCTCAACTTCAAGAATATCGGAATGGCTTATGATAAAGTTGCCATTCTTTTCCAGTTCGTCACAAACTATTTGTATTGCAAAGCTGTGCAATTCCCATTCTGACATACTGGTAGGAGTAAGGCTTGCAATTCGTCCAGGATCTATCTGTTCATCCGAAAGCGGATCGAATAAATTCCATCCATTCTCCATTGGAACATACTCATAATTCCCTCTTTCGTAGGCTCTGATAAAAAAAACAGGTTCCGGTTCAGTTACCCTGAACCTAATTTTATACAAGCATGGTATCAGTTTATATCTCCTGCATTGATCAACGAACCAATAGCGCTCATTACCCGTCAAAGAACTTCCCAGGGGATGAATCATCTCAATCTTTACAGAAAAGATGCAGTTCTTGTAGGCAAACTGCATGTGGTCAAATGAATGATCAATTAGTCCTTTCTTTATCCATTTGAATCCATCATAACTTGATTTAACCGGTTTCTTATTTCTTAAATCGAATTGTTCCTGAAGCTTTGTTTTCGCACCATCAACTGACTTTATCATTAATTCGCCGGGTTTTGGCCAATCAATCAGTATTAGGTTTTCCCATTTTTTTATCATGTCCTGTTTTTTCTAAATGCTTCAGCTTTTAGATCAGTTTCCTATATCATCCTTTTTCAGCCTTAAAGATTACGAAGTGCTGCAATTATTTGCTGATTCAGTTCTTCCCATGCGAACCCATTCCTGCCAAAATGCCCGTAAGCAGCAGTGTTACGGTAAAAAGGCTGTTTCAGGTTCAGGGTTTCCATGATTGCTTTTGGCCTCAGGTCAAACAGATCTTTGATGGCCTCAAGCAAGCGCAATTCGGAAACCTTCCCGGTTCCATGCAGGTTTACATAGAGTGAAGTAGGTTCAACCATGCCAATTGCATAAGAAACCTGTGTGGTGCATCGGCTTGCCAGACCAGCTGCAACCACATGTTTGGCCACGTAGCGCATCATATATGCGCCAGAGCGGTCCACCTTGCTGGGGTCTTTACCACTGAATGCTCCACCGCCATGCGGACAGCTTCCACCATAGGTATCCACGATGATCTTTCGACCGGTAAGCCCTGTATCAGCAGCAGGACCACCTATGGTAAAACTGCCGGAAGGATTGATGATGAACCCTGGTGAACCTGCAAAACTGTATTCACTAAGCAAGGGTTTTAGAACCTTTTCAATGACAGTTTCCCTGATCAAACTGTTTGTGACGGCGTATGCTCCACCACTGTAATGCCCGTGCGGCATCATCCCGCTTCCCTGATAGGAACTTCCTCCACTCAGGACAAAAGGCATATGCTGTGTTGAAACCAGCATGTTATCAATCCCCACTGGTTTCCCGTTATCATAGATCACCGTTACTTGAGATTTGGCATCAGGAAGCAGCCAGGGAATGCTGCCATCTCTACGCAGTTGCGCAAGCCTTTCAACTATGCGGTGGGCAAGGAAAATGGGTAATGGCATCAGTACATCAGTTTCATCACATGCATAACCAAACATCATTCCCTGATCTCCGGCACCACCCTGTTCCACACCACTCCTTATTTCCGCACTCTGCCTATTCAGGTAGTTATGAATGTCAACCTTTTCTGAATCATAACCATATTGTTCAGCCGTATAACCAACTTCATAAATCACTTGCTTGACAAGTTCCTCAATTCTTTTTTTGGAAACATTGGCTGAGGAATGTATTTCCCCGCCAATGATCACCGCATTATGTGTGAGAAAGGTTTCACAAGCAACCTTTGCATTTGGGTCATGGCTGAGATATTCGTCAAGTATTGCATCAGATATCTGATCGGCGAGTTTATCGGGATGCCCTTCTGAAACCGATTCGCTGGTAAATAGATAGTTTTTACTCATGATAAAAGATTTTGAGATTTTAATACTTTAATAATTTGCTATTTGATTTTTCAAGCATCACCATCAATGATGGTAAAATATTCAGAATTAGCTTCTGCATTACCACAGGGGTGTTCTTGCGAAAGGCATTTCCCTGATCCGTATCACCATCTGGTTCGACAGGTATATCAGTAATTCCACGAATAATGCAGCATGGAACCTGGTTCTTACGGCATACCGGAGCAATGGCACCCGACTCCCAGTCTGCTGCCATCACTCCATGGTTTTGAAGCTTATTTCTCAATGCATATTCAACGTCCTGATCTGCGGTTGCTATCAATCCCTCATGGATTTTCTCAGGCAGCTCATCCCATATGATCCAGGAGTTATCAATATCAACTATAAAATCCTTGTAGAATAGCTGGATTTCATCACCCATGCGTGAAATGCAATCATACTGAACAGTTTGGTTCGCAATGACCAAATCAAGCTCATTCAGTTCAGTACCAACTCCTCCGGCAGTCCCTGCAACGAAAAGCATGTTTGGATTCCATCTTTGAATGGCAAACTGACAACCGGCAGCGGCATAGGTTTTTGAAGCACCGCTGTAGAAATAAACACAATGAATCCCATTACACAGATGAATAATGTATTCATAGCCTCTTTCAAAGCCTTTCTGGTGTTGGATTTTGCTGAAGATTTGCTTCACAGCATCCCATTCATTATCAGCACAAATCTGAATGCATATGGTTGTATTACTACTCATGGCGCTTCAATTAATTGTTTAAGATCAGTCCTGGTCAATTGATTAAACCGGGCATATTATATCAATATCTCAATCAGTCTATTTGGTGAGATTTGTTGTTACAAACTTCCCCTGATTCTCTATGCCCCACCATGTATCCCCGGCTGTGATGGCATGACGATTACTCATAAACCCACTGCGGTAAACCGCTTCTCGCAACATCGGCTCAATACCCATTTCTCTCAAATGTTCACAGGCCTTGAAAACAGCTTCAGATGCCGGACCGGATGCGCAATATGTGGGAAAAGAAAGTCTGCTTACGATAAACAAAATATCATTATACCAAACATACACATGCGGAATCCTGCTACGTAAACCCTGACCATTTCGATCGCTCAGAATGGCTTCAATAATGCCTTCTGTTGATTCATCCGGATTGTCAGTCGGCTCAACTATCGTTTCTGACAAGTTACCTGATTCCACTTTTTCAATCCTGATGACAGATTGTCCCGGTTCCAACGCAAACTGTTTGCTAAAGCCCGGTTTGGCAAGGATATAGAATCCAGAACCCCCATAATTTAACTCAGTAAATGGCTGAGGATTGGTTTTTTCACTGATCTGTACTATGCTGCTTACGACTCCCTGACCGTTTACTGTGATCATCTCAACACTGAAGTTGTATTGTATAATCATGGGATAAATCCCCACGCTTTCGGGTATTAAGAACATGGTTTGCAGCAATTCTTTACGGTAATTGAGGTTTTGGTAGATCTCAACCGCAGAATAAGCCGGTTCGCCCCAGATGATGTATTCCTGATCCCTGCTGTTCAGGATCCTGGCGCTGATACTTTCGTGGAAGGGTGTTTCAAGTACTTTCATAACAAAAAGGTTTTAAGGTGAATAAATTGTTTTTTACGCACCATGAAAACCGAAAAGCCTGAAATGTAAGGGGAGATGTTTGTAACATTTTTCCTTTGCAAAGGCTCATCGTTTTAGCACCGTGGTGTTACACTCGGTTGCTGCCAATTGAATGGCTCATGATGATTTAGTGCTTATTAAAAGAACTATTGATTAACGCTGCAAATATACTAAAAAATTATAACAGCTAATTTTCTTTCAAAAAATATTCTGCCAAATCTTCTAAACATAAAATCCCAATCAGTCTTTCGCTGTTGTGACCATTTTCAGTAATGAGAATTGCGTCAAGATTGTGCTTATTCACTGATGAAGTTTTTTGAAAGATGGAAGCAGCTTCATAAAGATTAATGGTGCGTGAGATAAGTTTGTAATTATTGGAATGTTCAATATGTGGCAACAGATCTTTTACAAAAGTCTCTTTCAGGCTAATGATATCATCCACTGTTTTTTCCGAAAGCCAACGTGCAATCGTATTGGTATTGATCACCTCAATTACTTTATTTTCATTATCAAGCACGGGAACCTGGGAATAGTCATAATTCTTAATGGCCACAAGTAAATGCTCTAATTCAGTTTCTTGCCTAACAACAAAGACATTTGGCGTCTTAGGAACCAAAGGGGGACGGAGTAACTCATTTTTTATAGACTCAAGTGCCTTCACAGTTTCATCATAAGGTTCAGCGATTGGCCGGTTATTTCTTCGTGTATGCACAATCGCATTACGTAAGCTTGCAAATTGGTGTAAATCATCAAAGAATCGCCTAACAATTGCATTCCTCTCTTTGCACTGATGAAGCATTTCTATAAAAGATAAATGGTTTTGATACCCGGTTGTACTCTTTAACCACCTCTCAATTTCGTTGAAATGATTTAAGAATTGCTCTGCATTGCTCATATTGTATAAATATTTAGGGTTTTATAAAGAACCACACCGCTTTCCTTCTTTTGAACTAATAAATTTACAATTCCAGAATTTGCATAATTTCTCATCCCAATCATACTCAGCCCAGAAAGGTGTGATTGTTTCGTTAGCGGTGTAGGGCATAGAATAACTTTTCATCTTCGATGGTCATGTAGACGGGTTTCTTTTTCATTATTTCGAAATTGATTATTTCAATACCCCCAATCCGCATGGCTTACCGGTAGCTTGTTAAGCTCTGCTTTTAGCTGTTTCCAGTTTGGCAGGTAGGTGTTCATGTGGTGTAGGAACTTGTCGTTATGATGGCGTTCAAGCAAGTGTATCATTTCATGCACTATTATGTACTCAAGGCATTGAAGTGGCTTTTTAGCCAACTCGAGGTTTAACCAGATACGCCCTTTCTCTGTATTACACGAACCCCATTTTGTTTTCATCTGCTTTACCTGCCATTGATTCACCCTGACACCAATCTTGTTTTCCCATTTGTTGACAAATGCCGGTATTTCCTCTTTCAATGTTGCCCGGTACCATTCATTCATGAGCTCATGTTTTTTTAAAAGAGGAGTACCTGGTCGAACATACATGTCAATGTAAGTCTTGTTTTGCAGAAGAACTTTAGGTGGAGAATCCTCTTCATGTATCCTGAGTAAATAACGTCTGCCTTGAAAATAATGGCTCTCACGATTTTTATATTCCCTTGGAGTGATGCGCTCCTGGCCCTCAAACTTTCTTTGCTGACGTTTTATCCATCCTAATTTTGAAACCAGGAAAAGATGAATGCTATCTTCATTCACATGTTCCGGCACAGCAATACGAACCCTGCCGGCGGGAGGATAAACCGCAAGATGGATGTTTTTAATGTCTTTGCGGACAACATCTACTTTAATATCGCTGATGATAACTTGTTCCACTTTAATATTCCCGCTGACTTTTAACAATCTCAAAAATCTCTTTCACTTTTTCAGGATCAATGATTTTATATTCGCTCAAAACTTCCCTGATGGTGGACTCTACTTCACGTTGTTTGATTTTAGTTCCCCGCCAGTTGTCCTTTTTGGTGTACATTATGCGCTGATCCAGCACATTGGCAAGAAACTCATTTTTATCCAGGTTATCGTAAAGACTTCTTTTTGCTGGTGTAGTAAGTGAAGCAGGATACTCTGGATTGGTATCCGGTTTTCTGATTTTCTGACTTAACTCAATGATTTCCTTCAGATACTTTTCATACGCCTTGGTTGCTTTCCTGCGCTCTTCAATCAGCGTATTCAGCAATACGCTCATCTTACTGAAATAAACAGGGTTTGTCGGGCTGTCCTCAATGATCAGTTTGCGCAGGTTATTTTCAATCGTTTCAGCAATGGCTTCCTGGTTGTGTTTTATGCTCTCAGGGAGATCTTCAATGGCTTTCTCCGCTTTGTCAATGAGCAGATCAATCAGGCTGAAATCATCAAAGTTTGCGAGCACACGGCTTTCTTCTGCACCTATATAGCTGTCAATCAGATAGCGCATAGCGGGTTCAAACTGCTTGAGGTCAATGTAATCGCCACTGGCCAATTGAATCATTTCTCTGAGGTTCTCAAAAAATTTCAGGTCGGCTTTAAGATGAATAATTTGCTTTTCGGTGTAGCCTGCTTCTGTAAGCTCATCGGCGATGTTTGCATAGGCACGTATAAAAGCAATGGTTAAGGTGTAGAGTGAAACCCTTCGTGGCTCGGTGTCTTTGAGTTTATCAGGGTTTTTACTGTCGTCACCGCAGAAATATCTGATGTAGGCCATGTCATTCTTTGGTGGTTCCACTGCTTCGCACAAAGCTTTGATGGCTTCAAGCGCTTCATCAAGCCGTTCCCTGCCTTTTTTTAGCCGGTCTTTGAGCAGGCCTTCCACATCTGATTTATCATAATCTTCAAAAGCGCCGGAAGTATAATCGGTGAAAGCACTTTCCAGGCTGTCGAACAAGTCCATGTAGTCAATGATGTAGCCATACTCCTTATCCTCGGTATCCAGGCGGTTCACACGGCATACTGCCTGAAAAAGCCCATGATCGTGCAGGTTTTTATCAATGTACAAATAAGTGGCAGGAGGTGCATCAAATCCGGTTAACAGCTTATTCACCACTATCAGCAACTTCATTTGGGCAGGTTCTTCCACGAACTTACGCTTGACCTCTTTTTCAAACTGTTCCACTTTTTTTATGGCTTCTTCCGGTGATTCGTAGAAATAGTTTGCAAGCATGGTCCGGTAAATCTCAAAGCGCTGCAGTTTTTCGGTATAACCTTCGCCTGAATCTTCCAGTTTAATATCGTTGTGGTTGGGAACAAAAGAAGTAATGATGGCACAATTGTTCAAACCGGCATGCTGAAACAGGTCGTAATACCGGCATGCATTGTAAATACTATCGGAAACCAGCATGGCGTTGCCCCTGCCATTTTTCAGGCGCTCCTTTCGCTCCATATCGAGCATGATGTCGAGTACAATTTTCTCAAGGCGTGATTTTGAACTGTAAACCTTCTTGATGGTTCCCCATTTCTGTTTGAGCCTGGCTTTTGCAAATTCTGTAAGTCCACGGGTTTTGAGTTCAAACCACTCATCAATTTTTTCGTGCGAACTCAGTTTCTGTTCTACATCACGGGCTTCATAACGCAAATCCACCACTACTTTATCGTTTACGGCTTCATCAAATTTATAGGTATGGATGTAGTTACCAAATATTTCAAGGCTGGTTTGCTTATCTTTTTTGAGCAAGGGAGTGCCTGTGAAACCAACAAAGATTGCATTGGGCAGAAAGCCCTTCATTGCCTTGTGCAGCCTGCCTGACTGGGTGCGGTGACATTCATCCACAAACACATAAATATCGCCTTTGGCTCTGAAATCTGAAGGAATGCTTGTGTTAAGTTCATGCAGCCAGGCATCTACATCGCCTTCTTCCTTACCACCGAACTTATGTATTAGCGAACACATGAGCCAGGGAGCATTGTCATTAAGTTTGTGCAGCAGGTCTTCTCCGCTTTTTGTCCGGACAATTTGTTCCGAAACTCCGATGAAAACCTTTTCAATCTGCTCGTCAAGTTCTTCCCGGTCGGTGATGATAAGCACCCTTCCATGTGGATTATACTCCCTGATCCACTTTGTAAGCCAAACCATCGTTAAACTTTTTCCGCTCCCCTGTGTATGCCAGATGATGCCGCCATTGCGGTTTTGGATTTGATGCTGCGCCGCTTTCACCCCGAAGTACTGGTTGTGGCGGCAGAGTTTCTTAATCCCCCGGTCGAAAACAATAAAATCATGAAGCAGTTCAATGAAGCGTTCCTTGTTAAGTAGTTCAATCACATTGCGATCGAGCGGATAATCATACAGGGCAGCCTTTTCTCGTATATGTTTTGTAAGCTCCAGCAAGTAAGTGTCGTATTTATTGTTTTCTTCACTTACTTCTTTCCATTTCATGAAATATTTCTCTTTTGTTTCAATGGTTCCGTATTCAAGGCCTTCGATGTCGTTGCCTGCCATTACATATTGGATGGTAGAAAAGAATGGTTTGATGAACAGATGTTTCTGGCTGTCGAGATTCTGGCGGATACCTTCGGTAATGGAAACGGTGCTTCGTTTAAGTTCAATTACACCCAGCGCTATTCCGTTCACATAAAGCACTAGGTCAGGGCGCTTTTTGTGAAGCCCCATGATAGTAACTTCCTCGGCAATGGCAAAATCATTTTCCAGTGGATTTTTCCAATCAATTAGCCAAACTGTTTGCTTGTGATGCCCGGTTTCTGCCTGTACCGTGACACCATAACGCAGTTCAGTATAAAACTCCTTGTTTTTATCGTAGAGTGATTTGCCGTGTTCACCGGTAATTTTGGTGATTTTATGCAGCACCTTCCCAATAATGTTCTTGGAGTGGCCCTTTGCGGCAAGCCAGCCAGAAAGTATTCCCGGTTCAATGTTGCTGTTGTTTTCCCTGTCGTGCCAGTTGCCCAGGTAGCGATAACCCAGTTCATGCTGGAAAAGGGCAATCAGCCGGCTTTGGGTTTCACGTTCTTTGTTGGAAAGAGCTGTCATAATGATTAAAAATGAATTTTGATCTTGTCACAATTGCCAGCAAATCGTCATTATTGGCGGTTGTGACATTTATATTGTATGAGCAAATTAGTTTTATAATAGTTTGTTTGCATGGATACTATTACAAATTTTTGAATACAAACACTGATATCTAAATAGAATCAAATGGCTTTATTTCATCAGGACTACTGGGCAAACCTCTTTGTTGGTATTCGTAATAGAGCATAAGTTGCACTATTTCAATATTCTTTCTTACTCTTAATTCATAATTCCAGCCTAAATAAATGAGGACGTGTTTGTTTAAATCCTTTTCACTCTCATCAAAAACTGCTTCTTTCTGCAATGCAGGTTCCTTTCGCAAATCAATTACTCTACCAAATATTTTAAGATCTTCATCAATAGCTTCTGGGTTATATTTTTTCATAACCTCTTGATCAGGTTCTTTTATCAAGAGATAGGGAAGGTCAGTCTTTCTCAACACAAACACAGATTGACCCAATAAGGGCATGTTATAATAGTTAAAGTTGATGATTGGAACATTATTATAGCTGAAAGTGTTATCATCTGATTCACTTGAAATTAATCCATCAATTTTTGATGCACCCATGAAGTGCTTTAATCCAAAAGAAATAATGACAAAATCTTTGGGTGACATCGTCAAGTTTTTTATCCCTTTGAAGAAATCAGGCTCTTTGAGCGAAAATGTTTTGGTCTTTTGATAGAAAAGGCAATTGGAGAATGCCATTTTAAAGTGGTTCGATACCCATTCTGCGTTAACTTTCTCGTAACCTGCATAGCTCTCTCCCTGATCAATGCAAAAAGCAGCTTTATTAATGACTGGTTTGACTTCTGCACCTGCCCAATAATTATATTCTTTTTCAACTTTCTGTTTATTTAGAACAGGCTTGTAGGCGTTGAAAGTATCTTTAATAATCTGTTTACTGGCTTCTTTAAATTCTAAGATCTTTGAGGGTTCCGGACTTTGTGTAATTTCCATATCCTCAATGGAACTCTTGATAGTATCCTTGAATCTACTTAATAAATCAAGTGGCCTGGGTTTTAGATCTTCATCACACCAACCATCAGACAATAATCCATAGCCCTCAAACCCCAATGATTTTAGATCGTCTGCATTTTCAAGAAGTTCTGTGGCAAGTGATATAAAATGGTCAATATAATTAAGCCAAAGGTTTCTATCCCGGAGCGTTGATGGCATATCTGGTACGTTAAGAAAATCCTGTCCTTCATAATATTTATGCCGTGTATAGAGCGATAAAAACAGGACAACCAAGTATTTACTTATCCATTTTCTGATTAGTCCATCAGCGACAAGGCCATCTAATTCTGGAAAAGGATAGCGAGAATAGATAAAATGAATCTGAGCATTAACATATTTCTGAAAATGCAGATAAGAAGAGTAAACCACAGCAAGGTTGTGCGGAAATAAAACATAATCAGGCGGTTCACTAAGTGTAAAACTTAGAATTCTTCTGATGCAGTCATGTCTGCCTTCTTTTAAGAGCAAGCCTCCTAAGGCATAATGAAACTCATGGAAACGTTCTCTTTCGGCCTTTCTCCGATCAATGTCTTCCTTGTTTGTTATGGTCCTCAATTCAGAAGAGTATTGACGTTCAGGTATCCTCAGGCAGTAGATATAATATTGGAACGAATTGTGCCAAAATCGTAATACCAAATCATCTCTTTTATTAACAATGGCCATTCTGATGATTAGCCACATGTAGTAATATGTAGGCTCACTGATTTTATTCTCAGAAAACTCACCAGTAAGAAGCACTCCACTAAAGATTCCACCCTCAATTGCCTTAAGCTTGTTTTGTTTTGTTATCAATAATTCTTCGGCAAGTGAATAGAGCATTTCAAATAGAACTTGAGGATACCCATCAGAATCATTGGGATGGTCCTCCCGGTGCTTTTTGAACGACTCATAAATATAACCCGTTATAGCTTCTGCCAAGATATTGTCTTGGACCTTTATTGAATAAATACAAGTCCCTTTGAGGGCAATGAAAAATTCAGAATTACCTTTCGGTCTATCAGTCTTATCTCTCTTTATCAAATATTTAACTAATTCCGGAGAAGTATAATACAGTAACATCTTTTTAATAATATAGAAAAAAGAAACAATTAAAGCGACTGAAACAGTAACCATGACTATTTCTGAAATGAACAACCACAAATCTTTGTAAACATCATGGGTAAAAAAGCCATAAATGCTTATAACAATATAGAGAAGCAGTATTCCCAATGAGCTTTTGAGAAAAAGAATAAACCATTCATATTCATTCTCTTTTTTAAAAAGGGTAACAATATCGGATCCATATTTTTCATCAAGACGTGCAATAACCTGAAGAATAATAGGATAGGCAATACCTAAAAGTGCGGCTAGGAAAGGAATGCAAATCGCTACAAAACTAATATCTGACATGTTTAAGGCTATTTGTCTGTCTGAATAATCAAGTACTTGCTATTTTTCAGATAATCTGATAAAAAACCAATAAGTATTCCTCGTCTTCCGCTCAGGCACAACATAAGGGATTAAGTTCAGCCGGTTTTGCCGGTCCAGATCACGCAATACTTCCCTTATTGGCAATCCATCCCTGTGATTATAAGTAAATACCTTGTCTTCGATAAAATAAGGCATCAGTTCTTTGGCTGCAATTCTTTGAACATCCGGGTTCTCATCGAAGAACCTTTTAATGGTTGCGTTGATTTTGCTGATAAGTGATAGATCTGCCATAATCGTATTATTTTGATTATTAAAGTTCTCCGAAATGGTACCATTCTTCTTCTGTTAGTGTTCTGAGATAATTGCCAATTTCCTCAATTTGTCCATTTTTAGCTGCCCACTGAATGTGTTCTCTAAATCTAAGTTGCTTTTCAATAGGTATTGTAAAGTTCCATGCTGCAAGGATAAGTGGTAGCGGGGGCTCCCAGCCACCTGAGGACTTCTGCTGTTTGTTTTTTAACATAGAATACAGCTTATTCCAATCCCTGGGGATTACCCTATTGTTTTGGGTGCAATATTGCCATAATGTTTCAAATGTTTCCATAGTCAGGCCAGTCTTATTTTCCCCGTCAGCAACACCTGCATCATCCCCTGCTTCAGCAGCCGGTATTTCTCCAGCTTCTTTTCCAGGGCTTCTATTTCGGCATCCATATCGGAGAGGATACGGGCGATACGGGTTTGCTCATGTTTTTCTTTGGGAATATGAATTTCTAAATTTCTTAATTGCTGTGGATAAACATGAGGTTGTCCGCCTCCTGTTTGCAGATTATAAATCTCTCTTTGCTTCTCTAATAGAGTGAAGTATAGAAAATAGATATCGAATTCCTTACTATGTGATATCGTTGAGCAGTCAGAAGCGAATATTGGAGAATTATGAATTGAAACATATCCAGCATATGCGCCCGATGCGCTGATTGTTATAGTAGTGACCGTTCTGTTTGGCTTGTCATGATAATATGAGATTGTCATCCCACCTCCAATAACAGGTATGCTTCCAGGTGTTGCTGTCTTTTCAGTTATCATTTGACCCTTACTGATTTGAACAACTTCCCCCAACTTCTTCACCTCCCACCCCTCCTTCGGCCTCAGCAATTCCTGCATGGCGCCTTGCTTGATGGCTTGTTTTTTGGCAATGAGTTTTTCAAGGGTGGCAATCAGGGCATCGGTATCGCTTAGGGCTGTGGCTATGGCGGTTTGCTCGGTGAGGGTTGGGTATGGAAGTAACATGTATTTCATGTCACCAACGTTAATATGTTTCATAGTTGAACCGGTTTCAATCTCTTTCAATCGTTTTCTACCAATTGAAGAATTGAAATAGTAACTAAAAAATTTTGGTTCAGCATTTTTTTTCAAAAGCCGAGTAATAATCAAAGCGTGGCAATTAGATCCCTCCAATTCCTGTGGGACAACAGTTGTTATTCCAATATCTCCGGTTTGTATGGTCAGTAAATCCCCTTCCTGTAAACTGGATTTAGAATGTTTTTGATGAAATTCAGTTGTAACTCTTTTAATCCCATTGAAATTAAAGGAGTTTTCTTCTACATTATATCCTTGAATATATAGAACACCATTATCATAATCGGTGTAATGTGATTTTACAGGACCAACAAAGCCATTGGTCATTAGAGAGCTAAGCTCCTTTATTGGTCTTACTTCCCAATCATCTGGAATCATACCCACTTCGGTTTGTTTAAATCCAGTTGTTGCTTTTTGCTCTACCATGTGAATTTCATATTTCTCAGATGATTATCAACCTTTATGGTCAAAGCATCCACTTCCCGGTTAATTTCAGGCAAAGGAGCATCATACCGCTCAGCCAGTTCCTTTATCCGTTGCGTTAAGCGATGGCTGATGTTATCCATTTCGTTACGGATTGAAGTTTCGAGGGTGGCCATCCATTTGTCGTCAACAACCAGCGTTTTGGTAGCTTCTTCACTGAGGCGGGCATAGTGCTCAAAAGCCTTTCTGTCCAGAATAGCTTCGGCTTCTTTGATCTCTTTTTTCAGGCGGGCTTCTTCTTCGCTGAGTTCCTGCCATTTTTCGAGAACTTCTTCTTCACTCAGGCTGCCTTCGCCATATAACGGAATGGGTTCGGCCGCAAGAGAATAAACCTTATTCTCATCCATTAATTCTTTCTGCTTTGCTTTTACCTCAGCTTTGTTGATTTTTTCCATATCGGCAAAGGCTCCGTCCTCGCCGCTGTGTTCTTCTTCCAGTTGGGTGCGTTCAGCTACTATGCCTTCAAATTGGTTTTGCAGGTTCTCAAGGGCTGTCTTTTCATTTGGATAATAACGGTTCACAATCAATGCTTTGGGAATCAAATCGCATACCCAGCCTTTGTCCACCTCCTTTCCGCTTTTGTTTTTTTCCAGAATGCGGTAAGGTGTGGCTTTCCAACCATCGGCAGTAATGATATAACAATCGTCCTGCATGGTTTCAGCCCAGTAATCCATGATAATTTGATAAACACTGTATTTATCCGTGAGGGGCCTGCCATCATAAGCTTTCAACAGACTTTCAGATATTTTATGGATTTCCAGCTTGGGTTGTAAACCAATATCAAGTGATTTTAGATAGGTGGTGGTCTCAGTTTTCCATTGCTCAAAAACTTTCTCCATCTGCTTACCAAATGCAATAAATTCCGGATGACTGAAAATAGCATCCTTAACCTGTGAAATCGGTACCTTTAGCTGGTAATAACCGGAACGATCAGATACCTCATACAAGGCAGCTTTCAGTGAGGGATAAACTTCCCAGTATTTTTGGAGTGCATCGACATCCCGTGTCGGTATGCCACCCATCAGGTGGGCTGCGATGTCCTGCACATCTTCTTCTTCCTGGCTGTCAATATAGCGTGGAATGTTCAGGTTATAATCGTTTTTGGGATCAGCAATTTCCTCCATGGGCACAGCCCTGGAATATTTGGGGATTTCAAGCCGGTGGTTGAAAACATCCACAATCTTATGAATATCCTGAGAGCGCAGGCGGTTTTTGTTGCCGTCTTTCATGAAGCCCTTGCTGGCATCAATCATGAAAATATGTGTGCGATCCTTTGCATCTTCTTTGTCAATTACGATTAAACAGGCGGCTATTCCGGTTCCATAAAACAGGTTGGGCGGTAAACCAATAATGCCTTTGATGTAACCCCGCTGAATAATTTTTTTGCGTAAAGTTGCCTCAGCATTACCACGGAACAAAACACCCAGGGGCATGACAATACATCCCTTGCCTGTTGATTTCAGTGATTTGATCAGGTGCAGCAGGAATGCAAAGTCACCGTTCTTTTTTGGTGGAAAGGCGTCATAACCTTCAAAGCGCCGGTAAATATCATTACCAGGATCAAACCCATTCATCCATGATTTATAGCTGAATGGAGGATTGGCAACTGCAAAGTTAAACTGTTTCAATTCCCCTGTAACTTCATTTGTGAACAGAGGTGTTGCCAATGTGTTGCCTTGCACAATTTCGCTGGAAGGATTTCCATGCAACCACATATTCATAACCGCTAATGCACGGGTAGCATTGTCCATTTCCTGTCCGTAGATGGTTATGCCAAAAGGCGCTTCATCGGAAGACTTTAGAAGTAATGAACCAGAACCACATGTTGGGTCATATAAGCTTTCAGATGGGCTTTTCGATTTATTTATGCCAATAACCTTGGCCATGATGCGTGAAACTTCGGAAGGTGTATAGAATTGACCTTTGCTTTTGCCGCTTTCCGTTGCGAAGTTCCGCATCAGGTATTCATAGGCATCGCCAAGCAAATCGTCATTCTCAGCACGGTTTCCGCTAAAGTCCAATTCAGGTTTCTGGAAAATGGTGATCAGGTTACTCAGGCGGTCAACTTTATCTTTGCCCTTGCCCAGCTTTTCATCATCGTTGAAATCAGCTACTGTAATAACACCGGTCAGGTCGTTGGCACGTGCAAGTTCTCCAATAATTTTGTTGATCCTATCGCCGATATCGGCCTGGCCTTTGAGTTTTATCATGTCCTTAAAGCTACCGCCTTCAGGAATATCAACAAGATCGCCACCCTTGTCTGATACGTATTTCATAAATAGCAGCACCAATACATAATCCTTGTATTGGCTTGCATCCATGCTGCCACGGAGTTCGTCACAGCTTGCCCATAGAGAAGAATAGAGTTCAGATTTTTTAATGGCCATAGTTAAGTGTTGAGTTGATAGTCTTTAAGTGTTTAAAGGCGGTGCAAGGGATAGTGCTATTTTTTTTGATTGAATTTCACCATCAATTCTTCGGCTTCGTAAATTGTATCGTATTTCTCACGCCTGATTTCACGGGAGGTTAAATCAGTTTTGATTCTTTTAAGAAACTCAGAAAAGTCACGATTCATGGAAAGCTTGTTGATGGTTTCCCAATCGAGGTTGTCACGCAGACGTGCCGGAAGAATTATTTCTGTGGAGTTCGGATCGCCGGTATCAATTCGGATCACACCAATACCAAATGAGGATGAAAGGCGGGTTAGCTCACTCATAAATTCATCATCACGAGAAATGTCTGCGGCAGCAAGGTATGCTTCATTTGCCCAGGATGAATTTGATACTGTTTGGAAAAAGCTTTCCCTGATATTACTGAAGTTTAGTTCTCTTTTCAATTCAAAGGATAGAATCCTTACTGAAACATTTCCGATGGCAGAACTGAACTCGAGCACTTCGTTTTTCCAGTCATCAATTGGATAGATGCAACCTACCATATCGGGGTGAACCCACTCACCAAAAGTTTTTTTAGTGGACTTTGAATGATTGATGGTTTTGGTATAACAGCGCTGGAATAAATATGCGTAGTATGTGATGAAAGGGTGCAATTCTTTTTCGAGATAAGCAATATGAAAAGCTGCCGGGGTTTCTATTATTGGGGAATCAGTTGCGCCCTGCTCGTCGACAGGATCAATAATGACTTTTCCCTTCTGTTTTTTTAAATAGAACCGTTTTGGCCTGGTTTCAGTAACAGAGAACGGAGACTTGTGTGTGTCTTTTACACTAACGTAAATTTGGGCATAGAGCGTTTGCCAAGTGGTTTTGCCCTGGGAATTCAGCTGTTTGTCGTAACCTTTTTCTACTGCTTTTTGCCATATTTCATTGGCTGTTAAAGGTTGGACGTGCTCATGAAGCACCTTTTCGGCTAATTCTAAAAATGTCATTGGTGTATATTTTAGTGCCTGGGTTAGTAGAAGGATGATGGACAAGTGGCAAATATATAGAATACTTATTACATTTGGGGTCTTCAATCATACCTATCATTAAAACAACGACTATGAAAAAAATCTTACCATTAATTTTCGTTATTATTTTCTCGCTGTCAACAGTTGAGCTCTTTGCAAGCTGCAAAAGAGTTGCAAAGGTGAAGTACCAGCAAAAGTATGGCTGGTCAAAACTTTATACTGTAAATGTAACATTTATGACTGGGCTTGAACTAAATCGGGCAACAAGTAGTTACAAATACAGTAGCTCATCAGTATATGGAATAATTTTCTGGGACAATGATCAAGCTTCTGTTATAAAGTTAACAACTTTTCTTCTATGTGGTTTGGAGGTAACTTGTGAGTGTATTGACAACAGCTTATATGATCTGAAGGGTTACGATCAGGATGATGATCTTTGGAACATATGTTTAAGTGCTTATTGTTTTTAGGATAATAGATGAAGGGTTTGGGCTCATTATAAAGCAGGCTAAATACATATGTTTTGTGTTCCTCGATTATTGGAGATAACAGTTTAACAATGCTTTAAGCTTTCCAGAAATGTTCTCACCTCATCATCCATAATATCTCGTGTAAGAATATTTTGATCAGCAATTATTAGCGTATGCTTCAATGATCGTGATGTAGCTACATTGAATATCCGGGTTTCCAATGAGCGGTGGTAACTGGCATTGGGGATGAGGAAGATTGTTACATCCGTGGTAAGGCCTTGGACACGGGAAACGGTTTCAACCAATAGGTTCTTATTATGACCTATAGCCTGTAGAAGTTCCCTCTGAAGCGCTTTGGTTGTTTCCACAAAATATGTCAACACCGAGATGTGTATGTTTTCTTTCATCAGGTGTCTGACAAGCTCCACTATCAATTCAATGGCTTCTTTAGGCTTGAAGTTACCTGCAGGCATATCCATGGTGATCAGTGAAGGACCACCTTCAGGATGAAAGAGACGTTGATATTCCTCAGGCAATGAATCATAGGACAACTTAACAGGTTTTGCCTTTGATTTAAGGGTGTTGTTATAGAAAATACCAGTATGCCTTGCAGCTCTATCTGTCAGCCTGTGAGAGGCTGTAAGCTGGTAAACAGGAGTTGTATTAGACACAGATTGAAGCCCGTTAACAAGAGCCCCATAGCCCCTTCGGGCAACCTTATCTTCAGATATGCTGATGATTGGTGGGGACTGCTTTGTGTCACCTACCAAGATATTACGCTTGCCCAGATGTTTTGCACAGGCAAACATTGATAACAACGCTTGTGAAGCTTCGTCCAAGATTATGAAGTCAAACATTTCACCATCTCCTATTAAAGAGCTTGTGATAAAGTATGTGCTCAATACCAGTTTCCCGGGTATAGGCTTTATTTCAGTTATCCTTTTCAAGTGCTTGCATTGCATTGCTTCGTCAACAGTCAATACAGTTTTTAGAACCCTTTCTTCTTTCACCAGATCCTTTAATGCTGGCTTTAATGCAACCTCCAATAATGCACGGTTGGTCAGCGCTGAAACCATAACTGAGTAATTGTTTGTTATAAGCCTCTGGCATATCTCAGCAATTAAATGTGTCTTGCCGGTTCCAGGTGGGCCTTCTATTATGATGGTTTGGTCAAGTTTACCAAGGATATGGTCAGCAAGGTTTGGCTGGTCATTAAGTAAGATAGGATTCCAGGGTGTGGGTTCATAATCATGGTCAAGTATTTCATTGGCTGCTTTGTTGCTTCTGTTGAGAACCACGTCCTGGAGATTCATCAGATATTGAAAGGGTGGAAGATTAGGCCCCATTACGACTGTAGTTTTGGTTCCAATGATATGATCAAAGAAGGCCAGTTCCACGCCCCTGAAGCCAGCTATTGTTCCATTTTCATGCGACTGACCGTGCCATACACATACCATTTCGGTATAGTTGAGTTTGCATTTGATCAGCTCTGCATAGGTCAAACCTTTCCAGTTTCTGTAGTCTGTAAGAACCGGTGGCAAGGTGAAAGAATAAAGGTATTCACCTATTCTTGGTATTGCTCCGGGGAACTTCATTATCATCTCACCTCTTTCAAACCTGAGGTAATGAGAAATAAAAACCTCTTCTCGGTGATGAAGTAGAAACAATGCAGGGGATTCCAGCTTTTGCCGAAATGCTTCGCTCTGGGCTTTTAGTTCTTCTTCAAGGAACTGCCAGTGTTCTTGTCTTGTGTATATCATGTTTTTCGGGTATTAAATCTAAACTCTTTTAAATAATCCGAAGCGTTTGCAGGTGATTGAAAGATAAATTTGCATTTGAGATGCTGAAAGGAGTCCAGGAATGACTGCACGTTGAGTCCGTTAGGTTCAATTCTGACATGAAAAGAGTCATTTGATGATAGCAGGTCATTCAGGGTTAACCTCTTAACAGACCCGGCTTTGTAAAGGACATATAACTCTATATCTGCTTTCATAAGGGAAAGCCATTCTCTGTTTGACAGATAAAGCTTACCTGACAGGGCGCTTTTGACGATGATGGTAACTGGAGTACCGTCAGGCTTTGTAATGCCATTGAGAAAGGTGTAATCAGTGTTAATCAATTCCGGGACTTTGTATCCCTGATCCAGCAGAAGGTCAATCACAAGCTGCTTTGCTTCTTCATTGATAGATGTTCTTGTTTTCTCGCTGGATTCGTCAATAAGCAGTTCTGAAGATCCTCTGATCATCTGGCTCAGTGTACTTCTTATTTCATCAGGGGATATTCCGTTGAATAAATCATCCAGGATTTTTGCTTTCTGGAAGGTAGCAGCTATTTCATCATCGGTGATCAGCCGGTGTCGTACAGCATAGAGACGTGGGAACAATTCTTCTGCAAGATCTTTATTCAAGTTAAACCACATATAAAGCTTACGCAGCGCTTCAGCGGTTTGGTTGTCACGGTCAATCATTGCAAGCTTCTTTTCTGTTAGCTTTGATGTTTCATCAGCAACATCATGATCGTCAATATCCTTTAGCGACAGTTTAACAGATATATGCTTATCCATTAGTATTTCCCGGTAATCATAACCCAGTTCAGCACAGATGATTTTTAGTTCTTCTGAACTGGTTCTGTCAAAGTATAAATCACATGAATAGCAGAACTCGCCCTTCTGGTTAGGAAGGATCCTTAGCCGGTCCTGGTTGATTTGGTAAACCATAGATTCATCAGTGATCAATAATTCAAGGGCTTTCTTGATCCATGATCTTGATGCTGATAATGATTTCCCTAAAGCTTCGGAAAGGCTTTTAAAGCTTGCCTGTTCTTCCAGCCATTTAGCAAGTAAATTCAATGTAAGCCGGTTGTCAGTGAGCCAGTTTGTCTTATGCCAGTCGTTTATATGCTTCTTTACCGGTAGTTTGAAACCATTGATGCCAGAACAAAGCTCCCAGATCGTTTCTCTGGTTTCTTTCTTGTCATGCCACGGAAACATACAATCACTCATCTTCTTTTTGCCTTCGTCTGTTTCAACAATTTCAACATTCAGAATGGAGGTGCGAACTGGCTTTATCACATTCTCACTGAACCAATCTGCTGAGAGCCATTCTTTCTTTTCTAATCGTATGTTGCACAGATGGTGTACATTTTTCCAGTGACTAACCCCTTTGATGAGATGCTTATAAAGACTTACAGCCTCAAGAATAAGCTTTTTGTTTTCAACCACTTGTTGCTCATCAACATCCGTTAGGTAAATACCGCTGCGCTGTTCATTGGTGTTGAATATTCCTGAATTGATAATCACCGGCAGAAGATCATGGGTTCCCACAAGAGGAAAGCGACAGAATAACCTTGCTATATGGGGCGAAGGTTTCCCTATCCTTTTATTTGTTACCGGAACAGCGATAGAGCATTGTTCAGATAAGAGGACAATGAAGCTGCTCTTAAGAACTTCGTTGCTTTCTTTGGAAATTGTATATATGAGTAATTCACCATCCTCAATAGCTTCATTTAGTTTAAACAGATCGTTGTTAACCCTGACAGAGTTTATGACAGGGTTGAAGATCATCACATAGGGCAGGGCTTGCTCAAGGTCTTTTAACCCTGCTTTAGCTGCCTTGATGCCCTTTGAAGAAAGCTTGTACCAGAACGATGTATTCTGGTTCTCAGGATTGAAATCAGCATCTGGCTGCATATCCAATCCAACAAGCATTGCCAGCGATTGGTTGATGCTTTCGATAATCTGTTCAAGTATTCTGCCGCTGCGATCCAGAACCAGTTCAAAACGTTTGTAAGGGTAGCCTGGCTCTTTAATATAACCTCTCACCTGTACTATTTCAGATAAAGCATGAGTGCTAAGGAATCCCGTTCCAAACTTTCCTGTTGTTTGATCATTGCTCCTACTTTTGCTGGAGATCTGCTCTACCAGGAATGTAATGTTCTCCGCTGTGAAAGGCATGCCGTTATGGGAAAAGATAAGAGTATCCTCCTGTAGCGAAACACAGATGTTTATACCTTGCCCGGCAAAGGCAGTATCACAGGCGTTTTGGATGAGCTCCCATATCCATCTTTGATTGGAGATATCATTCTGCTCCATACGAAGCTTGTCCATCATGTCCAGAATTTTTGTTGCGATGGCTTTTTGATACAGTCGTTTCTTGGACTTATCAAGTTGAGATTTGTAGGTCATAATTTTTAAGGTTTAGGTAAATAAAAAGGCTGCCCTATTGGGACAGCCTCTTTGTTGATTTTTAGAATACTCTAAATTCTTACAATAAATTTTAAATAGTTAGCTTTTCTCTTTTCGCCTTTTTTTTACATTTGTTGTTATTACTTTGAGGTTAGTTTTTATTTTTATTAAAGACATTAGTTAAGGTGCTGTACATTTGTCAGTCAATTGTTACCATAATTTGAAACATACGGTTCTAAAAATTGAATCGCTTTTCGCTGCGCAATCTTTTCTTGCTGCTGCCATATTTTCCTGCGATTATTCTTTTTCTCTCTTTCAGCATAAATTGCAAGATTATCCAAGGACATATCGAGACTGAAATAGAAACCACGCATATTAAGACTGTAAAACCTTACATACCAGCTATCACGTAAACAATCTTTGATCTTTGTAAGCCAATACCTATTATTATAGCGATCAAGTGCCTCTGGCAAGCCAATAGAATAGTTATGACGAGAGTAACCTGCCATTCTTGCTAAAAGATGCTTGTTGTTCGTTTTAAAGTAATGCTTTCTTCCAATGATAGACTTAAGGGCACAATGCGCTGCTAACACGATGTATTCAAAACCATCCTTCTCATTATTTTTATAATCATCATAAACATTTTTCTTTATTGAAGTCATCGGTGAATTAACAGGAGTATTTTCAATCAGGTACTCACCATTCTCGATATTGACATTATTAAGGTCATTACCAAAAAACTCAGAAGTAGTGACAAGTTTTTCTTCATCAGTTCCATGATCAAGGTTCTTAGCATAAGAAACCACAGCATAATCCAACACATCTTTAAGAAACCTTAACGGATTGGAATAAAGTCCTGGCATAAATGTTATTGGGAAATTGTAATATCTGAATGGCTTCTCCATGACTGTTGCCTCCATCAAGACTTTACGTTCAGACCCACACTTTTTTCTCGAAATTCTGGCTGCCTCAGATATGCGTCCAAATCTTTTCTGTTGAACCAGAGTTTTCCTCCATATCGTGCTGCATATATCTTCCGGTTACTATGGAGATTCTGCAATGTTTTCAGGCTTAAAGTGAGGTATTTGGCAGCTTCATTAATATTGAACCAGATTTTGCGATCTTCATAGCCAATCAATCGATCGAGCCTTTTGTCGAGATCACAAATGGCATTAGCATGATCATCAGCAATCTTTGTCATTGGGGTCTCCTTTTCGGTTTGACAAGGCTTTGGATCGCTTCAGATTCGATTTCAGCATTGGTTTTATTTTGGCCTTCCCTGATATAATTTTGAAGCTGCTCACTCGAAAAATAAAGCCTTTTCGATCTTTTCATAAAAGGCAGTTCACGTTTGCTTACTTTTGAATAAATCGTGGGTACGGAGAGACTCAAGAAGGCTGCCGCTTCCTGGATGGTCAGAAGTTTTTCCTGTTGAGATTTATCAACATTACCCAGTTGTTCTTTGAAATGAGTCAAAATGTTTTCGATCCTACTGAGTCGTTGATCAAATAATTTAAAAGCTTTTTTCATTTTAGTTTTTTCCTTCAAAAGTGGATAAAACCAAAATGTGGAATTTTCACGAATTATGGTGAACGAAGTAAAAAGCTAATAATGAAAGGAGAAGATAACAATAGAAAGTTTGTTGTCGAAGATTCACGAATCATTTGATACCAAACGCTCGTCTTAACTCTTTAATGATTTTTTGATTTCCAGAACTAAAGGCTTTATAGGGTTCTTTGGTGTGTTCTTTAATCATGATATGAAAAAATTCACAAAATGCCTTGCCAGCCACTTTATAATCTATATTTTCGCTGATAGCAAATCCTTTGAGTGCAACAAATAAGCTTCCAAGTAAATCTTTGCCAGTACTATACAACCCACCTTTTTTTGTGATTATTTGGTACTGTTCATTCCAAATGCCTTTATCAATACCAGCCTGCAAGAATTCTTGAAATGAGATTTTAGCTTCAGGCATCCAAATGCTCTTCAACGAGCTATCAGTCTTTTGTTGTCCTATAACTTTTGCCAGTTCCTTAATGCGGTTTATCTCGGCTTCACATTGGGCGGCAAAATCGAGAGCGGAGCCACCGTTACCAAATATAATTAGGTAATCAGCTTTTTTGTTAACGAGGTATTCAAGTTTTTGCTTGGGATCATTGATAGCGTCTGCGATTTCCTTGTGAACCCAGAAATCCCATTCAAAACCCTTCTCCTTTTCAGCGATCTCTTCTTCTGTATACGGTTCCCTTTCAAAGGGGTATTCATCAAGACTCATCTGATTAAACAACCGTAAGATGAACTCATAACACGTTTTTAGCATGTGATCTTTGGGGTGCTCTAAGTTTTGATGATGTTGGGAAAAACCTGAATATATATGAACCAATTCCGTTAAATACCACAACATAAATTTTGAAGCATCATACTTACTTTGCGTTATCGGTTTAGAAAAAAGCATGGTTTTGAGATGGCTGGTAACATCAATAGGCTTTTCTTTGTTAGCCTTTACAATCTCAAGGCATTCATAGAGTTGATTGAAAAAACTCAAGGGTTCATAATATTTATCATTAGGATGATCTTCTAACAGCCTCCAATATAGCTTGGTATTGAAATCATCAAATAGATAGTCCTGAACATCCTTTTTAGGCTTGAAACTTACGGCATTCATAGTGTTAGATGTTAATTCAAAACTCCATGAGTTTTTGTGCAATCTCCTTTTTCTTATCATCCTCGAATCCGGCGAAATAGCCCCTTGTTGTGTCCATGCTACTATGGCTTAAGGCTTCACTCACAAATTCCATACTTGCCCCGTTACGGATCGCATTCGTTGCGAATGAATGCCTGGCCCAATAGGTCGAGACCTTTTCCTTAATGCCGGCACTCTCAGCAAAAACTAGGAAATGCTGATTCACGAATCTTACAAAATTGTTCAGTTTACGGAACTGCTCATCGGCTGGTTCACCAGGATCAATGATTGAGAAGATCAGCTTGTCAGGTGACTTATCGGATTGGCCATATTTTTCAATTACCCCCTTTGAGAAATCAGTAAGATAGACTACCACGGGAGCCTGGTCAGAATCAGTTGTTGCGGTTTTGGCCCTGGAAAATATTAGAGTATCTTCTGTCAGGTTTTTATATTTCAGGTGTGCAATATCTTTGAAGTTCATTCCATTGCAGCTGTAGGAGAAGAACCAGAAATCCTTGGCCTTCTGCTGGTAATCATTTTCCGGTTTTGCATCGTATAATTTTTTAAGCTGATCCTTGGTAAGAGCTTTCTTAATCCCTTTGGGCTTTGGAACACTGTACTTTCGTTTCCCAAACGGGTACTCATCTTTCACAATCACACCATCTTCTATCGCATTATTGAAAATTGCCTGAAGAGTCCGGACATACATACTTAGCGTTGTCTTGCTCCTGCCATTTTTCTCAACCATATACCTTTCATATCCTTTCAGCCAGGCTGGGGTAACAGTCTGAAAGGTTAATTTGTCTTTTGCGTGGTAATTCAGTAATGAGTCCCGACTGTACTGATAAAGGGCGGCGGTTGATATCTGGTTGTTCTGTTTAAAACCATCTATAGCTTGTTGGTAATACGAATTTACATTTCCATCCTTAGGAATCTTTGAAAAGAACTTACGTTCAAAAGCTTCAAAGCTAAAGACTTTCAATTCATCCGCAACAGCAGTGGCTTCATTTTCAATAGCAGTTAGTTTTATCCGCTCAGTGTAGTATTCCCTAGCACGACTTCTATCAATCCAAATCTTTTCAAAATCAGCAGCAGTATAGGAATATTTTGTCCTATAAAGTTTTTGCTGTCGTGGTTTGTTTCTAAAAACACGTATCTTTACAGGATACTTTCCATCTTTTCTGGCTCTTCTACTATCCAGGTAGATGGAGATAGTGATGTTCTTATCCATGAGTTCGATTTTAGGGCTAAAGTAAACAATTTGCATACAATTTGCATACTTTTTTACAAAAAAAGCCTAAATATCGATAGATATCAATAAATTCGATGTGTTTTAATAAATTGATATACAATTATCTACAAGAAACCAACCAATAAACAAATAATGGCATCTGACGCTTGACAGGCAAGAGGTCACTGGTTCGAATCCAGTATATCTCACTTTGGGAGTGTTAAGGTGTTTGTGTGCCTGCCAGCCGTGGCGGGTTAAGGTGTTAAAGTCCTTACCGAATACCTTTTCATCTCACAATCCTTCAATTCTTACACTACCTTTCTTATGGGCGGCCATATAGTTTTTTTAAAACACATATGGCTGAGATGAGTTTGGATTTGGTAGGAATGTCGTTGATCTTCACGTGTTAAATTATCTTGTTAGGTAAGACTTTATGTTTTTTTGCTGATATAATACCCACCAGTCTTAGGCGCTCCTTTGAAAAAGATACTATCCTGTTCGGTTAGCTGCTGAATATATCGTTGTGTGCTACGCAGGCTCAAACCCAAATGCTGTGCAATGGCAGGGGTATTGATGCCCGGATATTTACTGATGACCTGAATGATAAGTTCCTGCTTGTGTTTTACACCGCCACTTTCCTCCTCAACAACTGTTTTTACACCGCCACTTTCTATTTTTACACCGCCACTTTCCCTGAGCAAGCGAAGTAGGTCGGTTTGGGTAGCGATTACGCAATCAGCGATTAGTTCAACGAATGGCTCAACGTTAGTATGGGCTGCTTCCAAGGAAGCGATGTATTTCTGCCTTAATACCACAGGAATGATGGCAATGGTGTAATCGTTGCGCAATAGCGAAAGGTTCATCAGCAGCCTAGCCATGCGTCCGTTGCCGTCAATAAAAGGATGGATAAACACAAATCGCTGGTGAGCAAGCGCTGCCAGCCTTACAGGATGCACTTTGCCTTCGCTGGCGTTGTACCAATCAATGAAGCGCTTCATCTCAGCGGCGATTTTTTGTGGTGGCGTTACAGCGTATTGACTTCCACTGATGAAAACAGGTACCTGGCGATATATTCCTGCCTGGTTCTCATCAATTTGCTGATAAAACAGTTTGTGAAGCATCAGGATGCCTTGTTCTTCAAGAGTTTGTTTTTGCACCAGGCTATACAAATGGTCGTAGGCTTTGGCATGACCAACGGCCTCATAGACATCTTTGAGCGGCTTGCCCTCAATGGTTAGGCCATCTTCAATTACCACTTTTGTTTCCGACTCGGTGAGGCTGTTGCCTTCCAGCGCATTGCTTGAATACGTAAGCCCGATACGGTAATAGCACCGCAAGGATTTGATGACTTGCTCATCAAAAGGCCTGTTTGCCTTTATGGCTTCGTTGTTATTGTATGCAATTTTGAGTTTGTTCGTCATAAAACTATTATTTAGGCTCATCGGTATAGATGATCTCCGCAGCAGTTTTTTCGGTTATAGCCCAGTGCAGCTTGTTTTGCACCGCTGCAAAAAACTTCCTGGTTTGATCGCTGTGTTTGTCGTAATCGGTGCTGAGAGCATACAGGTCGGTGATTTTCTGATAAAACCTGCGCTCGCTGGCGCGGATTTCCCTAATGCGCTCCAGCAACTCATCAAAATAGTCCTGCCCGAAATGTTTTCCCTGTTTCAATCTTTCATCGTCAATGATAAAACCTTTTATGATAAACTCGTTAAGGGTGGTGGTAGCCCATTTTCGAAATTCGGTAGCTTGCACCGAGTTTACCCGGTAGCCAACGGCAAGGATTGCTTCGAGACGGTAAAAATTTGTTTCATAATTCTTACCGTCAGCGGCAGTTGTTTCCATTTTGGAAATAACTGAATCCTGAGAAAATTCTGCTGTTTCAAAAATATTCCTGAGGTGTTTGCTTACCGCCGGCACATTTACCCCAAACAACTCAGCCATGGCTTTCTGGGTAAGCCAGAAGGTACCATCGCGGAAGTAAACAGAAACATTTACTTTTTTATCCAGGGTGCGGAATAACAAGAGGTTGCGTGCTTTCATTTTTATTGTGGAATTTGAATGTTAAAAAAGCTTTGAAAAACGCCTTTGAACTTTTCTAGCAGGGTGTTGCCGTGGTTGTTATTGAAGAAGTTGGTGCTCATGGATAAGGGAGCCTTAAGTGTAGGCAAATATAGAAAATAAGCGGTAAAACATTTAGATCATTTTTGTTTTTTGAAGCATTTATGATTAATAAGCAGAAAAAAAGAAATGTAAATTTGCAGGATTAATGAAGCCTCATCTGGTTGCAGCCTTTGGGTCGGTTTACGAGTTTGGAAGTGTTCGCCGAAAATATTTGCAGTGAATATTAACAGCCCCCACATATTCTTTCATAAAGCCTACACCTTAGGCATCTTAACAAAAAGAAAAGGAAAAACCACCCCAGGTAGTTTCTCCTTTTCCTTTCACTCTGCATCCTCACCCATGATAAGCTTGCGCTGTTCATCAGACATATAACACACCGTAAGAGCAGGCGGCAACCAGCATTCCTCCATTATAAAAGCAATCTCATCATCCGAAAGCATCAGATTTTTTTGCTGTCCAATCGCTATTTGCTGAAAACTGAATCCAAAATCTTCATAGCGAAATCATATATCCCTGGCTGTGAACCCTCGCGGCAGCCGGCAATATTGAGCGTGCAGATGTGATTATTGCTGAGCCATTCCTGAAATTTTTCTTTTTCACCGGCATGAACACCGGAAACAATAAAGCAGGGCTTTTGCAGCTTTGCGCATAGTTCCTTAGTGAGCTTTGTTCCGCGGTCCATAGCAACATCTTTTACAATGATCAAAGTTCCATCGGATGAATGAATATTTTTGCGGGTTCGCACGTGATATCCGGTGGTGGAGGTTTCTTTGAGAGGATATTTCTCTGGAATTATTCCATCTTCGCTCCTGCGTCCTTTGGGGCACCAGCCGCCACATGGAATACCACGGGCAAGCGCAAAATCAAGCGCAGCGCGGTCAACGCCGGTCTGGCCGCCTGAGATGATGCCTTCTACATGCATTAGTACTGTTTTTGGATAAATATCACTTATACAATTCGACTAATTGGCAATTTCCGCGAGCATATGCTTAGTACGAACCTTTAAATCTCTTGTGATTCTTCCGATCTTATGATCCACGATTGAAACGTCAAGGCTGGCAAGTTTATGAACACGTATTACGGATAAAGATTTTAAGCCGCATTCCTGCCAGGCATCAACAACTATATCAAATTCAGATGAATAAATCCTGCTGGTTATCCTGCAAACAATAATATCACCATCCATTGTATCTCGGATAACGAGTGCAGGCCTCCTTTTGTAGCTTTTTCCATCAGTGTATGGAAACCTAAGCAATACCACATCTCCAAATTTCAGCTTATTCGTCATCATAAATGGAGTCTGAATCTGCGTAGCCGGCTAAAAACTGTTCAGCTACGAGGTGATTAAAAACAGGCTCGTCCGAATAATTTGGTTCGTCAATCAAAACAATCACCCGAACTTCCTTTTCCTTGCTGCCTTCAAGCTTTTTCTGAAATGGTTCAGGAATTGGGATTTGGTTTTCACTGACCCTGGATTTGAATTCTACAGCTATCATAATTACTTTGATTATATGGCAAAGATAGTCAAATACCGTTTCAGGATCAATGATTCCCGACTATGAAGATTTTCAGAAGGTATTTTGACACAATTATACTGTGTTTTCTCAATTATTCAGAAATAAATCCGCTAAACGAGTAAGGGTTCGCGAAATCCCGTGTACTGCCATCGGCGTATTTAACGGTAAGGTTTGGTTTAAGCAACATGGCATGGATGTTTTCGGGAGTGGTCAGGTCAGTTACGTAATAAACCCGTAAAACCGGAGACTCCTCATGCCATTGCACGCTCATTCTCACTACGCCGTCGTCGGCGGTTAAATGACTGAACAGAAATACAAACCAGCGTTGTTTGTCCTGACGTATGGCCTCGGCAAACGCAAGTTCATAGATGCTTAGCTCCCCGGCCTTGTAATCATCATAATCGCCGGTGCTGCGGTTAAAGGGCCTGAAAGTTTTTTGCAGGTATTCATGTGTGTTGATAAAAGCAACTTCAGGCTCAACATACTCAACTTTGAACGGAGTGCGCTCGGTAACCGTTTGCCCGCCTTCTTCGTAGCTTACACTTCCGGCCTCAATGATGGATTTGATAATTTGGGGATCGGCAAAAGCCGGGTCATAATAAATTTTTGCATGAACCGGTTCGCCAAAATAGGTTTCCATGCCAAAAATTCCCGGATTCGTCTTTAGCATCTCACCCACCAGGAAAGCATCCCTGGTATCAAAAAAGCGGTCAATGCCCATATCAGCGATATGGAGTTCCTGAAGGCCTGCCGGAGGTTCAACCAAAACCCAGCTTACCGGATTAAAGATTCCTTTGCGGATACCAAGTTCATCTATAAGAGCAGGGTCGTAAAACACTTTAACACGAAAACCCTTTGCGTAGGTTTGAACACCAAGCACGCCTTCCACTTTCTGCATCTGTCCGGCAAAGGCCCTGGAACTGCCAAAACATTTTACATTCTTGATTCCGGCTTGCTGATACACTCTGGCGTTCTCAAACTGTTCTTCGCTTCCCCAGCGTATATCAATGGTGGGCAGTTCCCATTGCGCCGAGATAAGTATTCCGGCCGCCACCAGAATCACCACCGAAGCGGCTGGCAACCAGCGCAACGGCTTACGGTTGATGGTAAGGGCGCCTTTTTCGGGGCATTTTACCACACAATCAACACACATATGGCAGTCAATATGCTTTACTGCCTTGGCTTCGGACACCTTGATGGCATAGGGGCAAACTTTGTCGCAGATTTTGCAGTTGGTGCAAATGTCCTCGTGACGGGTTATTTTCATGAGCGGGAAGTACAGGCCCTGGCGGCGCGAAACTTCAATCAGCAGCCCGGCTGCGCAAACCGCGCCCAGATACCATGCCCAATGCAAGGGCCAGCCTATCACGCTAACAGCAAACCAATAGGCCAGGGTAAGCAAAACAAATACCGGTGCGAACGCAAAAATGTTGGCAGCCGCGCCTAGCGGACAAAGGTATTTGCACCAGAACTGGCGTATGAAAAACGATCCGAATATGGTGATCAGAATGGCAGGAATGGCATAGGCCATGGTAACGTCCCCGTCAAATCCGGAAAAAATTGCATAATAAGGATCGAACTGCTTACAAAACAGTTCGCTTGAAGTTACTGTAAAATAAAAGGTGATAAAAAGCAAAACATATTTCAATGAACGCAACAGTTTATCGGCTATGCCGGTGATGGTAAAACGCAGTTTGTAACGCTCACCGATTCTGCCGAGCCATTCGGTAAAGGTTCCTATCGGACAAACATAACTGCAGAAAAGCTTACTAAGCAGCAATACGCCAACTATGAGCGCCAGCCCCATAAATATCTGGGTGGTTGACATGGCACAAGCCAGCGAATTGGTGTTCAGATAACTTCCCAGCGCCTGCATGCCGCCAAATGGACAGTAGGCCTCAAAATCGGGATGATAGGACTTGTCAACCAATAACCTGACGACCATATAGCCCAGCAGGGCAACAATAATCCATTGCAGTGTAATTCGGTAGTAATTGATCGGTTTGTTGCGTTTGTTTTTCATGATGGTTCGCTTATTTAGTTTCGGGTTCAAGGTTTAAAGTTTAAAGTTTAAGGTTTGAGGTTTAAGGTCTGTAGATGCCTGAACCGATGCTTTGAGGGTTGAAGCGTCGTGTATCAGGGTAAAGGACTTTAGATTTACACTTTTAGACTTTAGACTTTGGACTTTAGACTTTGGACTTTGGACTTTGGACTTTGGACTTTGGACTTTAAACTTTAATCATAAAACCGCGCAAAAATATCAATTAATCATTATTTTTACGGCAAATATTCTGAACCGCAATGCAATACAGAATCATTCTAAATTACACTTTTTCCGCAGCCCTGCTCTTCTTTTTCTGGATGATTTTCGGAGCCGGCCGGCCGGCAACTAACGACGAATACAGGGGAAGCGATGCCTTACGCGTGGTTTTCTACAATGTGGAAAACCTGTTTGATCCGTTCAACGACAGTTTGATCAACGACCTTGACTTTACTCCAGGTGGTATCAGGGCATGGACCTACAGAAGGTTTGTGAAAAAATGCCAGGATCTGGGCAAGGTTCTGGTTGCAGCAGGGGGTTGGGAAGCGCCCGAAATCATTGGCCTTTGTGAAGTTGAAAATCACTTTGTTTTGCGCAAATTATTGGAGCACAGTGCGCTTGGGCGGTTGAATTACCGCATTGTTCATTATGATTCACCCGACCCGCGCGGCATTGATGTTGCCTTGATGTATCGCCCCGAAAAATTCACTATGCTCCATTCCGAACCCATTGCAGTGGTATTTCCCGGCGAAAACATGCGGGGCACACGTGATATCCTTTATGTAAAAGGCATTGCATTGGATGCCGACACACTGCATATGTTTGTGAACCACTGGCCTTCGCGTTTTGGCGGTTACATGGCTACAAAGCCGTTGCGGGAGTTTGCCGGTGCATTGCTCAGATCACGCGTTGATTCAATCCTTATATACGATCCACAGGCAAAAATTCTGATCATGGGCGACCTGAATGACCCACCCGATGAATACAGTGTAGAACACTCACTTGGCGCCAGACTGGATTCTGCCAACCTCCGGCCAGGGGAGTTATACAATCTCATGAGTAATCTTTTTCGCGATCCCACACGGGGAACACAAAAATTTCAGGAGAACTGGAGCACCATAGATCACCTTATTGTTTCAAAGAGTCTGCTGAAAGGTCAGCGGGGCCTTAAAATCCATCCACGGGGCGCTGTAATCTTTGATGCAGAATTTCTGTTGGAGGATGATCCCATACATACCGGAAAAAGGCTAAACCGCACCTACATTGGTATGCAGTACCACGGAGGCTACAGTGATCATTTGCCGGTTAAGCTTGATATTTTAAAAAATGATCCATAAAAAAGCTCCGGCAAATAAAACATTACCGGAGCCAAGCTGATATGCTTTTGTGAATTCTTATAACGGCTTCACCGGTACGCAAATGTCCACGATAAATCTGCCATCTTTAGGCTCTTCGGGATACATTTCGAAGCAGGGCTTGTCGTCGGGTTGGTAACCGCTTTTTGGGAACCATTCGCCATATAGCCATTCCCATGCTTCCTGGAATTGTGTTGCATTCACTACGAACCTGGCGATCACATATTGCCCGCCTTCCACTTCCATTTTGCCAATTTCGCCATCCACTTTGGTATCGGGCGGAACAGAGATACACACACTCATTCTTAACTTATCTTCAGCCGTGATGTTTGGGTCATCATGGTAGATAACCAGGCTCTTTAAGTCGGGTTGAGCGGTCAAACCACGGGGTCCGGCCCATGAAAAGAGTTTGATCCACAAGCTTTCGAACAGTTTCTCATTGCCTTTGTAAGGCCCGGTATAGCGTACGTAGGCTACCGTCATTTTCGGAAGTTCTTTCACTTCCACACTTTTGTTTAGTTTCATCTTGGTCCTCCATTTAATTGTTTTAGAACTTGGACAAAAGTATTGGAGAACCTCGTCATCGTCTTGGCGCTTTTTGCTATTCGCTTTACTGAAATTGCTAAGCTTTTGTTTCTGATTGCGGAACTCAGTGGCGGATTTTCCGAAGTGGTTTTTAAAATTCCTTGAAAATACGGCAGGTTCGTTGAAACCACAAACGAATGCAATTTCAGTGATGCTTAGGTGTGGTTTTGACGAGATAAGCGATGCAGCCCTTTCCAATCTGAGGCGCTGGATAAACTGAAAAGGCGTTTCGCCTACACAGCCATAAAAAATGCGGTTGAAATGATATTTTGAGAATCCTGCAACAGCAGCAAGTTCTTCGAGTGTAAACTGATTTTCCAGATTTTTCTCAATGTAATCAAATGTCTTGTTGATACGCGATTTGTATTCGCGCTCAATGCGTTGCTGATTCAAGATGTTCATGATAGGGATGTTGCTTGTTTTGGCAAATATCGTTTTTTTATGAAAACCGGCAGGATCAAAAAACATAGCCTTCCCGATTGCGGTAAAAAACGCTTATTGCTCTTGTATCCTGTTTTTTAGCCGGATGCTGAAAATCAGCGTTACCAATTATGAGGGGTAAACGCTGATTTTCAACATTGAAGGTTTTTTCAAGGCTAATTAAGTTTGAGCCTGAGTCCGCCCCGGGCTCCTATCCACCATTTTGATACATAATCATCCCAGCGTGTTTCGTTGATGGTGTATCGTGAAAGATCTGATCCGGTGATCCCATCTTCCGGTTTGTCCTTGTATAAGTGATTGTACAAGACAGGGCCGGCAAACAACTCCAGTTTTCCGGGCAGGCTGGTGCCAAATGTCAGCCTGAGCTCATTGAGCATATCAAGTTGATCATAGTTTTTGTTCCATTCTTTCCTGAGTTGGGTGGAATGGGCTTCAATTTGCAAGGCGGTAAAATCCGACAACCTGATTTCCGATCCTACTCCGTATCCGAACCCCTGGCGCTTTTCGTCGGTGAAGGGTCTGAAACCATAAGAAAAAATATTGTAGAAAACAGGAACCCCGATACGGAAGGAAGCATTTACATGCATCACATCCGATCCGGCCAGTTCAATTTGTCTTAGAGCGCCTTTTTTTACGATACTCAGAAATCCGATCGGAACACCGTCAACCGTATCGGCTATATTCAGAAAGCCGATCTGAGCGCCCTGTACTTTTCGGGCAACATTCATAAATCCGGCTAACTGCAGGCCTTTCATATCGTTGTTTACATTCATAAAACCGGCTATATTGGCTCCCTGCGACGGGTTTCCGGTAACATTAGCAAAACCGGCTGCCTGGAACCCCTCAAAGGTTCCACCTGTAACATTTGCAAACCCTGCTGCCTGAAATCCTTTGTAGCTGCCTCCGGTAATATTGGCGAAACCTGAACCACTGAAGCCCTCAAAGTTGCCGCCTGTAATATTGGCAAATCCGGCTCCCGAAAAACTTTTGCTGTTTCCGCCCACAATATTCAAAAAACCTGAGCCCAAAAAGCCTTCGGCTGAACCTGTAACCGAGTTGAGGAATCCCGCACCATGAAAAGCTTTTGTGTTCCCATTGTTGAGGTTCATGAAGCCGGCGTACTGGAGGCCTTCCATATTTCCATGCACTATATTTCCGAATCCGGAGAACTGTGCGCCTGTTACCTGTCCGGTGTTTATATTTAAGAAGCCACCGGCTTCAAATCCTTCAAGGCCTCCGTTGATGCCTGCAAAAAGGTTGATGCTGAAATGATAGCGGTAGTTGATGCCATCGCGACCTTCGGTGCCAACAAAAGGGAAAACGCTTAACTGAAAATCGCGGAGGGGTTTTGGATCAGAAGGTTGCGCCATAACGCCTGATTTGATTGTTAAGGCAATGGCAAGAATTAGTAATGCTGTTTTGTGTAATTTCATAGCTGAAAGATTTTTAATGTAAATTTTTTCCACAAAAGTACCCCAGGGTAGGCCACGACGGAATTCCAAGTCAGGGAAAGACGTAAAGTGATTGTTGAATAGCGAAAATTGCTGGGTGGAGGGGCCTCATCCTTGTTGTTTATTTGTAAATCTGTGTAACAACCAGCCAAAAAGAATCAGCAATAAACCAACCGCGGCATAGAAAATCTGGATACCAACCACCGCTTTTAACATGATCATTTGTATTGCGATCCAAAATGTAAGTATCAGTCCCTGAGCGATCACCAGGATCTCATTATGCTTATGTTTTAAGAAAAGCCTGATGAGCACAAAAAGACTGAATATTCCATTAAATGCCAGCAGCAGAATCCCCGGGATAAGATAATTTCTGAAGGGGGAGGGCTCTAACCAATCAAGCGACATTTGCATGCTGCTGCCATCGGGATGGATTATGAGGTTAAGTCCGCCAAAAATGGCGCCCAGCCCGTTGATGAGCAGCAAAACAACGATTAAAACCTTAATACTTTTTTTCATGGTTTTCTGTTCCGAAATAGTTGGATAAACATAATGCTTCATTATCTGTCAAGCCATTTCCTGAACTCCGGCGTTCGGGCGCTGCTAACCAGCAGTCCGCCCTTCACCCCGGGTTTAAGCTCAATCTGAATCCGGCTTTTGAGTGCACATATATTTTGCTGATGGAAGAATAATGGATGATATACTGCCGGTTCATGCGAAAGAAAAACCCTGCGTCGGGCAGGCTTTCAAGATGATCGAGTGAGAAATCAAGCGGGAAGTGCATATTTTCGCTGGGCGTTATTATTTGTTCTTTTCAGACGAATAAAAATATGCTGGATTGCAGGTTTCAACCATTTTGATTTAATCGGCAGAGCTCGTCACGAATCGTTTTTGCACTATGATTTACGGCTTTCTGGCAGTTAATCTGAAGCATTAAAAGCGACAAGCATGGAAAATCCGTGACGAACCCCGGAAATCCGGGTCAAACAATACAGTTTTCTTTGAACTCCGGCCACCAGTGAGCATGTGCCGGTTATTGAACTACCTGCTCTTGTCCGGTGGCGGTGGAATATCCGGTAAGGGGCGGTAATTCTTCAGTTCTTCCAGAATCACTTCGATGGCTTTGTTCAACTGGTCATCAATTCCTTTGTATTCGCGTGCGGGGTCGTTGTCAATCCAAATATCGGGATCAACGCCATAACCTTCTATGATCCATTCGCTTTCATCGGATGAGTAGCTGGCAAATTCCGGACGGCGCATATCGCCTCCGTCCACAAATGGCAATGGCCCCCGGATTCCCACTACGCCCCCCCAGGTGGTAACGCCAATGATTTTCCCAAGGTCGTATTTACGCCATCCGTAGGGGAATAAATCGCCGTCGGATGCAGAATACTGATTGATCAGCAGCACCTTGGGTCCAAGCATCATCTGTCCGGGGGTGTGGCTTGGCCGGGTCACATTTCGTGCCATATTGGCCCGTTGCACCTCTCTCATCAGGCTCTCGAGGATCATAGGCGAAACATTTCCGCCCCCGTTGCCGCGATCATCAATAATCAGCGCTTTGCGGTTGAGTTGTGGATAAAAATGTTTTGCAAATTCATTCAGGCCGGCAGGTCCCATATCCGGTATGTGGATGTAGCCCACCTGTCCGTCAGTGGCTGCTTCTACCTTACGAATGTTGTTTTGTACCCAGTTATAATAGTACAGGTTCGATTCGTCATTTATTGGAATCACAATCACGCTGCGGCTGTTTTTTTCCGAAGGTAGGGTGTTGACAGTGAGTTCAAGCTGTTTGCCTGCGGTTCCGGCCAGGGCTTCAAACATATTGTTCATGGTACTGGTCAACCGGCCGTTGATGGCGATGATATAGTCGCCTTCCGAAACGCCAACGCCAATTTCGGTAAGCGGTGCGCGAAGGCTGGCACTCCAGTTGGCCCCTTCCAGTATTTTTTCTACCCGGTAGAAACCACTGCTGTGGCGGCTGAATGTTGCACCCAGCAATCCCATATCAATGCGTTTGGGTTTCACCACATCACCTCCGTTAATATAGGCGTGGCCAACATTGAGTTCGCCGATAAGCTCGCCGATCAGATAGTTCAGGTCATGGCGGTTCTTAACATATGGCAGCATTACGGCGTATTTGTCGCGCATGGCTTCCCAATTGACGCCATGCATATTTTCAACGTAGAAAAAGTCGCGCATCTGCCTCCATGCTTCCACATAAATCTGTTCCCATTCCTCGCTCAGGCTCACTTTTACTTTTAAGCCTGATAAGTCAATGGTTTGATCCAGGCTTATTTTTGATGTGGGAAGGTCAATAATGGCGTACTTATTATTTTGCCTTACAAGCATTTTCTTTCCATCGGCCGATATCTCAAAACCCATATTGTTTCCAAGCTCTGTTTCCTTTTTCGATTTGAGGTCGAACATTTTCAGGTTCGAACCCCTTGATGCTGCAGAATTTTCAATGTAATATACTTTGTCGTTACCGGCCCAGATTCCCCAATAGTTTGACGGAGAAACCGGAAGGGCTATAACACGGTGTTGGATCCCATCCGTATCAATGCGGGTTTCCTCGGTTTTATCCGATTTTTCTTCCTTTTTATCTTTTTCCGCAATTTTTACTTCATCATTTTCGGGGGCAAAAGGCGATGGGGTATCCTTTGCCAGGGTAACAAGGTAAATGCGCGACATATCGCGGTAGGCATGGTTCCATTCCGTTTGGCTGTAAATGGGGTTGAAATCCCTTGCGGAGGTAAACAGCAGGTATTTACCATCAGTGCTGAAAGTGGGTTGGGAGGAGGCATGCCAGGTATCGGTAACTTCGGTTTTGCTTCCGGTTTTTGTGTCGTACAGCACAATGTTATACATGCCGTAAGGTTGCGGGTTTGAGTAAGCAATCCAGCGGCTGTCGGGCGACCAGTCGGCTGCGGAATATTCCCAGATTTCCGATTGGTCAACCAGGGTTACTTTACGGGTTTCAACATCAATGAATTGCAGGCGCAGCTTTTTGTCGTTCCACAGGATTTTTTTACTGTCGGGCGACCACCTGATATTGAATTTATATGTGTCGGCGCCGGTGGTAAGTTGTTGCCGGGGCTCGCTGCCATCCTGTTTCTGGATGTATATTTCGTATTCACCGTTCAGATCCGAAAGGAATGCAATCCATTTGCCATCGGGCGACCAGGCAGGGGCGCGATCGTGTGCATAACTTGATTGGGTGAGGTTACGGGTAATTCCGGTTTTGGCGGGAACTGTTAAAATATCGCCGCGCGCCGAAAGCAACAGTCGGCTTCCGTCGGGCGAAAGCGTGGAGGAAGCAATGTTTTCTGCTGCATCCCTGAATTCATCGCGCGCCCACGCAAAATCATTGGCAATCTGAACCTGCACTTTCCGTGATGTTTCTGTTTGAGGGTCAAAAACATGGATAAAACCACCGTTTTCATAAACAATACGCCCATCGCCCACTGAAGGGAATTTGATGTCGTATTCGGTGTAGTGTGTGAGTTTGCGCACTTCTTCCGTTTGGGTATCGTAAACAAAGAGGTTCATGATGCGGTCGCGGTTTGAGGTAAAGTAGATTTTGCCTCCGATCCACATGGGAAAAATATCCTGCGAACGATTTTCAAACAGGCGTTTGCTTTCTCCGGAAGTGAAATCGTAAACCCAGAGATCGTCGGCCATTCCGCCTTTGTAGTATTTCCAGGTTCTGAACTCCCTGAAAACGCGATTAAAAGCAAGCTTGTTGCCGTCGGGCGAAAAGCTGCAAAAACCGCCGGTTGACAAAGGCAGTTCTTCCGATAAGCCGCCATCAACTGATACCTTGAAAAGCTGCCCGATAAAATCGTTAAAAGTTTGTTTGCGCGAGCGGTAAACGATGTGTTTGCTATCGGGTGTCCAGGCCATCACAATGTTGTTTGGCCCCATTCTGTCGCTGATGTCGTCGCGGCCCAGTGTGGCAGTATAGGTAAGCCTTCGGGGTTCGCCGCCCTGCGGTGGGATCACAAAAACCTCGGTGTTTCCATCGTACTGTCCGGTAAAGGCGATCCACTTGCCGTCGGGCGAAAAGCGCGGGAAGATTTCGTAGCCGGGATCGGCTGTGAGTTTACGGGCCATTCCGCCCTGTGCATCAACTGTATAGAGATCGCCGGCGTAGGAAAACACGATCTGGTTTCCATGAATCGCCGGAAACCGGAGGATCCGGGCTTCTTCCTGAGACATCAGGCCTATAGCAAGCAAAAGGAGCAAAACAAGTGAAAGTGACTTTTTCATTTCAGTAATTTTAAGTGGAAATTTCTTTTGCGTTCAAAATTACAAAAAATCCAGTAAACCCCTACCTTTGCAAATTCAAATTTTAAATATAGTTGTATGGATTTCAGTTTTTTAGCTTCTGATTCATGGGTTTATGTGTGGATAGTGCTCCCCATACTGATCATATTGGCGCGTATTACCGACCAAACCATCGGAACATTACGATTGATCTTTCTTTCAAAGGGCTTTCGTATCCTGGCGCCTGTATTGGGTTTTTTTGAAGTGATTATCTGGTTGCTTGCCGTCAGCCAGATTTTCCACCATCTCGACAACTGGTTTACCTATGTTGCTTACGGACTGGGTTTTGCATTTGGGAATTACATCGGGATTGTGCTGGAACAGCGGATTTCGCTCGGCAATGTGATTGTACGTATAGTTCCGAAATACGACACTACAGAATTGATCAGTTACCTGAAGGAGCGGAATTACGGGATCACCTCAGTGGATGCAGAAGGTAGCCGCGGTCCGGTTAAAGTGATTTTTTCCATCATCAAGCGCAAGGATATCGATGATTTTGTCGCCATCATCAAGCGGTTCAACCCCAATGCCTTCTATACCATCGAAGATGTGAGGGCCGTGCATGAAGGCGTGATCCACAATACACCGTCGCGGTCAGTTTTTCAGTCGTTTGGGTTTCACACCCGGAAAGCCAAGTGAGGTATGATAACTGTGACCGGAAACATTGCGTGTCAGATGTATAAGGTGCTGTAGAATACCTACATTTGCCATCTGACATGACTCAGGCCTTTCCAACATAATTCCCCGGCGTAATTGCTTTTAATTCATTTTTCACGCTTTCCGAAACATCAAGTGTATCAATAAACCGCTGAATGGAATCGCGGGTAATGGATTCGTGGGTGCGGGTGAGGTTTTTAAGGGTTTCGTATGGATTTGGGTAATTTTCGCGGCGAAGAATGCTCTGAATGGCTTCGGCAACTACTGCCCAGTTGTTTTCAAGGTCGCGGTTGAGGGCAGTTGGGTTCAGCAAAAGCTTGTTCAGGCCTTTTAGCAGCGAACGCAGGGCAATAACAGTATGGGCGATGGGAACGCCCTGGTTGCGCATAACGGTGCTGTCGGTGAGGTCGCGCTGCAGGCGCGATATGGGTAATTTGGCCGAAAGGTGTTCAAACAATGCATTTGCCACGCCCAGGTTTCCTTCGGCATTTTCAAAGTCAATGGGGTTTACCTTATGTGGCATGGCCGAGGATCCAACCTCGTTTTCTTTGATTTTCTGCCTGAAATACTCCATGGAAATGTATGTCCACACATCGCGGCAAAAGTCAATCAGTATGGTGTTTATCCGCCTGAGGTTATCGAAATATGCAGCCAGATAATCGTAGTGCTCGATCTGGGTGGTGGTTTGCAGCCGTTTCAGGCCGAGGGCTTTGCTAACAAAACCATCTGCAAAAGCAATCCAGTCAATGCCGGGATAAGTAACATAGTGTGCATTGAAATTTCCGGTGGCGCCACCGAATTTGGCTGCAAAAGGAACATCGGCCAGCATGGCAAGCTGGTTTTCAAGCCTTTCGGCAAACACTTTAAATTCTTTCCCCAACAGGGTAGGAGAGGCGGGTTGCCCGTGGGTTCGCGCCAGCATGGGAACGGCCTTCCATTCTTCTGATTTGCTTTTCAGATTGTTAAGCAATTCATCAAATAACGGCAACAGCACAATTTCATGCGCGGATTTCAGGGCGTATGGCTGGGCTGTGTTATTCACATCCTGCGAGGTGAGACCGAAATGGATGAATTCCCTGAACTGTTGCCAGCCGTTTTTGTCAAACACTTCCTTAAGGAAGTATTCGACGGCTTTTACGTCGTGGTTGGTGGTTTGTTCAATTGCTTTAACGCGCATGGCATCTTCAGTAGTAAACCTTTCATACACGCTGCGTAGCTTTTCAAAACCGGCTGGATCGAAGCCGGTAAGCTGGGGTACACCCGATTCGAAGAGGGCAATAAAGTATTCCACCTCAACCATGACCCTGTAACGGATCAGGGCGGCTTCGGAGAAAAATGAGGCCAGGATGCCGGTTTGGTTCCGGTAGCGGCCGTCAACCGGGGAGATGGAATATAAGTGTGAATCGCTCATGGCAAAGAAATATTAATGAGCAAAGTTAGCAAGATATGTGGAATGAAAAAATTAAGCCCCGCCAAATAACTCCGGCGGGGCTGGATGAATAATAAGATTAAGTGGTTAGCTTAAGTTGCGAAAAACTTCGCTGATCACGTCGTGATACCGGTCGCTGAAAGTAAGAACGCACCAGGCCTGTAACATAACCAACTCTTCTTTTTGAAGCCACTTAAAAGCCTTGCGCAATTCCTTGGTGAACAACTCGCGGTTGAAACTCACTTTGTGCAACACTGTTTTGGTGTATTCCAGCATAGCTCTAAGGTTTTAAGGGTTAAACATCATTTGAAAAGAACCATCCCCTGCGGGATTAAGAGAACGCTCCGAAGCGGGCCTTTGTTGTTCTGAAGAATCTTAAAATGTGTTAAAGAAAACAGACGCTATCAGGTTCAGGCCTTTGCCTGTAAGCAATAGCTATTTGCCATCGTAAACCCTGGAAACATAGCGGGGCTGATAGGCCGCAAAGTAACCTATGGCGCCGTTGTTTACATTGCCTTTTACGTTGGCAGGCGGCCCGCTGAACAAAGGGGTGTTAAAACCGCTCTCCATCCTGGCTGTCCATAGAAAATTGGCAAAGTCTTCTGTCAGGTTTGCCATCAGAATGGTAACCGTATCGCCGGGAGAAAGCCGGTTGTCTTCGGTTTGTGCATTCAGGTAGGATACCGCAAATCCGGGAATATAATTGCCATTAAAAAATCGGTCGTCAATTACAAACACTTCCTGCAATGAGTCGGTAACCAATACATCGTTCACCCAGGTGAGGAATTTATAGAAATCGGCGGTTGGCGGATCCTGCGCAAACAGCCGTATTTCCCAGAACCCTTCGCCCCAGGCGGGCTGATACACAATTTGAATTGAATCGGGCTGAACCGTTGGCCGAAGCAAGGCAGACGCGGAATAGGCAATATGCCCCCCGATCTCTTCCTGGAGTTTTACCAGCATGGTGTAGGTTTTACCTACTTCGGCATAAAAGCCGTCTTCGGTTTCATAAATTCCGCTACCTGACGGATTTTCAGTTAATGTGATGAGTTTGCTGCCATCGCTGATGGTGACTTCCGCACCGCTGACAGGAGGCGGGGCGCTTTTGTGATAAAAATCGGTTGTGCGGCTCAGTTGTATGCGGTGAATTCCTGTATCAGTTGTAACAGCGCCTTCCACCACCAGTCGCGTATAGGTTGAGTCCAGCTCAAGATCCATAGGCTCGGTGCAGGAAGCAACTATGATGGCCGGGATCAGAAATTTGAGGAATTGTTTTATCGTTTGCATGATCGTATTGCTTTAGAATTTAAAGTTGTAGGTGATTGCCGGCACCACCGAGAACAAATAGGTTTTCTGTGCCTGCAGCTCGTTTGGGTTGTTTTCATCTTTCACAAAGTTGATGGCCCATACATTTTTACGGCCATAGGCGTTGTAAACCGAGAAATTCCATTCGCTGCCCCATCTGCGCCCGGGTTTTTCGCGGCTGCTGAGGATCATTGAAAAGTCGAGCCTGTGGTAATCGGGCAGGCGGTAGGCATTGCGGTCGGAATAAATGGGTATGAACACGTTGCCGTATTGCGCCCTGCCCACCGGTAAGGTAATGGGGGCGCCGGTTGAATACACCCAGTTGGCCGAAACCGCAACCCTGCTGCTGAGGTCGTAATTGAGAACAATGGAGATATCATGTGGCTTGTCATAGGGCGAGGGGTAAACTTTGCCATCGTTGATGTCGGTGAATTTTCTTTCGCTCACGCTGTAAGTGTAGCTGATCCAGCCGTTGAGCCGTGTATTGCTGAGGCGTGCCATAAACTCGAATCCATAGGCCCAGGAACTGCCAAACCTGAGTTCGCCTTCCATTTCCCGGTTCAGTAAAAGTTCGGCATGGTCCTTAAAATCAATGGTGTTTTGCATGTTTTTGTAATACACCTCTGCCGATGCCTCGATGGTGTTGTTCCTGAAATTCCTGAAATACCCGAAGGCATACTGATCGGCTATTTGTGGTTTCACATTGGGACTGCTGGCAAACCACAGATCGAGCGGGGTACCTGCCGTTGAGTTTTGTGCCAGGTGCACATATTGCCTTGTTCGTGAATAAGTTGTTTTTAAAGATGACAGCTCATTCAACATGAATGTAATGCCCAGGCGAGGTTCTAACCCATGATAGGTATTGTAGATCTCACCGCTTTTGTAGGAAGCAGAATCATAGATGGCAAACTCATTGTTAAAGAGGTATACTGTTGACTTTCCGGTATTTTGAAAGGCGGAGTAGCGCAGTCCGTATTTTAATGAAAGGCGGCCTCCCACTTCCTGCTCAGCTCCCAGGTAAAGCCCGTGCTGCAAGGCATAGCTTTGCGGCACCACAAATTCTGAGAAAAGACTTTCGGATCCAACACCTTTTGCGAAACCCGGATCAAAAACATGATAGGTTGAGGATGCGCCAAACCGGAGAGTTAAGGCAGGGTTGATATAATAGTTAAAGTCTGCTTTCAGGCTGTGGTCTTTCATGCTCGATTTCCACAAAAAGGCATCGGCACGCCCGGGCGGGGTTCCAATCTGATAATCATAACGGCTGTGAACCACTGTGAAATTTGAAAACAACCGTGGCGAGAAAAGATGGTTCCAGCGCAGGGTCATTGTACGGTTGCCGAAACCCATACTGGCAAATTCATTCTTAAAAATATCGCGCCCGAAGTATCCGCTCACAAAAACCCGGTTGTTGTCGTTGATGCGGTGGTTTATTTTTGCATTGAAATCATAAAAATAGAGTGTGTTGTCGCGCACATTCTCGTCGCGGGCAAAAGGCAGGAAAAGGTCGGCATAGGTTCGCCGGCCCGAAACCATAAAGGATGTGTTTTCATCAACCAAAGGGCCTTCGAGTGTGAGGCGGCTGGATATGGTTCCCACCCCGCCGGTTCCGCTGAATTTCTTGCTGTTGCCTTCTTTCATACGTACGTCCAGCACCGAGGCAAGCCTTCCGCCGGATGATGCCGGAATGTCGCCCTTGTGCAGGGTTACATCTTTCACGGCATCGTTGTTGAATACCGAGAAAAACCCAAGCAGGTGAGAGGCGTTGTAAACAGTTGCTTCATCAAGCAGGATCAGGTTCTGATCGGGAGAACCGCCGCGCACGCTGAAACCGGAAGAGCCTTCGCTGGCCGATTGCACACCGGGCAGGAGTTGGATGGCTTTGATCACATCCACTTCGCCCATCAGTGCAGGAATGCGCTGAATGGTCTTTGCCTCCAGCTTTATCGTACTCATTTCGTTGCGAACCACATTGTCGTCGGGCCGTGTTGATGTGATCACAATTTCTTCTAGTGTGCGTTGCTGGGGTTGCAACTCAACGCTGAGGCTTTTGGATGCGCTGAGGGTAAAAACCTGTTCAACAGGTTCGTAGCCTACATAGGAATATACAACGGTGTATTTTCCCTCGTGCAGGCTGATGGAATAAAACCCATATAAATTTGATGAAGTTCCGGTTCGCAATTCCTTTACGAACACGGTGGCGCCGATAAGTTCTTCGCCGCTTCGGGCGTCCCTGATATAGCCGCTGATGGTAAAGCGGGGCGCAAGCGATTCTTCGCCGGGCCCGGCCAGGGCAACAAGTGTGGATAATAACAGGATGAATACAGTCAGATATTTGGTTTTCATGGTTTTGTTAGGCGTTTAAGATTCAGACTTGTTAGCATATTGATTGTGATGCAGTGATGCAGTGATGCAGTGATGCAGTGATGCAGTGATGCAGTGTTAGGTGTTGATGTTTTTGAGTAATCTGGTATGGCTGGCTTGTTTGCGATGAGGCACACTGCCTCCGGATAGTGTTCTGAGACATACGCAAGTTTTCCTTTAATAAAATTATTTTCCGTTACCGTTTTTGCGTGAGAATCCGCCGAACAACAATCCCAGCGTGAAGTTGGGGCTGCTGAAATCGCCTGATTCAAAATAGCTTCTGGTGGTCAGGGTTCCGTTTTCCTGCATGAACCTGTAGGTGCGGTTTACGCCGCTTACAAGTCTGTAGCCGGCTCCGACATTCATCTTCATCCAGGGAAACAGGTTTATTTCCATCTCAATTTGCGGGGTGAACACAAAAACCACATCGTTCATGAAAATATCATGCCTGCCCGACATAAACCCCGGATAATTAAGCCCGATGCCACCGGCTCCGGCCCTGGCGCTGATTCCCCAGTGCAGCAGTTTATAGTGGTCGTGAATGTAGCCAACCCACAAACCGCCATGCCCGAAGGTGAGCTGCATTTTATCATATTCTATGTTTTTTTGCGATGAGGGGCTGTACACTTCAAGGTTTCTGATGAAATGCTCGGTTGCCAGGCCTTCGCCATAACCGCCGATAAAGAACTTTTGGTTGAACAATGCAGCCCCGCCGCCACCAGAGGTAACGGCAAAATCGCCAAGTATTTCCGAAAAGCCGACCAATGGCCCTCCAAAACCCGTTACACTGAAGGCGCCGTTGCTGTCGAAAAGGTAGCGCATGGGCTTTTCCTGCGCATATAAGGAGAGTGCCAAGGAAATAAGGATGGCGGTGCATGAAGCAATGAGAATGGATTTTTTCATAGTCATGGTGTGATGTTTTAATTTTTGGCAAAAGTAAACGGGAGCTTATCCAGCCACCATTTTTATTCGGTGAACCTGGGGTTTTTGCCGATGAAAGGCATAAAACAAGCTCCGTTTATCGTTTGATAATAACGGAAACTTCCGGGTTTTGTTTGTAATTGCATGGGCAATACCAACCTGGAGGGAGTTTGTTGGCAGTTAGTAAGCAAAAGGCGAAAACCTTAAACAGCAACACAGCAACACAGTAACACGGCAACACGGCAACACGGCAACACAGCAACACTGCATCACAGCATCACTGCATCACAGCATCACATAATTCTTTATATTTGCTGTTGATTGTTTCGGCAAAAGCCTTCCGGAGCCGGCGCCTGGCTTGAAAAACAGCCACGACATTGCGTCCATAGTTGTATTGCCACAGGCAAACAACGCCCTTCCGCTGCCCGGTGCAGCGGAACATAATCCGCCTGAATGCTGGCGGGTGCATATCCGGAGTGATTTTTTACGCCGGGCATCGGTTTTATACAAGCCTGAAACTTGCATGGATAATTGTGTGCCTTTGGTAGGGAATTGGAGAACAATGCGGAAAGTAACAGGTTTGTGGGGATTTTTGCTAGTTAGCGGTTATTATACTACACATCAATCAGAAAGTGCATAATTCAACAATGATAAAGAAACGAATTGACATTTTTTTTAATAACAATTAATTAGAATTATAATGAAAAAACTATTATTACTTGGACTATTTTTCTCGACAATTAGTTTATATGCTCAAACGCCCCAGGACCTTATCAATGATTTTTTCTTAACTTACGAAAAAGACCCTGGAAAGGCGGTTAAAGAGATGTATAAAACAAATATCTGGACAGAGCGAATTAAAGATGATATTGAAATAATTGCAAATGGACTTAATGGATTTGTTGAAGATTTTGTCGGAAAGTATTATGGATATGAGCTAATAACAAATCAAAAATTTACTGAAAGTTTTGAGTTATACTCTTATTTAGTTAAGTATGACAGACAACCGTTAAGATTTACTTTTAAATTCTACAAACCTAATGATACGTGGGTTTTGTATGGTTTTCAATATGATGACTCGTTTAGTGCTGAGATCGAAGAAGCAGCAAAGATAAACTATATGTACCAGGACAAATAACAACCGCTAAAATGCTATACCTGGCAATTGAAGGTGCCGTGCAGGTTTTGGATTTTCTGCTTCACGTTATCTTTCGTTTCGGGGGATAGTTTAGCAGCCCGTAATCCGCTACTGTGGCTATACCAGGAACGTTGGCGTTTATTGTAAAAAGAGAGGCCGCAGTTTTATACTTAAAGATTATAATTATCATAATTTTAAAAAAATAATATCAGAATAGAAGAAATTTGAAAATGAGTAACACAAAAATATCCATTCGTTTCTTTGACGACCGCGAAGTAAGAGCTATTTGGGATGAAGAAAATGCCAGGTGGTGGTTTTCGGTGTTGGATATTGTTTCAGTGCTTACCGATCAAGATGACTATACAAAAACCCGCAATTATTGGAAATACCTTAAGGCAAAGTTAAAGAAAGAAAACAGCCAAGTGGTTAGTGCTACTACCCAGTTGAAGTTTCCAGCTCCAGACGGAAAAAGACGTTTTGCTGATATGTTGGATTACAACGGCATAATTGCATTGGGTAAAGAATTCCCCGGGAAAAAAGCAAATCGTTTTATTGAATGGTTTACATACAGTTGAAGGTTTAGCAGAAATTCCGGAAATCAGCTAGTACTCCAGCAATTCCTTAGCCGCTTTGTATATCTTTTCGGCATCGGGCAGGATAGCTTTTTCCAGGATGCGGTTGAAACCAACGGGAGTAAATGTTGAACCCACGCGTTTTACAGGGGCATCGAGGTATTCAAAGGCTTCTCCTGCTATGATTCCGGCCAGCTCCCCTCCGAACCCGCCAAAAACTTTGTCTTCATGCACCACCAAAGCTTTTCCGGTTTTCTTCACCGATTTCAGAACACTTTCTTTATCCAGTGGAATCAGTGAGCGGATGTCAACCACTTCTACGCTTTTGCCCGTTTCCTCTTCAATTTTTTTGGCCACCTGCAAACTCATGTGTGTGGTGTTGCCATAGGTAATAATGCTGAGGTCTGAACCCTCGCGCCTTACACGGGCTTTTCCAAATGGCACTTCAAAATCATCCGGGACCACGGTTTCGGCCTGGGGATCATTGTATAAGGTTTTTGGCTCAAGGAAAACAGTAGGGCCTTTTGAACGCATGGATGTGCGCAGCAATCCGGCGGCATCGTCGGCAAATGAAGGATAAACAATGCGCAATCCCGGAAGGGTTGTCAGGGTGCCTTCGATGGTTTGGGAGTGGTACAACCCGCCCCCGATATAACCTCCCGAAGCCAGGCGGATGGTTACGTTTGGCGCAAAAGCGCCGTTGCTGCGCCAGTAGTCGTGGCTCATTTCAAGAAGTTGTTCCATGGCCGGCCAGAAATAGTCGGCAAACTCGGCGCCTTCGATCACCACACGGATTTTGGGGTCGAAGCGGCTCATGCCGTTGGCGGTTCCCACGATGAAATCCTCGGCAATGGGCGCATTGAAAACACGTTCCCTGCCAAATTCCTGCTGCATGCCTTTGGTAACATTGAATATGCCGCCTTTGTCGCGGTTGGCGATGTCCTGTCCCCAGATAAAAGTATCGGGGTTGTGGCGGAATTCTGCTTTCAGCGTTTCGTTGAGGGCGGTGATGAATTTCATCTTTTCTCCCTTTTTGCCATCGTGCACACCATCAGGGTATTTTTCGGCTGCATAAGGTTCGGGGATCACAAAATTGTGGATGGATTCAGGCGAAGGATCGGGCGCCTTGATTACTTTTTTGTGCGCCGCCATTACTTGTTTCTGCGCTTCTTCCTCAATGGCAGTGAGTTCCTTTTCGGTAAATTTCTTTGAACGTATGAGCACGGTTCGCAGGCGGTCGAGTGGATCGGACATTTTCACACAATGGCGTTCGTTTTCATCGCGGTAAAGTTCGTGGCGATCCGAGTTGGAGTGGCTGTGAATTCTCACGGTGCTGGCATGAACGATCACCGCTTCCTGCTTTTCAATGGCATGGCGTTTGGCTTCCTGCATGGCGTTCATAGAGTCAAAAACGCTTTTGCCATCGCAATAAATGATGCGCAGGTTGCGGAAACCGCTGAAGTTCTCGGCAACATGGTAGTTGGCTGTCTGATCTCTTTTGGGAACCGAAATGCCGTATTTATTGTCCTGGAACACAAAGATCACAGGCAGTTTTTCGTTGCTGGCACCGTTGATGGCTTCATACACATATCCTTCCGAAACCGAAGATTCGCCCTGTGAGCTGATGGCAACGCCTTTATGACCGTAACGCTTCATGGCCCTGGCAACGCCCACGGCATGCAGGGTATGGTTGCCAGTGGCAGATGATACGTTATGGATATTCCATTCGGGTTTGGCAAAATGGTTGCTCATATGGCGGCCGCCGCTGGCGAGGTCGTCTTTTTTAGAGAGGCCGTTGAGGATAATTTCTTCGGCTGTAAGACCCGCTGAGATGGCAGTGAGCATATCGCGGTAGTAAGGGAACAAATGGTCAGTTTCGCGGTCGAATACCTGACCTATGGCCAGTTGGATGCCGTCGTGGCCGGCATAAGGTGCGTGGTACGACCAGCCAAGCGCCTGTTTCAGGTAGTTGGGGGCGCGGTCATCAATTTTGCGGCCCAGCACCATGAGGTAATACCATTTTTTCAATGTTTCCTTGTCGGTGGTTTGCAGGCTATATGATTGTTTATTAGTCATGTAAATATTTTTTTAAATTGCCTTTCGGGCTTAATTATGGTTAAGGATTAAACGTTGATTGGTGGTATTTGTTCAAGATGGGAAGACAGAAGCCGGAAGTCGGAAGTCAGAAGTCAGAAGTCAGAAGACAGGAGTCGGAAGTCAGAAGTCAGGAGTCGGGAGTCTGGAGATTGTTATCGTCAATCGTCAATCATCAATCCAGCTTACTTTCTAATTACCGTGTATTCTCCGCTTTCAAACAGCCTGATGATGGTTGAGGCTTTGGTTTGGTTGAGCTTATCCTGGTATAGGTTCACCACGTAATCAACTTTGTCGTGGATTTCTTTGGATATTTTATTGAAAGTGAGGGCGGTGGGATCGTTGCTTATGTTGGCGCTGGTGGAAACGATGGGTTTGTTAAACGATTTGATCAACTCGCGGCAGAATGCCTCCCTGACGATGCGAATGGCAATGGTTTTATCGGCAGCCATGACATTTTTTGCCAGGTTTTTGGCGTTTGAATATATAATGGTAAGCGGGGTTTCAATAGAGGTGAGCAAGTCGAAGGTGATTTCCGGAACATCTTCCACATACTGGGACAGCTTTTCCATATCGTCGAGCAAAATAATCAGGCTTTTGCTTTCTACACGTTGCTTGAGCTTGTAAACCTTTTCTACTGCACGGCTGTTGGTAGCGTCGCAACCAATGCCCCAGATGGTATCGGTAGGATAGAGGATGGTGCCTCCTGCGCGCAGCACTTCCAGCGTACGCTGCACTTCCTGGTTGAAATTATCCGGCAATAGGTTGTTGTTTGTCATCAGCGTTTTTCAGATTCTGTAATCAACTCAACCGGGCAGGTTCCCCTCCGCGGTATACGACAAGCAAAATTCTTAAAAATTAACAGAAATATTACATATTGATAAAAATACTTTTCTGCAACTGAATTGCAATTGCCGCAACCCGGTCCGAACCGGCGCTGTTGTAGGCTTGAATAATGTTGAATAACTATCTGACTACGTATACTTTCCCTGTCGCCAGACTCCCGTTCATGATTACTTCCAGGATGTAGATCCCCGGTTGAAGGTTACGCACCTCAAGCCGGAATTGATTGGTTGCAGGGTCGACACTGAGAACTTTTTTCCCGGATAAATCGAATAATTTCACTGAATAGGGAACGGACTTTGAAACAACATTAAATATTTCGCCTGCCGGGTTTGGAAAAACAAGGATGTCTTCTTTGGAGTATTCGGGGATTTCCGGACTGAAAGTGAAAGAAACGGTTATTGTATGGTTTGAGACCACATTATTGATTGTGTATTTGCCAATGCCTGCGTCGTCAAAACTCACTTTGTCAAGAAGGTTGGTTCCGTCAACCAAAACCTCGCCAATCTTATGATTGATAGTGGGATAAATATAGTAGGACCGGCTTTCTCCTTCAAATAATCTGGTAAACCCATATGGATAGATAAGTCCGTTGTTTCCGCTTGATGAATGGATGTAATGCTGGATCAACGGAGTGCCGTGCAGGCTGATGTTGTTCAGGGTTACTCTTTTGCCCAGGTCTTCTTGCATGTTGGGCCCCCCGAATTGTATTCGTATCCTGAACCAGGGATTGTTGCTTGCTTCAGGGATTTCGCCAAAATCAATCTCGTACAAGCGATAATAGTTGTCCGGTTTCAGACTGTAATTACCGGCGGGGAGTGTTTCCCACTGGCCGGGTTCGTCTGTGACCGCAAAGTCAATTTCGAGGGCTTCGGCGGCGCCTTCGTCCATGGCGGCAAAACGGATTAAAGGATTTTTGAAGCCGGAGGTAGGAAGATGGAGTATGAGCGAGTTGCGCCTGTTTTCCTTTTGAAAAGGCTGCTTAATCTGTAATCCCCTGATATATTGGTCGTTATACACTTGTCCTTTGTTGCCTTCAGGGAGGTAATTCATGTTTGTCGGGCGGTTTCTGCGTTCCATTGAAGCTTTGCGCCAAAGGGGGTGACCGGGTTCAAACGGATAAGCTGGCAAGCATGACTCGAATTGTATTTTGCTGCCGGGAACGATGTAATAATTCGGATCAACAGTGGTCAGGGGAGTATCATTTGGCAGGTCGCTGGTGAACAGGAAATAATGAACCAGCATGGATTCAGAAATATATGCAGCATTGTGCGAACCAGGCGATGGATGCTGCATATAGCCCCATAAACCTGTTCCGTCGGGGTACCGGCCAAAGGCCATTTCAGGGGAGATGGGTGTGGGCGCTACTTCGTCAATTCTGATCTTGTCAGGGTTGCTAAGCAATATTTCCTCGCCCGTCCGGCTTATTGAGAAATTGGTGTGCAAAGGTTTTCCGGCTTCCGACCTGTTTTTGCCTGATGCCCACACAAGCAGATGTGATCCCGGGCCAATGGCGATTTTCGGGAAAACCCATTTGTAAGGATTGCTGTAGTCGTCGGATAAAAAGAACCCTTCCAGGTCAATGGCTTCGGAGCCGTAGTTGAAGATTTCGATCCAGTCTTCATGGTCGCCGTCTTCATCAGAAACGACAGAGGAATTTGACGCCATAATCTCATTGATCGCAATGTGTTGTCCGGTTGTTTTTATGGTCAGCAGCGGAAAAAGGAGAAGCAACAGGATCGCAGAACAAAGTAAGCTCCCTGACGAAGGTTTTTCCGGGTGGAAATTCCTTACATCCGGGTCTCCCAAAATGATATTTCTGTGTGATCTGTGCATTATCTGATTATTTCACGACGAACAAACTGCTCTCTTTTTTCAAAAGCAGCATGAAGCAGATCAACGTTGTTATACCATTCAACCAGTGTTTGCGGATGCTGGTATCTGGCAATATGAAAAGGCATGTAGGCTTCAATACTTTTGTGGTATATAAAAGTAATGTTTTCAAAAGCGGCAGGGGCTAGCAGGCCGGATTGTAACAGTTCTGTATAGCGGTTGTCAAATTCTGCCTTAAACTGCTCATCTTTGTAAAGCAGCAGGAACAGATCTTTGACCGGATTTTTCATTGAGTTTTCGATCAGTTGCAAGGGATGGTGGCTCAGGTTCCGGATGTTGCAGTTGTCGAGGTCGTACATAAAAAAACTGAATTTAGAATTGCCCAGTGCAAAGAATTTTACGTTGCTGTGCGGCCAGTCGTGGTTGGCGGTAAAAGTCTGGAATATGATGTAATCAATAAAATTCGCGATATCAATATGCGATTTCAGGTACTTGATGTTTTTATTGTCAATGGCGTAAAGAAGGTTTTCAATTCTTTGGTAATCGCCGTTTTGTTTTTCAACAATTACGCCAGAAGAAGTTTCAGAAACTTTTGCCAGGGTAACCTGCGCGGGGTCAACCTTATATAATCCGGCTATTCCATGTGCTGTGGATTCTGAACGCATATTCATAACCCCAAGAAAATCGCTGTTCAGGAACACCAGGCATTGTTCGGCGTACATCAGGTCAATATTCAAACCGGCTTCAATTGCAAGCCGGGTATAAGAAATGTCTTTGATCATAGTGGCATTGCGCGAATGTTGAAAGTCGTTGCCTGAATTACGCAACCTGATGCTCCGGATGTAGCCGAGCGAATGAAACGGCAATATCTGAACAGGGTTCAGAAGGTCAGAAGCGGTATTGTCAATGGGTTCGGGAAAAAGTACGCCAAGCGATTTCAATTCAAATTCTGCCGACTTATTTCCTTTGATCCCTAACCTCACACCCTTTACGTCCACAACGATTTTCCCTTTCCTGAACAGGACAAATGTACCGGAAATGTGAATGTCCTCCTGATAGTTGTTGTACATATTGTTGTACTCATCTACATTAACGAGGATATCTACAACCGGAATCTTCCAGCTCAGCTCTGCCATATCAAGCGTTTCCTTTGGCTGCAGGTCAACCATATAATACTCCTTGTACTTGGAACAGGCCGAAAACACCAGGATAAAAAAAATCAGGATGATGTATTTTGTCTGCATTTTAGCAATTCTGTTATTCAGTTGATTGATCTGTATCTTTTGGCTTGTTTTTCTGAAAGATTCTGTAAGCTGCTCCTGCCATTACTGCATATCGTGGATCATGGGTTAAAAACGGTTTTGGGGTGCCGATGTTGTGATTAAGTCTGCATGTCAGCAGCCAGTTTTTGTTCAGGCTGTAGTTTCCCATAAGGCTCAACTCAAACCTCAGGTTATTGCTTTTTCTTATGCTGAAATCAAGTATGTCCCTGTTGTTTTTAACAATTGTACCAAGGGCGACATCCAACCCGGATGTGATGTTGATGCCCGCATACAGCGGGACAATCAGCTTAAAGCTTCTTGAATTGTACCGGGATATGCCCACTTTTCCGGAGGCAAATATTGCTTCACCGGCAAGGCCCGTTTCAAAATATAGTTTTGACATGAATGGAAACTTCACACCAGCACCACCCATGAGAACCATTGCCTGTGAGCCAACTACTTTATTACCGGCGAGCATAAAATTGTGATTGAAGGCATAACCCGTTGAAAGGTGCAGGCTGCCTGATGTTTGCCCGGAAGCATTGATAAACAAAGTGATGCATACCAATATAAGCATTGCCGGAGCAAAATGCCTTCTTGAATACAATTGAAAAGTATCAGGCTGTGATTGAAGCATGTGCGATTTGCAAATAGCTGATGTTCAGATTTTCTAAATCATGCACAAAAATAGTTAATTTTGCGGCATCAGCTTTATAAACCGCATGTTTACATCCCGCATCAGATTCATCGGAAACGAACCCTTTCACCAAACGGTTTTCTTTGTCCTGTTATGTGCTCTTGCCGTCGCTATCCCCACTTCCCGCACTGGCATGAGCACTGTGCAGATTTTGCTGGGGGTAAACTGGTTGTTTGAAGGCAGGTTTCATGAAAAACTGAAGCGTTTTTTTCAAAACAAGCCCGCATTGATCTTTACGGCCATTTACATGGTTCACATCCTGGGTTTGATTTGGACAGAAAATCTGGTTTACGGGATCACATCCGACCTGAAGACCAAACTGCCCATTTTTGTGCTTGCTTTTATAATCGGGTCTTCCAAACCTCTTCGCGTCAAGCAGCTATATGTAATCCTGATCTTGTTTATAGCCACCGTATTTGTTATTTCCGTTATTGGCACCAGCATATATTTAAGCGGGAATTATCTTGATTTCCGTCAGGTTTCGCCATTCATTTCTCATGTGTATGTAAGCCTGATGGCGTTGATCTCGGCAATCATACTCCCCTGGCTCATAAAGAGGCTGATCGTTGAGAAGAAATGGCATTTTGCAGCCTATCTCTTTTCTGCATGGCTTGTGGCTTTTTTATTTGTGCTCAAATCATTTACCGGGATGTTTGCCCTGACAGGCGTTCTTTTATTCTTCATTATCAGATGGATCTACCTGGGAAGGAATGTGGTGCTGAACCTTACGGTTGCCTCCTTGCTCATCTTGCTGACGTTTGCATTTGGTTACACAACGCTGAAAATGTATAAAAGAGTGAGCATGGAGATTGATGCCGGAAAGCCGGATAAGTACGAATCCACGGCACTGGGCAATCTGTATTTTCATGATCTTCAAAATGATCAGCGGGAAAATGGCCATCTGATCTATTATTATATTTCGGAACACGAACTTCGCAAGGCATGGAACGAGCGCAGTTCGCTGGACTATGATGGCAATGACCTTCGCGGAAACAAGCTGCGGTTCACACTGTTTCGTTATATGGCCTCAAAAGGCCTGAAAAAAGACCAGGAAGGTTTAAACGAACTAAACGATAAAGACATCAAAGCCATAGAAAAAGGCATCCCCAACTATCTTTATACCCAATGGCCCGGTTTACTGGTTCGGATTCATCAAAGCACCTGGGAGATTTACTGGTATAAACAAAATCAAAGCCCAACCGGCCATACGGTTGCCCAGAGGCTCGAACTATGGCGGGCATCATGGGTGGCTTTTAAGGAAAAGCCTGTTTTTGGCTGGGGAACGGGCGATCTGTTTGCCGCTATGGAATTTGGTTTGAAAAGCCTGGATTCCAAACTGGGGAATTACCGTATGAAACCCCACAACCAATACCTTTTGTTCTTAATTACTTTAGGTATTGCCGGATCACTGGCGATCTATATTTGTATTTTTGTTTATGTCTGGTTTACAAAGGCATACAGATATTTTCCTTTTAATGCCTTTCTTGTGATATTGCTTGTGTCTATGCTCGGGAACCATATTATTGATTCACAGGAAGGGGTTACTTTGTTTGCCTTTTTCAGCCTCTTATTCGGAATATTGTTCCCCCGCTCGCAGACAGGAACCGAACTTAAAGCCTGATTGCTAAGCCTGATTATCTGCTTTTTGCATATGTTTGGCTATGAACGCATTGATCTCCAATGCGGTTTTCTTTCCGTGTGAAATGCCTAGATCGCCGTAGAAAATTTCCCGCCAGTGGCAACGTTCTTTTCGCCTGAAGTTTTTGTCATTCATGTATTTATTGATTGCATCATCCAGTTGGTTGATGTCGCTGATTTGCAAAGAGATTTCGCCAATCAGTTGCTGTATTTCCCCGGTAAGCCGTCCTTTTTGTTCCACAGCAAAAGTGATGATGGGCTTATCGAGCGCACAAAACTCACCCATGATTGAACTGGTATCGCTGATGAGAAAATCTGCCGCCAGCATGAATGCCGGAAGTGTATGCGGGTCGGAAATATAAATTCCAGGAATATTTTTTACCCTGTTCAAATAATGCTGCGACATCATGGGGTGCAGGCTGACCAGAATGTTGTATTTCGATTTGAGACCGGCCAGGGAATCAATCCATTTGTCTATGGCGCTCAAACCTGATTTATCCCATGTTGTTGTGAACAATATGGTGGGTTTGGTCTTGTCAAAACCTGGCTTTTTTTTGATCTCCAGGCTTTTTGCAAGGGTTTTGGGATCGAAAAGCTTATCAATTACGGGTGTGCCTCCGGCAACTCCGCAGTTAATTCCCTTCATGGCAGCCATTTCTACCTCTTCATCGGTGGCAAAAAAATACAAATCGAAAGCATTGTATTTTTTTGCGCTGATCATCTTTTTGAAATGGTATGTGCCGTGTTTCAGTCCGATTTTTTTTATTGCCCTCACCGGAAAACGGTGAAATGTATGCCTGGCCATGATCAGCACTTCAGGAAAAACCGGCCATGTTTTCACCTGCAATCCGTTTTTTCGCAGCTCGCCTGCTACTTTGCGGCTGGATGCTGCAATCGTGTAAGGAAATTCTATATAGGGCAGGATGTTTTCCATGACAAAGAAATCCTGCTCATAATGCACATAAAAAACCGCGCCGTCGAGTTTGCCAGTCAGGCGGCGAAGCTGGTATGCAATCCAGTAAGGTAATTTGATGAGTAAGCCCGAAACAACCATAATATCAGGATTTTGATTTTTTCAGACACTCCAGAAGAAATGCTTCAATATTATCAACCATAGTGTTCATATCAAACCGCTTTCGAACGAATACTTTTCCTTCTCCGGCCATCTCCGTTAACTGCGCTGTGTTGCTTAGGGCGTTGATAACAGCTTCGGCAATGTCACCGGGACTGGCAGGGGGAATCAATATGGCATACTTTCCGTTGTCGCTAAGCTCTCCGGCTCCGTTTACATGGGTCATGATCACGGGTTTGCCATAGGCCATTGCCTCCATGGCTGCATTGGGCATTCCTTCGTAATGTGAGGGATGTAAGAACAAATCGCATCCTTTGATGTGGGCAATGGGTTGTTGTAAATAACCTGCAAAGTGGATCATGCCGGCCACACCGGTTTTTTTTGCATGCCTGATCAGCCGGTGTTTGTCCCTTCCGTCGCCAAGGATGTAGAACAGAGTATCCGGCTGTGTGGCTTTGATAACGGGAAGTGCATCAATCAGATCGAAATAGCCTTTGTGACCCACCAGCCGTCCTATGCACAGGACGATCTTTTTGCCGGGGTATTTTTCAGAAAAATCACAGGGCTTTACCGCATCGTCAATACGAAGGCCGTTGTAAATAACCTTTACCAATCCAGGAGCGCTCAGGCCATGATCGGAATAGATGTCTTTAATGGTTTGTGTGTTGGTTATTACTCCGGTAACAAAACGTTTGGTCCGCCATATCAGTTTGCGGCTTTTTTTGCGTGGCGGTGAACCGCTTCGCCTGATCAGGATGGCCCTTTTGCTGAGTTTCACAGCCATGCCTGACACAACAAGCTCCCGGCCTTTGCATATGACTACATCAATATTGTTGCTGCGTATAAAACGCGAAAGCCTGAAAGCCTGGAAGATATTATAGTCGGTGGAAATATTGAATACGGCTGTTTCTATGCCTTTTTCCTTTGCTTCATTTAGAAGGACTGAGTTTTTTTTGCCTGCAACGATCACATGGTGGCCTTTGGATTTCAGACCGCAGGCGGCATTGATTACCCAGCGTTCACCTCCGCCGAATTTCTTTTTCCCGATCGTATGAGCAAATAGTATCCGCAAATGAGTAGGTATAAATTATTTGTGCAAAAGGCAAAGTTACGGTTTCTGAATAAATATGCAGTGGCTTTAAGATTTTGCAATCTGAAGTGCAAAAAGTTTTTCAAATGGCTCAAATGCCAGATCACCTATCAATTTAATTCTATTAAGGACGAAAACTGTGAAGCCGGGAAAACGAGGGGGTGTTTCGGGTTCTGTGTCACGTGTCCCGTGTTTCGTGTTCGGGTTCAAGGAACCAGGAACCAATGACCGCTGATCCCTTGGTGTGCCCTAAAGAGGCCGCGAACCGCCATCCGAAATACGTTCATACCCAAAATCCCCGCGTTCGTTACGCCAAGCCCGGCGTTTATGCATTTGGTTCATATGGGCCTGGCGACTGCCGTAAATTTACAGCAATATTCACCAACACCTTATGAATCATGAAAAAATTAATCCCAATCGTAATTTCTATGCTTTTGGCTTTCGGACTGAAAATGATGGCTGGCAATGTAAGCATGAAACAGGCCGAAAAAGTGGCCATGAACTTCTACTTCGAGCGGTACAATATGTTCCAGGGTGAAATTACAATGGACCAGATCAACATTCAATCGGTTCACACCGAAAAAGATGCGCAGCAAACCTATTATTATGTCTTCCATTTAAAACCTGCCGGCTTTGTGATCGTGCCGGCCGACGATTGCCTTGTTCCGGTGCTGGGTTATTCTTTTGAACACAATTATGTGGCCGAAAACCAGCCGCCCAATGTGCAGTGGTGGTTTCAGCAATACAAGGACCAGGTTAGATTTGTCCGCGAAAATGCCCTGCAACCCGAATTGCATATCTTAGAGCAATGGGATCACTACATGGACGAGGATTTCAGGTATCTGCCCGCTAAAACCACAACCCGCGAAGTGGCCCCGTTGTTAACAACCTTATGGGATCAGGGCTGGCCGTATAATTATTATTGCCCTGCCACTCCAACAGGAGGTTCAGGAGGTCATGTGATTGCAGGATGTCAGGCTACTGCCATTGCGCAAATACTCTTCTACTGGGGATGGCCCGAACACGGGCAAGGTTACACGGAATATATCCCTGCCTTAAATCCTCAATATGGATTGCAGGTAGCAGATTATGAAAATACATTTTACCGGTTTGATGAGATGGTTGACAGTCCTGTAACCGTCAATACGGCTATTGCAGAAATAATCTATCATGTTGCTGTAAATTTCCATACCGATTTCACTCCGAATATTTCGATGGTAGATTCAATCTTCATCCTGAATCATCAGGCAGCAGCAGATTCTACTGCATTTCATTTTAAATTGTTGCCAACTTTTTTCCATTATCGCGACAGCATGCCTGAGGTAAACTGGAAAAACCTGATGTTGGAAATGCTTGATGCCTCAGCTCCGATTTTCTATGCAGGTTACAGCGATTATCCGATAATCGGCCATTTTTTTGTTTGCGATGGCTATCAAAGCAAGAATTATTATCACTTCAATATGGGATGGAGTGGCTCCAGTAATGGATACTATCACCTTGACAGTATTCTTGATTATAATTCAAACCAATTCATGCTAAACTATGCAGTGCCTGATACACTGCAATTCACATATCCGTTCTTCTGCTCAGGTTCCGATACCCTTGTTGCATTGGAGGGAAGTGTATGTGATGGCAGCGGCCCCATCCATAATTACCTTAACAACACCTATGCCTCCTGGCTTATTGACCCGCAAACACAAAACGATTCGGTTACCAATATCATCCTCACAGTGAAAATACTGGATTTGTTCGAAGATGGCGACCGGCTTTTCATTTATGATGGCGAAGACAACACAGCCCCGCTGCTGGCTGAGCTCAGCGGCAACACCATCCCCGGAAACATAACTTCCACCGGAAATAAAATGTGTGTTGAATTTATTACTGATGCTGAAAACACGGCAGCAGGGTTTTACTTGAATTACAAAGTCACCCAACCTGTATGGTGCAGTGGCACTACCCAGTTGACAGCACCGGTAGCAACATTCGACGATGGCAGTGGAAGTTTTTTTTACAACAATAGTATTATTTGCAAGTGGATTATTAACCCCGGCCTTTCTGAACCTCTTACCCTGAATTTTAATTATTTTGATACTGAAGAAGAAAAAGACATCCTGCAAATAGTTGATCTGAGCTCTGGTCAGATCATTGCTACATTAAGCGGATATTATGAAGACCCTCCTGAACCGGTTACTGCGCCAGGCGGTAAAATGATGTTAATTTTCCATACAAATAATTCCATCCAAAGTCAGGGTTGGGAAGTTTGGTACGACATTACCTCAGGTATTACCCATCCGTTGGCTGGAATGGGATTATATGTATACCCTAATCCATCGGAAACAGGTTTTACTGTTAGCTTTAGCCTTGCAGAGTCTGATGAGGTAGAAATTCAACTCATTGATATGATGGGGCGGGATGCACTTATGCCCCTTTCCCGAATGTACGGCATTGGTGAGAATTCGGTATATATAAATATGCAGCACCTGTCATCAGGTGTCTATTTTCTCCTGATGCAAACCGGTGATCAAGCGGTAACAAGAAAACTTGTGAAATATTGATGAAGCCCAATCCCGTCAGGGTTGAATTTGAAATCAGAGAAAACGCCTGCTGTTATATTCTCAATCAGATAGAGAACCCTGACGGGATTCACTGCACTAAAAGTATATACTGGATTTTTTACTTTGAACTGTGAATCCTGCCTCCCGGCAGGCAGGTTTGGACTTTGGACTTTGAATTTTGAATTTCTCCATCCCATGACTATCTTTACAAAAAATTCCAGCCCCCGTATGCAGCGCACCATGATCATTGATGATGAGGCCCATGTTCGCGAATCGCTCGCTGATATGCTCCGCAGCCATTGCCCCAACGCAAAGGTGGTGGCTATGGCCGATGGGGTGCAAAGCGGCCTGAAAGCCATCAGATCTCATCAGCCCGACCTGGTGTTGTTGGATATCAAGATGAGCGACGGAACCGGTTTCGACCTGCTGGAAAAACTCGAAAACATTGACTTCAGGATTATTTTTATCACCGCCTTCGATCAGTATGCCATCAAAGCATTTAAGTTCAGCGCACTGGATTATCTGCTTAAGCCCGTTGAATCCAGCGACCTGAAAGCCGCTGTTGACAAAGCCGACAAACTTTCCCAAAAGGAAATCAACACCCAACTGAACACCCTGGCAAACAACCTGCAAACTGACGAACAGGCAAAGAAGAAGATCATCCTGAAAACTTTCGACAACATCCACCTGGTGAAGGTAAAAGACATTGTTTACCTCGAGTCTGACGGGCGCTATACAACGGTTTGGCTCGCAACAGGCGATCATGTGATCATTTCCGAAACCCTCAAACATTACCATGAAATGCTCAACGACATGGGTTTTTACCGGTTGCATAAATCCTACCTGATCAACCTGGAATACATACAGCGTTTTGAGAAGGCCGAAGGGGGCTATGTGATCCTGGAAGGGGGCGCCAAAGTGCCTGTTGCTTCAAGGAAGCGGGAGGACCTGCTGGAACTTTTTGACCGCATAGGCGGATAAAATGCACACAGATGAAATGCAAACTCATCATCCTTGCGATGGTTTTTCTGCTGCAAACAGCAAATGCCAGTATTTTTATTGCAATTGAATGGTATCCGGTTGACAGCCTGCTGCAGGTTTTACCCTCACAGCAAGGTATTGAAAGGATTCAAACCCTGAACCGCCTGGCTGTGTCCCTCTCATTTGAAGATGCCGAAAAGAGCACCCGCTATGCAGATCAGGCCATGATGCAGGCCAAACAAATGAACTACACCGAAGGTATTGCCATGGCTTACAGTAATTACGGCTTTATACAGTTTTATGAAGGCAATTATCCCGATGCGCTAAACTTCTTTTACGAAGCGCTGCATATCTACGAGGAGTTGGGTAACTTGCGAAAGGTAGCGGCTATGTATATGGAAATCGCCACCATCCATTTCTATGCAAACAACATTGAAAAAGCTATAGAAATTGGAGAAAACAAAGTGATCCCGATATATCGGGCTAAGGATAATGCGGGTAATTCGGTTGGGGGAGTTCATGATACCATCAGGACATTTTCAAAATTAGGCTTGCCATACAGGATGACCGGGCGCTCGGATACCGCCCTTCGTATCTACCAACGTTACTTGGACGCCGGAAGAGGGCATGGCTTCGATCTCACTGACTTGCTTGTGCACGAGGCGATTGTGGCAAGCTGCTTTATGGAGATTGGGAATGCCGATAGCGCAGTTTATCATTTCTGGAAAGCCCTGGCCTATCCGGAGGTTAACCAGAGTGTGCATGCCCTCAAGCATGAGTATAAGCGCCGCCTGGCGTCAATCTATACCATGTATGGTGAACCCGACTCAGCACTCTACTACTACCGGCAGGCATACCAATGGTTGGATCTTCATGGCTATTTGCGATCAGCCTTCCTGGCGGCATGGGAACTTGGGGGCTTTTACGCCAGACCAGGACAGCATTCAGAATCAGAAAAACATTGGCTTGAAGCTGCAAAGCTGGTGGAAGAGATGATCAGAAAATCATCCTTTTACCGCTATGATTCGCTCAAGTATACCGTTTCATTCGGAACTGAGCTTTTCTTCCCTTTCAGTAAAAAATTTGTGCAAGAATATATTTACAGATATGCTACCTGGGTTTACCGGGACTTGCACCAGTTCTATCAGCACAAAGACGATCTGCGCCCAGCCATGCATTACCTGCAGGCTTACACTGCTGCCAAAGACACCCTCGACCGCCTTACACGAAACCGTGAGGCTGTGGAAATACAAACAAGGTTCGAAACCAAGCGCAAGGATGCCGAAATCATTGCCCTGAACCAGGCCAACGAGCTAAAGGAACTCAGGCTGATGCGATTTACCTGGTTCATCGGTGGATTGGCCGGGCTGGCAATATTGATTGTATTTATGGCAGTTATCCTGCAACGTCAGAACCAGTTTAAAAACAGCCGGCAAACCCTCTTATTGCAGCAACGGCTTTTGCGTTCACAAATGAACCCTCATTTCCTATTCAATTCACTGGCCAGCATACAGAATTTTATCATCAAAGAAAAGTCGTCGCTTGCCAGCGATTACCTGGGGCGTTTTTCCAAGCTGATGAGGCAGATTCTCAATAGTACCGCAGTGGAATATGTACCGCTTGAGGAAGAGATCGGCAGTATTGAAAACTACCTGGCCCTGCAAAAAGTGCGCTACCGCGATATGTTTGATTACACGGTGGAAGTGGATGAAGAAATTGACACCGAAACTGTCCGTATCCCACCCATGCTCGCCCAACCTTTTATTGAGAACGCCATCGAACACGGCATCCTGCACAAAGGATCCAAAGGGAATATTGCCGTAAGTTTTGAGTTGCATAACAACAGGTTCCTGTTCGTTGTGGAAGACGACGGAATCGGCCGGGAAAAAGCCCGGGAACTGCTGAAGCAGCATTACAGAGACCACAAAAGTATGGCCACCATCATTACAAGCGAACGCATCGCTATCCTCAACCGCAAACTGAAACGCAAAATCACCATGGAAATCGTTGATCTGAAGGACGAACAGGGAGAAGCCAAAGGAACGAGGGTGGTGTTTGGGGTGCCGGTGTAAATATGAGACACACCAATATTGTCAATTTTAAACAGCCATACCAACCCTCAAAAAGCCCTCCATTTCTCCCTTTATTTATTCAAACCCCCCTTTCATTTACCCAAACCCCTCATTCATACATCTGTTCCCCTTTGGGTTTGCGGCGGTTGTAATTTTGATTGAAATTCATTTGATCATTCATTAAAATCCAGCAACCATGAAAAAACTTACACTTTTCACAGCAATACTGATCACAGCAAACATGCTGTTTGCCCAGATCATACATATCCCTGCCGATTATCCTACCATTCAGGAAGGGATTCTTGCAGCCAGCGATGGCGATACCGTATTGGTTCATACCGGAACCTATTATGAAAATGTAGAGATTTGGGCTAAAAGCATTACGCTCGCTTCCTTGTACCTCACAACGCAGGATACTTCCTATATGTCTCAAACTGTGATTGATGGCGGGCAGCAAGGAAGTGTGTTACAATTTTTTTCTAATGACATTAATATCAGCGGCTTTACCATTCAAAATGGATATGCAGATGGATGGGTATGGCCAGAAAATGGAGGTGGAATTTTTATTTTAGGTCCTTCAAATTTCATTTTGAGCAATTTAATAATATCCAGTAATTCTGCTGAAAATGGAGGTGGAATTTTTATTTACGGACCTTCTAATGGCATTTTGAGTAATTTAACAATATCCGATAATTTTGGCGGTGGTGTCTATCTCTATGGTGAGAGCCAGGACAGTACTTCCAATATATACATCAAGGATGTTATTATAAGGAACAACCAATTATGGTTCGGTGAAGGTGGTGGCATCCATTGTAAGAACTTTGATCCTGTCCTGGAGGATGTGGTCATTGAAGGGAATACCATGTTTACTGGCACCGGCATTGGAGGATATTTTTATCAGTCAAGCCCAATATTGCGGAATGTGCGTGTGATGTCAAATACAGGCCCATTCAAATCTCTAAAGTTTCCGGTTGCACAAGACGCTTTGTTCTTCGATCACGCATCACCGTTGCTGCAGAACGTGCTTATTGTTAATCATTATGGCTATGGGATAAATTTAAAGAATTCCGAAGCAGTGATCCATAACAGTACTTTAAGCTATAATTCAGATTTTGCTATCGACTGTTACTCATCCTCCGCTACACTCATAAATTCAATATTCTGGGGTAATAATTCTTGGAACCAGTCAGGTCAGGTGCGTTTGCGTAATAATAGCACGTGTTCCGTTTCATACTGTGATATACAGGATGGACTGGCTGGGGTGTATCAGATTGGTCAAAATAGCTTTCATTGGCTGGAAGGCAACATCAGCGACAATCCCCTTTTTGAAAACACAGGTGATTCCACCTGCCAGTTATCTTCCGTTTCCCCCTGTATTGATACCGGCACACCCGACACCACCGGCCTGAACCTGCCGCTGATGGACTTACTGGGCAACCACCGCATATGGGACGGAAATGGCGACGGCATAGCACGCATTGACATGGGCGCTTACGAATTTGACGCTCCCATTTTTGTCGGAATCCCCCAATCCGAAATCGAAAATCGGAAATCGGAAATTCAAGTCTTCCCGAATCCTTTCAACACTCACATCACCATCGAATTTAACCTCCCCCAAGCTACCATCGTGTCCATCCAAATATTCAACGCCATGGGCGCAAAAGTATCCGAGCTGCACTACGGTCAACTGCCTGCCGGGCAGCAGCGGTTTACCTGGCATGCGGGGGATTTGCCAAAAGGCTTGTATTTCTGCAGGGTGCGGATGGGGAATGAAAGCACAACACAAAAGTTGATCAAGTATTAACCCAACAACCCCGTCAGGGTTGGATATGAAAACAACGAAAATAACTGCTGTTGTATACTCAATCTGATGGAAAACCCTGACGGGGTTTATCAGATATAAATAATAGAATCCAATTATTATCCAAAACAAAAACAACCATGAAAAAATTAACTCCAATCGCAATTTTTGTGCTGCTGGCCTTCGGACTGAAAATGATTGCCGGCAATGTAAGCATGAAACAGGCCGAAAAAGTGGCCGTAAACTTCTATTTTGAACGGCATAATATGTTCCAGGGTAAAATTTCCCGGGAGATGATCAGCGTCCAATCGGTTCACACTGAAAAAGATGCACAGCAAACCTATTATTATGTATTCCATTTTAACCCTGCCGGTTTTGTGATCGTACCCGCCGACGATTGCCTTGTTCCAGTGCTGGGTTATTCTTTTGAACACAGCTACCTGGCCGAGAACCAGCCCCCCAATGTGCAATGGTGGTTTCAGCAATACAAAGATCGGGTTAGGTTTGCCCGCAAAAATGCCCTCCACCCTGAATTGAAAATCGCAGAGCAATGGGATCATTACCTGGCAGATGATTTCAGGTACCTCCCTGAAAAATCCGGAAGCCGCGAAGTGGCCCCGCTGTTAACAACCTTATGGGATCAGGGATGGCCATATAATTACTATTGCCCTCCCGGTACCCCGGCAGGCTGTCAGTCCACGGCGATAGGTCAGATTTTATTCTATTGGAGATGGCCTGATCACGGGCAAGGATATACAGAATATATACCTGCTTCTAATCCACAATATGGATTGCAGGTAGCTGACTATGAAAATACATTTTACCGCTTTAATGAGATGGTTGACAGTCCTGTAACCCCCAATACGGCTATTGCAGAATTAATTTATCATGTTGCAGTAAATTTCCATACCGATTTCATTCCGGGTTTTTCGCAGGCAGATTCGATGTTCGTACTGAATCATCAGGCTGCAGCAGACTCTACTTCATTTCATTTTAAGCTATTGCCGGCTGTCGTTCATTACCGCGATAGCATGCCTGTGGAAAACTGGAAAAACCTGATGTTAGAGATGCTTGATGCCTCAGCTCCCATTTTTTATACAGGCTACAACAATTATCCGTTGACCGGTCACCATTGGGTTTGTGATGGCTATCAGGACGAAGATTATTTTCATTTCAACCTGGGTTGGGGCGGTGCGAGTAATGGTTATTACACCATTGATAATCTCCCCTCGGGGTTAAATTTTAACCATTTTATGACAAGTTATCTTATTCCTGATACCATTGGGTTTACATATCCATTGTATTGCTCAGGCGCCGACACGCTTGTTGCATTGGAGGGCAGTATCGAAGATGGCAGCGGCCCCATCCACAACTACTTAAACAACACACAAGCTTCCTGGCTTATTGATCCACAAACGGAATACGATTCGGTTACCAATATCACCATCACGGTGAAAAGGCTGGATTTATTTGAGGATGGCGACCGGCTTTATGTTTATGATGGTGAAGACAATACGGCTCCGCTGCTGGCTGAACTCAGCAGCAGCAATATACCCGGAAACATCACCTCCACCGGAAATACGATGTTTGTGGAACTCATTAGCGATGCCGAAAATACATCTGCAGGGTTTTACCTGAATTACAAAACCACACAGCCGGTATGGTGCAGCGGTACTACCCAGATGACTGCTCCGGTTGCAACCTTCGACGATGGCAGCGGCAGCTTTAATTATGCCAACGGTATTAATTGTAAATGGAGAATCATCCCGGGCATAACTTCACCTCTTACACTGAATTTCAATTATTTTGATACTGAGGAAGGAAAAGACATCCTGCAAATAATTGATCTAAGCTCTGGGCAGATCATTGCCACCTTAAGCGGTTATTATGAAGAACCGCCTGAACCGGTTACTGTACAAGGGGGTAAAATGATGCTGGTATTCACCACAAACAACTCCATTCAGGGTCAGGGATGGGAAGTCTGGTACGACATAACCTCAGGTATTTCTGAACCTGAAGAGGAACTTGGATTGCAGGTATATCCCAATCCTTCGGAGACAGGTTTTACAGTAACCTTTAACCATGAAGAGCCTGGCGAAGTAAAAATTCACCTATTTGATATAATGGGTCGGGAAGCCATCACTCCCGTCAGCAGGGTGTATGATAGCGGAGATCATTCAGAATTTATCAATGCCATCCACCTGCCATCAGGTGTCTATTTTCTCCTGGTGCAAACCGGTGAAAAATCAGTAACAAGGAAACTGTTGAAATATTGATGGAACCCAAACCCGTCAGGGTTGGATATGAAAACAGCGAAAATAACTGCTGTTGTATACTCAATCTGATGGAAAACCCTGACGGGGTTCACTGCAATAAAAGTATATACTGGATTTTTTGCTTTGGACTTAGATTTTTAGACTTTAAACTTTGAATTTCCTCCACCCATGACTATCTTTACAAAAAATTCCGGTACAAAAATGCTCCGCACCCTCATCATTGACGATGAACCGCATATCCGCGAGACTTTGCAGGGTTTGCTTATAAGTTTTTGCCCGCAGGTGAAGGTGATTGGCCAGGCCGGTAGCGTGAAAGAAGGTGAAAAGGAGATCAGGCAGAAACGGCCCGACCTGGTACTGCTCGATATCAAAATGGGTGACGGCACAGGCTTTGATTTGCTCAATCGTTTCGAAACCATTAACTTTAAAATCATTTTCGTCACCGCCTGGGAAAAATATGCCATACAGGCTTTCGGGTTCAGCGCCATTGACTACCTGCTCAAACCCGTAAACCCTGAAAAGCTGATGGAAGCCGTTGAACGGGCTGCCCGGACCATTCAAAGCAATTTTAATATACAACTGAAAGCGCTCAGGCAAAACATGCAGGAACCCGGCAGCAACGCTAAGAAAATCATCCTCCGCACACTCGAAAATATCTACCTGCTGGATGTGCACGAAATCATTCATTGCTACTCCGAAGGGAATTACACTGTATTTGAAACAAGCAGAAGCGAAAAGATCATGGTTTCCAAAATCCTCAAGGAATATGATGATATGTTGGCAGATTCGGGGTTTTTGAGGGTGCACCGCTCACACCTGATCAACCTGAAGCACATCAGGCGCTTATCGAAGATGGAAGGAGGCGGCGTGATCATGAGCAACGGATCGGAAGTGCCGGTTTCGACCAGCGGAAAGGAAAGACTGCTGGAGTTGTTTGATGAACTTGCGCGGGTTTGAGGGAAGATGGAAGCTGGGAGATGGAAGTCCGAAGTGGGAAGACCGAAGACGGAAGATGGAAGTCGGTAATCGGTAATCGGTAATCAGTAATCAGTAATAGGTAATCAGTATTCAGTATTCGGTAATCGGTAATCCGAGAACTTGTCCCGTACCGAAGATGGGGATTGGCAATCGAAAATCCGAAATAATTGAAGCCCTGGAACAAAATATACGGATGAAACCCAAAACAAAATCATTCATTTGTGGCATGGCCTTTCTGGCTGCTTGTGGTTTTGGGTTCATTGAACTGCATGCCCAGTTCTACTTCAATATGTTCAGGCCACAGGCCGATACCATTTACGCCAAACTGCATCATGCCAGCGGAAAAGGAAAAATTGATATTTATAACTCCCTGGCTTTCTATCACTCCTTCTCCAATGCCGATTCAGCCATCTACTATGCGGAGCAGGCTCTTGAACTCGAAAAGAAATATCCTGACGAAATCCGCCGCGCCGATGCAAACCGGCACCTGGGAAATGCTTTTGCACTTAAAAACCAATACGGACAGGCCTTGTTTCATCTGAACCAGGCAATGAATATCTATGAAGATCAACGCGCATTGCGAAAAAAGGCCGAACTGTTATTTGACATCGGAAAAGTAAATTACGACCTGCAGGATTATCCGGCAGCCATGAACTATCTGCAGCGTTTCGAGCAATTATATGAGCAGGAAAATTCTGAAAAAACTATTATTGCCACTCCGCTGGAATATGCAGTTTTCATTGGGCCTGGGGGTGGTAGTATCTCCCATTTGATTGGAGATTATGAACTAGCTAAGGATTATTTCCACCGCTACATTGCTCTGAGTCGTGTGCATGATTTTCCTGACCTTATCACCGCCATGGTGATCACGTCGCTGGGACAGACTTCCGGATACAACAGCGAATATGATTCTGCCCTGCACTATTATTATCAGGGCCGTGCCTATTACCCGAATAACCATGATAAACCGCTTGAACTGCATACCGGTCACGAAGGGGAAATTGGATATCTGCTTTTGAGGATTGGGAAGCCGCATGATGCAATTCCGCTGATCAGAACTGCCTTGAATGAGAATCTTGCTCATGAAAACTATTACTCCTCGACCTCTCAAGCTGCGAGGCTGGGAAATGTTTTTTTGCAACTTGGGATATATGACTCTGCGCTTTTCTATTACCAGCAATCCCTGCTGCACTGTAATTTGTTTTTCGAGAAACATCTTGGTTCCATGCTTGATACGCTGAAGCCTACGGTTTTCTATAATTATCAGGAACTTATAATGATGCCCGATCTGCAGATCAGGCAGCGGTATTATGCCAGGAAAGCCGATGCGCTTGACAATCTTTATCGTTATTACCTGCAACAAAATGACAACGAAAAAGCCCTTGATTACCTGCAATATAAACTGCCATACCTGGACTCGGTGAGGATAACCACCAAACAAACAGAATTATACCGCATTCAGGCCAGGTTTGAAAATGAGCGACTGGAACAGCAGGTAAATAACCTGGCACGGGATAATGAACTTGCAGCGTTTAAGCTACAGCGCAACAAACTGGTATTGGCCTCAGTCGGCACCATTTTCCTGTTGGTGATAGCTTTGGGTATTTTCTATTTTCGCCAGAGCCGGACCAATGCCATGCATGAAAAGCTGCTGGTGCAGCAACGCCTGTTCCGCTCCCAGATGAATCCGCACTTTATCTTCAATTCGCTCTCCATCGTGCAAAACTTCATCGTCAAGCACGACGATGCCAAAGCCAGCATTTACCTGTCACGGTTTTCAGAACTGGTACGGAGCATCCTGAACAATTCTTCGCAGGAACAGATCACCCTCGAAGAGGAATTGGCCACCATCGGGAACTATCTGGCCCTGCAAAAAGTCCGTTTCAGCGATCAGTTCGACTATGAACTTCAGGTTGATGAAACACTTGATCCGGAAAGCACCTTCATCCCGCCCATGCTGGCCCAGCCTTTTATTGAGAACGCCATCGAGCACGGCATCCGTAACATGGGTTCAAAAGGAAAAATTGATGTCAGGTTCATCCGCAATAACAATACACTTCTGCTGGAAATAGAGGACAACGGCATCGGCCGGGAAAAGGCTCAGGAGCTTCTGCGGCAGCGAGATAAGACCCATAAAAGCATGGCAACCACTATAACACGGGAGCGCATCGCCGTGCTCAACCGCAGGCTGAAACACAAAATCACGATGTCTATCGTTGATTTAAAAGACGAACATGGCGAAGCAAAGGGGACGAGGGTGGTGTTTGGGGTGGCACTTACTTAGCCTGCATCCAGCGCCTGAATAAAACATCGTAAACGCTGTAAAATATCTGTCCCTCTGTTGAATAATCCGAATAGATCATCTCCTTTTCAGTCAGAGCCTGCAAAGAGCGCAATACCGTTGCAGGGCTGCCCAGTTCATATTTAGCTATAAAGTCTTTTGAAGTAGGGTAGTAAACCGTTCCTTCATGAGCAATCGCTTTCAGCAGGTTCCATTGGTGTTTGGTAAGCAAATCCCTGTATTTAAAGAAAACGATCTCTTGTTCCTGCAATAGTTGTGCGGCTTGCGTTTTCCAAAATTCATCGCCCATTTTCCCTGGAGCCGAGGCAAACACTCTGTTGCAAAGCAACTGAACATAATAGGTATGATGGTCGGCCCAATTAAGCATAGCATCAATTGCTTCCAGGCTTATTGCGATCCCAGCATTTTCGAAGTGATGCCTGATGAATGAGGTGTAAGCCTCTGATTCTATTTTGCCAATTTTCAGGAATCCGGCGCTTTGGTAAAATGGACGGGAAGGGTCAGTAAAGAGTTGTGTCATCAGGTGCTGTTGACTGCCGGAAAAAATAAACCGTACATTGTTAAGCGACTGGATAATACTTCGCAATAAGGCATCCGTGTTTTTTTCAGGATAATACAGGATTTGCTGAAACTCATCAATAGCAATGATAACTTTTTGAGGGTAGCTCTCAAGGAATTCGAGCACTGATTGGATATGCCGCTCAGCTTCACCCGGCCTCGTATCCAGGGCGAGTTGTGGAAGTCCGGTCAATGGATCGAATGAAACTACCGGCCTGAGCGATTTGATGAAGTCCAGGATTTTTTTGCCGGGTTTCGACCTTTCAGGAATACCGGAGAAAATAGCTGTAGTCAATGCATTTAGAAATTCTTTCAGGTTTTCTGTGGGAAGTATATCCAGGTATATGCCCTTGTAATCCGCAGGAAGCTGGGCAAGCACATGGCGTATCAAACCTGTTTTGCCTATGCGGCGAATAGCAATCAGTGTGGTTGACTGCCCATTGACCAGGTTGCTCATCAGGGTGTTAGTCTCTTGTTCCCGGTCACAGAAGAATTTGCTTCCCTGGTAACCGGTTATAATGAAGGGGTTTGAAATGGATGCCATGGTTAAATTAACAATTTATATATTACAAAATGTAAATTACGATTTGCAAAGATAATCCAATCTGCAAAGAATAGCAAAAACAGTATAAATATGGGGCTGACTCCCTCCCGTCACCAATCCAATTTGTTCAACGTATCGCTGTAACATTGCTTCCCCACGCAATTCTTTAACCTGTAAGGCGAACAGGATGAAGCAAAAGGAGCGCGGGTGGTGTTTGGGATGGCGACTTGAAAATTTACATCACCTTTCTTTTCTTGTTAATTATTTGTTAAACAAGATACTCCGGTTGCCTCAACCTTTGGTTTGAATGTAGCTTTGTATATCAAAGCTGAGTTTATGCGCTTTAATTAGGTGTCATTAGCCTGGTAGTAATTGTAAAAACAAACAGGAAACCAACTGAACAATAGTTATGAAGACCTATGCCACATACTTTATCACGGTTTATTTTGCTTTTGCAGCGCTTGAAGCCACTGCCCAGCAATTTTCCTGGGCAGAATCGTATGATGTTGCGAACGCCAACGAAGTGGCAGCCCTTGCTGTGCACGATGACGGCCATATTTATGCAACCGGCGTGTTTGATGCTATATGGATGCTTCCATTTACCGGCAATGTTTATTTGTTGAAAGCGACTCCGGATGGAGCAACTGTATGGCTGGAAACCATAACCGGTTCGGTAAATGTGAGCGATATAGCCACGGTTCAGGATGGTGTGATCATTACAGGCCAGTCAAACGGCCCATTTGGTTATCAGGGTCAATCTTACGGCCCATCTGACTACTTTATGTTTGTGATGCATGTGAATAAGGAAGGGGTCCTGATGTGGTTTCGCTCCGACCTGACCAAATTTGGCGGCCATGCCAATATTTCCATTGATCAACAAAATGGTATTGCTGTCCGCACACGCGGTCAATCTAACATAAGCGACTGGATTTTGATTTTTGATAACGATGGCGAGCTTATTAATTCAAAGCAAATTTCGGCTTCGGAAACCATGATTGTTGACATGGCCTACCATAATGGTTGGGTTTTTCTGAATGGCGGGTTTCATGGCCTGGATCAGAGTATTGTAGTGGATACCATTGAAATTCAGAGGCCTCTTCATAACAATGTTACTTTTGTTCTGGCGCTGAACCATGAGCTTGTTGCTGCATGGGTTGCAACTGATACCGGCTACTTAAACCGTGACGGGAAGATTGTTGTAGACGACGATGCTGTATATGCCTATATGGAAGTGGTTCGCACGCCTTTTTCATTTCGTAACCATCTCAAGAAATACACGCCTGACGGGCAATTGGTAAACGAAACAGATGTGCCCATGCATTCAACCAGCACTACCAAATATCCTGATTTGGCTCTTACACCCAACCATGTGGCATTGTTTGCATCAAATGCATTTGATTTCAGCAGCCATAAGCTGATGTTGTTCGATCACAACCTGGTCCTTCAATCCGAAAAGCTGGTAAATGGTCTGTCGCATTTGTATTCAGGACAGGTAGCGGCCCACAATGCCGATTTGTTTATTGCACATGTTTATTCCGGGGATCTTGACTTTGACGGTGAAATTGCGCTGCCACATATTGCTGAGGGCCGAAGTCCATATATTGCCAAAGTTTCCAATCCGGCTTCTGTTGGGATAGAAACATTTGCCTGTAGCTCTTCCGGTTTCCTTATTTTTCCCAATCCTGCCCAACATGCCGTTAACATTCATTTGCCTGCTGAGCCTTTACCAGGCAGCATCATACAGATTAAAAATCTGCTTGGCCATACAATTCAGGAACAGCCACTTACTAAGACGAAAATGCAAATAGCCACCGATCATTTGCCGTCCGGAATTTATTTTGTGGTCATCAGCGGGGCTAAGGGCAATTATCAGGCAAAGAAGCTTGTGAAGTAGTAATATGAGATTCTGCTTTGGAAAAATGCCCTGATCTTTTAATCTGCACAAATCATCCGCCAAAACCGTAATACGTTAATTCCCTTTCTCAAACCGCCACATCGAACTCCCTCAAAGCATCGTTGAGCGAGGTTTTCAGATCGGTGGAAGCTTTGCGCCGGCCGATGATCAATGCACAGGGAACCTGGAATTTACCGGCGGGGTATTGCTTTTCAAACGATCCCGGTATGACCACCGAGCGGGGCGGTACAAAACCTTTGTATTCAATGGCTTCTTTTGTGGTCACATCAATAATGCGTGTGGATTGTGTGATCACCACATTGGCGCCCAATACGGCTTCTTTGCCAATTCTCGCGCCTTCAACAACAATGCTGCGCGAACCGATAAAACATCCGTCTTCAATGATTACCGGACTGGCCTGTAATGGCTCCAGCACCCCGCCAATGCCCACTCCACCGCTCAGATGCACGTTTTTCCCGATCTGGGCACAAGAACCTACGGTTGCCCAGGTATCCACCATGGTTCCGCTATCCACATAAGCGCCAATGTTTACATAAGATGGCATCATGATCACGCCCGATGCAATGTAAGCGCCATAACGTGCGATGGCATGGGGCACAACACGGATATTCAGCTCTTTGTAGTTTTTTTTTAGCGGAATTTTATCATGGAACTCAAAAGGCCCCACCTCTGTCACTTCCATTTTGCTGATGGGGAAATACAGGACCACGGCCATTTTTACCCATTGATATACGATCCAGGTATCATCTTTAGGTTCTGCAATACGAAGTTTTCCTGCATCAATCAATCCGATAACTTCCTGAATGGCCTGGCAGGTTTCATTTTCTTTCAAAAGTTGGCGGTTTTGCCAGGCTTGCTCTATAATCGTTTTCAGATGTTCCATAAAACCAGATTGCATTTGCGCCAAAAATAAGTTTTTTTTCGATAGCCTTCTGACTTTCCTGAGCGAGGCTGTTTTTCACCTCACCCCCAACAAAACTTATACCCGATTCCTAATTCTTGCAACCCCTCTCCTGAAGGAGAGGGGCAGTAAATTCTTGCACGCGTGTACAGGTGCGGATGGGGTGAGGTTAGTGCACCACAAACTTCCCCCTTCCCACCGGCATTCCATCGCTGTAAACTACGACTATGTATATTCCCGGCGGCCAGTTGCTTACGTTTGTGCTGGCTTGCTGCTGGCCGCGTAGTATTGTTGTTTGGTATTGCTGCATTCCCAGCAGGTTAAAGCAGCGCAGCTCTATATTGCGGTGGTGACGGGTGTTTTCCAATTCAAAAGTAACTTTGTCTTTTGCCGGGTTGGGGTAAATGGCGATGGGAATGGTGTGTATCCTTGCCCTGTACTCTGCCGCTGTTGGAATTTCCGTGCCAAGGATGATATCACAGTTATCCATATAAACAATTCCGCTTTGCGGTGGACCTGGGATGCAGAGGCTGTCGTAGGTATAACTGCCGGTATAGGCGCTGTCAAACTCCAGGTTGAGGTTGAGTTTGTAGGCATAAAGATCCATATCTGTTGAGGAATGCCTGTATGATGAAAGCCCAAGTATTTTTTGATCATGGGTGATATCCATATTATAGCTGGACCATGTATCCGGATGTTGCCTGTGGCCTAAAATGTTTATGCCTGCCATAAGGTTGGTGTCAAGCAAAAAGTCTGTGATATTTGTACTGAGATCCCACAGGCCGAAATTACCCCCTATCACATACAAGGAATCCACCAGTTTAATTTTCCTGGCATCTCCATATTCGAATGCAGCGTTGATCAATGCATTTGGGATGGTAACATGGTTATTCACCGTGCCTGTGGAGTCAAAAAAGATCAGCAGGCTGCTGAGTTGAGGGCTAGAACGGTTTACGCCAACGCTTAAAAAGTTGTTGTTGCTGATCTCAATCGTACTGAAAGCATGGCTATATATAGTGTCGTATAGTCCAAACGGCAACACCCATTCTTCGTAACCGGCACTGTCAACCATAACAAAAAAACCACGTATCCAGTATACTCCCTGTGGGTTCCAGGGATGTTTCCAATAACCTGTTCCTGTAATCAGGTATTTGTTTTCCGATGTGATCAGCAGTGATGAACCGATATTCTCAACTGATTGCGGGTGGTTATAATGAGAGGCAAACGCCTGCTGCCAGATCATATCCCCGGCAGCATTCATTTTAAAAAGGTGCAGCGTTTCCTCCGGGTTGGATCCGAACCAGTTAATAAGCGCTACAATATCTCCATTTGCGGTTTCTTTGAT